>WNGA01012939.1_pt1 | contig 11909 bp, 10 predicted proteins | sample 5400061 | NCBI WGS metagenome assembly WNGA01 (sample SAMN13153366, study PRJNA577476) | soil metagenome | isolation source: 100 cm soil or saprolite under grassland replicate 2 | place: USA:California | collected 2016-06-15
GTCGTCATGCGTTTCGCCGTCGGGTGCGGCAGCTGGACGATCATGCCGCGCGCCTTCAGGTGCTCGCTCTCGCAGACCTCGGCCACGGTCTTGATGCGCCCGGCCGGGACTCCGGCCGCCTCCAGGCGCTTGAGCCATTCGTCGACGCCCCGGCTCCCGAAGATCTCGTTCAGCAACGGCACCAGGATCGCGCGATTCTCGACACGCTTGGCCTCGGTGTCGAACCGAGGATCCGTGGTGAGCTCCGGCCGCTCCAGCGCCGTGCAGCAGTGCTTCCAGAGCGCATTGTTGGCGACGCCGAGCGTCAGGTAGGCATCGGCGGCCTTGAAGACCTCGTACGGCACGATCGAGGGATGCGCGTTGCCCCGCCGGCTCGGCCGCTGGCCGGTGGCGAAGTAGAGGCCCGCCTGGTACGTGAGGAGCGACGCCATCACGTCCAGCATCGAGATCTCGACCTTCTGGCCGCGCCGCGTGCGCGCGCGGGCGAGCAGCGCGAGCACCACGCCATGGGCGGCGGCCATCCCGGAGACGAGATCGGCGACCGACGTTCCGACCTTGACGGGCGGCCCGTCGCCGAAGCCGGTGATGTCCATGAGGCCCGACTCGCCCTGGACGACGAGGTCGTAGCCCCCGCGAGCCGCCTCGGGTCCGGACTCGCCGAACCCGGAAATCGCGCAGTACACGAGCCGCGGGTTCAGCCGGCGGAGCGTCGCGTATCCGAGGCCGAGCTTGTCCATCGTCCCCGTCCGGAAGTTTTCCAGCACCACGTCGCTGCGAGCGACCAGCCGCTTGAGGATGGCCGCCCCGGCGGGCGCCTTGAGATTGAGGGTGAAGCTCCGCTTGCTGCGATTGACGGACATGAAATAGCTCGCCTCGCCCCCGACGAAGGGCGGCCACTTGCGTGTGTCGTCGCCCTTGCCGGGCTCCTCGACCTTGATGACGTCGGCGCCCATGTCTCCCAGCATCATGGCGGCGAAGGGGCCGGCGAGGACGCGCGTGAGGTCGAGCACGCGAACGCCGGCGAGCGGTTTGGTCGAGCGCGCGGGTCGTGTGGTCACCAGGCTACCCCTTCCCCTCTTTCGAACCATTGAAGCGTCGGCTTGCCGCGTGGCGCGGCTCACCTCCTACGTTTTTCGAACCATTGAAGCGTCGGCTTGCCGCGTGGCGCGGCTCACCTCCTACGTTTTTCGAACCATTGAAGCGTCGGCTTGCCGCGTGGCGCGGCTCACCTCCTACGTTTTTCGAACCATTGAAGCGTCGGCTATTGAAGCGTCGGCTCGCCGCGCGGCGCGGCTCACCTCCTACTTCCACACTCTTTTTATGAGGCTGCGGGTGATGGCGTTGACGCGTTCGCCGGCGTGGCCGGTGCGTCGCCAGAACAGGCGCGCGCGGTCGAGGGCGCCGAGATGGGAGAAGTAGTACACGTCGTCGATGGCCTCGACGGCGACGCGGGAGCCGATCTTGAGCCCGCGCGTCTGGGCGCCGTGACACACGAACCGGGCGCCGCCTTCCAGCTCGATGAGCGCGATGTGCAGGGGTGAACGAAAGCCCTCGGGGGGTGAGTGCAGCGTAGTGAACGACACCACCTCGCCCACTCCGGGCACGCGGGTCGGCGTCATGCGCACGGGATGGCGCGGACAGTATGTGGCCGGCGGCGCGAACACCTCGCCGCAGCGCGGGCAGCGCGATCCCGCGATCATCTCGATCACGCGGACTCCAGCAACGTCACCCAGTTGTTGGTCGCCAGACCGCCGATGGAGTGAGCGAGCGCGACGCGGCCGTCGAGCTGCCGGCCCTCGGCGCGGCCCGTGAGCTGCCATATGCACTCCACGATCTGCGCGAGCCCCGTCGCCGCGAGCGGATGGCCACGGGCCTTGAGACCTCCCGACGGATTGATGGGCAGGCGCCCGTCGAGCGCGGTCTCGCCGTCGAGCGTGACGTGACCGGCCTTGCCGGGCGGCACCAGCCCGATGTCCTCCAGCGCGATGAGCTCGAACGGCGCGAAGGCATCGTGCAGCTCGGCGAAGTCGACGCGCTCGGGGCCGAACCCCGCCATGGCAAAGGCGGCCTGGGCCGCCGTCTGCGTCGCCCGAAAGCTGACGAGCTCATGGCGGTGACGGACGGCCAGCGTGTCCGTGCCCTGGCCGACGCCGGCGACCCGGACCGGAGTGCGGTCGGCGGTGAGGACGACGGCCGCGGCGCCGTCGGAGATCGGGCAGCAGTGGAGCAGCCGCAGCGGGTCGGCGACCATGCGGCTCTGCATCACTTGCTCGAGCGTCACCGGCTCCTGGAAATGTGCGTACGGGTTGCGGGCGCCGTTGGCGTGATTCTTCACCGAGACCTGCGACATCTCCCGCAGGATCGTGCTCTGCCGGGCCATCAACGCACGAGTCACGAGCCCGGCCAGCGCCGGCATCGTCGCGCCATACGAGCGCTCGTAGGCGTCGATGGAGCGTCCGATCAGCTCGGAGACCTTGGGCGTCGGCAGGTGGGTCATCTTCTCGCCCCCGACGACGAGCACCGACCGTCGCTGGCCTGCGGCCACCTCGACGAACCCGACGTGGAAGGCGGCGGCGCCGGACGAGGTCGCGGTCTCGATGCGGATCGAGGGAACGTCGGCAAAGCCCATGTAGCTGGCGACATTCGAGGCGAAGTTGCCGTCGCCGACGAACTCCTCGGGGTTCATGGTGGCGATGACGAGCGCGTCCGGGCGCTCCAGGCCGGCCATGGCGAGCGCGCTCAGCGCGGCGTCCGCCATGAGATCCTGCAACGGCTCCGGCCGGCGGCCAATCCGCGTCATCCCCGCGCCCGCGACCCAGACGTTCTCCATGCGCGGGCATCACTTTGCCGGCATGCGCCCGAAAATTCAACCACTGCCGAATTCGCCCCCCGCGCGCGGTCACGGCGCGCTCACGGCCGTCGGAAGGGGGGCGAAGCTCCCCTCCGAGGCGGTGGTGGCGGCGCCACCACGCCGAGCTCGCGGATCAAGCGCAACAGATACGTGCGCTGGAGCCCGAGCGCTCGGGCCGCGTGCGTTCGGTTGCCGCGCATCTGGTGGAGTGTGGCTTCGATGAGGCGACGCTTGAAGTCGCACACCGCGCCGTGGTAGCTGACGGCGCGGCCGTTCTCGGACGTCGGCGGCGGGGGGGAGGGCGATACGATGCTCATGCGCGAAGATCGAGGCAACGCATGTGCCATGGCCGGCCCGCGCCGTCTGCGGCACTTTCGGTATGTACGCGTCCTGCGCGTGCCCACGTCGGGCGGCGATGTGCCGCGAGGGCTGGGCAAACGAAAGGGCCCGCCGGGCGAGCCCTTGGTCACCGGGACCGAGAAGCCGGGGATTACGCCTTGGTCGCGGGCTGGACGCCGGGGTTGTCCTTGAAGAACTGCTTGTTGAGCTCGGTGAAGTTCTTCCACTGCTCCGGCACTTCGTCTTCCGCGAAGATCGCCTTCACCGGGCACACCGGCTCACAGGCGCCGCAGTCGATGCATTCGTCGGGATGGATGTACAGCATGTCCTTCCCCTCGTAGATGCAGTCGACGGGGCAGACCTCCACACACGCCTTGTCCTTGACGTTGATGCACGGCTCAGCGATCACGTACGGCATCGAATCCCCCTCTTTCGAGTACGCCGATTGGTAGTGGTCCTGGTCAGACCACTCACTCTTGTATCTGAGGGGGCCTGACGTGTCAAGAACATCACGGGCGATACGCCGCCGCGCTCACTGGGTGCGCAGGCGCGGATCCAGCGCGTCGCGGAGCGAGTCGCCGAAGAGGTTGAACGCGAACACGGCCAGGCTGATCGCGAAGCCCGGGAAGATCGCCATCCACGGCGCCGTCTCCGCGAACTGCACCGCCGCGCCGCGCAGCATCAGGCCCCAGGCCGCCGTCGGCTCGGACACGCCGAGGCCGAGGAAGGACAGCGACGCCTCCAGGAGGATCGCCTGGCCGAGGAAGGCCGTCAGCATGATGAGGTACGGCGCCATCACGTTGGGCAGCATGTGGCGCAGGATGATCCGCCCATGGCGGAATCCGGCCGCGCGCGCGGCGTCGACGTAGGGCATCTCGCGGATGGCGAGCGCGCTCGAGCGGGTGACGAGCGCCGCCCGGGGGATCATGGGGATCGTGATGGCGAGAATGACGTTGGTCATGCCCGTGCCCAGGATGGCCACCACGGCGAGGGCGAGGATGATCAGCGGAAACGCCAGGAAGATGTCCATGACGCGCTGGATGAGCAGGTCCAGCTTGCCCGCGAAGTAGGCGCTGGCCACGCCGATCACCGCCCCCACGGTGGCGCCGACGAAGGCGCACGCGAAGCCGACGATCATCGCCGTTCGCGAGCCATAGAGGATGCGCGAGAGCACGTCACGGCCATAGGCGTCGGTGCCGAGCCAGTGGGCCATGCTGGGCCGGGCGAGCATGGCGCCGTAGTCGGTCGCGAGTGGATCGTAGGGGGCGATCAGGTTGGCCGTGAGCGCCACCAGGATGTTGAGGGCCACGACCGCCGCCCCGATGGCGCCGAGCGGCCGGCGTCGACAAAAGTCCCGCACCGCCGCCCACCACCGCTCCGCCGGGTGGACCTCGGCAACGTCCGCGACGACGTCGACCGGCCTAACCGCCATCGCGCTCCCCGCTCATCACCGGAAGCGGATCCTGGGATCGATCCAGGCGTACGCGAGATCGACGAGGAAGTTGACGAAGATGAACATGAAGGCCACGAGGAGCACGAGCGCCTGGGTCAGCGTGTAGTCCCGATGCGCGACGGCATCGACGAAGAGCATGCCGAGGCCGTTGAGGTTGAACACCTGCTCCGTCACCACGAGCCCGCCCATCAGGAACGCGAACTCGAGGGCGATGACCGTGAGCACGGGCAGCATCGCGTTCTTCAGCGCGTGACGGGAGAGGATGAGCTTTTCCCAGAGACCTTTCGCGCGGGCGGTACGGATGTAGTCCTCCCGCAACACTTCCAGCATGGCGGACCGGGTCATCCGCGTCGCGACGGCGGAATACCGGTAGCCGACGGCCAGCGCCGGCCAGATGAGCTGGGCGAGATTCTGGATGGGGTTGACCCAGAACGGCGTGTATACCATCGGCGGCAGCCACTTGAACACGATGAGCAGCAAGAGGATGAAGACGATTCCGAGCCAGAACGAGGGCGTGGCCAGGCCGGCGATGGAGAAGATGCGCACGACATAGTCCACCCACGTGTCCTGCTTGAGGGCGGCCAGAACACCGAGCGGGATGGCCAGGACGATCGCCACGAGGGTGGCCATGATGGCGAGCTGCAGGCTCAACGCGAATCGGAGCCGGATCTCCTCGCTGATGGGCGCGCCCGTCCACATCGACACCCCGAAGTCGAAGCGGAGGAGACCGGCCATCCAGCCGATGAACTGCTTCCACAGCGGCTGGTCGAGCCCGAGGCGCGCCCGTTCCTTGTCGATGTTCTCCTTCTGGGCGAAGGCGCTCTCCCCGGCGAAGCGCAGCTCCACGATGTCGCCGGGCACGATCCGCATCAGGAAGAACACCAGCACGGCGACGCTGAGCAGCGTCGGGATCATGAGGAGCACGCGCTTGATGACGTACTTGACCAGGGCTTACTCCGCCAACCACACCGTGTCTAGCTGGTTGTTGAGGTAGTGACTGGGCGTGATCGTCCAGCCCTTGACCTTGCTGTTGTGGGGGATGATCCGGTGCCACTGGAGCGTGTAGAGGATGTGCACCTCCTCGTCGAGCAGCCGCTTCTCGAGGATGCGCAGGATCTTCTTGCGCTCCTCGATGTCCGTGACCCGCCCCTGGCGCGAGATGAGGTCGTCGATGACCGTATCCTTGTGCTTGCCGTAGTTGGCGTCGGAGTGGGACATGAAGCGCGGCAGGTCAAGGTCCGGCTCCACGACGAAGCCGCACTGGAAATCCATGGCGACCTCGAAGTCGCCGCGCTTGAGCATCGGGTGGTACGCCGACGCCTCGATGACCTCCTGGCGCACGTTGAGACCGACCTGGCGCCACTGGTCGATGAGCCACACCCCGACGGGCTCGTAGGGCATGGGGATGCCGCGGTTCTTGAAGGTGAAGCTGAACCCGTCGGGCACGCCCGCCTCGCGCAGCAGCCGCCGCGCCTCCTCCCGCGACTTCTTGATGTCGCGCCCGTACCCTGCCAGCTTTTCCAGCTCGGCGGGCGGCGTGGCGTAGGGCGTTCCCGGCACCTGGATCCCCGCCACCTCCTTGACGATGGCGATCTTGGAGAGCGCCTGCGAGCCCTGATAGCGGTCGAGGGCCAGCGTGAGGGCGCGGCGCACGCGCTTGTCGCTGAACGGCTTCTTGTCGTGGTGCATGGCCACCATCAGCACGCAATCCCACGGGCTCTCCTGCACCGTGATCTTCGGCCCCAGCGCGGCGGTCAGGCTGTCGCGCTCGGCCGGCGAGAATCCGCGGAACTGGATCATGGCCCGCTCGCCGCGGATGGCCGCCACCTGGGCCGCCGAGTCCTTCACGAACAGCGCGCGATAGCCGTCGAGATACGGCTTGCCCTTGTCCCAGTAGTTCGGGTTCTTCTTGCCGACCCAGTGCGACCCCCGTACGTGCTCGACGAACACGAACGGGCCCGAGCCCATGACGTTCTTCTCGTACCAGCGCGGATCCTTGGCGAGCAGGTCGGCCTTGTAGATCCAGTTCCAGGGGGACGCGAGGTTGAGCAGGATCGAGGTCTCGGGATACTTCAGCTTGACGACGAGCGTGTACGGATCCGGCGCCTCGACCGCCTGCACCGCGAGATACGCATCCTTGCGGAGCGACTTCACGCCGGCGGGCGGGTTGAGAATCTTGTCGTAGCTAGCCTTGACGTCCTTGGAGGTCAGCTCGCTACCGTCGTGGAACTTCACGCCGTGCCGGAGCTTGAACGTGTAGACGAGGCCATCGCGCGACACCGTCCACGATTCCGCGACGTCTCCCACCGGCTTCGTTCCGGTCTTGTCGAACGGGTCCACCCGCAGCAGGGTGCTGTAATGCGGCGCCATCGGATGGATGAGGCCGAAGGTTTCTTCCTGGTGAGCGTCGTAGGACGGCGGCTCCGATGGGACCACGAAGACCAGCTCACCGCCGCTCCTGGGCTTCTCCTGGGCGATGGCGGGAATGGCCGCCAGTCCGATCAGCAACGCGATGACAACGGCGCGTCGATTCATGTGCGTCTCCTTGGCCGCCCGGGGGGGGGCGAGACGGTATCGGTTCAACGGCGAAGTCGAAACCGGCGAAATCGCCGAAAGGTTTCCGCTACTTACATCGCCTGCACGTTACTGACAATCGTCGTGGCCTGTCAAGCGAGGATGCAGGCGGCACGGTGAGCGGCTCTCACCTCGCGGAGATCGGGAACGACTTCACGGCACCGATCGATGGCGATCGGACACCGGGGGTGGAAAACACACCCCGATGGCGGGTTGAGCGGGCTCGGCACCTCGCCGCCGAGCACCACGCGCTGCCGCTTGGCCTCCAGCTCCGGATCGGGGATCGGCACGGCGGCCAGCAGCGCCTGCGTGTAGGGATGCTGCGGGTCCTCGTAGAGGGCGCGGCGATCGGCCAGCTCGACGATCTTGCCGAGGTACATCACGGCGATCCGGTCGGAAATGTGACGCACCACCGCGAGATCGTGGGCGATGAAGAGATAGGTCAGGCCGAGGTCCTGCTGGAGATCCTCCAGCAGGTTGATGATCTGCGCCTGGATGGAGACGTCGAGCGCCGATACGGGCTCGTCGCAGACGATCAGGCTCGGCTCCATGGCGAGCGCGCGCGCGATGCCCACCCGCTGCCGCTGACCGCCCGAGAGCTCGTGGGGATACCGCGACCCGTGCTGGGGCAGCAGCCCCACTCGGCCGAGCAGCTCGCGCACGCGCGCGGCGCGCGCGGCGGACGGCCGGACGATGCCGTGCACGCCCAGGGGCTCGGCGATGATCTGGCCGACGGTCATCCGTGGATTCAGCGAGCTGTACGGATCCTGGAAGATGACCTGCATGCGGCGGCGCATCCCCCGCAGCTCGCCCTCGTCGAGCGTGGTGAGATCGCGGCCCTCGAAGAGCACCTGGCCGCTGGTGGGCGGGTCGAGCTGCAGGATGGCCCGGCCCGTCGTGGTCTTGCCGCAGCCCGACTCGCCGACGAGCCCCAGCGTCTCACCGCGCCGGATCGTGAAGCTGACGCCATCCACGGCACGCACGAGTGCGCGCGGGCTCCCCAGCAGCCCTCCGCCGATCGGGAAGTGCTTGACGAGATCGCGCACCTCCAGCACGACGTCTGGCCGCGCCCCGGACGGCCGCGCGGGATCGGTGGCTGGCGCTTCGCTAGGCATGCTGGGGCTCGGAGGCCTTCGAGACGCGCTCGGCTTCCCAGCAGGCACTGACATGGCCGGGCCCATTCTCGATCATTGAAGGGCTCGGCTCGCCGCCCGAGCGCGGCTCACCTCGCACTGCCACGATCATTGAAGGGCTCGGCTCGCCGCCCGAGCGCGGCTCACCTCGCACTGCCACCCCCCGCAACGGCGGCGCCTCGAGGCGGCACCGCTCGACGCTGAACTGGCAGCGGGGCACGAATGCGCAGCCGGCGGGGAGGCGCGTGAGGTCCGGCGGTTGACCTTCGATGGGATCGAGGCGCTGGCGCCGGGGCACGTCGAGACGCGGAACCGACTTGAGGAGCCCCAGCGTGTACGGATGGCGCGGGTTGGCGTAGAGCTCCCGCGCGGTCGCCCGCTCGATGATCCGGCCCGCGTACATCACGTTGACGCGGTCGGCGTAACGGGCGACCACCCCGAGGTTGTGGGTGATGATGAGCATCGCCACGCCCAGCCGACGCGAGAGGTCCTTGAGGAGCTCGAGAATCTGGGCCTGGATGGTCACGTCCAGCGCGGTGGTGGGCTCGTCCGCGAGGATCAGGGCCGGGTTGCAGGCGAGCGCCATCGCGATCATCATCCGCTGGCGCATCCCGCCGCTGAACTGGTGCGGGTACTGCTGCAGGCGCCGCTCCGGATCGGAGATGCCGACCATGCCCAGGAGCTCGATGGCGCGCGCCCGCGACTGGGCCGGCGTCATCCCGAAGTGGATCTCCGTCGGCTCGGTCAGCTGCCGGCCGACCGTGAGCACGGGGTTCAGCGAGGTCATCGGCTCCTGGAAGATCATGCCGATCTCCCGGCCGCGCACCTTGCGCATCTCGTCCTCGGAGAGCTGCAGGAGATCACGGCCCTTGAAGAGGACCTGGCCGCCCAGGATGCGGCCGGCGGGCGCCGCGACGAGGCGCATGATGCTGAGCGCGCTGACCGACTTGCCGCAGCCCGACTCGCCCACGAGGGCAACCGTCTCCCCCGCCCGCACGTCCCACGAGACTCCGTCGACGGCGCGCACCACGCCGCCCGAGGTCGCGAACTGCGTCTGGAGGTTTCTGACGTCGAGGAGGAGGTCTCCGCCCTGCTCCATGGGCGGGCAGTTTAGCACACGCGCGAGAGAAGTCAGGTCTTGCAATCACGCGTCACCGGACCGGACTTCCCGCGCTCTGTCGGCGGTTGCCGCAGGGTGATGTCGTATTTCAAGACCTGACCCCAAACGGAGTGGCTCCGACGCCCGGTCTGCGCTAATCTCTGAACGCCACACATGTCCACTTGGGCGAACCTGACCGCACCCGGAGACGTGCCCTACATGATTGGCGTGGCCATGCTGTCCACCCCGATCCTGTTCGTCTCGCAGGCCGTGATGGAGTCGCGATCATGAGCATGCCCGACGCGCTCGATTCGCGTGATGCCGACTCGCCTCGCTGATCTGAACTGGAAGCCGCTGCTGCACGAGCGGTTTCATCCCTCTCCCTCGGCCTGGGAAGACCACGTCCTCTATTTTCTGCTGCCTGATCGATTCTCTGACGGCCAGGAACGCCATTCCCGCGACATCGCCGGCAAGACGAAGACCACCGGCAGAACCCCTCTCTTCAACAGGGCCAAGGATTTCGAGAACGCCATCCAGACTGCCGCCGATGCCCAGAGCTGGCGAGACGCCGGCGGGGTGTTCGTGGGCGGCACCCTGAAGGGAGTCACGAGCAAGCTCGGCTATCTCCGGCGTCTGGGCGTGACGGCGATCTGGGTCGGTCCCATCTTCAAGCAGGTGGCCTTCCAGCAGACCTATCACGGCTACGGCGTGCAGAACTTCCTGGAGATCGAACCGCGTTTCGGCACTCCGAACGATCTGCAGACACTGGTCAGAACCGCGCACGCCAACGGCATCTACGTGATCCTCGACATCATCCTGAACCACTGCGGTGACGTCTTCTCCTACAGTAACGGGCAGCCGGGCTGGACAGGGTCGGAGTATCCGGTGCAGGGCTTCAACGACGCGCACGGGCGTCCGACTCTGCCGTTCCAGCCTCTTGATCTTCAGACTTTCCCCTCGGCGTTCCCCGATGGAGCCGTGTGGCCGGTGGAATTCCAGGATCGCTCGATCTTCACCCGCAAGGGGGCAATCACCGAGTGGGATCGTGACCCCGAATACCGGGAGGGCGACTTCTTCGACCTGAAAGACATCGATCTGGGGCTCGGTGATCCGGACAATTTTGCCGCCACGCCCGGGCTCGACGCCCTGTGCGCGGTGTACAAGTTCTGGATCGCCTTCGCCGACCTCGACGGCTATCGCGTCGACACGGTGAAGCACATGGGCGACGGGCCTACCCGCTACTTCGCCTCCACGATCCACGAGTTCGCCCAGAGTCTCGGCAAGGAGAACTTCCTGCTCCTGGGCGAAGTGACCGGCGGTCGCGTGAAGGCTTTCAACACGGTGGAGACCACGGGGCTCGACGCCGCCCTGGGCATCGATGACGTGCAGGACAAGCTCGAGTACTTGATCAAGGGCTATCGCAACCCGCGCGATTACTTCGACCTGTTCCGCAACTCCCTCCAGGTGCAGAAGGACTCCCACGTCTGGTTCCGCAACAAGGTGGTCACCATGATCGACGACCACGACCAGATCCGGAAGGGCAACCAGAAAGCCCGCTTCTGCGCCAGCGATGAGGGAGACAAGCTGATCCTGAGCGCGATGGCCCTGAACCTGTGCACGCTCGGGATTCCCTGCATCTACTACGGCAGCGAGCAGGCCTTCGACGGCGCCGGCGGAAGCGATCGCTTTATCCGGGAAGCCATGTTCGGCGGCGCTTTTGGAGCCTTTCGCAGTCGTGGCCGCCACTGCTTTGATGAGAAAAGCCCGCTCTATGCCGCGCTGGCCAGGATCGTGACCATCCGGCAGCAAAAGCTCGCTCTGCGTCGCGGCCGCCAGTACCTGCGCCAGATCTCCGGAGACGGCGTCAGCTTCGGCTTCCCCTTCGTCGTCGGCGGGCGGATGCGATCGATCGTGGCCTGGTCACGTCTCTTCCTGGACGAGGAGATCCTGCTCGCCGTCAATACGGATGCCGGCCAGTCAGCGTCCGCGTGGATCACAATCGACAACGGTCTGCACGAGGCGGGCGACCGCCTCACCTGTCTCTACTCCACTGAACCGACGGCCATTGGTGGACAGGTGGAAGTCGAGGCCCGAAATGGCAAGGCTGTCCGTCTCATCGTAGCCCCAGGCGGATTCGCAATCTACGAGTGAGACGGCGGTCAAAGACCGGGGCGCGGCCGGCGGCCGCCGCGGATCGCGCTCGCGCGACCCACGGCAACCCCTCACCGCCTCCGGCTTGAGCGACGGGCCCGTCGGCTTCGCCAGAAATCCTTCCTAACGGGGCAATGGCGGCGGCGGCGGAACCGTGCTCCCCGCGGGGACCCACACCCAGTAGTATGGAGAAGCAGCCGTGCCGCTGCCGTAGAGCTGGTACCGTCCGTTCGGATACGTCACGATCTGGGTCGCCGGCACCGACGCAGTTCTTACGGCCTCAGGCTGCACGGGCAGAGGCGGCAGCCC
>WNGA01015525.1_pt1 | contig 11907 bp, 16 predicted proteins | sample 5400061 | NCBI WGS metagenome assembly WNGA01 (sample SAMN13153366, study PRJNA577476) | soil metagenome | isolation source: 100 cm soil or saprolite under grassland replicate 2 | place: USA:California | collected 2016-06-15
ACGATCAGGGCCGCAGATGCCACCAACGCCGCCACGGCCGTGAGGTAGAGCGAGGACGACGATCGCCACGTGGCGCTGGCGGCGGCGCCCACCGTGAGCCAGTAGAGCTGGCCGCTCGGAAGCCGCCATGCCGCGAATCCTTACCGACGACGGGCACGTGCCGGCGCAAGAGTCTCCGTTTCCGCTGTCGTCGGTAATGCCCGGGCCACGGCTGGCACCGCGGCGCGAGGTCCGTTCCCAACCACGGCCCCCGCGGCCGGAGCTGCGGAGGTGCCCATGTCCACTCCGAGGGGAGAGGCGACACAGGAGTCGAGGAAGTCCAGCGCGGCAAGGATCGCCGGGTCTGGACTGCGCGGTACGGTGGTCGCCTCTGCGGTTTCGCGATCCGCATCGATCTGTCGATCGGGCGTCGACGCGTACGCCTCGATCAGGCCGCGAGTGCGAGAGGTCGCCGTTCCTATCCGCCCTGCCTGCACGTCGAGGCCTCTCGCTTTTGAGTCGCCGTGAAGACGATTTTCGCGGTCGTGTTGTTTCGGAAACGGATCACCATGACCCTTTTATCACCCATCAAGGTGCCGTAGGTCCCGCGAAGCGGCGGCGGAGCGAGACACTGGATCACATTGGCCCCCGAGCGCCGCAGGACGCCGCACGAAATGTGCGTCTGAGCGACCTGGATAAGATCGCCGACGTCGACGACGATCGGTGGCGATCCACTGGTGGCGTGCGCCGAGCGGATGACGAACGACCCGAGCAGCGCGAGCCCCATCACGCACACGATGGTTCCGACGATCAGGATCGCCCTGGAACGCTTCACCGCCCACCTCCTTTTCTGCAACGAGACTCAGGCGCCATGCTCACGCCGAACCGCGTTTCGGATCGCCAGCAGCAGCCCGTTGAGCGCGACGAGAGCGGTCAGCAGCAGAATCTGTGCCATGTGTATCGCCCCAGAGCTGGAGCCGGGCTGTGCTGCCGTGGCGCCGTCCAGTCCTGGTGCGCCGTTTGTCGCCCGCCCGGCTGGAGCGGGGGTGGGGCTCACGCTCCGGCCACCCCATCCGGATATCGTCCCCGGTGCAGAGGTGACGGCGAGCGCTGCGTTCGTCAACCGCTCGGCGGATGAGAAGGCGACACAGGGCAGTAGGCGGAACTGTCTCAGCGCGAGACGCGTTGGGATGCCGCAGCCGCCGGCGGCGTTCGCCCAACGTGCCGCCGCCTGCATTGTCAGGCTGATAGCGCCCGCGAGGCCGAGATATCGGAGATACGCCGGATCGAGCGGTGGAAGGTCGAAATCAAGGCCGCCGGAGCCCACGGCGGAGACTGCTGCGCCGGCGCCACTCTCCACGGTGCTTGCGACCACCGTTCCCGCGTGCGCGCTGCCCTCGAGCGCCGGCTGAGCGGCCGCCCCGACGGTGGACGCGAGCTGGTGCGTCGTCGCGCCGATCGGCGCCGTCAACGAATCGGCGTTGGCGATCGTGTCGACGAGCCTTTGTGCCGCCGCGGCGACGGCCCCGGAGGCCTGTGCAGTTTGGTCGGCAACTCGCTGTGTCGCGTCACCCACCGTCGTCATCACCGGCTGGGCCGCAGCAGCCACGGTTTGCGCAACGGTTTCGACTGTCGTCGCGACGTGGCTTCCAACGTCGAGTAAGGGCTGCGCTGTGACCTCGACACTCTCCACGACCGGCTCGGTCGCCCCGGCGGCTGCCTCGACGAGCGGTTGCGCCGCCGCGGCGGCCTGTGCGGTCGCATCAGCGGTCAGCTGGGCGGCCGCGTCGAGCGTCTGCACGACCGGCTGGCCGGCGTTCGCGACCGCGTCGACGAGCGGCTGGGCGGTCCCGGCGATCGCGCCGGCGGCCTGTGCGGTGGTGTCCACGACCGGCTGGGCGGCCGCGTCGAGCGTGTCGGTGACGGGTTGCGCGGTTGTCGCGGCGGCGCCCGTAACGTGACCCAGGGCGTCAACGGTCGGTTGGATCGCCGCAACGACGGCGTCACCGGCATCGGCCAACGAATCGGCTGCCGTACCGACCGCCGATGTAACTGCGTCGTGGGCATCGGTGACGTGGTCCGACAGAGCGGTACCGCTCAGGGACGAAGGATCGCTGTGCACGACTGAACTCGTCGGGAGGAGGGTCGACGGATCCGTTGCGGCGGAGAGGGCGTCGGTTGAATCGCTAACGGGCCCGAGGGCCGTCGTGTCCGACATGGGCGCAGACGACAGGTCTGTGCTGGAAGTCGTGTTGGTCAGGGCGCTAGTCGGGTCTGTTCCGCCGTCCGCGAGGGTGGCGCCGTCCGTGGGAGTCGGGAAGGTCGGCGCGGTCGACTGCACTGCGTCCGTCGCGACCGGCGTCGTTGCCGTCGACGGGTCGAGCGAGTCGGTTGGCGCGTTGGTGGAGTCGATGCTGTCGGCAGGTGCCGTCGTCGCCGTCGAGGGGTCGGTGGAGTCGGTTGGCGCGTTAGTGGAGTCGATGCTGTCGGTAGGTGCTGCCGTCGCCGTCGAGGGGTCGGTGGAGGCGGTCGGCGAGGCGGTGGAATCCACGCTGTCGGTCGGTGCTGTCGTCGTCACAGTGGACGTGTCGGCCGTTCCCGACGCCGGGAGGGACGTGGTGTCGGTCGTGTCTGGCGCAGTGGGGGTGCTGGTCACGGGCGCGGTCGTCTCGGCGGGCGCTGAGGTTGTGTCGGTGGTTGTTGCCGTCGTGCTCGGGACGGTGGCCGTCTCGGTCACCGTCGTGGTGTCGATCGGGTCGCCCACTGTTTCCCCCTTTTAAATCCTGCTGTGCCTATTTGCAATCTTTGTTACTTCTTTCCTACCGCTGAATGCCGTCCCGGTAACTGGGGTCGCTGCCCGTTCTACGTGGGGTCAATTCCTTAGGGAGATCACCTGAGGCCCGGCGGGATGAGGCGTATTTCCCCGTCCTTGGGGGTACAAGTGAGCTGATCCCAAGGGAGGGGAGCGGCAAAACTGTGGCGACGTCGGCGCAGCCGGCAGGCGTGATCCTGATCGCGGATGGGGACGCGTCGACTCGGAATCAGCTTGCGGGGGTGCTCGAGCGCGCGGGTTTCCACGCCGCGCAGGCGTCGACCGGTCACCAGGCGCTCGACCTCGTTCGGACTGCGCAGCTGACTGCCGCGGTCCTCGAGCCTTCGCTCGCCGGCATCTCGGGATACGAGATCTGCCGGGCGCTGCGAGATACGTTCGGAGACGCGATCCCGATCATCTTCGTATCCGCAAGCCGGACGGAATCGTACGACCGCGTCGCCGGCCTACTGCTCGGTGCGGACGACTATCTTCCGAAGCCCTTCGCGCCCGACGAGCTTCTGGCACGGGTGCGGCGGCTGGTCCAACGCGCCGGGCCCGTGTCGCCCGCGGTCGCGTCACGCTTGACGAAACGGGAGCTGGAGGTGCTCGGCCTGCTGGCGGATGGGCTGACCCAGCCCGAGATCGCCAAAACGCTAGTGATCAGCGAGAAGACGGTCGGGTCGCACATCGAGCGGATCCTCAGCAAGTTGGGCGTGCGTAGCCGGACACAGGCCGTCGCGCTCGCGTTTCGAGAGGAGCTTGTCCCGGTTTGAGGCGCCCGCCATCCGTTTCTCGTCTTCTCAGCGCCGAGCCCGATGCTCGGCGACTCGAGGCCTGCACCGAGAACGTGGCTCGTCCCGTCTCGAAAAGGAGGAGCTGAGGTGTCGAAGTTCGACCGAATCGCTGGCCGCACGTCGCAGGAAAGAGAAGCGGAAGTTGACGAGACGGCGCGTGAGTCCCATCTCGCTGATCCCCAGGCGGAATCGCCGGCGGCTTCACGACTCGCCGACTACACCGCGCAGGAAACCGGCCACGACGACGGGCCGCACGACGCTGCTCGACTTACGCCCAAGGAGGACGAGGCGGTCGAGGCGGTCGAGTTGGTCACGGACTACGGAAAGCTCGGCGAGCATGTGACATCCGTCCTCGAGGCCGCGAACGCGGCGGCAGCGAAGATCCGCGACGAGGCGCGCGCCGGCGCTGAGCGACTTGCCGAGCGCACGCGAAACGAGGCAACCGCGCTTCTGGAGAAGGCGGGTCAGGAGGCCGACAAGGTATCGCTTGAAACGGAGCATCTGCGCGCAGAGACCGAAAAGGAGGTCCGCGAGACGAGGCAGCGCGCGAACGACTATGCCGCCGAGAAGCGCCGGGAGGCCGAAGGTGAGGCCGCGGCGATCGTCGCGCGTGCAGAGCGTGAGGCGAGTGAGCACACGAACGCGGCGCAGGAGCGTGGCAGCGCGCTGGCGAGCAACGTCGCGCTGAGCGAGGAACGACTTCGGCAGCTCGTCGGCGGCCTGCGCGACCTGGCGGGCCGTCTCGAGGAGCTCGTGCAAGCGGAGCCTCCGAGTGAGGACTCGCCCAATGTGCCTCCAGACGAGGCGTCGCTGGAGGAGTCGTTGCGACCGTCCGACGTAGCGACGCGCTCTCCGCAGTCGCAGCCGTAGTCGGAGCCGATGCGCTGCGCGAAGTGAAGGGAGCTGAGAATAGCCGCGACTAGGTCGTATCCATGCTCGACGGTCGGTCGCGAGCCGCGGGTCAATGAGTTCGTCGACACCCGACGACGCCGCTCTCGTGGCCTACGACCCGAACGCCGCGTGGACGTAGTTCGCCGCGCGGGGCGGCGACCTTAGGATGACGGCATGACCCGTTACCTTCACACGATGTATCGCATCGCGGATCCCGAGAAGAGCCGCGCGTTCTACGAGGCGCTCGGGTTCGAGTCGCGCAGGGAGCTCCCGATCGTCCGCGACGGGGAGCTGGAGGCGACGAATTACTTCTTCGGCGTGCCCGGCCAGGACGAGGAGCTCGAGCTCACGTTCAACCACGACGGGCGGACATATGAGCTGGGAACGGCCTACGGCCACATCGCGCTCGCGGTGGACGATCTCGACGAGACGCTCACCCGCCTCAAGGAACAGGGGATCGAGCCCGAGCGGGAGCCCTACCGCGTGCGCGAAGGCGGCTCGCGGCTCTGCTTTGTCAGAGATCCTGACCAGTACCGCATCGAGCTGATCGACCGCTCCGGAAAGTAGGCAGCAGATGGGGGAGAGCCCGGTTCGCGAGCTGAGGCTCGCGCTGACCGTGGAGGATTACGACCGTGCGCTCGCGTTCTATCGCGACGTCCTCGGGTTACCCGACGTCCACTCATGGGAGGAGGCGAGCGGGAGCGGCGCGATCCTCGACGCGGGGCGAGCGACGCTCGAGCTGCTCTCGGTCTCTCAGGCCGAGCTCGTCGACCGCGTCGAGGTCGGCGAACGCGTTGCCGGCGCGGTTCGCATCGCGCTCGAGGTAGCGGATTCGGTCGAGACGGCTCGCGCACTCGTTGCCGGAGGCGCTGAACGGCTCGCGGATCCCGTGGTCACGCCGTGGTCGCATCGGAACGTGCGCGTGCGCGCACCCGACGGGATGCAGCTGACGCTCTTCAGCGTGCTCGACGACACCGGGGCCCTGACGCGTTACACATTTGCACCAGAGGCGTGACACATACGTCACGTCTGTCGCGCTACGTTGTCTGTCATGGCGACACGAAACGCATCTCGCACGAAGGTGAGCTCAACCCCCTGGGGAGCGGCCCGGACGGTCGAGCAGCTGACGCTGCCGCAGCGCGCCGGCGAGAAGCGTTTCGCTTCGGTCCTGCAATTGCTGGAGACCGACAGCGGCGAACGTCTCGTCCGGTTTGCGTACACAACGGGCGGTGTGGCGCGGCGCGGGCCGGTGACGTTCCGCCTCCGCGACCTCAAGCGACTCCGTGCAGCACTCGCCGAGCATCCGGCCCTGGCCGAGGCTCTGCTGGGAGGCGAGGCTTAGAGGTCCTAACTGAATGAGGTCTCCAGTCTGCGCCAGCAGATGAGGCAGCAGGCGAGGGCGAGGAAGCTCTCGTGGATGTCGTCGCGACGGTCGGTGCGTAGGAGCAAGCGGCGACGGTTGTGGAGCCACGCGAAGGTCCGTTCGACGACCCAGCGGTCGCGGCCGAGGCCGGATCCGTGTCCGCTTTGCCTGCGTGCGATCGCCGGCGTGATGCCGAGTTTTGAGACCAGGCGGCGGTACTTGTCGTGGTCGTAGCCGCGGTCGGCCAATAGCTGCTCGGGTCGCCTGCGTGGTCGACCGGGACGCCCGCGAACGGGCGGCACCCGCTCGAGCAGCTCGAGCAGCTGGGTGACGTCGTTGCGGTTCGCAGCGGTGAGCGTCCAGGCGAGCGGGACACCGCCGGCGTCTACGAGCAGGTGGTGTTTGCTGCCTGCCCGGCCGCGGTCAACCGGGCTCGGTCCTGTCTTGGAGCCCCCTTTTTCGCCTGCAGGTAGCTGGAGTCGGCGATCGCACGCGACCACTCGAGCTGATCGGCTGCACGCAACTCCGCAAGCAGCACCTCGTGCAGCCGCTCCCAGACACCCGCTTGCTGCCAGGCGCGAAGGCGACGCCACGCTGTCATCCCGCAGCCGAAGCCAAGCTCCTGCGGCAGATGCTCCCAACCGATCCCCGTGTGCAGCACAAACAAGATCCCCTGCAAAGCCAGCCGATCGTCCAGCGGCCTGCGACCCGGATAGCGAAAACGCGCGGCTTCTTCGGCAGCAGCGGCTCGAGCCGCTCCCACAAGCCATCCGACACCTCCCACGGCTTCGCTCGCATCGGCATCCCCTCCCAACCTTGACGACGGATGCCGACGGACTTCGCTAACGCGACGCGGGTCCCTTCATTCAGTTAGAGCTTCTTAGACGGCGGCCAGGGCGCGCTCGCGGGCAGATTCGACGAGCGACGAGAGAATGAGCGCCCCGTCGGCCGATCCGAGCAGCGGATCGACGGCGTGCTCGGGATGGGGCATGAGACCCATCACGTTTCCGCGTTCGTTGACCACGCCCGCGACGTCATTTCGAGAACCGTTGACCGGCTCCGCGTAGCGCAGCACGATCTGGCGGCGAGCCTCGAGCTCTGCATACAGGACGTCGTCGGCGTACCAGCAGCCCTCGCCGTGCTTGACGGGGATCGTGAGCTCCTCTCCCTCGGAACACCGCAACGTGAAGGGCGTATCCGTGCGCTCGACGACAAGCGGCGTGTCCCGGCACACAAACGACAGCGACTCGTTCCGGCGCAGCACGCCCGGTAGGAGACCGGCCTCGCAGAGGATCTGGAAGCCGTTGCAGATCCCGAGCACGAGGCCGCCCCCGGCTGCGAATTCCGTCACGGCCGCCATTGCGGGCGCAAACCGTGCGATGGCGCCGCAGCGCAGGTAGTCGCCGTAGGAGAAGCCGCCGGGGAGGACGACGGCATCGAGATCCGGCAACTCGGTCTCTGTGTGCCAGACGAAGACCGCCTCTGCGTCGAGCGCGGCGAGCGCCCAGAGCGCGTCGCGGTCGTCGCACGCTCCCGGAAACTGGAGGACGCCTATCCGTGGCTGGGGACTGCTCACGCCTGCGTCTCCGCGAGCTCGATCTCGTAGCTCTCGATTAGCGGGTTCGCAAGGAGTTGTTCGCACATGCGTTCGAGGTGCGCGCGCGCCTGTTCCTTGTCGTAGTCGCCGAGGTCAAGATCGATCACGCGACCGACCCGTGCCTCGCTGACGGGAAAACCCAGGTGCTGCAGCGAATCGGTCACCGCCTGTCCCTGCGGATCGAGGATTCCCTGTTTCGGACGCACCAGGACTGTCGCCTTCATCGGAGCACCACCTCCGGGTCGGAGACGTAGTCGTCGAAGTGGATTCCCGTCAGCCGCTCGAAGGCCTCGACGTAACGCGCCCGCGTCCCCGCGACCACGGCCTCCGGAAGCTCGGGCCCGGGATAGCTTTTGTCCCAGCCGAGTGACTCGCAGTAGTCGCGCGCGAACTGCTTGTCGAAGGAGGGCTGGGCGGCGCCCGGCTGATACTGGCCGGCAGGCCAGAAGCGAGAAGAGTCGGGCGTGAGCGCCTCGTCGGCGAGGAGGAGGTGTCCGTTCTCGTCCAGGCCGAACTCGAACTTCGTGTCCGCGATGAGGATCCCGCGCTGCCGCGCGTGCTCGCCTGCAAAGCGGTAGAGCGCGATCGAGATGCGCTCGACCTCCTCGAGCCGGTCGGTTCCGATGAGCTCCGCGGCGCGCTCTCGGTCGACGTTCTCGTCGTGTCCGGTCGCGGCCTTCGTCGAGGGCGTGAAGATCGGCTCCGGCAGCTCGGCAGATTCGGTCAATCCGGCGGGAAGGACGTGTCCGCAGACGGCGCCCGTCACGCTGTAGTCCTTCCACCCGGAACCCGAGAGGTACCCGCGCACGACGCACTCGAGCGGCAGCATCTCGAGCCTGCGGCACTCGGTCGAACGAGCGCCGGATCGCAGCTCGACCAGGTGATTCGCGCAAATGTCCTGCGTGCGGGCGAACCAGAACGCGGACAGCCCCGTGAGCACGCGTCCCTTGTCGGGGATCTCGGTGGGGAGCACGACGTCGAACGTCGAGATTCGGTCGCTGGCAACGAGCAGCAGCCGTTCGTCGTCGAGCGCGTAGAGCTCGCGAACTTTTCCGCTGCCGACGTGGAGCGCGGCCTCAGGCATGGACGGGTTCCTCCTTTTTGACGAGGGCGTGCAGGCGGTCGAAGACGGCGTCGACGTGACGAACAGTCGCATCGAGGTCGAACACCGCCTCGAGATCGACCCGACCGCGGATCTCGGGATCGCTGCGAACGAGCTCTCGGAAGTCGGTCTCCTCCTCCCAGGCGCGCATCGCGTGACCCTGGACGCGTCGATAGGCCTCGTCGCGCGAAAGGCCTGCGTCGACGAGCGCAAGGAGGAGGCGATGGCTGAAGACGAGGCCGTGGCTGCCCTCGAGGTTGCGACGCATCCGCTCCGGGTGGACGACGAGGCCCTCGACGATCCAGCGGAAACGATCCAGCATGTAGTCGAGCGCGAGGAAGGCGTCCGGGACCACGACGCGTTCCGCGGAAGACTGCGAGATGTCGCGCTCGTGCCAGAGCGGGACGTTCTCGAGCCCGACGAGCGCGGCGGCGCGGACGACGCGCGCGAGACCGCAGATCCGCTCGGCGACCTTCGGGTTTCGCTTGTGCGGCATCGCCGACGAGCCCTTCATCCTTTTGCCGAACGGCTCCTCGACCTCCCGCACCTCGGTGCGGGCGAGATGCCTGATCTCGGTGGCAAAGCGCTCGAGCGAGGTCGCCGTCAGGGCGAGCGCACACAGGAGCTCCGCGTGGCGGTCTCGGGCGATCACCTGCGTCGAGAGCGGGTCGGGCTCGAGGCCGAGGCGCTCACAGGCGATCCGCTCGACCTCCGGTTCGACCTGTGCATATGTCCCGACCGTCCCCGACAGCTGGCCGACCCGGTTCGTCTCGAGTGCCCGCGCCACGCGGGTGCGGGCGCGGCCGAGCTCGAACGCCCACCCGGCGAGCTTCCAGCCGAATGTCGTGGGCTCGGCGTGAACGCCGTGCGACCGGCCGATGCAGATCGTCCGGCAGTGCTCGTCGGCGCGCGCCGCGACCGCGGCTAGCGCACGATCGACCCCCTGACCGCGTCGACGAAGGCCGCCGTGTCGTGATCCGTCACCCGCTCGATCTCGGCCACTCGTTCGGTGGAAGGCTGAGCAGCGACGGCGCGAATCTTCGCGACGTCCTCTGCCGGGATCGTGCCGACTTCGGCCCAGCCGTCGAGCGCAGCGAGCTCGACCTCGAGCCACCGCGCGAGCTTGCTCTCCTCCGACCAGATCCTGGCCATGGCCGGGCGGGAGTAGCGCAGGATCACTGGTTCGATTCTAGAGAGGGGTCAGGCCGACGGCCCGAGGATTCGCGCCGCGAGGACCGCCGCGTTCTTCGCGTTGTCGACGCCGACGCACGCGACCGGCACACCGGGCGGCATCTGCGTGATCGAGAGCAGTGCGTCGAGGCCGTCCAGGACGCTCAGGGAAGAGCGCAGCGGCACGCCGATCACCGGCAGGTCCGTGTGCGCGGCGAGCACACCCGGCAGCGCCGCGGCGAGGCCTGCGCCGGCGATGAGCACCCGGAGGCCACGCTCGCGAGCGGTCCGCCCGTACTCCGCCACCGAGTCCGGCTGCCGGTGGGCGGAGCGAACCTCGAACTCGTGCGCGATCCCCCGGGCCTCGAGCTCGTCGAGGGCGGGCTGCATGCGTTCTCGGTCCGACTCCGAGCCGACGACGATTCCGACGAGCGGGCTAGACATGCGTGACGGCTGCGATGTCCTTTCGGTAGCGCATGCCCGGAAACGTGATCCGCTCGCAGGCCCCGTACGCCCGCTCGCGAGCGTCGGCGACCGTCTCTCCGGTCGCGGTCACGTTCAGGATCCTGCCGCCGTTCGTCACGAGCCGATCTCCCTGGAGCGCGGTTCCGGCGTGGAAGACGAGTGCGCCTGTCTCACTGGCGTCGTCGATCCCCTCGATGGGCGAGCCGACGTCGCCGCTCGCGGGGTAACCCGGCGCAGCGAGGACGATGGTGACCGCGGCCGCGTCCGAGACCTTGAGCTCGATCCGCGACAGATCGCCCGCCGCCGCTGCCACGAGGGCGCCGAGCAGGTCGTCCTCGAGGCGCGGCAGCAGCGACTGCGTCTCCGGATCTCCGAAACGGCAGTTGAACTCGAGTACCCGTGGCCCATCGTCGGTGAGCATCAAGCCCGCAAAGAGGACGCCGATGAACGGCGCGCCGCGCGCGGCCAGCTCGTCGAGCACCGGGCGATGGATCGTGTCGAGCAAGTCCTCGATCTCGGCCGAATCGAAGCCGGCCACCGGTGAGTACGACCCCATGCCGCCGGTGTTGGGCCCCGTGTCTCCCTCCTCGACACGCTTGAAATCCTGGACCGCGGGCAGGGCCAGTGCCCGCACGCCGTCACAGACAGCCAAGACCGAGAGCTCCTCGCCCTCGAGAAGCTCCTCGATCACGATCGCGTCCCCGAACGCATTCGCGGCGGTCAGCGCGACATCCAGTTCCTCCGGCGTGCGACAGACGAAGACGCCCTTTCCGGCCGCGAGACCGTCGGCCTTGATCACGCAGGGAGGGCGTGCGATCGACAGCGTCTCTGCCGTCGGAACGCCCGCGGCGCGCATCACCTCTTTCGCGAACGACTTCGATCCTTCGATCCGCGCGGCAGCGGCGCCGGGGCCGAAGACCGCGACGCCGGAGTGGCGCAGCTCGTCCGCGACACCGGCGACGAGGGGAGCTTCGGGGCCAACGATCACCAGATCCGCCTCGAGCGACCCCGCGAGCGCCAGGAGACCCTCGCCGTCCTCGGCGCGCACCGGATGACAGCTACCGAGTGCGGCGATACCCGGGTTGCCAGGCGCCGCGTGGAGTTCCTCGAGATGCGGCGCCTCGCTGAGCTTCCAGGCGAGCGCGTGCTCGCGTCCGCCCGAGCCGACCAGGAGCACCTTCACATGAGGACTCTAGCGAGCGCTCTGGACGGGTTTGAAAGCCGGCGCGACGGCGAAGGAAGGAGGCGATGCAGGAGCCCGGACTCGACCGTCACGAGTGGGAAAGCCAGTGGCAGGCGCTCGAGGAGCAGCTTGCCGACTCGCCTGCGGAGGCGCTGTCCGACCTCGACCAGCTCGTCGAGCAGATGCTCGAGGAGCGCGGCTATGCGCTCGACGATCCCGTGGCTCGCGAGGGCGACGACCGCGAGGTCGTCGACGAGTTCCTCGCAGCGCGTGAGATCACGCGGCTGGTCGAGTCCGACTCGGACGGCGTATCGCCCGGGGACGTCGCCGCCGCCGTCAACGGCTACCGCTCCGTCTACCAGTACCTCATCGCCGAGCGCAGCACGCCCTAGCCGCCGTGCCGTCCAGCTTCGGCGCACAAGAGGGTGGTGGGCGGTTCGCCCCACCCGGGGTGGGGGTGTGGCGGGGCTAGGCTGAGCGGCGATGGCGCGGGACCAGGCCGCACTCGAGGTGCCGCCCTACGCGGTGGCGACGGCCTCCGTGCTGCGACT
>WNGA01010966.1_pt1 | contig 11906 bp, 7 predicted proteins | sample 5400061 | NCBI WGS metagenome assembly WNGA01 (sample SAMN13153366, study PRJNA577476) | soil metagenome | isolation source: 100 cm soil or saprolite under grassland replicate 2 | place: USA:California | collected 2016-06-15
TCTTCTGGAGAGTCCGGCCGGTGTCCACGATGTCTTCGACGATGATCACTTCTTTGCCGGCGACGTCGGTCGTGAGATCGCGCACCAGTCGCACGTTGCCGGAGGATTTCGTCCCGGATCCGTACGAGGAGACCTGGAGAAAGTCCAGCGAAACCGGCGTCTTCAGCCGTTTGGCGAGGTCACAGAGGAAGAACACCGACCCTTTGAGGATTCCGACGAGCAGCGCCGGACGTCCCGCCTGGTCCCGGTCCAATTCGGCCGCCAGGCGCGCAATCCCTTCGTCGAGGGTGCGCGAGTCGATCAAGGTCCGACCGAGCTTCAACAAAGCGGCGAAGACGAGAGGTCGGCCGCGCAAACGGAGGAAAATGGCAGTAAAATAGACGACACACAGCTTCCGAAATGATCGTCGCGCGAACTCAACTTCTGCACGAAGACTATATCCGTCTCACGGAGCGGTTCAAGTCGCTCTGGACGTTCCAGCAATTCCTGCGCGGAGTCCACAAAACGTTCTTCTCCGGGGAGCCGGAGACGACGCTCGACTTTTCGTCATTGTACGAAGACATCCGGGCAATCGGAGAAAGCGTCAACTCGGAGTCTTCGCGCGAAACGTCGCCGCGCCTCGGAACGATCGTCGATCGGCTCGAGCTCTTGACGAGGGAGCTGCGCGCCGTGGACCGCACCGTCTCACCCTCGTTCGTGCGGCGCTTCTTCGAGCGGGTGCGGCCGCAGGACGAGAAGACCGCGCTTCCGCTCCTGCGGTTCTACTTTTCCCAGCCGGACACCGACGCCGATGTCGTCGACAAGATCAACTTTCTCGCGACCGTCGTGGCGGCGGGCAGCTCCGACCCGGCTTCCTCCGGGGCGCGCCCGCGCGGAGAGCTGCACCGGGTCTTCGAGGCGGTCGCGTCGACGAGCGTGTGGCCTCGCCCCTCGGACCAGGAGGCGTCCGCGATCGCGTACGTGATCAACGAAGTCGCCGCCAAGATCTCCCGCGCGCGCACGTTCGAGGAGCTGATGAGTCGGGCGCTGATCGAAGAGTTCCGCGCGCTCAAGCGTCGGGTCGGGAGCTCGCTCGCGCATCCGGAGGTGCTCGCGGCCACCGCCTGCGCGAACCTGGCGACGCGGTCCGCTTTCTCCCGGCTCTATCGCAGCGAAGAGAAGGTGCTCGCCGAGGCGACGATGCGTATCGAGGACCTCGAACGGAGGCTGCGCCACGGCGCGGGTGAGGAAGTTCTCCCCGATGAGCTCCGGCGCTTCCGCGAGACGCACGACCGTTACCGGCGGGGAGCCCTCGCCTCCAATCTCCGCGCGACCGACGTCGTGCGGCTGAAGACGGCGGTCGATGACGTGCTGCAGAAGTTCGACCTGGAAGTCTTGGACGAGCCGCTCGACGACGCCGGCGAATCCGAGCCGATCGGCGAAGCGGATTCCGAAACGAGCGACGACGTCTTCTGGAGACCCTTCGTCGACCGGATCCTGGCGGTCGTCGAGATCGAAGCCGACGACCGGCAAACGCTCCAGGCAGGAAGCGATGGTCCGGCGCAGATGCGGCTGGAGCCGTGGGAGCTCCAGGCGTCCCACCGGGTCGTGTCGGCCGGCGGCGAGCCGACGAGCGACCGGGACCGGACTTTGCTCCGGAGCGTGGCCTTGCGGTTGAAAGCAGAGGAGGAGACCGAGCTCCTTCGAACGGCCGCTGACGGGCCGCGCTCGATCGAGCTGCTTCGACGCGCGCGCGAGACGATCTCCCGAGCGTCCGACCTCGATGGCGCGATTTCGCACATCATCGGAATCGCGCACGAGGCGGGTCTGACCCGGCACGTGCGCTCGTGGACTCGCACCCGTTACCGGCTCCTGCGTGCCATCGCGGACCTCTGGCTCATGCAGGACCAACCCCGCCCCGACCGCCGGTCGGGCTGATCGCCGTCCGCTCCAGCGGGCGGAGAGGATCGCGCCGCCGGCTCCCTCTATACTCCCGGCGCATGGCTGGCGCGCCCCATGAGCCGACGGCTCCTCCGGAGGACGAGCTCATCCAGAACCGGCGCGAGAACCTGCGTCGGATCGTCGAGAGCGGCTGGGACGCGCATCCCTACCGGTATCCGCTTTCCGAGACGATCTCCGGTGTCGTCGCGAAGCACGGTGGGAGCTCCCCGGAAGAGCTCCAGAAAGATATGCCGGTCGTCTCGACGGCCGGCCGGGTGCTCGCGCAGCGGAACCAGGGCAAGGCGGGATTCCTGGACGTCTCCGATGGGCGCGCCCGGCTCCAGATCTACGTCCGTCGGGACGTCGTCGGCGACGCGGCGTTCGAGCTCTACCGGCAGCTCGACCTGGGCGACTGGATCGGGGTCGAAGGAGAGGTCTTCCGGACCCGGACGGGGGAGCTTTCTTTGAAAGCGCGGAAGCTGACCTTTCTCGCGAAATGTCTCCGGCCGCTTCCCGAGAAGTGGCATGGGTTGAAGGACGTCGAGCGGCGGTATCGGCAGCGGTATCTCGATCTGGCGGTCAATCCCGATTCGCGTGCGGTCTTCGAGACTCGGGCGGCGATCATCCGGTCGATGCGGCGGTTCTTGGACGCCCGCGGGTACCTCGAGGTCGAGACGCCGATGATGCATTCGATCGCCGGCGGAGCGCTCGCCCGTCCGTTCAAGACCCATCACAACGCGCTCGGCCTCGAGTTGTACCTCCGGGTCGCGCCCGAGCTGTACCTGAAGCGGCTGGTCGTCGGCGGAATCGAAAAGGTCTACGAGATCAACCGCAATTTCCGCAACGAAGGGATCTCCACGCAGCACAACCCCGAGTTCACGATGCTCGAGTTCTACCAGGCATACGCGGAGGGCGCGGATCTGATGCGGCTGACAGAGGAGATGCTCGCCGAGGTCGTCCGCGAGGTCGCCGGGGGTCTCCGGACTCCCTGGAAGGGGGACACGATCGACTGGTCACCGCCGTACCTCCGTCTGACGATGCGGGATGCCGTCCGGGAAGCCACGCGATCCGACGGCCGCAGCGAGGTCACCGCCGAAGAGCTCGCGTCGGCCGCCGGTCTCTATGCTGCGGCGGTCCGGTTCGGGGTCGACCGGCCCGAGCGTTTCCGCGGACGGAAGGGGAAGCTCCTCGCCGCGCTCTTCGAGACGGTCGGGCAGCAGCGACTCGTACAGCCGACGTTTCTCCACGAGTTCCCAACGGAGATTTCGCCACTCTCCCGAAGGAGCGCCGCGGATCCGGAGTGGGCCGATCGCTTCGAGCTGTACGTGGCCGGAATGGAGATCGCGAATGGGTTCTCGGAGTTGAACGACCCGGTGGACCAGGCGGACCGCTTCCGGCGGCAGGCAGACGAGCGCGCAAAGGGGGATCTCGAAGCCGCCGAGTACGACGCGGACTATGTCGAGGCGCTGGAGTACGGCCTCCCGCCGACGGCGGGGGAGGGGATCGGGATCGACCGGCTGACGATGCTCCTGACGGACCGGCACTCGATCCGCGACGTCATTCTGTTTCCGCTGATGCGGCCCGAGGGTCGCAAGACGTAGAGCGATGTCGTTCGAAACCCTGGTCGCGCTACGTTATCTCGCCGCGTCGCGGCGGCGCGCGCATGTCGCCCTGATCTCCACGATCTCGATGTTCGGTCTCGCGGTCGGCGTGGCGGCGCTCATCATCTCGCTCTCGCTTCTCTCGGGGTTTCAGGATCGAATCCGAGCACAGATGGCGGAGCGTTCTCCGCACTTGCGTGTCTCGCCGGCGCGCGGTCCGATCCTCGCCGAGCCGGGCCGGGTCCGCGAAGCGCTCGTGTCTCTCCGGGGCGTGATCGCCGTCGAACCGGCGATCGAAGGGCGCGGGTGGGCCTCCGGGTCCGCCGTCGAGTCCACTCTCCCGATCCGGTATCGCAACGCGCCGCCCGGCGAGCTCTCCTCGGCCGGAGAAGGCGGCCCGCCTCCGGCTCGCGTGAGTGCCGCGGTTGCGACGCGGACGCGCACGGCTCCCGGCGACCTCCTGCGGGTGACTTCGTCGCGGACGCGCCTTTCGCCCCTGGGACCGCTGCCGGTCACCATCATGTTCCGGATCGCCGACATTCGGCACGCCGCCGCACTCGAGAAGACGCCGGACATCGAAGTTCCGGAGGATGCGGCGCGGCTGCTGTCCGGAATCCTCTCCGGGGCCCGCGCCTACGAGGCGCGTCTCGCGGACCCCGCTCGCGCGGAGCCGGTCTCCCGCGCCGTCTCGCTGCTGCTCGGACGCAGCTATCGCGTCCAAACTTGGCGGGAGCTGAACGCCCCGCTCTCTTTCGCGCTCCGGCTCGAGAAGGGCGTCATCTTCGCGACGGTCGCTCTCGTAATCGTCGTCGCGGCGCTCAACATCGTGTCGAACATCGCGCTCACTGTCGTCGAGAAGAAGCGCGACCTGGGCGTTCTCACCTCGCTCGGGGCGACTCCCGGCTCCCTCGCGCGCATCTACCTGACGCTGGGAGCGGTGATCGGAGGGCTCGGAACGGCGCTCGGGGTCGCCGTCGGCGTGTCCGCTTCGCTCCTTCTCGACCGTTACGAGATCGTGACGCTGCCCGCGGACGTCTACCTGCTGACGCACGTCCCCTTCGCGGTCCATCCGCGCGAGGTGGCGCTCGTCGCCGCGTTCGCGATGGCGACCGCGGTCGCGGCCGCGGCGCTTCCCGCCCGCGCCGCCGCGCGGCTTGCGCCGGGCGAAGCGATCCGGCTGTCGCGGTAAATCGGCCGGAGTGACGGCGATGCTCGCGGTCAGGGCCAAGTCTCTGTCGAAAACCTACATGGGTGAGGCGGCGCCCGTCACGGTTTTCCAGAACCTCGACTTCGATCTCGAGGAGAGTGTCTTCGCCGCGGTCATGGGCCCGTCGGGAGTCGGGAAGAGCACGCTTCTTCATCTTGTCGGCGGGATCGATCGTCCGGATGCCGGTCGTGTCGAGATCCTCGGCGTTTCGCTCGACGATCTTTCTCCGAAAGAGCGGGCGCGGTTCCGCAACGAACGGATCGGATTCGTCTTTCAGTTCCACCATCTTCTTCCCGAGTTCACTGCGGAAGAGAACGTGGCGTTCCCCCACCGCATCGCCGGCGTCCCGGCTCACGAAGCGCGTCAGCGCGCCGCGGCCCTTCTCGATCGCGTCGGGCTCGCCGATCGTCGTTCGCACCTCTCGCGGTCGCTGTCCGGAGGCGAGCAACAACGCGTTGCGATCGCGAGAGCTCTCGCGCGAGGTCCGAAACTGCTGCTCGCCGACGAGCCGACGGGCAATCTCGACTCGGAATCCGCTCGCGGCGTCTTCGATCTCCTGACGGAGCTCCATCGCGAGCGGGGAATGACGACGATTCTCGTCACTCACAACCCGGAGCTCGCGAAGCGCTGTGATAAGATTTTCTCGATGTCCCGGGAAGGAATTCTCCCCGCGACCCGTTTCTCGGGCTAGCCATGGATCGCCACGGTCTCCCGGGCCGCGTCGCCTCGCCTCCGAGTCCCGCGGATGTTTGAGAAATACAACGAAAAGGCGCGGCGCGCGCTCTTCTTCGCGCGCTACGAGGCTTCCAAGCTCGGTTCGAAGGTGATCGAGTCCGAGCACCTCCTGCTCGGAATCCTCCGCGAGGGCGAAGACATCATCAAGGAGATCTTCGCGCGTTTCAACGTCAAGCCGGAGGAGGTGCGCCGGGAGATCGAGGGCGATCGCATCTTCGTCGAAAGAATCTCCTCGACAGCGGAGCTCCCCCTTTCCGAGGAGTCGAAGAAGATCCTCGCCTACGCCTCGCACGAAGCCGAATCGATGATGCATCCCTACGTGGGGACCGAGCACCTCCTGATCGGTCTCCTCCGAGTGGACGGCTGCGTCGCGGGACGTCTGCTCACCGCGCGCGGCTTCAATCTCTACGGGGTGCGCGAGGAGACGATCTCTCTCATCAAGGAGCGCGAGGTCTCCAAGCAGAAGAAGGAGCTTCCGTTCCTCGCGGAGTACAGCCGGGACCTGACGCAGCTCGCCGGCTCGGGGACGTTCGATCCCTTGATCGGCCGTGAGAAGGAGGTCGAGCGGATCATCCAGATCCTGTCGCGCCGCACGAAGAACAACCCGATCCTCCTCGGAGAACCGGGGGTCGGCAAGACGGCGATCGTCGAAGGACTCGCGACCCGGATCGTCGAGGGCGCGGTTCCGATGTTCCTCTCGTCGAAGAAGATTCTCGCGCTCGACCTTTCGTTGATCGTCGCCGGAACGAAGTATCGCGGCCAGTTCGAGGAACGGCTAAAAGGGATCATCCGCGAGCTGCGGGAAAACCCGGATCTCATCATCTTCATCGATGAGATTCATTCCCTGATCGGCGCCGGATCCGCGGAAGGGTCGCTGGACGCCGCGAACATCCTGAAGCCGGCGCTCTCGCGCGGCGAGGTGTCGTGCATCGGCGCGACGACCCTGAAGGAATACCGGAAGTACATCGAGAAGGACCGGAGCCTCCTCCGCCGGTTCCAGGCGATCCACGTCACGGCGCCTTCGGAGCACGAGACGTTCGAGATCCTGGAAGGGGTCAAGGACCGCTACGAGCAGTTCCACAAGGTGCGCTACTCGGCGGAGGCGATCAAGACCGCCGTGTACCAGTCGAATCGCTACATCACCGACCGCTTCTTCCCCGACAAAGCCATCGACATCCTGGATGAGGCCGGCGCGAAGGTGAAGCTGAAGCGGGTCGCCGATACGCAGAATCTCCGTAAGCTCGAGATCGAGACGCGCCAGATCGTCAAGGAAATGAAGAAGGCGATCTCGGACAAAGATTTCGAGAAGGCGGTCTTTCTCCGAGAGCGCGAGATCGAACTGAAGGAGGAGATCGAGAGGACCAAGGCGCAGACCGCCGAGCGGACGGAGACGACGCAGGAGGTCACGCGGCGGGACATCGAGGAGATCATTTCTTCGTGGACCGGGATTCCGGTCGCGTCCCTCGAGATGGAGGAGGCCGAGAAGCTCCTTCACATGGAGGACGCTTTGCGCCGCCGGATCGTCGGACAGGAAGCGGCGATCGTCGGCGTCTCCAAGGCGATCCGCCGTTCGCGGCTCGGCGTCAACAACCCGAACCGTCCGATGGGCTCGTTCATCTTCCTCGGCCCCTCGGGCGTCGGGAAGACCGAGGTCGCGCGGCGTCTCGCCGAGTTCCTCTTCGAGAACCAGAAGGCTCTCGTCCGCTTCGACATGTCGGAGTACATGGAAAAGCACGCGGTCTCGAAGCTGATCGGATCGCCGCCCGGATACATTGGACACGAGGAGGGCGGCCAGCTGACGGAGCGGATCCGCCGCAATCCGTACAGCGTGATTCTCTTCGACGAGATCGAGAAGGCTCACCCGGACATCGCGAATCTTCTGCTCCAGATCCTCGAGGACGGCATCCTGACCGACGCGTATGGAAACCTGGTGGATTTCAAGAACACGCTCATCATCATGACGTCCAACATCGGAACGAAGCACCTCGTCAGCCGGACGCGCCTCGGATTCGGCGGGTCCCGGGAGGTTCAGACCACGAAGGAGATCGAAGAGCTCGTCCTGAAGGAGCTGAAGCGTGACTTCTCTCCCGAGTTCATCAACCGCATCGACGAGACGATCGTCTTCCACCCGCTCGGCCCCGAGGAGCTGACGAAGATCTGTCGGCTTCTGATCGACGACGTGAACACGACGCTCGCCCCGAAGGGCGCTGCTCTGGACGTCGACGCCGCCGCCGTCGAATGGTTGCTCGCGCAGAGCGGCGACGATCCCAACATGGGCGCCCGTCCGCTGCGCCGAGCGATCCAGAAATACATCGAAGACCCGGTCTCGGAGCTGCTGATCCAGAGCCGGGACGAGAGGGTCGAAGCGATCGAAATCCGCCTCGGAGCCGAGGGACTGACGGTGATGGCACGGGAGAGCGAACCCATCGGGTTGGAGTCCTGACCGCAGTCACCGGAATCCCATAGTCGGTCGCCGGGCGAAGGCTCCGGGCCTTCCGGCTCGAGTCGTCCGTTCCGGGGAATAATCCCCTTCGCGAGAGAGATAAGGATTTCGCTTGCGGCATCGAAGCAGGAACGGCGGGAGGTGCGAGCGGTGGTGGCGGCTGCCCGCCTGCGTCCTGCCTTTCCTCGTTTCTCTCGCCGCCTCGGGACAGACAGCCGTCCCGCCCCCTCCGACTCCGACGCCTTCGGCAATCGTCCCTTCGCAGCCGGCCGTTCCCTCCCCCGCCCCGGCGGTCACGTTGCCAACGCCGGTCTCAACTCGCGCGGCCCCCACCGCCGCGGCGCCCGGCCCGACTCCGGCGGCTCCCGCTGTGGCGTCGCCCGTCCCCGCTTCCGAAAGGATCGTCGGAATCCGCGTCGTCGGCTACCAGACCGTTTCGCCGGACACGATCGCCCACTACCTCGGAGTGAAAGTCGGTGACCCGTACGATCCCGAGAAGATCCGCGCGAACTTCCAGTCGCTGTGGGACGTCGGGCTCCTCGAGAACGTCTCGGTGGAAGCGGAGAGGGATGCGGCAGGAGTGACCCTCGTCGTCACCATCGAGGAGCGTCCGACGATCTCTTCGGTCGACTTCACCGGGAACAAGAAGCTATCGACATCGCAGATCAAGGACAAGCTGAGAGAAGACAAAGTCGAGATCCATCAGGGCGCACCGCTGTCTCTGCGCGAGATCGCAAAAACGCGGTCGGCCATCGCGGACTACTACGTTTCCCAGGGATTCCGGAGCGCCACGGTGGACTTTCGAATCGAGGACATCTCCAAGACCGACAAGAAAGTCGTCTTCGTCATCGACGAAGGAGAGAAGGTCAAGATCGCGTCGATCGCTTTCCAGGGCAACAACGTCATCTCCGCTCGACGCCTCCGGATGGCGATGAAGAAGACCAAGGTGAGCGCTCTCTGGCGGCTGTTCTCCGAGAAGACGACCTTCAGCCAGGCCAACTACGACGAGGACGTCGAGAACATCAAGGCGCTCTACCAGTCGCGAGGCTACAAGGACGTCGTCGTCAAGGACCCCAAGGTCGACATCTTCGTCAAGAACCCGAACGCAAAACCGAAGAAGATCAAGCGAAGGGCCCGTATCACCATCCCGATCGTGGAAGGGGAGCGTTTCTACACCGCCAACATCCGGGTCGCCCGGGTGAACCAGCAGGGACAGCCCGCCGATCCGCCGGAGCCCACGGTGATTCCATCGAGCGTCCTCCTCAAGGAGTTCTCCGAGCTGCCGCCCGGCTCGGTCTTGAACCGGGAGCGGCTGGTCGAAGCCCTCCAGCGGATCGAGGCGAAGTACAAATCGCGCGGCTACATCTACTGGTTCGCCGATCCCGCTTATCACGAGGTCGGAGACCACCGGGTCGACGTCGAAGTCAAGCTCTACGAGGGGGACAAGTTCTATCTCGGCCGTCTCGAGGTCAAAGGAAATACGACGACCCGCGACAAGGTGATCCGGAGGGAGTTCGCGCTGGACGAAGGCGACGTGATGAACATGGAGGCGATCAAGAAGAGCCTGCAGAAGCTCCAGCAGCTCGGCTACTTCAAGATCGCGGAGGAGCCCGACTTCTCGGTCCGCCCTGCCGAGAAGAAGGTCGACGTGATCATCAAAGGGACGGAGGCGAGCAAGAACGAGATCCAGTTCGGCGCCGGGTACTCCGCGCTCGACGGCTTCTTCGGGCAGTTTTCCTTCCAGACGCGAAACTTCCTCGGCCGGGGCGAGATCATCGGGGCCTCTGCGCAGGTGGGGCGTATCTCGAAGTACTACGACCTTTCCTACACCGTTCCGTGGTTCATGGACCGGAATCAGACCGTCGGACTGTCGCTCTTCCGCCGCAACGTCGCGTACCTGAACATCGACGAGAAGCGAGCGGGCGGGACGACGTTCTACGGGAAGGGGATCGGCCTCTTCGACAGCTGGTCGGTTCTGTACGCCTATGAGGACGTGAAGGCCAATTTTCCCGTGCGCGGCGCGCAGGTTCCTCCCGGACAACCGGCGCCACCGGAGAAGTTCACGGAGGTCACCGGAACGACGTCCTCGTTCACACCGGGCTACCGGTTCGACAGCCGGAACGATCCCTTCGACCCGAACCGGGGCTACCGCCTCTACCTGACGACGCAGTTAGCGGGAAGCGTGCTCGGAGGCAACCAGGACTTCATCAAACCTCTCGTGGGCGGCTCGGGTTACCTTCCGATCCGGATCCCGCGCCACGCTTATCTCGGAGTGAACTTCGAGGCCGGCTACGTCGCTCCGTTCGCCGGAAAGGACCTTCCGATCTTCGAGCGCTTCCAGCTCGGCGGCGAGACAAGCCTGCGGGGATTCCGCACCGGGTCGGTGCTTCCGTTGAAGAAGAACGACCAGGTCTTCACCGACGAGGCCGGCCGGATCCTCGGCGGCGACAAGTACTTCGTCCTGAACCTCGAGTACGTGTTCGCTTCGGTGGGCCCGGCAAAGCTCCTCTTCTTCACGGACCTGGGCAACGTGTACCACGAGAGCCAGTCGATCGATTTGACCCGGCTTCGGACCGCAGTGGGCGGCGAGCTGCGCATCTTTCTGCCGATCTTCCAGGCGCCTCTTCGGTTCATCTACTCGTTCAACCTCGATCCCAAGACGCCGATCGATCAGTTCGGATTTCCGATCACGCGATTGCGGGAGCGGCGGTCCGGGTTCGATTTCTCGATCGGGAGGACCTTCTGATGTCGCGGGGACAGGTCCTGCGGATCTGCACCCGCATCCTTATTCGAGCTCCGGTGTCGCCGGAAATGCCGGTTCCGGCACATCTGTTTTCTCACTCCGGAAATTGTTACTATTCGCAGCTTTCGGCGGAAGGAGTCTTCGAATGAAACGACTAGTGCTCTGCCTCCTGGCGGCGTCGGTCGCCGCGGTCTTGAGCGCGCAGTCCGCGCCGACCGGCGCGGCGCCCTCGGGACAGATTCGCGTGGCAGTGATCGACGTCGAGCGCTTGGTGCGGGATTCGTCCCTGGGCAAGGAGGCCTTCAGTCGGGTGAAGAAAGTCAACGACGACAAGAAGGCCGAAGCGGACCGGCTCCAGAAGGAGTTGCGGGATCTCGAGCAGAAGCTTGCCGATCAGGGTCAGGCCTTGACCGACGAGAAGCGGGACCAGCTCCAGAAGCAGTACCAGGAGAAGGCGATCGACTTCAAGAGCTTCCAGGAGAAGGCGACCCGTGATCTCGATCAGGCGCAGAAGAAGGAGCTCGCGGACCTCGAACGGCGCGTGTTCCCCGTCATCACCCAGCTCGGTAAGGAGCGCGGATACACGCTGATCTTCAACAAGTTCCAGTCCGGCCTCGTTTTCGCCGACGACGCCGCCGACATCACCGATGACGTGCTGAAACGCTTCAACACGACCGTCGCCGTGCCTCCGGCCGCCGCGGCCAAGAGCGCGCCGCCCGCTGCTGCCGCGCCGGCGCCGGCCCCGACGAAGAAGCCCGGAGCTCATTGAACGGAAGGCGGGAGACGGAGACGAAAGGCCGGGGGCGCCGCCTCCGGCTTTTTGCTTTAGTACTATCCGGACCCGCGTGAAATCCCGAACGACCCCGCAAAGACGTCCGACGTCTCGGCGGCGCAAGCAGCCTCCCGGAGGCGTTTCGGGCTTCACACTGGGGGAGGTCGCCGCCGCCGTCGGGGGGCGCGTGGCGGGGGATCCGGACCTGCGTCTTTCGGGCGTCCGGTCTCTCGAAGATGCCGGACCGCACGACCTCTCCTGGGTCGCGGCCGAGCGCCGTTCTGCCGGAGCGCGGACGAGCGCGGCCGGGGCGCTCCTCGTCCCCTCCGCCGAGGTCGCCGCCGGAAAGCCCGCCGTCGTCGTCGAGTCGCCGCCGCTCGCGCTGGCTCGCTGGCTCGAGCTCTCTCAGCCCGCGAGGCGGCCGCCCGCGGGAGTGGCCCGAGGGGCGCGCGTCCACCCGACCGCGAGGATCGGGCCCGGAGCCT
>WNGA01028626.1_pt1 | contig 11906 bp, 7 predicted proteins | sample 5400061 | NCBI WGS metagenome assembly WNGA01 (sample SAMN13153366, study PRJNA577476) | soil metagenome | isolation source: 100 cm soil or saprolite under grassland replicate 2 | place: USA:California | collected 2016-06-15
CGGTGCTCTGGGACGCGCTTTACGTGCCCGACAGCTGGGAGACGACACCGGACCTGTCGCGCCTCATCACGCTTCGTCATGAGCGTGTCCATCTCCGCCAGAGGCGCCGCTATGGCGACCTGCTCATGACGTTTCTCTATCTCGTTCCATTTTTTCCCCTTGGTTTGGCTTACGGGCGCGCGCGGATCGAATGGGAAGCTTACGCCGAGACGCTGCGCGCCACCGCCGAGTACCGAGGACTGTCCGCCGCGCGTTCCCCCGAGCTACGCGACCACATCGTGAAGCAATTCACGAGCGGCGCCTACGGGTGGATGTGGCCGTTCCGCCGGACGCTCGACCGTTGGTACGACCGGGTGCTCACCCAGATCGAAGGCGACTCCTCCTCTCTTGGGTGATGCTATAACGACGCGGCGCATGGCTGCCGAGTTCGTCCACCTGCACGTCCATACCCAGTATTCGTTTCTGGACGGCGCCTTGCGCATCGGGCAGGTCGCCGGGCGGGCCCAGGAGCTCGGGATGCGGGCGGTGGCCATGACCGATCACGGCAACATGTTCGGAGCCCTGCAGCTGTACAAGGCGTGCAAAGAGCGGGGGGTCACGCCGATCTTGGGATGCGAGCTCAATCTTGCGCGGCCGCAGGAAGGGCGCGAACGGCGCAGAACGCCCGTCGATCACCTGGTCTTGCTGGCGAGGAACGAAGAGGGGTATCGCAATCTCATTCGCCTCGTGTCGCTGGGGCAGATCGAGGCTGCCAGCGATACGGCACCGAGCGTGACCTGGGAAGCCGTGGCCGAACAATGCCACGGGCTCATTGCGTTGACCGGCTGCATGGGAGGCGTGGTAGCGCAGCAGGTGCTCGAGCAAGGCGAGGGGGCCGGGCTGGCCATGCTCGAGCGGATGAAGCGTGCTTTCGAGCCGGGATCGCTTTTCGTCGAGCTGCAGGATCATGACCTGGTCGAGCAACCCGTGCTCGGCACCATGGCTCTTCGGAGATGTACTTCAAGAGCGCCGACGAGATGGCGAAGAGGTTTCGCGAGCTGCCCCAAGCGATCGCCTCGACCCTCGTCATCGCCGAGATGTGCAGCGGCCTCGAGCTCAAGCTCGGCCGTCCGATGCTGCCCGATTTCAAGGTTCCGGAAGGATTCGAAACGTCGACCTACTTCGAGCATGTCGCGCGCGAGGGGCTGCGCCATCGATTCCAGGAATTCGGCGCGCTCGGCAAAGCGGTCGATCACGCCCTTTACGAGAAACGACTCGACACTGAAATCGACGTCATCGTGAAGATGGGCTTCTCGGGCTATTTTCTCATCGTCTGGGATTTCATCCGCCACGCCAAGAACAGGGGGGTACCGGTAGGGCCGGGGCGAGGATCGGGCGCGGGATCGTTGGTCGCCTACTCGATGCGGATCACCGATCTCGATCCCCTTCCGTACGGTTTGCTGTTCGAGCGGTTTCTCAATCCCGAACGCATCTCGATGCCCGATTTCGACATCGATTTCTGCATGGATCGACGTGACGAGGTCATCGAATACGTCACCGAAAAATACGGCCGCGAGTCGGTCGGGCAGATCGCGACGTTTCACGAGCTCAAGGCGCGCAGCGTCATCAAGGACGTGGCGCGCGCGATGGGCATGCCCGCCAACGAGGCGCAAGCGCTGGCCAGCTTGATTCCGCCGAACCCCAAGGTGCAGGGGCAGATGTACACGATCCCCGAGGCCCTCGAGGTCGAGCCGAAGCTTGCCTTGCGCGTCAAGGAAGACGACTTTGCCCGCGAGCTCATCAAGGTTGCCCAGAATCTCGAGGGGCTGACCCGGCACGCAGGCAAGCACGCAGCCGGCGTGGTTATCAGCAAAGGCAAGCTGTGGGATCACGTTCCCTGCTTCTTGAACGAAGGAAAGATCGTCACCCAATACGACAAGGACGACGTCGAAGAGGCGGGGCTCGTCAAGTTCGACTTCTTGGGGCTGAAGACCCTCACCGTGCTCTCGATTGCGGCGCGCCTCGTCAACGCCCGCCCCGATCGCGCCGACGAGAAGTTCGACCTCGGCGCGCTCCTTCTCGACGACAAGCTCACCTACCAGCTCTTGCAGAGCGGCGAGACGACCGGCGTGTTCCAGCTCGAATCGACAGGCATGCAGCAGCTTTTCAAGGATTACCGTCCCGAGGTGTTCGAGGACATCGTCGCCTTGGGCGCGCTCTACCGCCCTGGGCCGCTCAATGCGGGCATGGTGAAGGACTTCGTCGACACCAAGCACGGCCGAAAACCGGTGACCAGTCTGCATCCGCTCGTCGACGACGTGGTCAAGCCGACCCGGGGCGTCATCGTTTACCAAGAGCAGGTGATGCTCATCGCGCAGAAGCTCGCCGGCTACACGCTGGGCGGCGCGGACCTTTTGCGCAAGGCAATGGGCAAGAAGCTGGCCGACAAGATGGCCAAGCAGCAACAGGCCTTCGTGGAGGGGGCGCGCGCGAAGGGGGTCAGCGACGCGGACTCCGAGCGCATTTTTCAGCTCATCGCGCACTTTGCGGGCTACGGCTTCAACAAGAGCCACGCCGCCGCTTACGGCTTACTCACCTATCAGACGGCATACATGAAGGCCCACTACCCAGTGGAGTTCCTTTGTGCCTTGCTCACCGCCGACCATGGCAAAATCGAGAAGGTCGTGCGCATCATCGCCGAGGGCCGGGCAATGGGTGCCACGATCTTGCCGCCCGACATCAACCTTTCTCAGACCGACTTCACGGTGGTCTACGCGTCGCCAGACGGTAAGTACAAAGGCGAACGCGGCTCCAAAGTGAAAGATGCGTATGGGCCGCAAATCCGCTTCGGTCTCGGGGCCGTCCGGGGGATCGGCGATAGCGCGCTGCAAGCGATCTTCGAAGCGCGTGCGACCGGTGGTCCGTTCCACGATCTGTTCGACTTCGCCAGTCGAGTCGACGCTCGCCGCGTCAACAAAGCCACGCTCGAATCGCTGATTCAGTGCGGGGCTTTCGATTCGGTGCTTTCCCCGCGGGGCATCGCGCGATCGCGGGCCCAAGCCGCGGTGGACCTCGCGCTCGAGCGATCGCGCAGCGCCAGCAAGGATCGAGAGCGCGGGCAGACGACGCTTTTCTCGTTACTCGAAAGTCGCGCCGGCGCGGCTTCTCCGTCGAAAACACTGGACGAGTATCCCCCGCGCGACCCGTGGGACTCGCGCGAAACGCTCCGGCGGGAGAAGCAGGCCCTCGGGTTTTACGTATCGGGTCATCCACTCGACCGCTACGGCAAGGAACTGCGCCGCTTCGACGTGACGCCGACGACGGAGCTGCCCGGGCTCGCGCAATGGACCAAGGTGCGGGTCGCCGGAGTCGTCGAAAACTATCGCGATCGAGTCTTCAAGAACGGCGGAGGGCGGGTCGCATTTTTCGAGCTCGAGGACGAAGTGGGTAGGGTGGACGTCAAAGTCGCGGAAAAGAAAATCGACGCCGCGGCCCCTCTGTTGACCGGAAGCGAACCCGTTCTGGTGGAGGGCAAGGTTTCGTTTCCACTGACGGCCGAAGAAGATGCGGACGAAAGCGATGCCGGCCGAAGGCCTACTCTCTTTCTGGAGAGCGTCCAGTCACTCGCCGGCGCGATTCAGAGCGAAGCCCGCGGTGTTTCCATCCGGCTGGCCGCCGAACGTACGCGGGCCGAACACCTGCGCGCGCTCCGGGAAGTCTTGCGTTTGTCGCCGGGGAATTGTCCGGTGAGCGTCGTGATCGAACTCGCCAACGGCGCAGAAGCCGTGCTCGCGCTCGGCAGCTCGCTGAGGGTCGCGCCGAGCGACGCCATGCTCGCCGGCCTCGAGCGTCTCTTCGGCGCCAACGTTGCCGAGTTACGATGAGCTGACGTTTCAACGACGCGCGGAATCGACGAACTCGCGCGTCTGACTTTCGAGCTTCGCCCGGTCTTCGTGATGCTTGACCAGGACGCCCAGCGTCTCCTGGGCGAGCGAAGGGTCGAGTGAACGGGCCCCGAGCAAGAGAAGCGCGCGCGCCCAGTCGACGGTTTCCGAGATCGAAGGCACCTTGCGAAGGTCCATGCCGCGAACCTGATGGACGAAAGACACCAGCTCTGCCGCCAGGCTGCGGTCGATGTCCGGAACTCGCAATTGGACGATGGCGAGCTCGCGGGAAGGGGAAGGATAGTCGAGGTATGCGTGCAAGCAGCGGCGCCGCAACGCATCGGTCATCTCGCGAACGCGGTTGCTCGTCAAAAGAACGAGAGGGCGATGTTTGGCCCGCATGGTGCCGAGCTCGGGAATGGTGACCTGAAATTCGGAGAGGATTTCGAGCAAGAACGCCTCGAACTCGGGATCCGATCGATCCACTTCGTCGATGAGCAGCACGGCAGGAATGGTGCTCTCGATGGCGGCGAGCAAGGGCCGCGCGATGAGAAAGCGTTCGCTCCAGAAGGGAGCCTCGCTCCGCGCGACGATTTCGGCGGCTTCCGACAGAGAAGCCGCACGGGCAATGTTTTGCGCAGTCGCATCGCGCAACAGTTGAGTGTAGAGAAGCTGTTTCGCGTAGTCCCACTCGTAGAGTGCTTTGGCCTCGTCGAGTCCCTCGTAGCACTGGAGACGGATCAGCGGCCTTCCCAGGGACTCGGCGGCAGCCCTCGCCAAGTCGGTCTTGCCGACGCCAGCGGGACCTTCGATGAGTAGGGGCCGCTCCATCCGCAGCGACAACCAGAGCGCCAGCACGGTCGGGGAATCGGCGAGATAACTCGCTCGCGCCAGCGCGCCCTCGAATTCGGTCGGGGTCGCCGGCGGCCGGAATGGAGAGGGGGGCAGAGGCGGAGAAGGCGGCAGAGGGGGAGACGAGGGGAGAGGCGGCGGAGCGGCGAGAAGAGGGGGGGAGGAGGGTAGTGCGGGCGAAGGCGACGCTGGGATCCGCGGCATCGCCGGCGGCCTCAAGGGCGACGCAGGAATGGGGGACCGCCCGCGCGGCGGACCAGCATCCGGCATGGCGGCGGCGGTCTCGGCGATCTCGACGCGCCGGTCCTGTGTCCGCCCTTCGCGCGGTCCCTCGAAGGATCGAGCTTCGGTCGGAAAACTCCGCGGCGCGGGCGGTGCATGTGGCGGCGCGTAATGCGAGGCCGCCGGCGGAGCGCTGCTCGTACGTGCCGGCCGGGGTGGCGGTGGCGACGGTACGGGCAGCGGACCCGCTGGGCGAGCCATGGGAAGGTGAGGCGCCGACGGCAACGGGGGCAGCGGTGCCTTGCGCTGCTCGCGACGGAGCAGGGGGTCACTAGGCGGGTTGGCCGGCGGGCGACGAGACACGGTAGCCCAACCTACCACTACCTCACCCGTTGGGTGCAGAGCTTCTCTCTGCCGCGCGCGGCAGAGAGGAGGCCGGAAGGCGGGCCGGGCCCCGTTCGGGTCCTCCCGGTATATGATGAGCTCTCATGTCACGCGACGAGCTCGTACGCATCGACTCGACCGGCGTCGTCCACCCGGTGGGAAAACTAGCCAGCCAGCGCCTGCGTTCCCGGCTAGGCGCTTTTCGCATGATGCCGGCACCGCGCCACGTCATCTTCTTGCGATATGTCGGTGAGGATGGGGCACGCGACGAGGGGGATGGAGCGATCGTGCGGCTCGCCGGCGAGATCACGGCGCCGGGCGTGCTCTGCGACATCGTGGCCCTCGTCGCCCAGGCCGGCTGGAAGGGGGAGCTGGTGGTCGTCAATGGCGACGCCTCGCGCTCGCTCTTTTTCGACGCGGGCAACATCTTGGGAGCGCAGACCAACCTGGTCGCCGAGCGTTTGGGCGCGCTCCTCTACCGCTTGGGCGTCCTCAATTCCGCTCAGCTCGAGACGGTAGGGGCGGCGCTCGGCGAAGGACGCAAGTTCGGCGAGGTCGCGGTGGAGCGTGGCTTCATCACCCCCGAACGACTCTTCGAAGTGATCGTCAAGCAAACCAAGGAGATTGCCTTCGCCACGCTCCTCGTCGACGACGGGATGTTCTACTTTCTCGACCGCTACGATCCGGCGAGGATACCCATCCAGCACCACGTCAGCGCCAACAACGTCCTCATGGAGGGCGTTCAGCGCATGGACGAAAGCAAATACTTTCGCGACAGGATTCCTTCCGACCACCACATTCCCGTTCCGATCGCCGGCCGGTCCGATCCGGAGGACGAATTCAAGAAGGTGTGGAACGCCTGTGATGGTCGCCGCTCCATCCTCCAAGTCGGGCGTGTGTGCGGACTGGGCGAATTCGAAGTGATGCGGGACTTGTTTCAACTGGTACGCGCGGGATTCGTTCACATCAGTCCCCCGACGCCGGAAGGCCCCGAGGCACTCGTCGGCGTCTTCAACGATGTGATGAGTGCCATCTACGAGGCGGTCGGGCGAGTGGGTAAGACGGACCCGTTGCGCCAGCATTTGTCGGCGTTCGCAACCAGCATCGGCATTTACGACACTCTGTTTGCGGGAGCGGGGCCGTCGGAGGCCGGCCGCCTCGACGCCTCGCGCATTGCCCACAACATCAAGAGCCTCGCCGGCGAGGACCCCGATGCCGTCCTCGCGCAGTGGCTTTACGAATACGCTTCATTCGCGTTATTCGATGGGGGCTCGCAGCTGTCGAAAGACGAAGAGCAGCTTTTATCCAAATACGTTGCGGAGCGCATCCAGATCTTGGCGCCCAAAGCCTGAAGGAGCGACATGGCACGGCAATATTGGCTCATCAAGAGCGAACCCAACACCTACGGGTACGAAAAGCTCGTCCAGCAGGGCCGGACCGTTTGGGACGGCGTCCGTAACTTCGAGGCGCGCAACAACCTCCGCGCCATGAAGGAGGGGGACCTCGCTCTCTTTTACCATTCGACCGTCGGCAAAGAAGTGATCGGGGTTGCTCGCGTCGTGCGCGAGGCCTACGCCGATCCAAGCGCGGAAGGGGAGGATTGGTCGGTGGTCGAGGTCGCCCCGGCGTTCGCCCTGCGCAAGCCCGTGTCCCTCGAAACGATGAAGTTCTCTCGTGCGAATCAGGTTTGGCGCAAGAATACGACGACCTTGCGAATCTCTTCGGAGGTCATGTTCATCTTGAACTTCTGGTTGTAGAAGTTCACGATGTCGGTGAGCGATTTTGCGGCGCCGTTGTGGAAGAACGGAGGCCGGTTACCGAGGCCGCGCAAGTTCGGTACCTTGAACTTGTTGATGTCGTTCCACCGGCCCGTCCGGAGGCCTTTGCCCGGATCGGTCGTCGTGATCTGGGCACCGGTCGTCTTGTTCCGAAGCGTGTACTTCGGAAAGTCGGTCAGGTTTCCGGCGAGGGGATTGTCACCGAGGAAGGGGCTGCTCGTGCTCGTGTTCATGAAGCGAGAGCGGGAGTGATTGCCGACGTTGGGGGTATTGTGGCAGGTGGTGCAGGTCCCGATGATCGTGGACCTGCCGCCGGAGATGTCGTTGAGGCCCTTGACCCCGGTGATCGTCATCGGCTTGGTGTAGAAGATGTTCTCACCGTCACCGATCTCGCCGCGGTTCTTGGTGAGCGTCGCGTCTTGCAGTACGCCGTTCACGGTGGGAGCGGCGCCCAACGTTTCCGATTCCCAGCCCTCGAACATGATCATCGAGACGTTGTCGTGCGTCGCCGCGGGCTTGCCATCGCTCTGGATGGGCAGGATCTCGTTGATACCGATGAAGAACTTGGGAAAGTCCTCGCCGACGCCGGTCGTCAAAACCTTGACCAGGTTGCGGGCGTTCCCGCTGGCTGAAACGCACGGCCCCGGCTCATCCTCGCTTTGAGACGTGTCGCAGCCTCTGACGCTGAGCGAGCCAACGAGATTGCTGCTTCTCTGGGCAGAGAAGAGCTTCAGCTGGAAGTCGGCGATGGCCGAGCGGGTGGCGTCATCGATGGGTGTCGCGCGTTGAGCATGACCTTGGGTCGCGTCGTTCGACTGGCGCTTGAGGGCGTCGCGATTGGAAAGGCCTCCCTCGCTTTCACGTCCGTCCCACATCGTCTGGGTATTGAAAGCGACGTTCACCGACGGCAAAGGCCGCCGGAAGAGCGAGAGCTCGGACGACTTGGCAAAGCCGTAGGGGTCCTGGATGGACGCGGCGGTGAACTCGGCTGTAGTGGGAATGCCGATACCCACACGAATCGTGCCGTGGTTGAGCAGCATGCTGAAGGAGACCTTGCGCTCGTCGAGCGTCCCCACCTTGGCGAAAAAACCCGTGGGAGCATTCGATCCATCGTTGATCCGGAAGAGCGGGTCCAACCCATTCGTATTGGTGAACGTCGAGCGAATCTTCGACAGCGAGATGCCGAGCGCGTTGTCCAGCTTGTGGCAGCTGTTGCACGTGCGGCCGTTGATTCCGAGCTGCTTAAAGAACGGGTTCGTGCTCGTGTTGTCGATGCTGCCAGTCGTCGAATGCACCTCCAGCGTGCCGACGCCGTTGCTGAACGATGAGATCGTCCGCCGCCTCGTCCGTCGTGGTTTCCCCTACTGCTGCTGAACAACCGATCCCCCCGATGAGTCCGACGGCCAACATGAGACCGTGACGAAGTGTTGCTCTCATTGCTCCTCCTTCGGTGATTGTCTGCCGGGCCCCGACGGTGAATTGGAGCTAATGGGCGCCGTGCACTTCATCCAATAGCGGCGCGAACTTATTTGTCAACGACGAATCTCCACGTACGAGACATATTTTTGCGCGATGAACATCGTAGTTTCAGCTTTGCAGAACCACTGGCAAAAGAAATATTCATAAACAGCGCAAGCGCAATTTTGCTGTGAATATCCGGGTCGGGGCCTTGCGGACGCGAGACAAAGAAAAAACCGAGCGCGTCGAGCCATTCGGCTTTTCGCGCTCGGTTTCTTCAGACAACCACCACGAGCCCGTGCGCGGCCCGAGGCTGATGCTTTGCGATTAGGTTTGCCGCAGGAACACCACCACCTTGCGGATCTCTTCCGACGTCATGTTCATCTGAAACTTCTGATTGTAGAAGTTCACGACATCGGTGAGGCTCCGGGCCGAGCCGTTGTGGAACAGCGGATCGCGCGCACCGAGGCCGCGCAGGTTCGGTACTTTGAACTTGTTGATGTCGTTGAACTTGCCCGTTCGCAGGCCGAGGCCGGGATCAGTGGTCGTGATGTCGATTCCTGTCGAGTTGTTCCGGAACGTGTATTTCGGAAAATCGATGAGGTTGCCAGCGAGAGGATTGTCGCCGAGCTGGGGACTGCTCACGGCCGTGTTCATGAAGCGGGCCCGCGAGTGGTTGCCGACGTCGGGCGTGTTGTGGCACGTCGTGCACGTCCCGTTGATGACCGACTGGCCGCTCACGTCATTGAGACCCTTCACACCGGTGATCCGCATCGGCTTGGTGTAGAAGATGTTCTCGCCGTCCCCGATTTCGCCGCGGTTCTTGGTGAGCGTAGCGTCTTGCAAAACGCCGTTGACCGTCGGCGCCGTGCCCAGGGTCTCCGACTCCCACGGCTCGTAGATGATGAACGAGACGTTCTGGAAGGTCGCCGACGGATTGCCGCCGCTGAACGGGAATGGATCGTTGATCCCGGGAAAGAACGCCGGGAAGTCAGCGGCGCTGCCGCTGGTCAAGACGTTCGACAGATTGACCGCATTGCCGCGCGCGGCAGTGCAGGGACCGGGTTCCTCCGCGCTGGCGGACGTATCGCATGCCCTGGCGCTGAGGGATCCGACGATATTGCTGCGGCTCTGGGCCGAGAACAGTCTCAGCTGGAAGTCCGCAATGGCCGACCGGGTGGCGTCATCGAGTGGCGTCGCACGCTGGGCGTGACCCGTGGTGGCGTCGCTCGCCTGATTCTTGAGCGCCTCGCGGTTGACCGGGCGCCCCTCGCTTTCACGTCCGTCCCACATCGTAAGGGTGTTGAACGCGACGTTGACCGACGGCAGGGGCCGCCGGAAGAGCGAGAATTCGGCCGTGCTGGCAAACCCGTAGGGATCTTGGATGGCCACCGTCGTGTAATCGCGGCTGCTCGGTTGGCCGATTCCCACTCGAATGACGCCGTGATTCACCAACATGCTGAACGAGTTCTGACGATCAGTCAGGCTGCCCGTCCTGGAGTAGAAGCCCGTCGGAGCATTGGATCCGTCGTTGATGCGGAAGATGGGATCCAGTCCACTCGTGGCGCTGAAAATCGATTGGATCTTCGCGACCGAGATGCCCATCGCGTTGTCCAGCTTATGGCAGCTGTTGCACGTGCGTCCGTTGATTCCGAGATTCTGGAAGAACGGATTGTTGTGGTCGATGTTGCCCGTGGTCGAGTTGACCTGCATCGTGCCAAAGGCATCGCTGAAGGTTTCGGTGGCCAGCTTGTCAGCGGCCTCGTCGGTAGCGTCCTTCTCGAAGGGCGCGGAACAACCAATCCCCCCCGTTATTGCGACCCCTAAAATGAGGCCGTGACGAAGTCGTGTTTTCATTGCTCCTCCTTGGGTGATTGTCTGACGCGCCAATGTGCCGTTGGCGCCAATTCGCTTGGTATGGCCATACGCAATAGTGGGCCCATTGCGAAGGGTCAACAGCGAAACCGCGCGATTTTCGCTATTTTTTCTGCGCCAACCGTCGCTGCGCGAGGTTTGCAGAGTCACTGCGGATAATAAATAATCATAAATGACAAACTCGGATTCGTTTAAAAACAAGCAACCGCCCGCTTGTATGAAATACGAAATATTATTTCATAATGGTAATGCGAAGAAATTTGTCTGCGTTCGACCTGGACGAACATGCGCTAACTCGAGCTTTTGCTGGACGAATCTGGGGAACGTCCGCAGACACATTTTTCATGTCCGGGGCGGTTCTGGGTGCCGAGCGGGCAAGCTCCTGCTTTGGGTTCGTAATTCGAACATCATTTCCGAGCCGCTGGCGTCGCCTGGGTCACCAAGGACCCGTAAAATGGGGGCAATCTCTTGCGACAAAATAGGGGTCGCTCACGTCCATGGAGGCTTTTTTTTCTCCGGACGTGAGTTCTGAAATCGGCCTAGCCGTTGGCCCCGCTCGCTACGAGCTCATCGGGCAACAACTGCGAGCGCGGGGAGCCGAGGGCACGCTGGCCCCGCCGCGCTCATCTGCCAGGTAAGGAAGGTAGTGAGGAAGGCTTTGCGAATTGGGCTACGGAGAAGAAGGAGCGCGGGGAGCCGGATCGGCGGCCCCGCCGCGCTCGTCTCACGATGGCTGCGTCTCGATCAGGTTTGGCGCAGGAACACGACGACCTTGCGAATCTCTTCGGAGGTCATGTTCATCTTGAATTTCTGATTGTAGAAGTTCACGACGTCGGTGAGCGACTTTGCGGCGCCGTTGTGGAAGAACGGAGGCCGGTTACCGAGGCCGCGCAAGTTCGGTACCTTGAACTTGTTGATGTCGTTCCACCGGCCGGTCCGGAGGCCTTTGCCCGGATCGGTCGTCGTGATCTGGGCACCGGTCGTCTTGTTCCGAAGCGTGTACTTCGGAAAGTCGATGAGGTTTCCGGCGAGGGGGTTGTCGCCGAGCTGGGGACTGCTGGTGCTCGTGTTCATGAAGCGAGAGCGGGAGTGATTACCGACGTTGGGGGTGTTGTGGCAGGTGGTGCAGGTGCCGATGATCGTCGATCTGCCGCCGGAGATGTCGTTGAGCCCCTTGACGCCGGTGATCGTCATCGGCTTGGTGTAGAAGATGTTCTCACCGTCACCGATCTCGCCGCGGTTCTTGGTGAGCGTCGCGTCTTGCAGGACGCCGTTCACGGTGGGAGCGGCGCCCAACGTTTCCGATTCCCAGCCCTCGAACATGATCATCGAGACGTTGTTGTGCGTCGCCGCGGGCTTGCCATCGCTCTGGATGGGGAGGATCTCGTTGATACCGATGAAGAACTTGGGAAAGTCCTCGCCGACGCCGGTCGTCAAAACCTTGACCAGGTTGCGGGCGTTCCCGGTGGCTGAA
>WNGA01023947.1_pt1 | contig 11903 bp, 11 predicted proteins | sample 5400061 | NCBI WGS metagenome assembly WNGA01 (sample SAMN13153366, study PRJNA577476) | soil metagenome | isolation source: 100 cm soil or saprolite under grassland replicate 2 | place: USA:California | collected 2016-06-15
GGGAAAGTGTCCGGTAGTGAACCTATTCGCTTCAGATGCTGATCCTGATCCAGACAAACCATTAATTGCTAATCATGCTGTATTTGATGCGGGGCGTATACATCTCTTACATAATTATGATCTACCCTACTACTTTGGGATTGATGATTTATGCGATGCGAGTTCCGAAAATATCGAACAATTCCTCAGACTCGCCTCCATTCTTGTAGAAGAAGCAGCTGTCAAGCTCGTACGACGCTCTAAGCGGATTGCGCTGGATACTGCAACTCAGCACAAGCTACTGAGACAAAAAGGGTCCGATATCCTCCAAGGCTGGAACTTCCCACGGTATCAACTAGTTCGGCACCTTCTGACATTTATAGCTCAACGTTGTTTGAGCGTGACCTTAGAATCTAATGCCTGGTTAGGAGCTGGGGCAAATGCATATGGTATTTCTCAAGAGGAATTCAATGCGATTCCTGATAAATATCCCAGCCTAGCCAGTATACTGCAATTTGGCATCGCTTATAATGCTTTTAGTTTGGTGCCAGGCTATTCCTGTAAAGGGAAGGAATGGTGTTTGCTCGAACTTGGCGGGGTAGCGATCTTACATTATGGGCTAACGCTCAAACGTGGAGGGTTTCTCGAAGGCACTGCAAGTGAACTTGCACGTGTAGTTGAAGAAGCCAAAGTATGAGTAATAACCGACGTTGGGACCGATGCATTCACCAGCGTAACGAAGAGGTAAAACGCTTCGTCATCGAATATCTCCGCGCGCCGAATCGCTATACTGTGCTGATCGCTGGTGCTGGCTTTGATCCGCGCGCAGCTATGGTCTGTGAACTCCTTGCCAGAGGGATAGGTCCACAGATGTATGGTTTCTTCGTGCGCGAAGAGCGTCCCAATCCGAGTTTCAAACTTATTCAGCGTGCAGAGCAGAATCTCAAACGCATGGTTTGTTTAATACCAAAGCACGACGTGAAGTCTGTCGAGGTCTTCGCACGTGATGGCGCTGTAGTCGGTGGGCGGAAAATAGTAGGCATTGTCCATGAGCTTGACTTAAATGGAGCCACGGACGTCGTCGTCGATCTTAGTGCTCTTTCGATGGGGATATCGTTCCCTCTGGTTCGCCATCTCCTTGAGCGAGCCCAAAGAGGACATCCATCTTTCAACCTTCATCTGATGGTAACTGACGAACCGACAACTGATGATGAGATAGTCGCAATCGGATGTGACGCGGCAGGAACCGTGCATGGATTTAAAGGGCGGTGGGGACTTGACGAGTCTATTGATGCAGCCAAGCTATGGTTGCCTCAGCTGGTCGGAGGACAACGCATGGTCCTGGAGCGGATTCGGGCTTTCGTGGACCCTCATGATGTGTGCCCAATCCTGCCGTTTCCTGCACGTAGCCCACGACTGGCTGATGAGTTAATCGCTTACTATGCACAAGAATTTGAAAATTTGTGGCAAGTAGACGCACGTAATATTGTTTACGCTGCCGAGAACAACCCACTTGATTTGTACAGAACTATCCTAGGGATTGACGACGCTCGTAAGCGAGTGTTCGCAGAAACAGGAGGGTCACTAATTGTACTCTCACCCATTGGCAGCAAAGTCCTTGCTGTAGGCGCTCTCATGGCTGCAATCGAGCGAGACTTCCCTGTTGTTTATGTCGAATCTATTGAGTATGCGGTTGACTTCGAAACGATAGAGCAGAATCGACATGAAGGCGGAGAAATGGTCCACGTATGGCTTTACGGAGAGGCGTACGGGAAACCTAGCAGAAATGAGATAGCAAGTTCATGAAAAACTCTCTGTTTGACACCAACCAATGCCGGCCTATGGCTCTTGGAACGGGCTTGGTTGCCCTTGATGTCGTGATCAATAGTGATGTACACCGGCCACCACGGCTGTGGGCAGGAGGAACATGTGGCAATGTACTGACAATCCTCAGTTATCTTGGATGGCAAGCGTATCCGGTATCTCGGCTGAATGAGGATACAGCCGCCGGACATCTCATGCGAGATCTGAGCCAGTGGGGAGTCCATCTCAAGTTTGTACATTCAGGTCCAAGGGGCAGTACGCCCATTATTGTCCAGCAGATCCGCCATAATGCTGATGGGAAAGCATTTCATACCTTTTCGTGGAGCTGTCCACATTGTGGAGCCTTGTTACCTCGTTACAAGGCTGTGTTAGCCTCTAATGCGCACGATATCGCCGCCCAGATTGAGCACCCAAAGATATTTTTCCTGGACCGTGTATCACGAGGAGCCATTATTTTGGCAAGAGCAAGTGTTGCCAAAGGAGCTATTGTCGTCTTTGAGCCATCAGGCATCGGAGAACCACGTCTCTTTCGTGAAGCCCTTGCTCTTGCCCATATCCTCAAGTATTCTCACGAGCGCATGGGACAACTGGATGAGCTTGTATCGACACCCGGTCCCCTTCTCGAAATTGAAACACTCGGTGAGGAGGGACTGCGTTATCGGAGTACTCTCCCATTATGCGCATCGAATGACTGGGAGCGGCTCAATGCCTATGCAGTAGACCAAGTAAAGGATGCAGCCGGCTCGGGAGATTGGTGCACGGCCGGGATCGTCTATAAGCTTGGACAGAAAGGGCTTCGGGGACTTCAGCAGGCGACCTCAGCACAGCTGCTGGACGCTCTCTGCTTCGGACAGGCATTAGCCGCATGGAATTGTGGATTCGAGGGAGCGCGCGGCGGGATGTACAGCGTAAACAAAAAGGCATTTCGCTGCGACATTGAGCAAATCATGTCTGGGAATGGTCCGAGACGATCGATCTTACAGCACTCTAACAGAGCAGTGAAGGAAGTGTTTCGAAACATTTGTCCGAGGCATTGTTTGCAAGTTTGCAAATGACATGTAGGGCGAGGGTGTACAAGATCGATGCAAGAGTGTCTCTTGACAGGGTTGCCCAATCCTGGAAGGAAGACACCTCCTATCACATCTGTGCGGGAACACTCTTACTGCTCATCGACCTACTGTTCTCCTGCCTTCGCAAAAAAATCATCAGCATACCCCTAATAGATTTATCGGGGAAATTCCGAGACTTTCAGTGTACAATGTTTTCACATTGCCTCTACAATGCCCTCACGGGATGGCAAGCATGGTCACAACATCCCTTAACCCCACGTGATTTCCCAATCTGCCGTCTCTCCTGTGAGGCACCATCAGCGCCACCCGGTGGTCAGCGTGACACGCTTGGCACACTTGCTCTGCAATCGTGCACAAGGGGTAAGCGGATGGCACACGCGTCGGGTAGGCTTACAAGACACACACGAGCCAAGGGAGAGAAGACGATGCGCTTTCCCACGACAACCTACATCCTCCTCGGCATGCTCAGCTCGCAGGAGCTGTCGGGGTATGACCTGAAGCTACTACTCGACAGGCACATTCACCATATCTACTGGAGCCCCGCAAAAAGTCAGATCTATGGAGAACTACGACGGTTGGAGCGGGAAGGCTTGGCGACGATGACGGAGGTCCCACAGACGTCCCGCCCGGATAAACGTCTCTACCGTATTACCCCGGCTGGGCTGACAGCCCTGCAAGAGTGGTTGGCGAGCCCCGACGTAGAGCCCGATGTCTTCAAGAGCCCCCTGCTGCTGCATCTGTTTTTTGGCCGCCTGGTACCATATCAGGCCCTCATCGCGCAGCTTGAGGCGCATCAGCACAAGCTGCGTGCAGAGCTAGCGGGGTATGAAACACAAGAGCGGGCGCTGCAGGACCAGACGCAAGCACCCGCAGCTGACGTGCCACTGCCGTTGTACCTCCTGACTTTGCGGTTTCAGATCAACATGATCCAAGCCGCGCTGACGTGGACCACTGAGGCTGTAGCACAGCTTGAACGCTTACAGAGTACCACAAAGTAAGGGGGCAACCTGGCACATGCCCTCTCAACGCTGCACGAGGGCGACACCCGTATACGGATCAAAAAAATGGTGCGGCCCCTGGCTGAGGTTGAGCCATACAGGCGTTTCGGGAGTGAAATGGCAGGGGGCCGGTACCAGGACTTTGAGGGGATGGGGACCGCACGTGACGGACAGGAGCACTTCCCGTCCGAGGGGTTCGAGCAAGGTGATTGTGGCTGGGAGCAGCTGGTCACCAGGGCCTTGCTGGAGCGTGATGTCTTCTGGACGCAGGCCCAGGGTGTAGCGTGCTGCACCCTGGCATCCACGCTCTAGAGCAGCCCACATGGCCGCTGGCAGCGCAAAACATAAGGCGGTGTTGACGAGTTGCAGCGTGTACGGGTGGCCAGCAAGTTCCACAGGGAGAAAATTCATCGGGGCACTGCCAATGAAGCGCGCCACAAACTCGTTAGCGGGCTGATGATACAGCGTATGCGGATCAGCGAGCTGTTGCAGCCGCCCCTCGCGCAGCACTAGAATGCGATCTGCCATACTCAGGGCTTCAATCTGATCGTGGGTGACGAGGACGGCAGTGATGCCCAGGGAGCGTTGCAAGCGCTTGATCTCAGCGCGCATCTGCAAACGCAGTTCAGCATCAAGGTTACTTAAGGGCTCGTCGAACAGCAATAAGTCAGGTTCTTTAATCAGCGCACGCCCCAGCGCAACGCGTTGCTGCTGTCCACCTGACAGTTGGGCTGGTTTGCGCTGCAGGAGATCCTGGAGTTGGACCAGCGCCGCAATATCCTCGACTTTGCGCTGCACGACAGCCCGGGGTTGGCGCTGGACGCGCAAGGGAAAAGCGAGATTCTCGTAGACGGTCAGATGCGGATAGAGTGCATAGCTCTGAAAAACCATACCAATGTTGCGCTGGCGTGGCGGGAGATCGTTGACGATCTGTCCATCGAAGTGCAGTGCACCACTGGAAGGGCGGTAGATACCCGCCAGCATCAAGAGCGTCGTCGTCTTGCCACAGCCACTGGGGCCAAGCAGCGCCAGAAATTCGCCCCTTGCTAATCCCTTCGAGGGTGACAGTGGCCATGGGCAGTCAGGTCAGCTTGGCAATTGGTAGGAATAGCCCACCTGCCGCCGCCGGCGACCCCGCCAGCGTGCGCTCGTCAGCCCCAGGACCCACCCTGTCAGGATAACCCCAGCGCCACTGAGAAACCAGGTCAGCTTGGTCGAACTTTTGAGGGCGGTGTACGCTGCGTTCAGGGCGACAAGCTGTTGCTGAGCCTCGGCGTGGGTGCGCTGCAGGTCGGCATATTTCTCTTTCGTCTCCAGGTACTGCGTCGTCGTGGATTCCTGGCGGAGCTGCTCATACTTCTGACCAATATCTTGCAATTGTACCTCTGACAGACCGCTGGCTTTCTGCAGATGCTGATACTCATCGCGCAGGGTCGTGAGTTGCTGCGTCAGTGTCGCCAGGCGTTCACGCTGTTGTCCGACTTCGAGCTGCAGGCGTTCAGCAGTGATTTTATAGGGTTCACGGTCGATCAGGTATTTGGTCTCGACGTAACCCGTACGCCCGTCCTCAAGACGCACCACGGCCCAGGTGTCGTCCATGTCTCGCACCTCGACGGGTACGCTAGAAGACAGCACCTTGACAATATTCCGTGCCGTGATCTGTTTCGCAGAGCGCACCACAATCTCAAACGTATCCGTAGCATACATGGTGCGGGCGGACAACGTCGTGGCCAGCAGCAGTGGCCCTAGCAAGCTCACCAGCACCTGAAGCGTGCGATAGCCCATACCTTTCCCTCAACTGCACCTACATGTTCCTGCGCCTGGACAAGTGGCCCAAAGGGTACTGAGAAGCGCCAGGCCACGCAAGGCGTTTCAACTCCAGAGCTCCTTTGGGAGCGCCAGTTGCACGAGGTCGGTATCAACGTTATTCGCGACGATATACGGGGCCGCTTCAGCGAGCACGCGCTCGATGTCGCGGTACAGCATCATACGCTTGTAGAGGTCCTGCCGCGTCATGCCCATGGCCTCCCCGACCAGACTGATAAAATTTTGGATGGCAAAGGGGGAATCCTGCTCTGCGGCAACCAGCTCACGATGGCAACTGTGATAGATATCGGCCAGCACATCGACCCCAGCCGCAGCCGCCTGCTCCAACACCACACGGTGCACATTTGCCTTGGCAGTCGGGGCATTCCGGAACCCGGCACACTGATGACCGTGATCGTGCAGTTGCGGGATCGTCACCAATTCCAGGCCAGGAATCGCACCCAGCAGGCGACGCACATCCTCAACCACGCCGTCCACTCCATGGTGCTCATGCAGGGCGACGCGTTTGTGCACGGGCTGTACGAAGTGCTGTTGCAGCTCTGCCAGGTGCTCGGTGAGATACCCGGTCACGTGCCGCATGGGGAAATCCGGCGTCTCTGGTTCGAGCACAAAGTCTTGCATGTGGACATTACAGGAGGGACACCACGTGAGCACTTCCTGGGGCGTGAAGACCGCCATGTTATTCAGCGTCTGCGCTGCCTGAGCATGCGCGATGGTCGGTTCGCCAGCACGCATGAAGGTGATGCCACAGCAGTTCCCTGTGCCCCCCAGGACCTCGTAATCCACCTCCAGGCGATCCAGGACATCCAGTACCGTCAAAGCGATTTCCGGGGTACGCAGGATGTTACAACCAAAGTAGAAGACCACGTCCGCCGGCCGTTGCCGCTCACCGATCGCCCCTGGAAGCAAGCGTTGAATGTCCTCAGGCTGCAGTTGCACGCTAAGGAGCAACCGCAGGGCCTCATTCAGGGCCCTAAAATCGTTGCGGGCAGCCTGCTGCGCCGTCTGGGGATCACTGGCCGTCTGCTGCCGACGCAGCTCCAGGCGAGCCAGGGCCAGCATCTTACGCGGATTCACCCCTTCTGGACAGGCCGGGATGCAGCGCCCACTATTGGAGCAGCTCAGGGCCCAGGTTTTGGCTTCCGGGGCAGCCACGCCAGTACGGAGCAATTCGAGTACCTTCCCTACAACCAGCACTGGATCGGCCTGCGCCAGCGCCGGTTCGTACTGTGGCATGGGACAGACTTCGACACATGTGCCGCACTGCGTACAGTGCGCCAAAATGTCTTGTTTCTCACGCTCTAAATAGTCGAGGAATGCGGCAGTTTGCACGATGTTAGTCCTTCTATCGCAGCCTTGTCTATGCATTTCACAGGTTGTCATCAACAGCTACATCGTCTTTCACCGCTTTCGCCACAAGTCTTGCAATTTCATCAATTGAATGATCCTCTGCGGGAATACCTTGCTTACCAGCCAGGATCGGTAGAGACTTGGCAACGTCTGGGTGTTTCGCCTTCAGGTAGATTGGCAATATCCGCTTGCTCCCACCTCGGCCTAGCGCTACGCCTACTTCAAACTGTGACCACTGTCTTGAGAGAAAATGCGGGGAGACGACTACAACAAAATACTTACTGTGCTCTAGCCCCTCTTCCACTTTGCGCAGCATGGAGTCACCAATACGGAGTTGTCCCTCATCATACCACACCGTTAATCCCTGAGCTCTTAAAGCATGTACGAGTTGCTGGACGAATATCTTGTCATTGCTGGCGTAGGACATAAAGACATCATAGGCTGCTTTGTCTTCAGACATCTCAATTCTCCTACTGCTGAACGCGACGTTTTAACTGGTCAAAGTAGCCATCAATGTTGTTAAGCTCGACGAGATCAATGCGTTTCAGCAAAGCTGGGGTTCCATCCTGAGTGACGAGTTCACTCGGTGTCAGGCCATGCAGCACACCAATAATGCGTCTGCCGAGGCCCCAGACGGCACCAATTTCAAGCCAAATATATGGTCGCTTCACCGACCACGGTGTCAGCAAAACGAGGAGTTCTTGCGAGAGCCGTGCTGCGGTGAGAATGCGCTCCTCAAAGTCGTCACCGTACTCAACGTCAGCTTCATCAAGAAATGTCGAGGCACCACACTCTGCGATATACCTGGCAATTTGACGTGCTACCCATGTGTCAATGGAAGAGTGGGAAATAAACACGCGATATACTTGTGGCGCATCTGTCATGGGTTCATGCACCCGTTCTGGAGCCATAATCGCGCCCAGTGACCTCTGGGCTCAGTAGTCCAGCCCCAACCTCCCGCTGGATACGGGCCAGATTGCGTCGGTGTGGATCACCGTATCCTCCTCCGCCAACGGCGCAGGTCGAGAGGCGCTTGCCACCCAAGTCTATCATAAGGAGAATGATAGGCCATTGTGAGGCGAGGATACTATGCTTTGGCGAGGCTTGTCAATTTTGGCGAGCGAGAGTTCCGGCCTCGGGCAGCGCCAGGGTTAGGACCCTGGGCTTGGCCCGGCTTTGGCAAAAATTGCCTGCCAGAAAAAGCCATTTTGAAATGCCAACAGATCGAACAAGATTGAGATATCTTGCTTAGAAAGCCATAACGCCCACGTCGGGTAGAACACAATAGGGGTAATCAACAGAGGTAACACTAACTGCTGCAGCTGCACATCCTCAGGCCCTTCTTGGCCCGACACAAATCCCAGAAATAGTTGGACAACATCCCTAACGTCATCCAACAGACCAGGTGCCCTGCATACAGGACACTACGAAACGGCATGAGCTGCTGGCCCATGGCCGACGTAGGCACGGACCCCACAATCACCACGAGCACACCCGTCGTCACGAACAGCGCCCCATACAGCCAGCCCACCCTCCGCATCGTGCTTGGACAGGTCGCTTTGGTGCCTCCTTGGCGTTCCTGTCCATTGTTTGTCTCTCCGTGCGCGGGAGCGCTGTCACACCCGCCATGGGGCTGTCCGGCTGGCAAGGACAACGCCCCCTGCGAGACCAGGACCGCAGGCGACCTCGGTTGAGATGTCCTCTGTGGCACGGGGAGCCGTGGAGACCGCGGGCCTCGTGGCCTACTGCTGCTGTCGGAGTGATGACTGGGAGCGTTACCTCGCGCCTCACCGGTCAGAGGCGTTGCAGTCCTGCTATGTCCAAGGCTCAGCTGGGCGGGCAAGGGTGTCTCCGAGGGGGCTGGGCGCATTTCTAGCTCCCCAAAGTCGTACCCGCCCACCACCGCACTTCCCAATGCGGTGTCTGCGGCTCTTACTGTATGGGATACGGTGTTCGAGGGTTGCATGGTTGCTCTCCTTCATCTAGCCAGGCGCATGGCAAGGCCCTCAGCATTGCAGAGGGCCACTGTGATGCCATGATGGCCCTCTGCTCTGCGCCATTGTGCCGTTGTGACGGTCGACAGGTGCGTCTGCGGTACTTATCTACTGCGTGCCGTTACACGAACTCTCACGTCCCCTAAGGATTGCATTGCGGGAGGGTTGCGGCCTTGTTGTCATTCTTACTACAAATCGGCGGCTTACTCGGATCGGCGAGGAACTCGATCGTGACGAACTTCGTGGAGCTCGCCGTCAAGCCGTCAGCGTCCGTGATGGTGACCGTGATAGTGCTGCCGTGAGTCCCGGTATTGGACGGGAAGTTCCATTTGCCAGTGGTCACGGTGCTCGCCCCGAAGGTCGCATGCGGCGACGCCCAAGTGACCGTCAGCGGCGGCCGCATGTCGGTCGTGACTGCGATGAATGTCGCCGTCGCTGGATGGCCCACGAGCGCTTGCACCGGATTGGGGCCCTCAATCTCGACTACCGGCTGGCGTGGGACGAGTGTGACGTGGCCACCAACGATAATGCCATCGAGCACCTCAAGTCGGGAGTATGCGAATGACTCTTTATGCTTGGTACCGGGGATGGGGATATCCGTCGGTAGCGTCTCGGCAATGAGGCAGCCGGGGCTCTGGGTGATGAAACCGGAGACCAACGAGTCGAGGTTGTGGATCACCCCGAAGATCTGCGCCAGTATGGTTTGGACGGTAGTCTCGAGCCGGACGCCGACGTCGCTCCCGCACATGACGCGCCCGCCCGCCAGCGACATCGTGTCGGTGGCCTTCGCCCACCAGGTATCGCTGGACAATGGACCGTCAAAATAGCCCTGGATCGTCGTCACGACCTGCTTCATAAAAGGGAAGAAAGTGTTGTAGTAATCGGTGCGCACGCTCTCGAGATAAATCGGACCGTTGGCGCTCGGCTTGGCGTTGGTGTCAAGCGATGAGGGAAGGTCGCGCCAGGCAACGTCAACCAACCGATCGATCCCAAAGTCCGCGAAATGCAGTGCCACCTGCTCACCAGGCTTCAGCAGATTCACCTGGCTGATTGTCTTGGCGCGTGCGGCCGGAGAATCCCAATTCCCGTAGCCGAATGGTGGCGCGAACCAGGCCGCGACGACATGCTTCCCGTTGATGCACTGCTGCTGGATGTCGGGGTTCGGCGCGCTGTCATTGCTTTTGAGATCTAGCTGTATGAGCGCCTTAACGATGGCACTCTGCAGCGTCCCAACGATATAGCCTGGAATAGGCAACGGGAGGCAAATATTAAACTGCATAGCGAAGTCGGGGTGCGATAGCACGGCTGAAGGTGGCGTCTCCGGAGTGCCTGTCTCGCCGTTGCCGCACGTCGTACACTGTGCAGCATGGGCCTTGCCCCCGCATACCAGCATCATGGTGATGAAGAGCGCTACAAGCGCCCATGTGATTGAGATCCCGTATTTGGTTAGCTGCATCATCGTTTTACTCCTTCCTGTGGCCGGGCGTCCCGCGCCTTCGGGGATGAGCCCGTGATGTTTCGTGAGGTCGGAGGCAGCGTTATACTCGCCCTGCGAGCGGCCTCCGACTCAAGCGCGCAGGCTGCCCATACCCGCGCCAGCCCGTGGTACGGGTGAGTGCGCGCTCCTGCTGCGTCTTGGGTGATGTCTGCTTTATTTCTCAATCCTGTTATGGATGGAGAACGTGGTCACTCGCTGTGTGCTCCGTCGTGGCTAGGTATCCATCATGGCCTCCGTTGTTGGGATGTGTGTATGGAGCTACGGGATCACGTAGGGGTGAGGCCGGCTGCACGGGGGTGTTCGGGGCCCTCCTGGTGTCCCATGTTTTGCTGCTGTACATGGATGAAAAAAAATGCCAGCCTGCTTCCACTGGGGTAGGGTCCCTTTCATGCGGCGCATCGCAGTTTGGACGGTACGGTATTGAGCCCGTTTTTCCCTGTACCGCGTTCTCTGGACACTCTCTAGAGCCATCGCACGGCCACAAATGCAGAGTCCTCTACACGATCTTGCCGGATTGACGGTCACGATACGGTATGATAAAAACGTCGCAATACCTGCGGGTTGCTCCGCCCTACGGGCGGATACGTGTTCCTCTGCTCTGTCCTGCCTCCTGAAAGGAACAGCCTATGGTCCGCCTGTCCCCTACGTATGCCCGCTGGTGGTCTCGCCTGTGGTGCGGTGTCCTCAGTGGCGGTCTGCTCTATCTGAGTCTCGCCCGCAGCAGCCAGGCGCAGATCACCTTGGATGGGAGCCTCGGCCCACGGGGGCCCCTGACCGGACCGAATTATGCGATTCCCGCGACGATGGGCCAGATCCGCGGTCCCAATCTCTTCCACAGCTTTGGGCAATTCAACATACAGAAGGGCGAAAGTGCCACGTTCTCGGGGCCCCCCTCCATTAGCAATATCCTGAGCCGGGTAACGGGAGGCCAGCCCTCCACGATCGATGGCGTGCTGCGGTCGCAGATTCCTAGAGCGCACCTGTATTTGCTCAATCCCAGTGGGGTGCTCTTTGGCCCTAACGCCACCCTCGACGTGCAGGGGTCGTTTCACGTCAGCACGGCCGACTATCTACGTCTGGCGGACGGCACGTGCTTTGTGGCACGCCTCTCGGACACCACGACCTTGAGTGTGGCGCCCCCGGCCGCCTTTGGGTTTTTGGACCGACCGCCGCCCCGATTACCGTCCAGGGCAGTGTCCTACTCGTCCCTCCAGGAGAAACCTTGTCTCTGGTGGGGGGGGATCTCACGATTGCAGGCACGCCCGCGCTGACGGCCAAGGGGATCCCGACGCTGGGCGCACCCGGGGGGCGCCTCCACCTGGCCAGTGTTGCCTCGGCGGGGGAAGTCCTGTTCCCGGCGGCG
>WNGA01024811.1_pt1 | contig 11902 bp, 8 predicted proteins | sample 5400061 | NCBI WGS metagenome assembly WNGA01 (sample SAMN13153366, study PRJNA577476) | soil metagenome | isolation source: 100 cm soil or saprolite under grassland replicate 2 | place: USA:California | collected 2016-06-15
GATCCGGTCCCGAGGATGAGGCCGTTGAAGGGAATCGAATCCTTGCGCGGGTTGCCGAAATTGTCGTATCGCACGCCCAGGTTCAGCGTGAGGTTCGGCCGTGGCTTCCAGTTGTCCTGGACGAACGCGCCCCACTCGTTCGTCAGGTACTTGCCGTACGCGGTCGTGGACTTCCCGGTCGCGGGATCCACCGCCTGCGTCTGCGAGAACGGCTCGTCGTCAATGAAGTCGAGAATACTCTGGAACGTGTAATTCGGCCGTTCCCAGTGGTGCAGCGTCGCGCCATCGTTGCCGAGCCGGGCCTCGCCTCCCGTGCGGAACGAGTGCGTACCGCGGGTCAGCGTAATCGTGTCTTTGAACTGCAGGTTGATCTGCGTGAATTCGATCGGATGCCAGAACTCGACGCCGAATCCCGGAACTCCGTTGCCGATCAACCCAATCGTCGGCGCGTCCGGTGTGGGATCGCTCGCGTGCCCATCCTGCCGCACGTAGCCGAACGTCGCTTCGTTCAGCGTCCGGTTTGAGAGCACGGCGGTGTGCTGGATGTTCAGGAGCTGATCGCGGAATGGATAGGGATGATTGAACTGCGGCCGCGTGTACAGGTACCACCCCTGGCTTCGTGAAAAGTAGTACGTCCCACGCAGACGGTCGCGGCCGGTCCGCAGCACCTGGTCGAAGCGCCCGTTGACCTGATCGCCCCGTCGGGGCCCATTCTGGACGACGCTGATGGTGCCGATGTCGGGGATGCCGTCCGGCGTCGTGCTCCAGACATTCGCGCCCGGCAGGGGAGATCCGACATCCTGCAGCCCCGTCGTCGGATACTGCGGCGCCGGGTACTTCGTAAACAGCTGCGCGGCGATCGAGTTCGGGCGGTTGGCCTTCACCCAGTCCACGAGCTGTCTCGTTTCGACGCTGGTCGAGAAGGCGCTCGGCGTGAGCTCGCGCACTCCCTCGAACGACACGAAGAAGAACGTGCTGTCGCGCTTGATCGGGCCGCCGATGCTGACGCCGTAGTCGTTGCGGCGGAAGGGAGGCTTGCGACTCTCGAAAAATCCCTTCGACCGCATCGTCTGGTCGCGGTGGAACTCGAACACGCTGCCGGCAACGTGGTTCGTTCCGCCCTTCGTGATCACGCTGACCATCGCGCCGGAATTGCGTCCGTACTCGGCAGACGGATTGTTCGCGATGACCTGGAACTCCTGCACGGCCTCGACGTTCGGAACGAGCACCATCGTGCCGCCCCACGGGCCGTTATTGACGCTCGCGCCGTCGATCGAAGCGTTGTTGCCGGTTTCACGGACGCCGTTCGCGGTCAGGCCGAGTCCCTGCTCGGGCACGAAGATGTCTGCACTGCTGGGAATGCCGTTGATGCCGGGCTGCAGCGCCGCGAGCGAGAGGACGTTGCGGCCAACGAGCGGCAGGTCCACGATCTTCTTCTGCTCGACGACCGAGGAGAGCTCCGCTTTTTCGGTTTGAATGTCAGGCGCGACGGCGCGGACCTGCACGGTCTCCTCGACGCTGCCGGCGTTCAGCGTGAAGTTCACGCCGAGCGTCGCGCCGACCGAGAGGCGTACGTCGGTTTGCGTCGCGGTTCGGAAGCCGTGGAGCTCGGCCTGCACCTTGTAGGCGCCAGGATCGAGGCTGGTGACGCGATAGATACCGGCCTCATTGGAGAGCGCGGTGCGGGCGATGCCCGTGTCGAGGTTGGTCACCGTGACGGTGACGCCTGGCAGCACGGCGTGCGTTTCATCGGTGACGGTGCCCTGAATGGCGCCGAGCTGTTGTTGCGCGAACGCGAGCGGGGCTGACAGCACGATCGCGAGGATTGCGACGGCGGCGAGACGAAGATGTTGCATCACGCGACTCCTCCCAGAGACGGGCCGGTGCGCTGGCCGCGGTTTGTAATCGTTTACAACGCCCGGCGCCGGGGATGATAGCGTTTACATTCATGCGAAGCAAGCACGTCCTGACCAGCGCCGTGGTGGTGGCCGCGGCCGTCGTCACGCTCGGAGCCCAGCCGCCGCAGAACCAGCCGACGGTCCCGCTGCCGTTCACTGGACCCGCGCGCATCAAGATCGACCTCGATCGCACGATCGGCCAGGTCGACCCGCTGCTGTTCGGCAACTTCGCCGAGCACCTCGGGCGCATGATCTACGGCGGCATCTACGACGAGAAGAGCTCGTTGTCGGATCAGCACGGCTTCAGGAAAGACGTCATGGACGCCGTGAAGGGGCTCGACGTCTCGATCCTGCGCTGGCCCGGCGGGAACTTCGCCTCCGGCTACAACTGGAAGGACGGCATCGGACCGAAAGACGCGCGCCCGGCGCGTCCGGAGCTGGCGTGGAACGACGTGGAATCGAACCGCTTCGGGACCGACGAGTTCCTTCGCTACGCCGAGACGATCAAGACCGAGCCGTACATCTGCGTCAATCTCGGCCTCGGCAGCATCAGCGACGCGCGCGATTGGGTCGAGTACACCAACAGCGCGAAGCACACGTACTGGGCGGATCAGCGCCGGAAGAACGGGCGCGAGCAGCCCTACAACGTCAAATACTGGGCGCTCGGCAACGAGATCGACGGGCCGTGGCAGCTCGGACACAAGAACGCCGAGGAGTATTCGAAGTTCGCGCTCGAAGCGGCCAAGGCCATGCGCGGGATCGATCCGGCGATCAAGCTCGTGGCGAGCGGGTCGAGCAACTACGGCGCGGACTGGCTGCTGTGGAATCGCACCGTACTCCAGACGCTGCGGAACACCGTCGATTACATCGCGCTGCACACCTACATCAACAATCGCGCGAATGATTTCGAGGCGTACCTTGGCGGCTGGCCGATGACCATCCAGCGCTACATCGACACCACGCGCGGAATGATCAAGGAAGTGCAGACCGGCCCGAATCCGCGGCCGATCTACATCGCCTACGACGAATGGAACGTGTGGTACCGCACGGGCAACCGCGAAAAGCTCGAGGAGATCTACAACTTCGAGGACGCCCTCGCGATGGGAATGTTTTTGAACACGTTCTTTCGCAACGCCGACGTCGTGAAGATGGCCAACCTGGCGCAGCTGGTGAACGTCATCGCGCCGATCATGACCAATGATAAAGGGCTCTTTCTGCAGCCGATCTACTTCCCGCTGGCGGAGTACGGCCGGCAGCGCGGCAACATGGCGCTGGATGTCTGGGTCTCGTCCCCCGCCTACAAGATCCCGCAGCGGTCGCAGGAGGCACCGTACCTGGATGTGTCCGCGACGTACAATGCCGCAGCGCGCGAAGTCGTGCTGAACGTGCTCAATCGCAGCAAGGACAAGGACATCACCGCGTCGATCGAGAACCAGTCGGGCACCTGGGCCTCAGGCCCGGTCGCCGTGTGGCAGATGAACCATCCGGACTTGAAAGCGACGCACACGTTCGGGGACGACCGCAAGGTGCGCCCGACGAATTCGACCGCTGCGCTCGCGGGCGGGCAGTACACCTTCCCCGCGCATTCGCTGACGATTCTCAGGCTCAAGTTGTCGTAGGAGGATAGAAATGGATCGTTTCACCGCCGATCAACTCGCGTTTGCCGCCTCGAAGCGGGGCTACATGGGGCGCGACGAGTCGATCGAGTTCATGAAGAGCATGAACATCAGGCACAGCGTCGGCCACTGGTCCGCCGGCGACTTCTGCGACCGCTTCGCGCCGCCGGGATACCACTCGGACGATCCGGGATTCAAGACCGACTTCGAAGCGCAGTGCCGCCGCACCAAGGCCGCCGGCGTCGACGCGATCGAGATCCACCAGAGCGTCTTCGAGAAATCGATGAACGGCGACCTGGACCCGCGGGCGATCGAGCGTGCGCAGAACGGCTTTCTGAAGGATCTCGGCATGTCGGTCACGACGTGCAACATCAACATCTGGACGAATCCGAAGTTCAAACTGGGCGGCCCCTGCAATCCGGATCCGGCGTTGCGGCGCGCCGCGCTCGACGAGATCATCAAGGGACTCGAGATCTGCAAGATCATGAAAATCCCGGTGCTCAGCGTATGGCCGGGCTCCGATGGCGCCGATTACCATTTCCAGATCGATTACAAGGAATCGCTCCAGTGGTTCACCGATGCGCTCGTCGTGGTGAACAAGGAGGCGCTCAAGCACGGCGTGCGGGTCGGCATCGAGCCGAAACCGTACGAGCCGCGCGAGCTGTTCATGATCGTGCCCACTGCGGCAGCCGCGATTCTCGTCGCGCAGAAGGTCAATCAGATCTGCGGCGGCAATAACTGCGGCCTCACGATCGATTACGGCCACCAGAAAATGGAAGCGACGACGGCATCCACCGCCTGCGACCTGGCGGACTGGGCCGGGGTGCCGGTCCACAAGTTCGACATCAACGACGCGCGCCAGGGGCGCAACGACCAGGACCTCATGTTCGGGACGATCTCGATCCCCGAATCGGTCGAATACCTCTACACGACATTCGTGCGGAACTACCAGGGCTGGTACAGCCAGGACCAGTTCACGTACCGCGAAGATCCGACGCGCGCGATCGAGCGAAGCATGATCAATTTTGCGAACCTCGCGCTGAAGGCCGTCCGCATCTACGCCCTCCAGCCGCAGCTGGACAAGGCGCGCCGGGCCGGCACCGGCCCAGACGTCCTCGACGTCGTGTCGCCTGTCCTCGTGGGGTAACGTGGCCTTCACGATTGGGATCGACTTCGGCACGAACTCGGTTCGTGCCGTCGTCGTCGACACGGCGGACGGACGCACGGTCGGCACGCGTGTCTTCGATTATCCGAGCGGCGATCACGGCGTGCTGCTCGACGCGAAGCACCCGCATCTGGCGCGCCAGAATCCCGCCGACTACATCGACGGGCTGCGCGTGGCCGTTGGCGGTGCGCTGAGGGAGGCTGACGCGGACCCCGAGTTCGCGCGGGATCGCGTGATTGCGGTTGGCGTCGATACGACAGGATCGACGCCGCTGCCCGTGGACGCGCACGCGAGACCGCTCGCGGTGAACCCGAAGTGGCAGAACAATCTCGCGGCGTACGCGTGGCTGTGGAAGGATCACACGTCCGCCGCGGAGGCCGCCGCGATCACCGACATGGCGAGAAGGCACGCGCCCGAGCTGCTCGCGCCCATCGGTGGCACCTATTCGTCGGAGTGGTGGTGGTCGAAGATCTGGCACTGCCTCAAGACCGCGCCTGACGTGTTCGACGCTGCGGCCACGTGGGTCGAGCTGGCGGATTTCGTCCCCGCACGCCGCGATTCCCATCGCGATGGGGGGCTTCGACGCGCACTATGGCGCCGTCGGCTCCGGCGTCCGCACCGGCACGCTGGTGAAGATCATCGGCACCTCCACGTGCGACTGCGCGATCGCTCCTGTCGCCGACAAGATCCCGGACGTGCCCGGTATCTGCGGAATCGTGGACGGATCCATCATGCCCGGATACTTCGGCATCGAGGCAGGGCAGTCGGCTGTCGGCGATTTGCTGAAATGGTGGGTTGAGGGCATCTGCGCCCCCTCGACGCAGCTCGGGGCAGGCGGGGCGGAGGAGCTGCATGCGCAGCTGTCCGCCGAGGCGGCGAAGCTGGCCCCAGGGGAGTCGGGGCTTCTCGCGCTTGACTGGAACAACGGCAACCGGACGATCCTGGTGGACACGCGGCTGACGGGATTGATTCTGGGTCAGACGCTGCACACGACGCGCGCCGAGATCTACCGCGCGCTGATCGAAGCCACCGCCTACGGCGCCCGCGCGATTGTCGAGCGCATGCGCGAATATGGCGTCGCGATCGATCGCGTCGTCTGCTGTGGCGGCATCGCCGAGAAGAACGATCTCTTCATGCAGATCTACGCCGACGTCATCGGGATGCCCATGCTGACGGCGGGTTCCTCACAGACGCCTGCCCTGGGCGCCGCCATCGCCGCTGCGGTGGCGGCGGGGAAGAAGGTGGGTGGCTACGATGACTTCGAGGCCGCCCAGGCGCGCATGACGTCGCCGGGTACGAGGGTCTTCGCGCCGAACCCCGACGCGCACGCCATCTATGACGAGCTGTACGTGCTGTACCGTCAGCTGCACGACACCTTCGGCACAGACGCACTGATGAAACGGTTGCTGGCGATCCGGGAGCGCACCGCCTCGTGAGCCGAGTCTCCACCGCGCTGCGGAAGCGCGTCCATCGGGCGAACCAGGCGCTCGTCGAGAGCGGCCTCGTGACCGAAACGTTCGGCAACGTATCGGGAGTGGATCGCGACGCGGGGGTGTTCTTGATCAAGCCCAGCGGCGTGCCCTACGACGAGCTGACGCCCGCGCACATGGTACCGGTGTCCCTCGAGACGGGTCGAGTCGTCGCGGGCAAGCTTCGTCCCTCGTCAGACGCGCCGACGCACCTCGAGCTGTACCGCGCCTTCGCGTGTGGCGGCATCGCGCATACGCATTCCCCGTACGCCACCGCATTCGCACAGGCGCGGCAGGCCATCCCGTGCCTGGGGACGACACACGCCGACTATTTCCACGGTGACGTTCCCGCGACGCGTCCGCTCACGTCTCGGGAGGTGGACCACGAGTACGAGCGGCAGACCGGGGTCGTAATCGTGGAGACGTTTCGAGCGCTGAAGCTGTCCTCTGACGAGGTACCGGGCGTGTTGGTTGCGAACCATGGTCCGTTCACGTGGGGTGCCGACGCGCTGGCGGCGGTAGAACACGTCCGCGTGCTCGAGTATCTCGCCATGGTCGCGTGCATGACCCGCCTCATTGAGGCGGAGGTGCGCGGACCCGCCGCGTACCTCGTAGACAAGCACTTTCGACGCAAACACGGAAAGGATGCGTACTACGGGCAATGAGCACCATCGACTGGGTGATCGTGGCGGGGTACTTCGGCATCATCGCAGGGCTCACGACCTGGGTGCTCAAACGAGGCCACAACACGGCTGACGACTACTTCCTGGCGAGCCGCCACCTCGGCTGGTTCGTGGTGGGCGCGTCGATCTTCGCCTCCAACATCGGCTCGGAGCACCTCGTGGGCCTGGCGGGCGCGGGCGCGACGAGCGGCGTCGCACTGGCGCACTACGAGCTGCATGCCTGGTGCCTGCTCGTGCTCGGCTGGGTCATGGTGCCGTTCTACATGCGCTCGATGGTGTTCACGATGCCGGAGTTCCTGGAGCGGCGCTTCTCGCCCGCGGCGCGCACCGTCCTCTCGGCCATCTCGCTCGTGGCCTACGTGCTCACCAAGCTTGCGGTGGGCATCTTCGCCGGCGGCGTGGTGTTCGGCGTGCTGCTGCCGGAGTTGCACCTCGGGCCCTTCAACAGCTTCTGGATCGGGTCCGTGCTCGTGATCCTCTTGACCGGACTCTATACGGTCTTGGGCGGGATGCGGGCCGTCGCGTACACCGACGCGGTGCAGACCATCCTCTTGGTCATCGGCTCCGGACTCTTGACGATCTTCGGTCTGAAGGCGTTGGGCGGCTGGGGTGCGCTGCGCACGGCCCTCGATCCGGACATGTTCAACCTGTGGAAGCCCCTCGTTCCCGCCGGCATGGAGGGCACGTGGGCGGCGGTCAAGGAGCCGGCGCGCATCGCCTGGTACTTCAACGGCAACTACCCATGGCTTGGCATGCTCCTGTGCGCCCCGATCATCGGACTGTGGTATTGGACGACGGATCAATACATCGTGCAGCGCGCGCTCGGCGCGCGGGATGAGCGCGAGGCCCGACGCGGGTCGATCTTCGCCGCGTTCCTGAAGCTGCTCCCCGTGTTCATCCTCATAATCCCGGGCATGATCGCCCTGGCCCTCGCGAAGACGGGCCAGGCGCCGGGCTTGGCCTCCATGGTCGGCGCCGACGGGCGCGCCGTGCCCGGTGTCGCGCAGGCGGCGTTCCCGATGATGGTCATGCACGTCCTGCCGGCGGGCGTCCGCGGCATGGTCGTGGCGGGACTGCTCGCGGCGCTGATGAGCTCACTCGCGGGGGCCTTCAACGCGTCGTCCACGCTGTTCACGATCGACTTCTATCAACGCTTCCGGCCGCTGGCGACGCAGGCGCGACTGGTCTGGATCGGCCGGTGCGCCACGGTGGGCATGGTGCTCATCAGTCTGCTGTGGATTCCGGTGATTCAAGGCTCGAAGGGGCTGTACGACTATCTCCAGGGCGTGCAGGGCTATCTCGCGCCGCCGATCTTTGCGGTGTTCTTTCTCGGCGTGACCTTCAAGCGATTGAACGCGAAGGGGTGCCTCGCCGCCTTGATCGCGGGGTTCGCACTCGGCGCCTTCCGGCTCGCCATCGACACACCCGTCAGCCTGGGGCTCGCCGGATTCGCCCAAGGGTACGAGACCGGTTCGTTCCTCTGGATCGTCAACAACGTGTACTTCCAGTACTACAGCCTGTTCATCTTCGTCGTCTCGTGCGTCGTGATGGTCGTGGTGAGCCATCTCACTCCCGCGCCCGCCCTCGAGCGGCTCCAGAACCTGACCTTCACCACGGTGACGTCGGAAGGCCGCGAGGCCTCACGCGCCAGCTGGAACCGGTGGGATGTGATCAATTCCGGTGTCGTGCTGGGGTTGATCCTGCTCGCGTACCTGTACTTCACGGGGTGACGGCGATTCGCAAGCCTTGAGGAGGAGGGAGATGAACACCACCATCCGAGTCACTCAGGCGCTGCTCCTGCTTTGCGCCGCCCCCGCCCAAGCGTCGTCAAGGCCGAGCGAACCAAGATTACGATTCAGGACGTGATAGCGGTTGAAGGACCGCGGCTGCCGGACGTGGATCATGCGCAGAAAAACTTCCATGCAGGATTCGTTCTGGTCGTGGAGCCCGGCAAAACGCCGAGCCGGGAGCTGATCGAGCGAGCGAACGGGATTCTGCTGCGGTGGATCGATTACTGGAGCACGACCACGGGGCATCGCTCCAGATGACAGCGCGGCCGCGCTAGCTGACACCCCGTCACCCTACCGGGTGCTGTTCCGGCTTCCACCGCAGGATGGCGTCCTCGACCCCCTTGAGATGGGCCCGCATCCGTTTCACGCCTAGCCCCGCGTCGCGCCGCTCCAGGGCCTCGAGGATCGCGACGTGCCCCTCGTGGTCGCGTTCCCGCGACGCGAAGATCTTGAGAATCAAACGCTGTTCCTCGGTGAACAGCTCGCGCAGGACGTCGAGCAGCTGGACCAGCACGGCGTTGCCCGAGGCGAGCGCGATCTGCCGGTGAAACGACATGTTGACGGTGTGTAAGACGTCGTCGTCGGCGAGGTTTTTCCCCGCGGTGGTGAGCAGGCGCCGCATCTCTCGCAGATGCTGGGCGGTGGCCTTCTGCACGGCGTCAGCGACGGATTGTCCCTCCAGCGCCATGCGGGCCCGAATCAGATCCAGGAGCAACTTCTTGGTCACCGTCCCCGGGTAATCCGGGCTGGCCAGCACCAGGACCTCTTCGCTCCGGCTCACGTACACGCCGGAGCCGTGGCGGATCTCCACGACGCCGATCGTCTCGAGCTTCTTCAGCGCTTCGCGAACCGTCGGGTGGCCGACGCCGAACTGCTTCGCCATCTCCATGATCGAAGGCAGGCGATCAGCGACGCGATAATGGCCGCGCTGGATCATGCCACGAATCTGGCGCGCCAGCCTGTCGGAGAGACTTTGCTTCTGTTCGGGCGCGAATGCCGTGGCGGCCGCGTCCTTGGCCGCTGATCGCCGAGCCATGATGACTACCTCCTGCCGAAACCTACTCAGCGCGCGCCGGATCGGAGCGGCACGACCCCCATCACCGCTTCGAACGCCGGCTTGGGGCGGTGCAGGCGGTCGAACAGTAACGGGTAATTCGTCCGGCGCCGCAGCGGCCAATTGTTGAGCCAGGAGTCCCCGTCGCTTACGCCCCAGAAGGTGACGCGCGTGATGGCGTCCGCGTGCCGCAGATACACCGCAAACAGCGCCGCGTAGCGTCGCGCGAGCGCCTGCTGCACCGAGTCGGGCAGGGAGTCGGGATAGGGGTTCAGCTCCGGCGGCAGCACGTCAATGTCGAGCTCGGTGATCATCACGTGCACACCGAGCGCCGCGAAGGCCGCGATCGTCGAATCCTGCTGCGCCGGCGTGGGCCAGTCCAAGCCGTCGTGACCTTGCAGACCGACGCCGGCGATGGGGACGCCCTCGTCTCTGAGCCGCCGGATCAGGTCCAACGCGCCACGCCGCTTGGGCGCGTTCTCGAGCGAGTAGTCGTTGTAGTACAGCTCTGCATCGCGATCGGCCTCGTGCGCGAAGCGGAACGCCTGCGCGATGTAGTCCTCACCGATAATGGCGAGCCACGGTGTCTGCCGCAGGGTGCCGTCGTCGTTCAGCGCCTCGTTCACGACATCCCAGCCCTTGATGCGGCCGCGGTAACGTCCGACCACCGTGTGGATATGGTCGCGGAGCCGGGCGAGCAGCGTGTCGCGGCTCACGGGGTTGCCACTCGAGTCCTGGAAAACCCACGGCGGTGTCTGCTTGTGCCAGACGAGCGTGTGTCCGACGATGAACATGCCATGGCGCTCGCCGAACGCGACGTACTGGTCGGCGGCCCTAAAGTCGTAGGCGCCGGGCCGCGGATGCAACGACGCCCATTTGAGCGCGTTCTCCGGCGTGGTCGCGTTGAACTGTGTCGTGACGACGGCGACGCCGAGTGTGTCACGCCCGGAGAACTGCCTCGCGTTGAGGGCTACGCCGACCAGAAAGGCGCCGTCAAAAGCTCCGCGCAGGGTGCGTGGCGGCGGCGCGCAAGCGGCGACGAGCGCTACCAGACTAAGGAGCCGCGACGACATCCAAGGCGACACTGCGGAGGTCTGTCGAGCTGCCGCCCACTAAGATGTCGAACCGCCCCGGTTCGACGACCCGCTTCATGTCGGGGCCATGGTAGGCGAGGTGCTCTGGCCCGAGGTCGAACGTGACGGTCCGCGTTTCACCAGGCTGCAACGTCACGCGCCGAAATCCGCGCAGCTCGAGCGTAGGCCGCGTGGCCCAGCTCACGGCGTCGCGGACGTAGAGCTGCACCACTTCGTCCCCGGCCCGCTTCCCGCTGTTGGTCACGTCGACTGAGACGCTGGTCCGATCCTGCGGCCCGATCTGGGCTCGGGTCACGCGCAGATTCGCGTACGCGAACGTGGTGTACGACAGGCCGTAGCCGAAGGGGAACAGCGGCTCCGTGGTGTCGAACAGGTATCCCCGCCGGGCCGATGGCTTGCGGTTGTAGAACATGGGAAGTTGTCCCGCATGGCGGGCCACGGTGACGGGGAGCTTACCGCCGGGATTGATGTCGCCGAACAGGGCCTCCGCCACCGCCGTGCCGGTTTCCTGGCCGAGGTACCATCCATCCAGAATCGCAGGCACTACGCGCACTAGGCTGGTGATGGAAAGCGGGCGGCCGTGGATGAGCACCAGGACGGTGGGTGTACCGGTTGCGAGGACGGCGCGCACCAACTCCTCCTGCTCGCCCGGCAGCCCGAGCTCGTCGCGGTCGCCGAGGTGATTGGGCGCGTAGCCCTCGCGGGTGGTCATCTCGTTGTCGCCGACCACGACGATGGCGATCTGGCTGCGCCGGGCCAACGCGACCGCGGCGGCGCGGCGCCGGGCGTTGGACGCCCTGTCCGAGAGCACGACGCGATCGGCTCCCCAGCGGGCGTGCGAACGTGTTCCGCCGATGTGTGGCTGCGGCTCGCGCGTGAACGTGGAGTCTTCGGTGATGCGGGTGCCCTCAGCGTACTCGACCATGGCGCGGGGGCCGAGTCGGACCCGGATGCCCTCGAGGATGCTGACAGTGTGGCGCGGACCGGCGGAATAGCCGCCGAGCAGCACCTCGGCCGCATGCGGTCCGATCACCGCGACGCGCGAGAGCCGACCGGCGGCGAGCGGCAGCAGCCCCTTGTCGTTCTTGAGCAGGATGATCGCCTGGCGGGCGGCCTCGAGCGCGAGCGGCCTG
>WNGA01012869.1_pt2 | contig 11901 bp, 15 predicted proteins | sample 5400061 | NCBI WGS metagenome assembly WNGA01 (sample SAMN13153366, study PRJNA577476) | soil metagenome | isolation source: 100 cm soil or saprolite under grassland replicate 2 | place: USA:California | collected 2016-06-15
TGTTGGCGCTGGTCTTCTCCCGCACCGACGAGTTGCGGGGATGGACGCGGCCCGAGCTGCTCGTCGTGCTCGGGGTGTTCACACTCATGGGCGGCATCATCCGCACGTTCATCCAGCCGAACATGCAGCGGCTCATCGAGGATGTCCGGGACGGCAAGCTCGACTTCCTGCTCACCAAGCCCGAGGACGCGCAGCTGCTCGTGAGCGTGCGCGAGGTCCGGATCTGGCAGCTCGTCGATGTCCTCACCGGCGCCGTCGTGCTTGCCGTGGGGCTCGTACAGCTCGAGCGGGTGACCGGTGTGGGTGACGCGGCTGCCTTTGTCGGCCTCCTCCTGCTCGGCGTCGTGATGATCTACTGCTTCTGGCTCATGCTCACCACCGGTGCGTTCTGGTTCGTGCGCATGGATCAGGTCCAGGAACTGTTCGACGGCGTGTACCGCGCCGGTCAGTACCCGGTCGCCATCTACCCGGGCTGGCTGCGCATCAGCTTGACCTTCCTCGTGCCGCTGGCCTTCGCGATCACCGTGCCGTCCGAGGCGATGACGTCGCGCTTGCACGGCAGTACCGTCGCGCTGGCCTTCGCGGTCGCGGCCGGCCTCGTGGTGGCGAGCCGCCTCCTGTGGCGAGCCGGGATGCGCCGCTACTCGGGTGCGTCCGCCTGACCGCCCCATACGATGACGCCCGTGTCAGGTACGGGCGTGGTGGGGCGCTTCCTCGACGCGATGGCGGCCCACGACTGGGACACGATGGCGGACTGCGTCGCCGCCGACGTCGTGCGGGTCGGTCCGTTCGGCGACGAGTACCGAGGCCGTGACGACTACGTCCGTTTCATCCGCGGGCTGCTGCCGACCCTGCCGGGCTACTCCATGAAAGTGGACCGAGTCGTCTACGCCGGCGCACTGGCCCTCGCCCAACTGTGCGAGACGGTCGAGGTCGACGGTACGCCGCTCGAGACGCCCGAGGCGCTCGTGTTCGACCTCGACGGCGACGGGCGCATCGCCCGCGTCGACATCTTCATCCAGCGGGTCGGCCCGTGATCGTCGTCGACGCCGACGGCCACGTCGAGGAAGACCTCGCCTGGATCGTCGCCCGCCTCCCCGAGCGATTCCGCCCGCTGGATAGGCGCGAGCTGCGGGCGGACCCGACGATCCTCGACGAGTAGCCGCATGGCTCCTGACTGGGACTCGTTCGCTCGCCGTTTGGAGGCCGCGATCGACATGCGCACGCCGGGCGGCTGGCGTGAGCTGTTCGCGCCCGGCGCCCGCTTCGCGGACCCAGCCAACGCGCCGACCGACGACCTGCGCGCTATCCAACGCCAGACGAGGGACGCGTTCCCCGACTGGCATCAGGAGATCACGAGCATCCGGGGTGGTGAGGACTGGGCCGTGTTCGAGTGGATCGGCCGCGCCACGTACAAGAACATCCCGATCACCATGCACGGCGCCACGATCATCGAGATCGACGCCGACGGCCTCATCACGTCCTGGCGCGACTACCTCGACCGCAAGGAGCCGGAGGACCAGATCCGCCGCGCGACGTCGCCCTGACCGCCCCCTCACGTTCCGGCGTAGAAATCCGGCGCGTGGCGCGTTCTGTCAGGCCAGAGCGGCCGATACCTCGACCGTGCGGCCGCCGCGCCAGGACCGCAGCACGAGATACGGCCCCTTCAGCGCGCCGTGGTCGTACGGGCCGAAGCTCATTGTCGTACCCGCCCCGCCGCTGGAGGCCGGCAGGCGCTTCACCCGTTCGAGCCCGTCGCGCACGCCGGCGCGGGTGAGGTGGCCGCTGCGGCGGATCCCTTCGCTCAGCAGGCGTCCGATGTCGTAGGCCGCGCAGCCGATGGGGCTGGCGGCGTGGCGGCGGGACAGCGCGGCCAGCGCCCGCCGGGACGGGTTGCCGTCCGCCACCGTGTCCACGTAGACCCAGCCTTCGTAGCCGTCCCGCCAGTCCGGTCGGGCGTAGCCGAACATGAGCGACGAGTTGGCCACCACCGGCACCTCCCATGCCAACTCGGCGACCGCCAACGCGACCGCCCGCGACGCCATACCGAGCCCGAAGTACACGAGAACTGCCGGATCGGCGGCGCGCAACCGGCCCAGCACTGACGTGAGGTCGTCGGCCAGCGCCGAGATGGCGGCGCTCGCCACGGTGTCGACACCGGTGTCGGCGAAGCACTCGGCATACCTGCGACCGACCGGCGAGTCGTCGTACACGAGGGCCGCCGTGGCCAGTCCTCGATCGCGGAGGTGCTCGGCCAGCAGCACCGGCTCCTCCTCGAGGGAGCCCAGCTGGTAATGGAACATCCAGTGGCTGCGGGTGCGCTCGCCGCCGGTGTAGTTGATGCAGGGCACGCCGAGCTCATCGGCGACCGGGGCGATGAGCAAGCCGTTGTCGCTGATCGACGGGCCCGCGATCGCGAGCACTCCCTCGGCGACGAGGGAGCGAAAGGCGCCGACGACCTCGTGCTCGCTGCCGAGGGGGAGACCCCGGGCCTGGCACCCGACCAGCTCCACGTAGCGGTCGAGGCGCACGGTGTCGAGCCCGAGGCGCACGGCGGCCTCGAAGTACGCGCCGCCGTCGGCCTGCGGGTAGTCGTAGAACAAGCCGATCCGGATCGGCGTCGGTCCGTCCCCGCTCATGCGGGCCGGAACCTCGGCAGCGCCAGGTCGGGGCCCACGTCCTCCCACACGACCTCGACCGTCATCCCGATCCGTACTTGCACCGGGTCGACGTCCACCACGTTGCTCACGAGGCGCACGCCGTCTCCGCCGTCGAGGTCGATCGCGGCCACGACGTACGGCAGCCGGTCACCCAGCGCGGGCACGAAGGCCTGGTGCACCACCGTGTAGCTGTAGACCGCGCCGCGACCGGAGAGGTCACGCCACTCAACGTCGGCCGATCGACAGCATGGGCATCGTGGCCCGGGCGGGTGCCGGGTGGCGCCGCATGCGGCGCAGGCTTGCACGACCAGCCGATGCTCAGCGGCGGCCTGCCACCACGGCAGGGTGTCGGCCGACGCGGCGGGGGCCGGCATCTCGTCGGGGAACCACCGGAGGGCGGCGGCGCTCATGCCGCCCGCCCCAGGAGCAGCGCGCTGGTCGGCACCCCCGCCGCGCTGGTGACGAGACATACCTCGGCCCCGACGACCGGCGCGGTGGACTCGCCCCGCAGCTGGCGCACGCCTTCCACGACGTGGTTGAGCCCGTGGATGTATGCCTCGGAGAGGCTGCCGCCGTGGGTGTTGATCGGCAGCTCCGTCTCGGCGAACCACGGGCCGCCGTCGCCTCGAGCGCAGAAGCCGTAGTCCTCCAGCGTGAGCAACACGAGCCCGGTGAAGTGGTCGTACACCTGGGCGACGTCGACATCCGCCGGACCGAGCCCGCTGCGCTCCCACAGCCGGCGGGCCACGGATGTGCCGCCGCCCGACGAGTACACGTCATCGGGCAGGTTCACGTTCACGTACTGGCCGTGGCCGAACCGCTCGACCGTTCCCTGCGCGGTCGCCAGGATCTCCACGAGCGGCTTGGCCAGATCCCGCGCTCGCTCCGCCGAGGTGACGACGACCGCGCACGCGCCGTCGCTCTCGAGGCAGCAGTCGAACAGACGCAGAGGCTCGGCGACGATGCGCGATGCCTGGTGGTCGTCGAGAGTCATCGGGATGTCGGCCATCACCGCCCGAGGATTGCGGTTCGCGTAGGAGCGGGTCCGCACGGCCACATGGCCAAGATGTTCGGACGTCGTGCCGAACAGGTGCATGTGCCGTCGGACCACCATGGCGTACGCGATCGGAGGGTTGAACATGCCGAACGGCATGGTGAAGGCGACCTGCGCGTCGAGCAGCGTCCGCGCGCGTCGGAGGCCGGGCGGCCGGTCGCCGCCGGTTCGGCGCCCGCCCGGCCCCTGGCCGAAGCGGTGGAACTGACCCTGGCAGAGACTGCGGTAGACGACCACCACCTCGGCTTGGCCGGCCTCCACTGCGAGCGCGGCGTTGGCGACCGCGGCGCACGCCCCGCCACCGCCGGGCAGCCACACCATCGACGCGTAGCGCAGCTCGGGTAGGCCGAGATCGGCGGCGAGGAAGACGGCGTCGTTGCGGTCGTCGGCGAAGGAGCACAACCCGTCGACATCGTCGACGGCGAGGCCCGCGTCGGCCACGGCGGCCAGGATCGCATCGAGCGCGAGACGGTGTTCGGTGGTCCCCGCCAGCCCGCCCCATTTCGCGTACGGCGTCTCGCCGACGCCGACGATGCACGCCCGCTTGGTCACGGCTGTGGAGGCTACCGAGCGACTTGCTGAACCGCCGAAGGGGCCTGACGGCCGGCGAGCGCGAGAGGACCTTGCCGTTGTGGCCCGCCAGGGCCACCGTCGGACAGGGTCGGCGGAGCAGTTCATCGCTCGCATCGCGAGCGATCCGCTCCGACGGCGCTGACCGACCGAAGATGAGGCTATAACTTGACCTGGCCTGACCTGACACCGACGTCAGGCTTCGGGGAGGCGTGCGAGATGCAGCTCGACGACATGGTGCTCGTGAGCGTCGACGACCACGTGGTCGAGCCGCCGGACATGTTCGTGCGCCACCTGCCGGCGCGCTGGCACGATGTTGCGCCCCGTGTCGAGACGCGGGCCGACGGCACCGACGTGTGGAAGTACGACGGGCGCGAGATCGTCAACATCGGCCTCAACGCCGTCGCCGGCCGTCCGCCGGACGAGTACGGCATGGAGCCGACGTCCTACGGCGAGATGCGCGCCGGCTGCTACGACATCCACGAGCGGGTGCGGGACATGGATGCGAACGGTGTGCTCGGGTCGATGTGCTTCCCGTCGTTCCCCAACCTCTGCGGCCAACTGTTCGCGCGCTCGTCGGATCTCGACGCTGGCCTCGCGGTGCTGCGGGCCTACAACGACTGGCACGTCGACGAGTGGTGCGGGACGTATCCCGGCCGCTTCATCCCGTTGGGACTCCCGCCCATCTGGAGCCCCGAGCTGATGGCCGACGAGGTGTACCGCCTCGCCGCGAAGGGCTGCCACGCCGTCTCGTTCTCCGAGAACCCCGAGAAGCTCAAGCTGCCCAGCTTCCACAGCGACCACTGGGACCCCTTCTGGAGCGCGTGCGTCGACGAGGACGCGATCGTGTGTCTCCACATCGGCTCGTCTTCGACGTTGGTGATGACGTCGGTGGAAGCGCCGATCGACGTGCTCATCTCCCTCCAGCCGATGAACATCGTGCAGGCCGCGGCCGACCTCCTCTGGTCGCCGGTCCTGCGCAAGTTCCCGGCCCTGCGGGTCAGCCTGTCGGAAGGCGGGATCGGATGGGTCCCCTACTTCCTCGAGCGGGTCGACTGGGTCTACACCCGCCACCACCGGTGGACCGGTCAGGACTTCGGCGATCAGTTGCCGAGCGACGTGTTCCGCGACCGCATCGTCACGTGTTTCATCGACGACCCCGTTGGCGTGGCCAACCGTCATCGGGTGGGCGTCGACATCGTGTGCTGGGAGGCCGACTACCCGCACTCCGACTCGACCTGGCCGACGTCGCCCGAGTACGTGATGAGATCGTTCGACGCGGCGGCCGTGCCCGACGACGAGATCGACGCGATGACTCATGTCAACGCGATGCGCCACTTCCGCTTCGACCCGTTCGCGGTGCACCCGCGAGGGGAGTGCACCGTCGGCGCGCTACGGGCGCGGGGCCGCGCCGCGGGCGTCGATACCGCGCAGCGCAGCATGGGCCGCGGCGCCCGTCCCGCGGGCGAACGGCTCACCAAGGCGAGCGACCTCGTGGGGCGGCCCGCGGTGCGAGCGGGGAGCTGAGATCCTTGGGCGGTGGAGTTGCAACCCGTCGGCGAAACCGCTGAGGTCGTCGCCCCATCGCCTGACGCCGCGCTCGACGACGTGGTGCGCTGCCGGGCCTGTCGCCACGAGCTGACGACTCGGGGCGCGGCCATCTCCGTCGACGGTGCCCATACCCACACGTTCCGCAACCCCGACGGTTGGTCGTTCCTGGTGGCGTGTTTTCGCGAGGCGCCCGGTGTCGCCGCCGACGGACCGCTCACCGGTGAGGCCACCTGGTTCGCGGGCTACCGGTGGCGGTTCGCGCTGTGCGGCGGATGCGGCGGCCAGCTCGGGTGGTGGTACGTGTCGGGCTCGACCTTCGTCGGCCTGATCGCCACGCGCATCGCCTGACAGACTGCGGCATGGAACGAAACGGGGTGCCGGTGCTCGACGCGTCGGCTGACGCGGAGACCGTGGCGAGCGCGGTGCGGGAGGCGGGGTGCGCCGTCGTCGACGAGCTGCTCACCGCGGCGGAGATGGACCGATTGGCGGAGGAGGCGGCGCCGTGGCTGGCGTCCACGCCCGCCGGGCCCGACGACTTCAGCGGTCATCACACTCGGCGAACCGGCAGCCTCATCGCCCGCGTTCCGTCGTTCCGGCCGTTGGCCACTCACCCGTTGGTCACCGGCGTCCTCGATCGTGTGCTCGGTGACCACGCCACCAACTACCAGTTGCACCTCACACAAGTCATCGCGATCGGGCCCGACGAACCGGCGCAGATGATCCACCGGGACCAATGGGCGTTCGACTTCTTCCCCTTCCCGGCCGGCTTCGAGGTTGAGTGTCACGTGATGTGGGCGATGACCGACTTCACCGAGGAGAACGGGGCCACCCGCGTGATCCCCGGCAGCCATCGCTGGGAGGACAAGCTGCGGCCGCCGGCCGACGAGACGGTGCCGGCGGAGATGCGCAAAGGATCGTTGCTCGTCTATCTCGGCTCGCTGTACCACGGCGGCGGCGCCAACCGCTCCGAGTCCGTTCGCCAAGGCATCAACGTCGGCTACACCCTCGCGTGGCTCCGCCAGGAGGAAAATCAGTACCTGGCGTGCCCGCTCGACGTCGCCCGGCAGTTGCCCGACGACCTGTTGCGCTTGATGGGCTACAGCCGCGCCGCGTACGCGCTCGGCTACTTCGGCGACACGCAAGATCCGCTCGAGGCCGTGCGCGGCCAAGCGGCCGCCACCCACGGCTTCGCTACGAAGTGAGTGGGTGGGCGGCGAAGAAATCCCAGATGGTTGCGCTGGCGTCGACCTGCTGGGTGGTGAGCCCGAGCTGGGACACCTCGATCGCTGCCCCCGGCCACGTGTGGCCGCCGCCGTCGATGATGTAGAAGACCACCTCGCCGCCGTCGCAGGCGGACCAGGTGCGGCGGCGGACTTCCGAGTCCAGCTGCTCGTCCGTGAAGGTCGGGTCGCAGCCGTTGTGCTCGGCCCACCCCGCGACGGCGTCGGGTGCGCTGCCGAGGGTGGGACCGCCGCAGCACTTCACCGTCCCACCTTCGAAGGGGACGATGGGGTCGTCGGTGCCCATGAAGGCCGCGATGGCTACGAGGTGCGATCCGCCGCAGCCGGGGAAGTGGAGCACCACGGCCACCGGTCCGAACGCGGCGAACCGGTCGGGAGCCCGGCAGGCGAGCACGGACGTCATCGCGCCGCCATCGGACATGCCCGTCGAGAACACACGCGTGGCATCGATGCAGAAGTCGGCCTCGAGCCGATCGAGAAGCTCCAACACCATCTGCACGTCATCCTGGAGTCCCGCTTCGCCCGCCAGGTTGAAGTGACGGCGGTCGCCCTGTCCGTCGGGCGCCACGATGAGGAACGTGTGCTCCTCCGCGAGCGGGCGGAAATCGCCGTACGCCATCTGCTCGGCCGCGTTCGACCCGAAGCCGTGGAAGTCGAAGACCAGCGGAACGGGCTGCGTGCCGTCGTAGCCGCGCGGGACGTACAGCTGGTACGTGCGGGCTTGGCCCTCGAAGTCGAAGGTCTCGCCCGACTGACCCGCCGGATGCGGGTCCGGATCGCACGCTGGTGGAGCTGGGTTGTCGGCCTCGGTCGTGACGCGGGTGGTGACGGACGTGGCGGGGGCCACGGTCGTGCTCGCGCTCCTCGTCTCGCGGCCCGCGCACGCCGCGAGCGCGAGCGCGGCGGCGACGACGGCCAGCACCGCGGGATGTCGTCGCCAACGCACCCGGCCGACGCTACCGAGCGCCGGCAGTCTGGACTCGACGCCGCCGGCACGCACCCGGAAGACGCGCTGGTATCGTGGCTCGTTTCTGCAGCTCGGCCCCATCGTCTAGCGGCCTAGGACACCACCCTCTCAAGGTGGAGGCACGGGTTCGAACCCCGTTGGGGCTGCGATTGGATCGGCAGGTCAGCGGCCAGATAGGCCACTGCCCATGCGGAGTTGTCAGCAACTTGTCAGCCCTGTCCGGCTGGCAGCGTCGCGGCCCGAGCGGATGCAGGCGCACCAGAACGCGCCCCATGGACGCCAGCGGACGCATAGGACGGCAATCACCACCTGTCTGCGGTGGTGACCTGACGGTCGCGCTGCCCGTCGACGCCGAGGCGGAGCACAGCGCGACACTGCGGCGGCCTTGTCGTTCCCGACGACCGACCGCCGGCTCTGGTGTCGTCGCCGAGGCGGGCTGCCCGTCTCTGTGGGGCGGCCGGGGCGATCTGCGTGTCAGTTGGGAAGCGCCGCGAGATCGACTGGGTTACGGGCAGCGATGCGCCTGCCGACGTCGGCAACGTCGATCCCGGCGTGGTCGGCCGCGGCCCTCGTGTAGGCCACCAGCGCCTCCAGCGCCCAGAACCACAGGTCGTCGCTCTGCCACCAACTGACCTCATCCAGGAGCCCCGGACCGACACCGCCACGGAGCATCGCCGCAGCCCGAAGCGCGAACTTGCGGTTGGGATGCGGCGCCTTCGTGTGCGCCGCAGCCTCCGGCAGGAAGCGCTCACGGATGCCCTCGAACTCGATCGGATGATCTCGGGTCGCGCCGGCTTCGTCGATGGCGTCGGCGGCGAGGTCCAGGAGGACCTCCCCGGGGAACGTGTCGGTCCTCGGATGCAGCAGGGCCATCCGGGTTGCGAGCTCATCGAGAGCGGTGCCTCCGGCGAGCCCGGACAGGCTGATACGAACCGCCTCGGCTCGCTCCTCTACCGTCGGGCCCTTGGCAGTCACGATCGGACGCTACGGGGCGAGCAGGGCTACCGCCGTGCCGATCTGGCGTGCGTTCTGGGTCGGTCCGCGTAATCGGCAGGTAGCGCCGAGGCAGTTCTGGCACGGGTGAAGTCTTCGTAGGTTGGAGCGAATCTGCCGCTACAGCGCGTATCTCAGTCCTGACCGGGTCGCAGGACGGCACCGAGCTGCACCAGTCTGCTTAGGACGTCGTAATAGGCTTCCTCGGCGACGAGCCGACCTTCCGCGTCGAATCTCAGGATCTCGCAGAAGGAGGTCGTCACTCGTCTCCCGGTCGCAGGGATCGACCTGTAGGTTCCTGTGTGAGTTGCCGTTAGACGGTACTGCGCGATCACCGTGCCATCCGTTGTTTCCATGATGTGCTCGATGTCGATGTGTTGCTCCGACCATGCGGCGTGGTATTCCGCTGCTGTTTGCCGCAACTGCTCCGGTGTCAGCGCGACGTCGCCCCGGGTGCGGTCGATGTAGGTGTAACCGTCAGCGATCAGTTGACGGCCCACGTCGCGATCGTTTCTAAAGGCAGCTTCGAGAAACGCGCGTGCGGTATCGGTGTTGGTCGGCGGCATCGCTTACACCACCCTTCGTTTCCTCCGGATTGCAAGCACGGCTTGCCCGGACCGAGCGTCGCGCGACCAGCGCCGAGCGGCAGATATGTACTCGACTCAGGGTGTCGGTGTGATGGGGTTGCTGACCTTCGAGTACGTGCTGTTGTCGACCGCGTTGATGGCCTTCACTCTGAAGCGGTAGGTCTTGCCGTTGGTCAGCCCGGTGATCGTCTGGGTCGTGGCGGTCGAGTTGAATGTGGTCGATGGCCACTCGATGTAGCCGACGTACGGCGTGACGACGTAGCCGGTCACCGAGGACCCGCCGTCCACGGTTGGTGCCGTCCAGGACACGGTTGCCTCTCCGTCGCCGGCCACTGCGGTCACGTTGGTGGGTGCGCCGGGAGCCGTGCTGCTGGCGACGATGGGGTTGGTGACGGTCGAGTAGGCACTGGAGCCGACCGCGTTGATGGCCCGCACCCGGAACCGGTAGGTCCGGCCGTCGACCAGATCGTTGATGGTCTGGGTGGTGGCGGTGGAGTTGAACGTGCGCGGCCCCGACGGGTAGTAGCCGCTGTAGGGGGTGACCACGTAGCCGGTGACCGGCGACCCGCCGTCCGCCGCCGGTGCGGTCCACGACACCGCGATCCCGCCGCTGGAGGCCCGGGTCGCGGTGCCGATGGTGGGCGGTCCCAGCCCGGTCGCCGACACCACCGCGTTGGAGGCGGCCGAACGGGGCCCGGCTCCGACCGCGTTGGTGGCCGCCACCTTGAACGTGTAGGTGTTGCCGTTGATCAGGTTGGTGACCACCGCCGAATTGGTGGTCGGGCTGTAGGTGACCACCGGGAGCTGCTGATACCCCTCGAAGGGCTCGACGGTGACGACGTAGCCGGTGACGGTGGAGTCGTCGTCAGGCGGCGTCCACGACACCGTCACCCCGTTGCTCCCCGCGGTGGCGACGGGGGCATTGAGGGCGAGACCCACGGTGTTGACCATCACAACCACAGAGTCGCCCGAGAAGGTCGCGGCCGCCACATCGAGCCACGCGTCGCCGTTGACGTCGCCGACCACTACAGACGTGCTGTGTCCGCAGCAGAAGTAGGCGCTCGAGCCGAACGTGCCGTCGCCGTTCCCGAGCAACACGAACACGCGCCGAAACTCTTCGGCGATGACAAGGTCGGGGAACGTGTATCCGTGAGGTACTCGACGCGTGCGCCGAACGTGCCGTCGCCGTCACCGAGGAAGACCGACACGCCACCGTCCAACACGGTCTGTACCACCAGGTCCGAATCGCTGTCGCCGTCCAGATCAGCGACGGCGATCGACTGCGGGTAGTCGAACAGGGTTGAGAGCGAGGTGAGCAGCGAGAACGACCCGTTGCCGTCCCCCACCAGCACTGAGACTCGCGCCGCGGTTTCGTCGGTGGTGAGCAGATCGAGATGCGCGTCGCCGTTCACATCCGCCAATGCCGCCTCGAGGGAACTACCGCTGACGGCATCATGCACCGTGTACGGACTCGCGAACGTGCCGTCACCGGCCCCCAGCAGCATCGACACACCGCTGGCGAAGACGGGAACCGCGAGGTCGACGTCCCCATCCTCGTCGACATCTCCCATCGTGACCGACAAAGGAGTCGCGTCGAGGCCGACCGCCGCCGGTGACGACAACGACCCGTCACCGTTCCCAAGCAACACCGACACCGTGTCGGAAACGCTGTCGACCGTAACGACATCGACGTCACCGTCACCATCGACGTCGCCCACCGCCAGCGCGACCGGCTGATCCCCAGTCACGTACTCGACGTCCGCCTCAAAGGTCCCGTCCCCGGTGCCCAACGCGACCGACACCGTGTCAGCGAACCCGTTGGCGGCGACAAGATCGAGATCGCCATCACCGTCCACGTCCCCCATCACAGCGTCCTGCCCGCCGTCGCCGACCGCGACGCTTCCCACCGCGAACGTTGCCGGCACCGGCGGTGCTGCCTGCGCAGGGTCGCCCAACGCCACCAACACCGAGCCAGCCAGCAACGCACTGATCGCCCCGACCCTGAACTCACGCCGTCGAGCGCCCGCGAGTCCCGCCGAACAAAGCACGCCCCACATGTGCCACCCCCCTCGCGCGCACTGCGTCGCACATACTGCCCGCTCTGGACGCGGCTGGCCAGAACGCGGCTGGCCAAAACCACGACGGGTACAGATCGACGAGACGCGTCGATCACCGGGACATCCCGGCCGCCCGCATCGCGATCACCGGAGTAGCCCGCTGCGCACGGCAGCTCGGTGCTAGCCGCGGCTCGTCGTCGGGCCATTCGCGTTCTGCGAGG
>WNGA01010976.1_pt1 | contig 11898 bp, 10 predicted proteins | sample 5400061 | NCBI WGS metagenome assembly WNGA01 (sample SAMN13153366, study PRJNA577476) | soil metagenome | isolation source: 100 cm soil or saprolite under grassland replicate 2 | place: USA:California | collected 2016-06-15
CCGCGGTTCGGATGTCCTCCATGTCCTTGGCGGTGAGCGCTGGCGCGGTCAGCCCCCCGCCCTGGCGGTTGATGCCCTTGTTGTTCGACAGCACGCCGCCGTGGCGCACGACCGTGTGCACCTCGCTGCCTTTGACGGCAGTGACCTCGAGCACGATCTTGCCGTCGTCGAGCAGCAGCACCGCGCCCGGTCCGACGTCGCGCGGCAGCTGCTTGTAGTCGAGGCCGGCGCGCTCGCGGTCGCCGGTTTCGCATCCGGCGTCGAGCACGAAGCGCGCGCCTTTCTCGAGCGTGACCTTGCCTTCCTTGAACTTGCCGACGCGAATCTTCGGCCCCTGCAGATCGCACATGATGGCGACGGTGCGGCCGCACTTCGAGGCGATTTCCTTGACGAGCGAGGCGCGCCGCTCGTGGTCGTGCGCGGTGCCATGCGAGAAATTGAGCCGCACCACGTCTACCCCGGCGCGCACCATTTTCTCCAGCACCACGGGGTCGCTCGAAGCAGGGCCGAGCGTGGCGACGATCTTGGTGCTTCGCAGCATGTGACTAACCTTATCGGCTCAAGGGCAGACGTGCAACACCACGCCTGGGGGTTCGACGGTCAGCCACTTAAGCATCCGCTCGCGCTTCGAGGGCGGCGACCGCGGGCAGCTCCTTGCCTTCGAGAAACTCGAGAAATGCTCCGCCCCCTGTCGAAATATAGGAGATTTTCCTTTCCAGACCGAACTTCGCGATCGCGGCAAGCGTTTCCCCGCCGCCTGCGAGCGAGAACGCGTTGGAGCCAGCGATGGCGCGCGCAATGGCTTCGGTGCCGCGGGAGAACTGATCGATTTCGAACATCCCCAGCGGGCCGTTCCAGATGATCGTGCCCGCATTCTTGAGGCGTGCGACGACCCGGGCAACGGTTTTCGGGCCGATGTCGAGAATCATCTCGTCGGCCTCGACGCGCGCCGCCTCCTTCGTCGCCGCCCGAGCACGCGCGGAGGCTTCAGCTGCCACCACCACGTCCTCGGGCAGCAGCACCTCGGTCATTTTCCGGATGCGCTTCGCTTCCTCGACCAGGCCCGGCTCGGCGAGCGACTGCCCGATCGCAACGCCGGCGGCGAGCAGGAACGTATTGGCGATGCCGCCGCCGACGATCAGGCTGTCGACCTTTCCTGCCAGCTCTGCGAGTACCGTGAGCTTGGTCGACACTTTCGATCCACCGACGATCGCCACCAGCGGCCGCGCCGGATTGGCCAATGCTTTGCCTAGTGCATCCAGTTCCGCTGCCATGAGAGGCCCGGCGCAGGCGATTTTCGCGAAGCGCGCGACGCCGTGAGTCGTCGCTTCGGTGCGGTGCGCAGTGCCGAAGGCATCGTTGACATAGACATCGCACAGCGCGGCGATTTTCCGCGCCAGCGCCTCGTCGTCGCTCTTCTCGCCCTTGTTCACCCGGCAGTTCTCGAGCATCACGACCTCGCCGGGTTTTACATCGACGCCGTTCACCCAGTCTGTTTTCAGAGAGACTTTTCTGCCGAGCAATTCGGCAAGGCGCTTCGCCACCGGCTTCAGGGAGTCCCCGGGCTTGAGCTCGCCCTCCTTCGGCCTGCCGAGGTGCGAGGTCACCATGACCGCCGCGCCCTGCTTGAGCGCCAGCTCGATCGCGGGAACCGAGGCGCGGATGCGCGTGTCGTCGCCGATGCGCCCGTTTTCGATAGGCACGTTGAGGTCGGCGCGGATGAAAACCCGCTTGCCGCGCAGGTCCAGGTCGGACATGCGCTTGAACTTCATTACTTCACATTTGCAAGCGCAACACCGACATCCGCAAACGCGACCGCGACATCCAGCATGCGGTTGGAGAAGCCCCACTCGTTGTCATACCAGGAGGACACCTTCACCAGAGTGCCGTCGGAGACGCGCGTGAGCGTCGAGTCGAAGATCGAGCTCGCCGGATTGTGGTTGAAGTCCGAGGAGACCAGCGGCTCGGTGTTGTACTCGAGGATTCCCTTCAGGTCGGAGTCGCAGGCCTGCTTCACCGCCCGGTTGACCTCCTCGACCGTGGTCGGTTTCTTCGCCACGAAGGTAAGGTCGACGATCGAGACATTGATCGTCGGTACGCGAATCGAGTAGCCGTCGAGCTTGCCGTTCAGGTGCGGCAGCACCAGGCCGACCGCGGCGGCGGCGCCGGTCTTGGTCGGAATCATGTTGTGCGTCGCCGAACGCGCGCGCCGCAAGTCCTTGTGATAGACGTCGGTGAGCACCTGATCGTTGGTGAATGAATGGATCGTGTTCATCAGCCCCGCAGCGACGCCGATGCGGTCATCGATCGCCTTGACCAGCGGCGCCAGGCAATTCGTGGTGCACGAGGCGTTCGAGATCACGGTGTCGGAGGACTTCAGCGTCTTATGGTTGACGCCGTAAACAACGGTCCGGTCGACGTCCTTTTCTCCCGGGGCGGAGATAATTACTTTTCTCGCCCCGGCTTGTATGTGCGCGCTGGCCTTGGTCTTGCTCGTGAAAAGGCCGGTGCACTCGAGCACCACGTCGATGCCGAGCGACTTCCAGGGCAGCTTTGCCGGGTCGCGCTCAGCCACAACGCGGATGCGATCGTTGCCCACTACGATGCCATCGCCGTCCACTCGCACTTTCTGGGGGAAGCGCCCATGCGCGGTGTCGTACTGCAGCAGGTGGGCGTTGGTGTTTGCGTCGCCCAGATCGTTGATGGCCACGAACTGCAGGCCGTGCTTTTTGCCGCTTTCATAATGCGCGCGCAGGACCATGCGGCCAATGCGCCCAAATCCGTTAATGGCTAGCTTGATCATTGCCGCCTCTCTACCTTAATACGCTCCTCACTGCGTTGACCACGTTCTCCGGCGTGAAGCCGAAGTGCTTGAACAGCGCAGCCGCGGGCGCCGACTCGCCATAGCGGTCGATGCCGACCACCGCGCCGTCGAGGCCCACGTACTTTCTCCAGTAGTCGCTCACGCCCGCCTCGACCGCTACTTTTGGGAGTCCAGACAGCAGCACAGAGTTCCTGTAATCCTCTGCCTGGCGGTCGAACACGCTGGTCGAGGGCATGGAGACGACCCTGACCGGGGTGCCTTCGGCCGCCAGGATTTTCTGCGCTTCCAGGGCGAGCGGGACTTCCGAGCCGGTAGCGATGACGATGGCCCTCGCTTGCGCGGCATCCGAAAGCACGTAACCGCCGCGCGACAGGTTCGACAAATCGGTTCGTTTTGAAAAAGCCACGTTTTGCCTAGTAAGCAGAAGCGCCGTCGGGCCGTCCTTCCTGCGCAGCGCCGCCGACCACGCCACCGCGGTCTCCACGGTATCGCAGGGCCGCCAGACGTGCAGGTTCGGCATCAGCCGCAGGCTCGCCGCGTGCTCGATCGGCTGGTGCGTCGGGCCGTCCTCCCCCAGGCCGATCGAGTCGTGGGTGAACACATAAATCACGCGCAGACCCATCAGCGCCGCGAGGCGCAAGGCATTGCGCGCATAGTCGGAGAACACGAGAAAGGTGCCGCCGTACGGGATCAGCCCGCCGTGCAGCGCAAGCCCGTTCATCACCGCGCACATGCCGAACTCACGCACGCCGTAGAAGACGTAATTGCCGCCGCCATCCCGCCCCACCACTTTGGAGGCCTTCGCCATGGTGAGGTTCGACCCGGTGAGATCGGCCGAGCCGCCGACGAGTTCCGGCAGCGCGGGCGTTAGCGCGTCCAGCACGTTCTGCGACGCCTTGCGCGTGGCGAGAGTTTCGCTTTTTTGATTCGCCTCGGCGATCAAGGCGGATATTTTTTCTTCAAACTGCGCGGGTAGTTCACCCTTGACGCGGCGCTCGAACTCGGCGGCATCCTGCGGAAACTCGGCGCGGTACGCCTTGAAGGTTTTCTGCCAGCGCCGCTCCAGCCGCTTGCCGGCTTCGCGCGCGTCCCAGCCGCGGTAGACGGACTCGGGGACCTCGAAGGCCGGATATCTCCAGCCAAGCGCCTCGCGCGCCGCCGCGACCTCCTTCTCGCCCAGGGCCGCACCGTGCGCAGCGCCGGTATTGGCCTTGGTCGGTGCGCCTTTCGCGATCACGGTCTTCGCGCAGATCAGGCTCGGGCGGGTCCTATCGCGCTTTGCCTTCTTCAAGGCCCGGTCGACCGCGCCGATGTCATGGCCGTCGACATTCGGGATCACCTGCCAGCCGTAGGCCTTGAAGCGCTCCGGCACGTCGTCGGTGTACCACTGCCCGATTTGCCCCTTGTCAGAGTCGATCGAGATGCCGTTGTCGTCATAGATGGCGATGAGCTTGCCCAGGCCGAGCGTCCCGGCGAGCGCACAGGACTCGTGCGAGACGCCTTCCATCATGCAGCCGTCGCCCATGAAGGCGTACGTGAAATGGTCGACGATCTCGTGCCCAGGCCGGTTGAACTCGGCGGCAAGCAGCCGCTCGGCGAGCGCCATGCCGACGGCGTTCGAGATGCCCTGGCCGAGCGGTCCGGTGGTGGTCTCGACACCGGGGGCGCAGCCGCGCTCGGGGTGGCCCGGGGTTTTGGAGCCGAGCTGACGGAAGCGCTTCAGCTCCTCGATAGGCAGGGCGTAACCGGTCAGGTGCAGCACGCTGTAGAGCAGCATCGAACCGTGGCCGTTCGACAGGACGAAGCGGTCGCGGTTGGACCAGTCCGGGTTCGCCGGGTTGTGGCGCAGGTGGCGCTTCCACAGCGCCACCGCGATCTCGGCCATGCCCATGGGCATGCCGGGATGCCCGCATTTCGCCGCCTCGACCGCATCCATCGCCAGCGCGCGAATGGAATTGGCTAGCTCGGCGTCGGTGGCCTTGGCCGTTACCGGGGAATCCATCGGAGGGGGCAAATTATACTCAGGGGATGATCGAGCTCCCCTTCGGCCGGCCGCTGGATTTCGAGCATCTCGTCGCCTGCGAGTCGCCCGGCGAGGGCCACTGGTTCGTTTTCCGCGGCACCGACCTGCTGGTCGAGATGGGGCCGCCGGACCCGCGCCCGAGCGATGACCTGCGGGTGCGCGTGCGGCCTTCCTGGGCTCGTCTCCCTTTCCGGAGCGCGTTGCAGAAAAACCACAACTGGTTGGGTAGCCAGCCGGCGCGCACGCTATATCTAGGTCGGCTGGCCGGCGTCGACTGCTGGGCAGCCGAGGTCGATGCGTCTGCCGGCGCCCCTCAGGGAATGTCCTGGGAGGGTCTGCGCACGCTGTTCTCCGTGCTCGACGACGCGCAGTTCGCGCTCGCCGGGCGGGCGCTGCAGCTGGTCGACTGGGACCGCACGCATCAGTACTGCGGTCGCTGCGGCGCGCCGACTGAGCCGAAGCGCGAAGAGCGCGTGCGCATCTGCCCGGCGTGCAAGCTCGCGGCCTACCCCCGAGTGGCGCCGGCCGTCATGGCTTTAGTCAAGAGGGGAAAGCAGATCCTGCTGGCGCGCAGCCCGCACTTCCCGCCCGGCATGTACAGCGCGCTCGCCGGCTTCGCCGAGCCAGGCGAGTCGCTCGAGCAGTGCCTGGCGCGCGAAGTCGCCGAGGAGGTTGGCGTGCAAATAAGCAACATCCGCTACTTCGCGAGCCAGTCCTGGCCGTTCCCGCACTCGCTGATGATCGCGTTCGTCTGCGAGTGGCAGAGCGGCGAGATCCGGCCGCAGGCAGCGGAAATCGACGACGCAAAATGGTTCGAAGTATTGCAATTACCTAAACTTCCAAGCAAAATCTCGATCGCTCGCCGCTTGATCGATGCCGTCACTGCAGAGATCCGCGGCGAGTTTGCAAATGATGCTTAGGAGGTTTTGAACGAATTGAGCGCGATCGAACGACGCTGTCTTGCGCCGGTAGGCGCAAATGGAAGGCGTAGCCTGGTTCGTTGCACGGCAGGCTGCGCCTTCGCATTTTGGAGGGTACGGAAATGAACGGTCTGCATCTCATCGGTGACCTCACCGGCTGCCGCTGCGATCCGCAGCTCCTCCTCGACGGCGAACGCTTCCGCGCCAAATGCCTGGAGATGGTGGAGGCTTCCGGTCTCACGATCATGGAGGCGACCTTCCACCAGTTCGAGGGCTCCGGATTCACCGGCACGGTCGTGCTCGCCGAGTCGCACCTGGCGATTCACACCTGGCCCGAGCGCCAGGGGCTCACGCTCGACGTCTACGTCTGCAACTACAGCGCCGACAATTCCGCCAAGGCGAGGAAGCTTTTCGAGCTGCTGGTCGCGTACTTCCAGCCGACCGAGCTGGCGTGTCACGAGGTCGACCGCGGCGAGCACCTCCTGATGGAACCGCTCAATGCCTCGACGGGGTTCTACATCAAGGCGAGCAAGCAGCTCGGCGAGTGGCAGACGCGCTTCCAGAAGATGCAGATCTACGACACGCCGCACTACGGCAAGCTGTTCCGCCTCGACGGCTTCAACATGACGTCCGAAAAGGAGGAGTTCGTCTACCACGAGAACCTGATCCACCCCGCGCTCGCTGCCCATGCCGCGCCGAAGAAAGTGCTGATCATCGGCGGGGGCGACGGCGGCTCTTCCGAGGAGGCGCTGAAGCATCCCTCGGTCGAGCAGGCGACCATGGTCGAGATCGACCGCGACGTGATCGAGGTCGCGAAGCAGCATTTCCACGCGGTGCATAAGGGCGTGTTCGACAACCCGAGGCTGCGCGTGCTGGTCGAGGACGGCGTGAAGTTCGTGCGCGATACGCACGAAAAATTCGATCTGGTCGCGCTAGACCTGAACGATCCAGTCGGGCCGGCGGCGGCGCTGTACTCTGCCGAGTTCATGCAGCAGCTGCGCCAGACCCTCGCGCCGGGAGGCGCGCTTGCGCTGCACCTCGGCTCGCCGGTGGCGCAGCCGCAACGCGTCGCCGAGCTCGCTCAGCGCCTGAATGGCCTGTTTCGCATCGTGCGGGTGTACACGATGTACATCCCGCTCTATGGCTCGCTATGGGCCATGGCGGTGTGCTCCGACAAGCTCGATCCCAAGGCGGTCACCGCCGACGAGATCGACCGCCGCATCGAGGCGCGCAAGCTCCAGGAGCTGCGCTACTACAACGGCGAGACCCACGAGGGCGTATTCGCGCTGCCGAACTTCGTGCGCGACCTCGTCACCCCGGCGCGCCTGAAGCAGCCGACGCGCGGACGCCGCCTGGGAGTGGTCAGGGCCGCTTCGAAGTAGCGTAGCGCTCCAGAAGGGCCGTCATCGCGCTGTCGCGCCGCTCGCGCGCGATCCGCACCGCGCCATCCGGATTCGCGCCTGCCTTGAGCAGCGCTGCAGCGTTCGTGGTGTCGCCCAGGATCGCGGCGGCCATCAGCGGGGTCAGGCCCTGGCTGTCGGGCTTGTCGAGCCACTTGCCGAAAGCGATCAGCTCGCTCACTGCAGCCGCGTCGCGGTAGATCACCGCGGTCATCAGGTCGTTGTATTTCGGACCGGGCGTGCTCGCCCGCACTTGCGGTACGGGAGGCGGTGCCGCCACCCGTGCCGGGGTCGACGCAGGCTTTTCATCCGGCGCCGGTGAAGGCGCAGGAGCCGGCTTGACCTCGGCAATCGGAACGGGAGCCTTCTTCGGCATCTCGACCGGAGCAGGCTTCGAAATCGCGACGACCGCAGGCTTCGGAGGCTCGACCACCAGGGGCTTCGCCGGCTCGGCTGCGGCTATCGCCGCTGCAGGGACGGGCTTCGCCGCTGCGGCCTTCGCCGCAGTCGGCACCGGTGGCTTCGGCGCGCTCGCCGCGACCGGCGGCGGGCCGGCGAGCCACTCTTCGAGGTAAAGGAACCAGGCGGCAGCGCCGGCACCGGCAAGCACGACGACGCCGGCGAGGATCTTCGTGCGATTCGTGAGCTGCAGTTTCATGGCCATGTTTCCTCCCTTATTTCTTTAAACTGCCCCTTCAGGGCGTTGCGGCGACCACCGAGCGCACGGTGTCGAAAATCCGCTCGATCTGCGGTTTTTCGATGATGAGCGGCGGGGAAAGCGCGATGGTGTCACCCGTGACGCGGATCAGCACCCCGTTCTCGAAAGCTTTCACGAAAGCCTCGTAGCCGCGGGCGCCAGGGGCCCCGCGGCGCGGCTCGAGCTCGATGCCGGCGATCAGGCCGCAGTTGCGGATGTCGATCACGTGGCGCGTCCCCTTCAGGGCATGCGCCGCGTCCTCCCAGTGCTTCTCGAGGCTCGCCGCACGCGTCAGAAGGCCTTCTTCCGCGTAGGTGTCGAGAGTCCCGATGCCGGCAGCGCACGCCACCGGATGGCCCGAATAGGTGTAGCCGTGAAACAGCTCGATGCCTGCCGGCCCCTGCATGAACGCCTCATAAATTGAATCTTTTATAAAAACAGCACCCATGGGCACGGTGCCATTGGTGAGACCCTTCGCGCTGGTGAAGAGATCCGGCATGACGCCGAAGCGCTGCGAGCCGAACGGCTTGCCGAGCCTGCCGAACCCGGTGATCACTTCGTCGAAGATGAGCAGGATGCCGTGCTTGCTGCAGATCTCGCGCAACCGCTCGAGGTAGCCCGCCGGCGGCACCAGCACGCCGGCGGAGCCCGCGAGCGGCTCGACGATCACGGCGGCAATCGATGAAGCGTCGTGCAGAGCGCACAGCCGCTCCAGCTCGTCGGCAAACTCTGCGCCGTGAGCAGGTTGTCCCCTGGAAAAAGAATTTCTGGAAAGATCGTGCGTGTGGCGGATGTGGTCCACGCCAGCGACGCCGGGACCGAACATCTTCTTGTTGGCGGCGATGCCGCCGACCGCCGTGCCGCCGAAGTTGACGCCGTGGTAGCCGCGCTCGCGGCCGATCAGGCGATAGCGGCCGGCCTCGCCGTGCGCGCGGTGATAGGCGAGCGCGATCTTTAACGCGGTATCGACCGACTCGGAGCCCGAGTTGGTGAAGAACACCCGCGAGAATCCCGGCGGCGCTACGCCGGCGACGCGCGCGGCGAACTCGAAGGCAATCGGGTGGCCCATCTGGAAAGTGGGCGCGAAATCCATCTCGCCGACCTGCCGGCGCACCGCCTCGACGATCTTCGGCCGGCAATGTCCGGCGTTGACGCACCACAGGCCCGCGGTGCCGTCGAGCAGCTGGCGCCCGTCCGCGGTCCAATAGAACATGCCCTCGGCGCGCGCCAGCAGCCGCGGCGACTTCTTGAACTGCCGGTTGGCCGTGAACGGCATCCAGAAGGCCGACTGCTCGAGGCCGGCTAAAAATTCAGCGCGCTTGTTCATCCTGGGTAGGGTACGACCTTCTGGCGTTGCTCGCCAAGCCCCTGGATGGTGAGCTTCATCACGTCGCCGGGCTTGAGGAACAGCGGCGTCGGCTTGATGCCGAGGCCCACGCCCGGCGGCGTGCCGGTGGCGATGATGTCGCCCGGCAGAAGCGTCATGTACTGGCTGACGTGCGAGATGATCTTCGCGACGCTGAACACCATGGTGCGCGTGTTGCCGGTCTGCATGCGCTTGCCGTTGACCTCGAGCGCCATGCCGAGCGTCTGCGGGTCGCGGATCTCGTCGGTGGTGACGAGCCAGGGGCCGATCGGGCCCGCGGTGTCGAAGCCCTTGCCCTTGTCCCATTGCGTGGTCGCCATCTGGAAGGCGCGCTCCGAGACATCGTTGACGATGCAATAGCCCGCGACGTGGCTGAGCGCGGCGGCCTCGTCGACGTATCGGGCCTGGCTGCCGATGACCACGCCGAGCTCGATCTCCCAGTCGAGCTTGGTCGAGTTCCTGGGCTGGATGACGTCATCGCTCGGGCCGCTGATGCAGGTGGTCGCTTTCATGAAGACGATCGGCTCGGAAGGAATCGGCAGCCCCGCCTCCTTGGCGTGGTCGGAGTAATTGAGCCCGATGGCGACGAACTTGCCGATGCCGACGTAGGGCACGCCGAGGCGCGGGCCGCCGTTTACCGGCGGCAGCGTCTCGGGCTTGACCCTGGAGAGCATCTTCAGCCCGCGCGGTGAGATCTCGTTCGGGCCGATGCTATCGACCACCTTCGACAGGTCGTGCACCCGCCCCTCGGCGTCGATCAGTCCCGGCTTCTCGTAACCCGGCTTGCCGTAGCGGCACAGCTTCATATCGTCATTCCCCCATCGATCGAATAAGCGTTCCCGGTCGCGAACAACGACTCGTCGGAAGCGAGAAACACCAGCATCCCGGTGATGTCGTCCACAGTGCCCAAGCGGCCCATGGGCTGGCGCGCAACGAAGTCCTTGCGCGCCTGCACCGGGTCGGGCTGCGCATTGATGCGCCCCTGCAGCGAGGGCGTGTCGACCGTTCCCGGACAGACGGCGTTGCAGCGGATGCCACGCCCGACGTAGTCCGCCGCGACCGCCTTGGTCAGGCCGATGACCGCAGCCTTGCTCGAGCCGTAAGCAAAGCGGTTCGGCAGGCCGCGCAGCGACGAGGCGACCGATGCCATGTTGATGATCGAGCCGCGGCCCTTCTTCAGCATGCCCGGCAGGAAGGCGCGCGTCACCAGGTACATCGATTTCACGTTGACGCTGAAGGCCTGGTCCCAGTCCTTTGGCGTGCAGTCGAGAATGCTGCCGTGGTGCACGATGCCGGCGCAGTTGAACAGCACGTCGATGTCGCCCACCTCGTTGGCGACCCGGGCGATGCCCGCCTCGTCCGTGACATCGAGCACGCGGGTGCGGATGCCGCTCTTGCCGTCGACCTCCGCGAGCGTCTTCGCATTGAGATCGCTCGCCCAGACCTGGGCTCCTTCGCGCGCGAAAGCGAGCGCGGCGCCGCGGCCCATGCCTTGCCCGGCCGCGGTAATGAACGCGGTTTTTCCTGCCAGACGTCCTGCCATGTGAATTTCCCCGGAGGGCGCGATTATACTTCGCGTCTCCATGAACCAGCTCGATTTCGCGGGACGCAGCGCGATCGTCACCGGCGGCGCGCAGGGCATCGGCGCCGCAATTGCAAAACGCCTGCAAGCTTCGGGCGCGAAAGTAGTGGTGTGGGACCTCGACGGCTCGCCCAAGGTCGACGTTGCCGATCCCGCTCAGATCGAAAATGCCTTGAGGCATCTAGCCAAGGTCGACGTGCTGGTCAATAACGCCGGCATCGCCGGACTGAACACGCCGACGATCGACTATCCGCTCGAGGAATGGGAGCGCGTGTTGCGCATCAACCTCACCAGCCAGTTCCTGTGCTGCCGCGCCGTCGCGCCGCGCATGGTGAAAGCCGGCTACGGCAGGATCGTCAACATCGCTTCGATCGCCGGCAAGGAGGGCAACCCGAACGCCGTGGCGTACTCCGCTTCCAAAGCCGGAGTCATTTCATTGACGAAATCCCTGGGAAAAGAACTCGCTCGAACCGGGGTGCTGGTGAATTGCGTCACTCCGGCCGCCGCCAAGACCGCGATCTTCGATCAGATGACCGAGAGCCACATCCAGTACATGCTCTCCAAGATTCCCATGAACCGGTTCGTCGAGGTCGACGAGATCGCCGCGCTCGCCTGTTGGCTGGCATCCGAGGATTGCAGCTTTTCCACGGGTGCCGTGTTCGATATCTCCGGCGGCCGCGCGACCTACTGATGGTCAAGAAAACACAACGCAGCATTCAATGGTTCGGCCGCCAGGACATCTACGGCTTCATCTATCGCAGCTGGGTGAAGAACCGCGGCGTGCCGCAGGACCAGTTCGACGGCAGGCCGGTGATCGGCATCTGCAATACCTGGTCGGAGCTCACGCCCTGCAACACGCACTTCAGGGTGCTCGCCGAGCACGTACGCGCGGGCGTGCTCGAAGCGGGCGGCTTCCCGCTCGAATTCCCCGTGATGTCGCTCGGCGAGACGCTGCTGCGGCCGACCGCGATGCTCTACCGCAACCTGGCGAGCATGGACGTCGAGGAGTCGATCCGCGGCAACCCGCTCGATGGCGTGGTGCTGCTGATGGGCTGCGACAAGACCACGCCCTCGCTCATCATGGGC
>WNGA01021763.1_pt1 | contig 11898 bp, 8 predicted proteins | sample 5400061 | NCBI WGS metagenome assembly WNGA01 (sample SAMN13153366, study PRJNA577476) | soil metagenome | isolation source: 100 cm soil or saprolite under grassland replicate 2 | place: USA:California | collected 2016-06-15
AAAATTAAGACGCCAAAAAATGCTGTTGAGGCCGCAACGTGCCCGGAAGGAAACGCGTGATACTTCGTGCTGAAACGCGGGCCTCCCCAACGAAGCTCCGATTTCACCGAGGGGCGGGCGCGCGGGACCGTGCGCTTGATCACATGGCCGGCAATGCCTGCTATCGCCATCGCCAGCAGCATCGACAAAAAAATACGTGTCCATTTTTCACTGCCGCGCGACCATGCGATTCCCAAAAGGAGCAATCCAAGCGCAACATGGGAAGGCCAGTCGCCAAATCGGCTGACGTTGTGCATGAAACTGCGCACGGCGCGGCTTTGATGTTGCATGATGAAATGCCAGACGGTGTCATCCAGATAAAATGCTGCTCCGATCGCAATCGCCGCGATGGCGATGCCGATCAGCCAATAAAAAACGGCCGCGCGCTGCATAAAGAAGTTCCCGTAAGTTTTGCCGGACGCTATTTTGGGTTCTGGTTTGAAATCAATCAATTACGCGTTGCTGTTTTTTGGTTGCGTCCTTTTTCACATCGCTGGCACGTGGAGCTTGCCGTTGATCGACCGTGACGAACCGCGTTTCGCGGAGGCGTCGCGGGAGATGACCGAACGCGGCGATTACATCGTTCCGCGCTTCAATAATCAACTTCGTCTGGATAAACCTCCCCTCGCCTATTGGGCTCAAGCTGCGAGTTATCGTATCTTTGGTGAAAACGATTTCGCAGCGCGTTTCCCGTCGGCTCTGGCCGGTGCGTTCACCGCTTTTTCGATTTTGGCTTGGGGTGCACGGATAGGCGGAGAGAAAGTTGGCTGGTGGGCGGCGATCATTTTTACCCTTTCGCTGCAAACGTTTCTCCACGCCAAAGCGGCCGTCGCCGACATGTGGCTGGTGTTGTTCGTGACGATAGCGCATTGGACGGGATATGAGCTCATCGAGAAGCGAGAAGCGAGAAGCGAGAATCGGAGAACAAAGTGGTGGCTGGCATTCTATTTTTCACTCGCACTCGGTTTTCTTGCGAAAGGGCCAATCGCATGGACACCGCTCCTCACGGTTAGTGCAATAATTATCTACGCGCGAGATTGGCCTTTGGCTCGACGCTTCAAATTCTTACCAGGAATTTTGCTCACACTCGCCGTAGTCGCGCTTTGGGGAATTCCGGCACTGATTCAAACGCACGGCGAATTCTTTGCAATTGGAATCGGTCGCCATGTGATCGGCCGTTCATTTGCGACGATGGAAGGTCACGGCGCGAATTCCCTGGGGATGTATCTGTTGCTTCTGCCGTTTTATTTCGTGACCGTTTTTGTGAGTTTTTTTCCCTGGTCGATCAAATTGCCGTGGTTGACTTGCAAGTTATGGCGAAAGAGAAAGGCCGGGGTCATCCGCCTTCGCCAAGGCTATGGCAGACAAGCCGGCCCCGGCTACAGCAGGATCGACAATTATCTTCTCACCGGCATCGCGATAATCTTCGTCATCTTCACACTGGTCAAAACGAAGTTGCCCCATTACACGCTGCCGGCGTTTCCGCTGTTTGCACTTTTACTCGCGCGCCATTGGACTGAAGCAGCAATTAGCGAAAATCGCCGCTCCACGTTTACATCGATTGCCGTCACCACTGCGGCTATTTGGATTGCAATCGCGCTCGTCCTTCCGTCGCTGGTCGCACGGTTTTTCCCGGCGTATCAGCTCTTTCAGGAATCACACGCCTCTTTGCAGCGGAACATGCAGTTTGCCTCGGTGGAATTCGAGGAGCCGAGTCTTGTCTGGTATTTTCGCTCGCGTGTGAAAGGGTTTCTCACGCCGTTGAACAAGCGTCGCGCTACAGAATTCATGAGCATGTCCGGACCGCGTTTTATCATTCTACCAACGCCAGTTGCCGGGACGCTTTTCGCGAATTCACCGCAACATTGGAAATTTTTCTCGACCAGCGGTTTCAACACCGCGAAAGGGAAACGCGTCGATCTTACGCTCGTGCTGAAACCGGAATAACTTCGTTTGACGATGTAACGATTCCCATGATCACCTTTCTTGACGGCAAACTCGTAAATGCCCTGCCGACCCAGGCGATTATCGATGTCGGCGGTGTCGGGTACGAAGTCTTTATTCCGCTTTCGAGTTACGACAAACTGCCACCTGCCGGGCAGCCGATCCGGATTCTTACTCATCTGGCGGTGCGCGAGGATGCGCATGTGCTTTACGGGTTCATGACGCCGGCCGAGCGCGACCTTTTCCGGTTGCTCGTCAATCATGTCAGCGGGATCGGGCCGAAACTGGCGCTCGCCGTGTTAAGCGGGATGAGCGTAAACACCTTCAAAGCTGCAGTAGTAAATTCAGACGTCGCCGCGATTTCGAAGATCAGTGGACTCGGGAAAAAGACGGCAGAGAGGATCGTTTTGGAGCTGAAAGATAAACTGGGAGTGGCTGCGGCATGGGAAGCAGCCAGCGCAGCGCACGCACCCACGCCAGAACAGGAGCAAGCCAATGAAGCCGTGCTAGGGCTGATCGCGCTCGGTTACAAACAAATCGAGGCACACAAAACGGTGCGCGACCTACAGGACAAAGGCGAAGCGAAATCGGCGGAAGACCTGGTTAAGCTTGCGCTCAAGCGCATGGCCGCGGGAAGGTAAATCGACGTTTGATGTTCGATGTTTGATGTTTGATGTGTATCCGAGAGATCACATGCATTGAAATCAAACCTCAAACCTCAAACTTCAAAACTCGCAGTCTCTACCGAAAGCGAGAAGCTCGAAGCTATTCGTTCAGCATTTCCGAAGGAAGGCCTCTTCGCGGAGAAGGAATGGCTCCTTTCCCCCGATGCATTTCCCATTGGCAAAAAATTTCTGGACGATCTCGAGCAACTGGGTCATCGGCTGTTTGTTTTCCAGCGTGCCTGCAATCAGCTGTATCACCTGAGCGTCAAAGGCAAGCAGCCGACGTGGATTGCGCGCTATCTCGACGCCGGCAAACCGAAAGAGCTGATCGAATTTTCGCGGCGCAAAGAAATTCGCGACGACGTGCCGCGGGTGATACGGCCTGATCTCATTCTGACCGAGAAGGGCTACATCATTGCTGAGATCGATTCGGTCCCGGGCGGCATCGGCTTAACTGGATGGCTTAGCCAGACATATTCGACCTTCGACGGCGATATTATTGGCGGCACAAATGGAATGCTGGACGGATTTCGCTCTGTACTGCCGAACGGTGGCGACATCGTCATCTCGCGGGAATCCGCGACTTATCGGCCGGAAATGGACTGGATCGCCGCGCGATTAAATCAAACATCAAACATCGAGCATTCAGCATCATCGACAGTGTGGCGCGTTGTCTCGGCGGAGAATTACGAGCCACAGGCCGGCCGCGCTGTATATCGCTTCTTCGAGTTGTTCGATCTGCCAAATATCCCCGGAATCGACAATACGCTGCGCGCAAATGCCGAAGACCGTGTCACGATTACGCCGCCAATCAAACCGTACCTTGAAGAGAAAATGTGGTTCGCGCTTTTTTGGATGCATCCCCTTCGAGAGTACTGGCGGCGCGAGCTAGGCGAGAAGTATTTCATGAAGCTACAGGAAGCGATTCCCTACTCCTGGCTGCTCGATCCCACGACATTGCCGCACCACGCGGTGATTCCGCGACTCGAAATTCAGGATTGGCGTGAGGCCGCGAAGTTCAGCCAGAGAGATCGGGAGCTTCTGTTAAAGGTAAGCGGATTTTCGCCGCTCGGCTGGGGAAGCCGTGGCATCGCGCTCGGGAGTGATCTCCCGCACGCCGAATGGGAAAGGCGAATCGAGCACGCGCTGGCGACCTTCGAGTCGAACCCGACAATCCTTCAGAAATTCCACAAAGGCACTCTCTTTGAGCACCGCTATTGGGATTCAGATTCTGGCGAGCTAAAGACGATGAAAGGCCGTGTCCGTCTTTGCCCGTATTATTTTGTCGAAAGCGATCGTGTAAGATTACGTGGCGCCCTGGCTACAATTGCTCCGGCGGACAAGAAATTTTTGCATGGGATGAGCGAGGCAATTTTGGCCCCATCGAAGGTGTAGTGAAGACAGCAAGCCAAACCGCTGCCGTCGGCAGATTGAGAGATTGAAAGCGATGCGAAGACGCATCGCACTCCCAAAGCACTTCGCGCGAAACCCATAGAGAGCGTTGCTCTTGTTTCGCGGCAGCTCCTGGAGTGCGCACGCGTTCGAGCGTCGCTTTTGGTACAGCGGGAGGCCTAAACACAGCACCGGCGATTGGAAAACCGCCGTTCTCTTGTCCCGCCGCAATCGTTACCTTTTCCGTGCCATCCAATGCAGAGCCAAAGCTGGCACCAGAAAGAAAAATACGAGGACGACGCGCAACTGGATGAAGAACAGCAACACCAGTCTGCCGAATTCTTTTTCGTCGATTTTGAAGAAGCGTGTCGCCCATGATGCGCTGGTGTTCCAAAACAGGAGCGTCGCGCCGAAATAGAACAGAGCGAATATGAGGCCGATAATAAACGCGCAGAAGAAAAAGTTGCGGGAGAAAATGATCTTTTCGCGTTCCATGCGGCGATTATAACCACGAATGGAGAATGACGCGAATTAACGCGAATGACTTTCTTTTGTCGGAATGTAATTTTTTCGCGTCTATTCGTGTGATTCGCGGGTCTCTTTCTTCGTCATTCCTTCGTCATTCGTCATTCGTGCTTCCGTCATTTCTTATACGCCGGCACTTCGGGCAACTCCGGCGGCAGCAAGCCTTCTTCTTCCTCTTCCTCAACCGGCGCGCCATAGGCCGTCACCTGTTTCGCCGTCACGAATATGACCAGGTTCTTCTTGATGTGCTGATCCACGTTGGTGCGAAACGCGCGACCCACGAGCGGAATGTCTCCCAGGATGGGCACCTTATCTTCGGTTTTTTGCACGTCTTCACGCATCAATCCACCGAGTACGACCGTTTGCCCGTTCTGGACGCTGACGCTCGTCGTCACCTTGCGCGTACTGAACACCGGCTGGTTGATCACGTTAGGGGTGAGTTCGATAGGGATAGATCTCGAAATGACGCCCCCAACGGTAGTGACGCCTACTGCGTTGATGGGGCTGCCGTAATTAATGAAACCCTCAAATTCCACGACCTGCGGAACCAGGTTCAGGTCTATCGTCTGTCCATCTCCCCCGACTACCGGCTCAACTTCTAGCGTGACGCCTGTATTGCGCGTTTCCCAATCCTGCGGAGTTGTCGGCGTGACCACGACAGGGACAACTCCGCCCACCAGAGTCGTAGTGGTGCTGCTAATTGATGGAACCTGCGGCTGGGTATATGTCCGCGGATAACGAAATTCCCTTACGACTTCGATAATGGCGCGCTGTCCACTCTTTGTCGTCACTTTCGGCGCAGAAAGCAGATCAATTCCTTTTTTCTGATTGAGCGCGCGGATCACAACCTGAAATTGTGGATTGGTGAAGACCCCCGCCAATCCAAAGATTCCAGGGGCGGCGCCAGCCGCTTGTCCAAGACCTGGAACCAAAAGCGCATCGAGCGCGTTCGCACTAATTGCGAAATCGCCGCTGCGGTTTCCGGACGTAACCGGGCCGCCACCAGTGCCGTCACCAGGAATTTGAGTCCCAGGACCGCCAGTAGCATTCCCATTGCTATTGAAAGGAAAGTTCGCCGAATTTACCGGTAGACCGTTTCCAGCGGTTCCGCCTGAACCGAAAACCTTCCCGTTGAGGCTAAACGGGCCCAGCAGCCAATCGAACCCAAGTTCCTTGAGGTTGTTTTGGTTAATCTCGACAAATTTCGATTCGATCTCGACCTGCTTCGGCTGCGAAAGATTCGCCTGATCGACCAGGGCATCAACGAGATCCAGATTGTCCTGTGTATCATGAACGATCAGTGTTCCGCTGTGCGGCCAGAAGGTTGCGTTTGCGCCCGGGGGAAACGCAACACCCATGCTCTCCAACATCGTTCTGGCATCAGCTCTGCCGACGAGCTGACGGTCGTTGAGTAGTGTCTGCCTCGTGGTCGATGTCCCAGCTCCACCCGGATTTTGTGTAAGTGCCGCCTGCTGGGCGCCCGTATATCCTGCCAGGGTTCCTTGGGTCTGGGTGGCAGCAGTGTATTGACTGCTTGTAGCTGCGGTATATTGCTCCTGTTCGACAATCTTGCCGGAGACCGGGGGCACGCTCAGTGAGTTACCAGTCTGGCCTTGCTGACCGCCGCTGAGGGACTGACCAAGATAGAAACCCACGTCCAATGGCCCGCCGAAAAATTCCGGTGGGACGCGATATCGCTTTGTGATCAGATCATTACTTTGCTCTGTGAGTGGAATAATAGAAACGGCATAGGGTTCCACTTTTACCTTCAATCCGGCTTGAGTGGCGACGTAACGCAGCGCTTCACCCAGCGGAATATTGTCCAGCGTAACGGTGATGCGCGCGTTCGCCGGCGCTGGGACAGGAGGAGCCTGGACCGGGGCGCCGGGAGCACCGGGAGCACCGGGAGCACCTGCGGCAGGAGCCGCAGCACCCGCTCCCGAAGGGGCGCCACCCGCTGGAGTGGCGGTACCTGTTGGCGGCGCAGCCGGCATTGAGGGAGGAGCAACTTGTCCAATTGGCACAATCCGCAGCACAATGTTCACGCCCCTCTGACCCTCTGGCCCCGTATCGTTCTCGGCAGCCTGTTCCCGTAGAACCTCGATTGCTTCCCGAATGGTCGCGTCGCGAAATTCGATGTGCGGAATGATTATGCTGTTTAGCTTCCTGCTAACCAACGCTGTTCCACCAAGCTCTCTTTGCGCACCAACTGCGACTGGCGCGCCCGCCGCACCATATTTTCTGACGGGTTGCTGCCAGGCTCCTTCCACCTTCCATAGCTGGCGTGATCGCGTCTCGTTGTACGCTTCTTCGCCATACTGGTATTTGGTGTTGTTGACTTTTTCCTGGCCGCGCCGGGCTGCGGTGTTGTACGGATCAAGACACAACACTTGATCGTATCGTTTCATCGCTAGATCGTACCGGCCGGATTGATAAGAGCTGTCGGCTTCGGCGAGTAATTCTTTCACTTTCTCCACCCGCTCAGGGAATGGCCGCGCTAGCATTGCCGCACAGTCGATTTCTGCGTTGTTGACAGTCCTCACTGTTTTGTCGAAGGAGCCCGGCTGACGCAGGCGCGTGTAAAGTACGTGCGCCGGACGGCATTTCGGATCATAGCGATCGCTTAAAATCTCGCTCAAGATCGCCTCGGCATCAGCGTTTCTTCCCTCAGCGATGCGGGCTTCGGCTAACGCGACGCCGCTTTTGCAGAAGCCATCAACAGCTTGGTCGTGCGTTTTTCCCGAGGCGACTGCATCCGGCAGGTCAGTCACAGCCGTGCGGAATTCTTCGTGCGCGATGGTGTAATTTTTCGCTTTCATGGCGGACTTACCGCGCTCCAGGGCTGCTTCGCCTTGCGGAATGGCGGCCTGACGCCGCTGCATTTCGCGCTCGGCGGCGCTGTCCGGGGTTTGCGCAAAGCTCGTCACGCAAATGAAGGAGAAGCAGATAAGAGTGAAACAGAAGGCAACAAAGAAAACCAAGATTCTGGGCAACTGCCCCAAAAAGCCAACCTTCGTTAACTTCGTTTCCTTCTGTTCAATGTTTCCGAGGGTGTGTGGAATTCTTTTCATAAGGGATCTTTCTAGCTGCACATCACGAGCTTGTATTTGATTTGCTCCACCGGCTGCAAGCAAAATTCTTACGATTTTTTAGGGCTTTCTTTTCACCACAGAGCGCACAGAGGCCACGGAGACAAGAAGAGGGTTCCCAGACAGCGACGGATTACGCCGATGGCACGGATATTCGGAGAATGACGAGATCCGAATGCCGAATGACGAAGCACGAATGACGAATCTGCGCAATTTGCAGATCGTTGGTCTCTGTGTTCTCTGCGTCCTCTGTGGTGAGACTGATCGTTACGGCGCAGCAAAGCCGATCTCGATCGGGGCGTTTGGTTGTTGCGTATTCACGATTACGGCCTTGGCCGGCTGCACCTCCACGAGCTTGTACTTGATATCCTCTACGGGCTTCAAGGAAAATTCTTGATCTTTTCTCACTTCGAACTCCCGACGTCCGCCCCAGGTATAAACGAACGTGGCGATGGATTGCGGCGAGGTGGCGACCTGTTCCTTCACCAGTGTGACCTGTGCGTGGCTCTGCTCATGTTCGAGGAACAGCTCCGAAACATCGACGTTGGTGCCGTACTGATTGCGCGCGTGTTTTTCCGTGAAGTTCATGATCTTGAACCCAGTGCCGCGGATAACATCGCCAACCTTCAAGAATTGCGTGGGCTCGCTCTGGTCGATTGTATTGATGCCGAATTTGTCTTTTATCCGCGACGAAAAAATGTATCGAAACGGCTCCTCAGTAGCAGACACCAAATGTAATTTTGTGAGGTAATCCGGGTGCGAATCTTTGTTCTTGGGGTCGGTGCCGCTCTGCCATTCGTCCAGATTGGTGAAGCCATCTTTGTCGGGGTCCTGATCGAGAACGTCGGCGTCCTCAATGGGCAAACCAAATTTTTCAAACCAATCATTTGGAACCGGTGGATGCACCTGGGTGTTTTGCAGCGTGGCCGGCAGGCCGTCCGCGCCGATGAAATGTTTTTCCGGAACAAAAAGGCCGGAGCGCGTGCCGGATCTCCATTGTGTCGGATGTTGGAGCTGCTCCGCCGCGCTATCGAGTTCGACTGCGACTGCGGGCGGCGAGGCAGTTTTTGCGCGAGGCGGCTGCGGGCTGAGGAGCCGGTTGCCGAACTGGATGGCGCTCCACCAAATTGAGATAGCGGAAATGAGAAGGAAGGCCGCAGCTGCGATGAGCGCGACGCGATCGTAATGCGCCTTAATCCAGTCCAATGTCTTTGCCACGGCTAATGATTACCCATGAGTGAACCGAATGACGAAGCACAAATGCCGAATAACAAAGGAAAGACAAAGAAAGAGGCCCGCGAATCACATGAACAGACGCAAAAAAAATCCGGCAGAAAAACATCATTCGCGTTAATTCGCGTCATTCGCGGGCAAATCTGTTTTCTTTGCCTCATTCGTCTCCATTCGCAGTTAAAATGCAAATCGCAGCATTTCGATCGTGGCTGAAACTTCGATGTGCTCGTTGCCCACGATGAAGTTCAGCGACCCGGCCGCGGCGGGCTGGGCCCCGGTTGCCTGCGCGCTTTCAGCCGGCGCCGGCCCTGCGGCTTTCTCGCGCGACGGACCTTTGTCTTTCTCATTGTGCACGTACAGCGTGCGAACGATGAAAAATTGTCCGGTGGAACTTACGATTTCGTTTAGGACTTTCCGCGCTGCCGAGGGCGCCGCTTTAAAAGTCACATCGACGATGTTGCGCTCGATCAATGTTGGCACAGGCGTGCCGCCTGGTTTCGCTGTCGCGACCCTGCGCCCGGGAGACGGTGTCGGAGTCGGTGCAGCCCCGCGTTCTTCGGGCAAGCGCGGGCGGCGAAGAGACGTCACGCTATCCACCTTGGCATCAAGCAAAATGTTTATGAGCATCTGGATTTGGGAAAGCTCCTGTCCCAGCAACGGCGTGACGGCGGTATTAGGCATGATCGTGGCAAATTCATCGAAGCCGAGCTGAAATTTGTCCGGCAGTTTCACGTTGTTCACACGCGCTCTGCCCAGTGTCGCGATGGTCGCCTGGCGCAGGCGCGATTGAAATTCATTGGGCGCAAGCGACGGGGCAGGCGCGACCTCGGCTTTTAGTGCTTCTTTAAATTTGTCCAGCGCGGTGCTGTATGTCTCTAGGTAACCTTGCAATTTCCGATAATTGGCGTCGTTGGGAAACGGATCGAGATGCCCCAGCCGATTCCGTTCTGCCGCCACCTGGTCGAACGCTTGTCTTGCATCGTTCCAGGCGGTCCATCTCCAGTAAAGCAGTGCCACGGCGAGCAACGCGCAAATTCCAAAAACAATCAGAAGCGTGCCGAAGGCGCGATTTTGCTGGAACCACTTCATGGCAGTTTCACCGGATTGCGCAGGGTGAGCTGAAGCTCGTACGGGAAAGCCCATTCTGTGTCGTTGGGAACCGAATTGGATTTAATCACGCGCTCCGGAGTTTTGAGATTGACAACAAACAGCGGCGACTTCGCCAGATTGCGAAGGTAATCGACGACGATTTCCTGCTGTTTCGGATTATACAGGTAAAGCCCGCGGACCATGATGCCGTCGATCGACTTCCCGACGGCCGCCGCAGTTCTCGCCATCGATCCGGGAGGAACCGTTGGCGGAGGAGTCGGCGCAATTTCCGCGGCGCGTTTTTCAGGTGCTCCCAGCAGTTTTCCACCAGAAGTCGCGGCAAGCTCTGTGATCCAGATGTCTGCTTCCGGCAGGCGCGTATTCAATTCTTCAAAAATTTGCGGCCAGAAGTTGCGATCATTCACCGCAGTGATGAGCGGAGTGGCGACGTTGTCCAACGCAGTGATTTGTTTTTTAAGCTTATCGAGCTGCGCTTCTGCCGCGTGCATGGTGTCGTTCTTTTGCCGCATTACCTGCGCAGTTTGCTGCGCGACCTGGGCCGCTCGTGTGTAGTAACCCGACCAGCCCAGCAGGGCGAGAAGAATGCACGCCGCAGCAGCGATGAAGAATGGCCGGCGTTTTTCTAATTCCTGCCTTCGAACGACGCTGGCCGGAAGCAAGTTTAACTCCATCGGACAAACGGTCACGGCGCGCAGCGCCAGACCAACCAATTCCCCGAACAAATGGGCAGAACGCGCCGCCTCCTGCGCGGACTCCGACACCGTCACTTTCTGGAGCGGATTAAAAAACTCGATCGGCAACTGAAACTTCTCGTGAAAGAACTCGCGCATGTTGGGAATGCCTGCGCCTCCGCCAGAAAGAAAGACGCGCGATGGGCGATTTCCCTGCTGTTGTGCGCCGTAATGAGTAATGGAACGCATCAATTCCGCGTGCAGCCGCGTCATCGTGCTGCGGACTATCTTCGAGACGCGGCCAACGTCAGGGTCCGCAGGTTCGGCGGCGCCTCCCAAAGCGACAAAGCCGTCCCGTTTCCTTCGAGCTTCCGCCTCGGCGAAAGATTCGCCAAATTCCCTGGCAATTGCGGCGGTAATCGTGGTGCCACCAATGGGAAGGCTGCGCGAGAAAATTCTTCCGGCCTCGATGAAGAGAACGTTGGTCGTGCGCGCGCCAATACCCACCAGCAGCGAGCAGCCGTTTAGATCGGTGTAGTTGTAACAAAATGCATTGTAGAGACCCATGGGCGCCATATCAACGACCTGGGCCCGCAGCCCCGTTTCTTCGACGGCATTGTTGATTTCGTCGAGCAGATCGCGCTTGATCGCAACAATGACGACCTGAATTTGCTCGCCCATACCGCCTCCGACAAGCTGGTAATCCCAAACCACCTCGTCGATGGGGAACGGAACATTTTGCTGTGCCTCGAATGAGATGATCTTGTCGATTTTTTCCGCATCGAGTGCAGGCAGTTTGACAAAGCGCGCAAAAACCGATTGGGCGGGCACGGCGTAGTTTACGGGCGCCGCATGAATGTGCATTTCATGCATCATTTCGCGTAGCCCGACCGCCGTTTCGTGCAAGGCAGCGTGGGCGTCACGCCGTTGCCCGGTTGCAGGATCAAGCGGCGTTTCGCGGAACCGAAAATTCACTAGGACCAGGCGCCCATGGATTACTCGAAATTCCCCCAGACCGATGGTTTGGGACCCGATATTGAGAGTAATGAAACGCGCCGGTGCGGCCATGGGCTAAAGCTCTAAATCCGAATTCCCAAATCCCAAACTAAATTTCAACATCCAAATCTCAAAACCATTCGGAGACACCCAGTCTTTTTGATCATTGGAATTCGAAATTGGCTGGCAAGATAAGTTGGGAGTTGGATTTTCGCGTACCGTAATAAGCGCTGG
>WNGA01026314.1_pt1 | contig 11898 bp, 12 predicted proteins | sample 5400061 | NCBI WGS metagenome assembly WNGA01 (sample SAMN13153366, study PRJNA577476) | soil metagenome | isolation source: 100 cm soil or saprolite under grassland replicate 2 | place: USA:California | collected 2016-06-15
GGAAGCGCAACTGGCAAAGGTCGTCGAACTGAGATTTTTTAGCGGCTTGGACGTGGTGGAGACGGCCGAAGTTCTGGGCCTTTCCGAATCAACCATCAAACGCGATTGGCAAATGGCAAAGGCTTGGCTGCATCGTGAACTGACCAGATGACGATCTGACTGGACGCTTGCGCTCCAGACTTAAAAAAATGGCTGATAACAACTGGCGAAAGATGAGAGAAGTTTTTGATTCGGCTTTGAGCCGCCAGCCCGAAGAACGTCAGAAGTTTGTCAACGAAGCCTGCGGTGAAGATAAAATTCTGCTCGCGGAAGTCGAATCGCTTTTGTCATCGCACGATAGTGCCGAAAGTTTTATGGAGACGCCCGCCGTTGCCGAAGTTGCACACCTGATTGAAATTGAAATAAAAAAACTCGAAGCGGGAAAACGTTTCGGGTACTACGAAATAATCAAACAAATCGGCGCGGGCGGAATGGGCGAGGTCTATCTGGCAAAAGATACGCGCCTTGAACGCAAAACAGCCATAAAAATCCTACGCGAAAACGTGGCGGAGGACGAAGAACGAATGCAGCGTTTTGTGCGCGAAGCAAAATCTGCATCTGCTTTGAATCACCCGAACATCATCACCATTTACGAAATCGGCGAAACAGATAATACGCATTTCATCGCTACTGAATACATCGAGGGCGATACTCTCCGCAAACGATTAAAAGGGTCGCCCATTAATCTCAAATCCGCACTTGAGATTGCCATTCAAGTTGCAAGTGCTTTGGACGCCGCTCACCGTACGGGTATTGTTCATCGGGACATTAAACCCGAAAACGTGATGATTCGACCTGACGGATTGGTCAAAATACTCGACTTCGGAATTGCTAAGTTGTCAGAACCGCCAGCGGTAGCGGGTGGGTTAAGCGTCAATGATTCTGAAGCGGCGACGGCGATCAAAGCTTACACCAGTCCGGGCATGATAATCGGAACAGTCGCATATATGTCGCCGGAGCAGGCGCGGGGACTCGCCGTGGATGCCCGCACCGACGTCTGGAGCCTTGGCGTCGTGCTCTACGAGATGATCGCCGGCCAGTCGCCGTTTGCGGGCCCGACGACAAGCGATGTGATCGCAGCCATCCTGCGTTCTGAACCGGCGCCGCTGGCGCTCTCGTCACCAGATATGCCAGCCGAGCTTGACCGGATTATCAGTAAAGCTCTACGCAAAGATCCGGATGAGCGTTATCAGACCGCGCAAGATCTGCTGATTGACTTGCGGCAGTTGAGAAGAGAGCTCGAAGCAGAAGTAGAGATCAAGCGTATCAAATCTTCGAAAAGAGACGCCGCGGCGGGTCCTGAGATTCTTACCGCGAAAACAAAACGTTCGATTGCCGTGCTGCCGTTCGCCAACATGAGCGCGGACAAAGAGAACGAGTTTTTCAGTGACGGCTTGTCCGACGAGATAATCAATACGCTAGCCCATATACCTGGCATCAAGGTCGCCGGTCGCACGTCCTCCTTCTTTTTCCGAGGAAAGGACGTCGAGTTCGGAGAGATCGGCAGAAGGCTCAACGTCGAGCATATTCTTGAAGGGAGCGTTCGCAAGGCGGGCAACCGCGTCCGAGTGATGGCGCAGCTCATCAAGGTGGCCGATGGTTTTCATCTTTGGTCAGAGCGTTACGACCGCGAGCTGACGGACATCTTCGCGATACAGGACGAGATCACGCAAGCCATCGCCACGGCCCTTCGAATCAGGCTTTCCCCGGAGGCCGCGCCGCTCCGGCGTCACGAACCTAACCTTCGCGCGTACGAGGCGTACCTCAAGGCGCGGCATGACTGCTTCAAAGCGACGCCGGAATCATTGGCGCGGGTCAAGGAATCCCTGGACCACGCCGTGACCCTCGATCCGGAATTCGCGCTGGCGTACAGTTTGTTGGGCCTTCACTACTCCATGCTCGCGACCTTCGACATCCGGCCGACACGCGAGGTCATCCCGTTGGCGCGCGCAGCGGAAAAGGAGGCGTTGCGCATCGAGCCCTCATTACCTGAAGCCCACGCCCTGTTGGGATGCTGGGCCGGCAGCCACGACTACGACTGGCACGAGGCGGAACGGCAATGGCGTTTGGCGATGGAACACGAACCCGTTTCACACGACATTCGCGTTTGGTACGGGAACCATTACCTGTTGCCGATCGGTCGCCCCCTGGAAGCCGTGGAAGAGATGGCGCGGGGACTCAAGGAAGATCCGCTCAATCCTTTGTACCGCCACCATTTGGCGCGCGGTCTCCGATACGCCGACAGGTTGGAGGACGCCGAGGCCGAATTGCGGAAGGTCTTGGAGGTCGATGAAAACTACCCCCTCGCCTTGGGTACACTCGGTGCAATCTGCGCGCAGCAGGGGCGGTTTGCGGAAGCGCTGACGTTTACCGAAAAGGCGCATGCACTAACCCCACAGGCGAATCCAATTATCGGACAGCTCGCGGCGCTGCTGGTCCGGGCCGGAGACAAGAGCCGGGCCGAAGCGTTGATCGGGAACCTCGGGGATGGCAAGGCATACGGGGCTCCGACCGGGCTCGCACTTTTTCATGCGCTGTGTGGGGAATTTGATCAGGCCGCAGAATGGACCGAGCATGCGATCGAAGAGCGGTATCCGTCAGTTGTTCAGATCCTGGGGCCGCTCCTCCGATCAAATCCCCGGTGGCCCGCCCTAGCGAAACTGATGAATCTGCCGAGTTGGTAGCGTATCGGCTGGCACACCTTCCGTCATACGTTTGGGACGATCCTGAATGCCAATGGAGAGAACCCTAAAGTCATTCAAGAACTCCTGCGCCATGCAAATCTCAGGGTCACAATGGACACCTACGTCCAAGCTGTGACGGACGAAAAGCGAGAGGCGCAGAACAAAGTTGTGAAGATGCTTCTTCCAGGTATCCGTAGGGCAGTGATTTAGTTAATGGACTCTTCTGGACTCGCGGCGAAATTGTAGGATCGTATAAGTTCTTTAGAATGTTGGCGTCCCGTACGAGATTCGAACTCGTGCTGCCGCCGTGAAAGAGAAGCGACCTGTTGTAATTCAAAGGAACTTAGCGGCATGGATAGCACTCTACCGCACTTAAAAGACTCACGGGGATCGTTATTGGACCTTTAATGGACCCGCGATGTGAGCCAGTCTCTTGCAGGCCTGCTCTTCGCTGAGACCCAAACGGCTTTCCTTGAAAAAGCGTCACCGGTCAGTTCCGAACTCGCCGTTCAATGGACAGTATCCGTTCTGGTCTCTGGTCGATTACATGAGCCGCGTCTAGCAAATGATTACAGTCCTGCCGGACAAATATCCTGTCTGAATCTATTTGAAACGGAATTTCGCCAGGCATTGGCTGTCGTCGTTGAATTTGACGACGAGCATTCGACAAGTCCCTTTCCAGGCCCTGTCGGTTTTCCAGATGTAGCTGTATTGGTCTGCGGTCGCGTTGTAACTCAGACTGTTGCCGCCCGCGTTGACCGTTTCTTCAATCACCGCGCTGGGGTCGCTTGTGTCGCACTGAATCGGACTTGAAGACGGATAACCCGCAGCGAAGATCGCGAAACCCTGATTGCCGCTCAGCGAGAATTTCACTGAAATCGCGCTACCGGCTGGAGCAACGTTGAGCGTCGGCAGATTGTCAACCGGCTGAAAGAATCCAACGAACTGATAAATGACTTGATAGTTGGCGCTGGCATTGGCAGAGTTGCCCGCGTTGTCGGTGGCGGTGCAAAGGACTGACTGCATGCCGACACTGGACGTACTGACCGCGCCGCAGGACTGCGAAGCGATCCCGGATAAGGCATCCGAGGCATTTGGGGTGGCGGTCGCCGTGCCGTGCAACAGAACAGGATTTGGCGAAACGTTTGGCGCGAGCGCAGGCGCGGTGGCATCGCGTTTGATGGTCACGCTTTGCGAACTCGTCCCGCCCGCGCTGGTTGCCATGCAGGTCAGGGTGAGACAGTAAAGTTTCCGACCGCAAACGAGCTGAGATCCGATCCATTTCGGGCGGCAAGGTTGGCGATGAGTTCAGGACGAAGCGATGCACGGCTGTGGGTAGTAACCAGATTAGCTATGGTTGGACCGGCCGCCACCGGTCCTTTATCAACCGCCAGACTGCTGGGCAATGTCTGAGTTATGGCTCCTAAAATCACCGCCAGCGCCAGCCTCAACCATATACGTGAACTAATAATTACGTTCTTCATTTGAGTTTCCACTCCCACTTCGAGATTCCGCATTAGCAGGCTCGTCTCCTTTCGAAGCAGCAGGCGACTTGTGCCGTTAATCATCTCCGCGCTGCAACAGGAACCCGTGAACACATGCATTCACCGAGCAGTTCGAGAAGGAGTCGCGATACTGACCGACAACGTTGCCGTTGCTACTGATGCCGAATGCTGTCGAACTCAACGCCCCTGTGGGATCTATGAACCGGTAATGGATCGGATCGTCGAGAGCCCTGCTGCGGAGAAACGCATGCGATACGGTGCCACCGTTGGTGAAGGCTTGGCCCACAATTTCACCTTTGGAGTTGATGTCCCAAGCGTTCGTCGCGTCCGCGTCCGCGTCCGTAACCGGATCCCGAAATGAGAATCTCTCCACGATGCCGAACTTATTGATGTGGTAAGCAGTCGTGCTCGAGTTATCCAAGCCGACGATCTCGCCCTCGGCGTTGACCCCGTTATTCATGGTCATTCCCGCTGGGTCCTTGGTGAACGCTCCACCGCGTAGAAGGAAGGCGTGCATGCTATCTCCCTGGTCTTTGTCGTGGATGCAACCTACAAGATCGCCATTGGCATTGATCGCGCGCGGAATGATGCTGTGCGGGTATGATGGATTGTCGTAGATCCAATCCGGCGCGTCGAAGTAGGTGAAGGTTCCTTCAAACCAGGCAAAGCCGCGGAATCTCGGATTGGCCAGAGTTGCACCATCTTCCAGCGTCAAGTAAGCGCCGATCACTACCCCTTGCGGGCTGATGTAGCGCGGCTGCGTGCCGATGGCGGGATGATCGCTGCTGTTGGGCACATCGATGTAAGTCCGGACGTCATCCTTGAGCATAAAACCGTGAAACCGCGCAGGAGTGCAGGGCTGGAGACAATACCAGCCGACGATTGCGCCGTCTCCATTGATACCGGAGGCGACCGTCACGACCGCTCCGGGAACGTCGATCTTCGTAGTTGTTTCCGGCCTGCTGCCCCTTGCCGTACTGATTGCCGATAGAAGAGCCAACAGAACAAACGCCCGCAGCAGAATCGATTTTGAAAGAGTCATTTTTCGCATTGTCTTTCTCCTTAGCCGGACTAAGCCGGCGGTTTTGTAGTAAATGCCCTCACCTATTAAGAGCGAAATTCGCTTGTAAAACGGGCCAGAGTAAATCCAGGGTTCCGAACGCCAGGCTGAGTTGTCAGCCCTCCGAATGACCAGGAGTTGATGCGCCCCCAATGCTGGTTCGCCTCCATCTTGATGGTTGACGGAGGGGCTAATGACTTTCAATTGATTGGATATCGAACAGAGGAGTAAATTAGTCCCCAAAGAAAGGATCGAGACTCCAGAAAAACCCGTTCTTATGGCAAACGCTTCACGCCAGGACGTGTCCGATCTGCTTATTGACTGGGGCCAGGGCGATCAAGAGGCGCTCAATAAGCTAATGCCGCTGGTGTATGATGAATTGCATCGACTGGCTAGCCGCTATCTACGTCACGAGAGGCCCGGTCATACCTTTCAGACAACGGCGCTGGTTCACGAGGCGTATCTGAAGCTAGTGGACGAGAGGAACGCGAACTGGCAAAACCGCGTGCATTTCTTTGCCGCGGCTGCGCAGGTGATGCGTCACGTCCTGGTAGATTACGCGAGAAGCCGCCGGGCCTCGAAGCGGGGCGGAGACTATTGCAGGTTATCACTTGACGAGGCGACGATATCGTCCGAGGAAAAAGATACGGATTTGTTAGCGCTAAACGAGGCACTCAACAACTTAGCGACCATAGACACGCAGCAGAGCCGCGTGGTTGAGCTTCGGGTTTTCGGAGGACTTACCGTCGAGGAGACGGCTGAGGCTTTGGGAATATCGCCCCGGACCGTCAAAAGAGAATGGAGTATGGCCAAGGCGTGGCTCCATAAGCAGATCAGAAATCAGTAATAAGTTAACTCATAAGCAAGTCAAAATCTTTTGACTTGTCACCTGTCAGTCATCACTCGCCACTGTAAATCATGACACCAGAGCGGTGGCAGCAGCTAAAGCAGATTTTCCAATCCGCACTTGAGCGAAATCCGGCGGAGCGCTCGGCATTTCTGAGTCAGGCCTGCGCTGATGATCCAGCGCTGCGCAGTCAAGTTGAGTCGCTTATCGCTTCTCACGATCAGGCTGGCGATTCCATCGAAGCAATGGCCGCTGAAGCGGCCACCGAGATGCTTGACGATGACCAGGCAGTTTCCATTGTCGGCAAACAGATCAGTCATTACCAGGTAGTGAGCCGCATCGGGCGCGGTGGTATGGGTGAAGTCTTTCTGGCTCATGATACAAGCCTCGGTCGCAAGGTGGCGCTCAAACTGCTGCGCAGCGACTTTACCAGGAGTTGCACTTCATGGCCACTGAGTATGTGGAGGGAGAGACGTTGCGCCAGCACCTTTCACGCGCACGAATCACTGTGGGCCAGACGCTGGATGTGGGGGTTCAGGTGGCGAGCGCACTGGCAGCCGCGCATCAAGCGGGAATAATTCATCGGGACATCAAGCCTGAAAACACCATGGTGCGTACCGATGGAAACGTCAAAGTACTGGACTTTGGACTGGCCAAGCTCACCGAGCCAAAAACAATCGAAACTGCGGCGCCTACTCTGCCTCAGGTAGAGACTGCCCCCGGCGTGGTAATGGGCACGTTCAGTTACATGTCACCGGAGCAGGCGCGAGGACTCGCTGTCGACACCAGGACAGACATCTGGAGCCTGGGTGTAATGATTTATGAGATGGCGACCGGCCGCCAACCATTCGAAGGGGAAACAGCCAGCGATGTGATGTCATTGATATTACAAAAAGAGCCTCTGCCGCTGGCGCACTCCTGGCCGGAAGTGCCGGCTGAGTTGGAGCGGATTGTCAGGAAAGCACTGCGTAAAGATAAAGAGGAGCGCTATCAGACAATCAAAGACCTGCTAATCGATCTCAGGAACTTGAGAAAAGAGTTGGAGTTGAGTGCCGAGATCGAGCGGTCTCAACCACCAATCAGTGCCAGGGCAATGAGCAGCGGCCAGTCTGCGGCGGCAACCGCACACTCTGCATCGAGCGCTGAATATATCGTCACCGAGATCAAACAGCATAAGCGCGCGGCGGCTCTGATCGTGGGAATAGTAATAATCGCCTCGGCCGCTGTGTTGTACCTGTTCTCTCGCCGCAGTGCGGTACTTAAACAAACAGCGCTTGCAAACGCCACCTTCACTCAGCTCACTGATCAGGCAGGGCCGGAATATTTTCCCTCTCTTTCACCCGACGGCAAGTCATTCGTTTATGCCGGATACGCTTCTGGAAATTGGGACATCTACTTGCAACGAGTGGGCGGGAAGAATCCCATCAACTTGACGAAGGATTCTGCCGCCGATGATACGCAGCCGGGGTTCTCGCCCGATGGTGATCGCATTGCCTTTCGCTCGGAGCGAGAAGGCGGCGGGATATTCGTGATGGGTGCGACCGGTGAGAGCGTAAAACGGCTGACGAATTTCGGTTTCAATCCGGCCTGGTCTCCCGACGGGAAAGAGATCGCCTGTGCTGACGAAGGTCCGTTGGATCCAGCCGTCAGAAATAATCCGAACAGTCGAATCTGGGCGGTGAATGTCGCGACTGGAGAAAGGCGGCTCGTCACGAAAGAAGATTCGATACAGCCCAACTGGTCTCCGCACGGCACCAGGATCGCCTATGGGGGAAGGCGAAATCTATCACAGCGAGACATCTGGACAATTCCGGCCGGCGGCGGTGAGGCGGTTGAAGTGACGAATGACGCTGCCGTGGAGGGAAGTCCGGTCTGGTCACCGGACGGAGGATATCTGTATTTCACGAGCGACCGCAGCGGAAGCATGAATGTGTGGCGCGTGCCGATTGAGGAGACAACCGGGAAAGTGCTTGGACCAGCCGAGGCGGTCACTACCCCATCCCCCTACAGCGCGCAGCTAAGCTTTTCGCGTGATGGGAAACGTATGGTGTATGCACACATGGTCAGAAGCGGTAATCTCCAGCGTGTCGCATTTGATCCGGTAAGGGAAACAGTCACGGGTCAATCCGTTTGGATCACTCAGGGCTCCAGATCGGCAAATACTCCAAACCTCTCGCCGGACGGTGAGTGGTTAGCCTTTGATACTCAGGGAGGCAAACAGTATCACTTGTTCGTCATCAGGCGGGACGGCACAGGTCTGCGCCAATTGACGGATGACAGCTATAAAGACCGTGCGCCGCGCTGGTCACCTGATGGTAAACGGATCACCTTTCACTCCGACCGGAGTGGCAGGCCGGAGATCTGGATGATCAACGCTGACGGCAGTGGACTCGAGCAGCTCACTAATGCCCGGGATGGAGTTGCCAATGCTGTCTGGTCGCCAGATGGCACCCGCCTCGTCTGCCGTAATCCGGGGAGTAATCCCTCAATCATAGAAGTTGGGAAGTCCTGGCAGGAGCAGACGCCACAGACACTACCGCCAATCAGTGATTCAGACGGGCGACTCTGGGTGTGGTCATGGTCTCCCGATAGACGGAAACTTGCCGGGATTCAAGAGCGTAGTAGGGCTCCCCCAGCCGGCATCGTCGTCTACTCTTTGGATTCACAACAGTACGAGAAGCTCACAGATTTCGGGTCTTTCCCCGTCTGGTTGAGTGACAACCGGAGGCTGCTGTTTCAGCAGCAAGACAAGCTCTACCTGATCGACAGCCAGTCAAAAAAGATTCATGAGGTGCTGTCGGTCGCCCCACATGAATTTGGTATTGGCGTTACGCTTCCTCGAGATGACCGGATGATCTACTTCTCGCTTCTCACTACCGAAGCGGACATCTGGCTGATGACGTTGAACGACTGAAGCTCGTACCGGGTGTGGCGCGGGGGAGTGGGCCAGCGGGGCGTCCCGTACGGGAGTCGAACCCGTGTCGCCGCCGTGAAAGAGAAGGGACCTATGGTAATTCAATGTAACTTCGCGGCATGGATAGCACTTTACCGCACTTGAAGGACTCACGGGAACGCTTATTGGACTCTTAGTGGACGCGCGGTTGTTATTTGGGAGAGCAGCTACATTTTCGAATTTTTATCCGACTGTGCCGCCGCCTTCGGCACAAGGAAACCGATGCTGATTACCAGCACCAGGGCCATGATACTGATCATTCTGTCCCTGGTGGCCGCCCTCATCGCGAGGTATCCTTTCCCCGTCGCCGCTGCTCGCTCTCATTTATGATTTCGCTCAAATCCGCAACCGGTCGTATCTCATTTGGTCCAAGTTCATATTTCATGCCGCCTGGATGCTGTGACAGAAGCTGAATGGCATGATTGAGGTCTCGCGCCTCAAGGATGAGAATGCCACCGAGCTGTTCCTTGGTTTCCGCATAGGGACCGTCGGTCGTCGCGACTTTGCCGTTTTTCCAGTACAGGGTCAACGCGGTCTCCGGAGGCTGAAGAGGTACTTCAGCGACAAGATGTCCGTTGGCGCGCAGATGGTCGTTGTACTCAAAGCATTCGTCGAATATTGCGTTTCGCTCGTCCTCGGTCATCCCTTCGAATTTTCCTGGCTCGATGTATCCCAAACAGATGTATTTCATTGTTCTTTTCCCCGTTCTTGTTCCTTGGGTGGGGCCAGCACGCACAGCTGTCGCAGATTTCTCTGTCACTGTTTCAAGTAACGAAGCGCAACACACCCTGATTCAAAAATCTTTGTGTCAACAAGTTTTACTTGTAGTCTCTCCGGCAGGCTAACGCCTTCCAGCAACCGTCTCCCTTCCCCCACAACGATTGGCCCAACGACAAAACGATATTCATCAACCAGACCAAGTTCAATGAGTTGTGAAGGAACACTTACGCCACCCACTAAAATATTTTTGCCCTGTTCTTGTTTCAATCTAAGGATTTCGTCGTGAAGGTTCGTACGGACAATTCTCGTATTCTTATCTTCCGCGCTGTCTAAAGATCGTGAAAAAACGATTCTGTCGATCGAGTCAAATGTTCGGGCAAATTCGTTCGATGCTTTTGTCATCGACTGGCTTTTTGCGACTTCAGGCCAAAAAGGAACCATCAATTGATAGGTTTTACGCCCAAAGACGAGCAGGTCGACCTCTCGCATGAGATGCGTAAAATATTCGTGTGTCTCGTCATCAGCAACTTGCTTGGTGTGGTCGCAGCAGCCGTCCAGGGTAATGTTGATTGCGAAGATTACATTTCTCATTTGAGTGTCCTGTCCCAGTCAATGTTCCAGTGCTTACGAGAGTTTGAGGGTGGGCTGAGCGCCGGACCGTTCATCCTATAGTCGGCGCGCGCCGAAAGAATCGACAAGTTGCAAATCGTAATACTTGCGGCGAACGTACGCCGAACACGGCGCGAATGTTTATACAAAACTTCCGGTTGTGATCGCGCCGGCACGCTCGTAATTCACGGCAATGACGCCATTCGAGCCGACTATGCTTTCCGTCACCTTGAAGGCCGCCGGGATCGTGCCATCCGCAAACAGACGCTTTCCACTGCCCAACGTGATCGGATATATCATCAGCCAGAACACATCGACCAAATCATGCTTCATGAGCGTCTGGAGGAGATTGCCACTTCCCCAAACGTGTAGATCCGGCCCTTGCTCTTGCTTGAGCTTGGCGACTTTTTCAGCAATATCTCCGTTCAAAAACACGGACGGCTGCCATTCGCTAGAAGTCATGGTATTCGAGGCGACGTACTTGGTCGCCGTGTTGACGCCCGGCCATACATCCGCATGTTGAGGCCAGAAGGCCGCCCAAATGTCAAAGGTTTTGCGTCCTAACAGCAGGTCGAACGGCATGCTCATCTGCTTTTGCAGGGCCGCTCCAAGGATGTCATCATCATATGGCGCTGCCCACCCGCCGTATGCGAAGCCGTCGCTGGTATCTTCGTCCGGCCCGCCCGGGGCTTGTATGACACCATCAAGTGAAATATGTTCAAGCACGATAATTTTTCTCATGACTGAGTTCCTTCGAGTCAAATCTGATTTTGTTTAGGGTGAATTCAACCTTCAAAGTGCAACAACGGAATTAGTTTTCGCTCCAGGGGAGCGAGATGTTTATAGATACTGCCTCTAACTCGATAACTCGCGCTCCAGCGGAGCGCAATGTTTCCGTCATTGGTACGTGGTGACCAAACTATGTTTCGCTCCGCTGGAGCGAGGAAACTTTTTTAGAGGTCGCGCTTTCTATAAACATCTCGCCCCTAATGGGGCGAAGAGCAACAATGTTCTGTTGCACCTCCCGGGTGGGAGCCAGCGGCGTAGCTTCGCGCTGGCTCGTTCATCCCATGGTCACTACGTGCATATTCCGAAGTCGCTGCGGCCAGACTATTCCGTTGCTCCCTCCGGAGCCGGGTAGAAAAGAAGCTCGCGCACCTCGCCCGCCGCATCGCATGAGATGGCACCCTTGCGCGCCCACGCGAGTGCCTCGTCCATATCGGCAGCTTCCAGTATCCAGAAACCGCCCATGTGCTCCTTGGTCTCAGTGTATGGCCCATCGGTGACGAGCACCGTACCATCAGGCTGCTTCCGCACCGTCTTTGCGTTGCTGGCCGGGGAAATTCCGCAAGCGAACTTCCTCACGCCGGCAGCAATCATTTCGCGGTTGAGCGCGTGGATCTCCTCGATCATCGCTTCGGTTACGGCGGACGGGTCGAAGTCGTCGGGGAGGTAGTTAGCAACCAGATACTGTGGCATGA
>WNGA01010977.1_pt1 | contig 11896 bp, 11 predicted proteins | sample 5400061 | NCBI WGS metagenome assembly WNGA01 (sample SAMN13153366, study PRJNA577476) | soil metagenome | isolation source: 100 cm soil or saprolite under grassland replicate 2 | place: USA:California | collected 2016-06-15
TCGTCTCCTGGAAGAGGTAGGCCTTGTTCGCCGAGCCGCCCCCCTTGGCCACGAAGAGGAACCGGTAATCCCGCCCGGGGGTCGCGTAGATATCGATCTGCGCCGGGAGGTTGTTCCCGGTGTTGACCTCGTCGTACATGGTCAGCGCCGAGGTCTGGGAGTAGCGCAGGTTCTCCCCGGTGTAGGTCTTCCAGATCCCCTTGGAGAGGAAGGCCGCGTCGTCGGCGCCTGTCCAGACCTGCTGCCCCTTCCAGGCCACGACCGTGGCGGTCCCCGTGTCCTGGCAGAAGGGCAGCTCGAACTTCGACGAGACGACGGCATTTCTCAGGAGCGTCGTCGCCATGAACCGGTCGTTGGGCGAGGCTTCCGGGTCGTCCAGGATCGCGGCCACCTGCCGCTGATGCTTCGGGCGCAGGAGGAACGACACGTCGCGCATCGCCTCGCGCGCGAGGAGCGTCAAGGCCTCGGGCTCGACGACGAGGACCGGCTTCCCGGCGAAGGTCCCCGTCCGAACCTGTTTCCGGCTCACGAGCCGGTATTTCGTCGTGTCTTCTCCGTGTTCGAACGGATTCGTGTAAACGAAGCCGTCCTCCAGCGCGTCGGGTATCTTCGCGGCCTTTCCGGGAGAGGCAAGCCTCCCCTTCGCCGGCTTCTTCCGGTCACGACTCATCGCTCGGGTCGTCACCATCGGGGTTTCCTCCGATGAACGAATCTACCCGACGACCAGGAGGGCTGACTGATCCGAATGCACCAGGAGACCGTGGTCAATCGTGATGCTGGGCCTGGAACACGGGCTCGCGACTCTTCTCCTGATCCGGAGGTCCTACGGAGCCTGTCCGGGATCCCCGTCCGGCGGTCGCCATTCGAGGCCCGCATCCGCTCTACAAATCAGGCTATAATTCTGGCTAGAATTGAGTTGGAGGTGGCTGTCATGCGATTCGCCAGCGTCGCCGAGTTGAAAGACCAACTGTCCGAGTATCTCGTTCGGGCGCGCAAGCGGGGGGAGCCGATCGTCGTGACGCGCCATGGGAAGCCGTATGCGCTGATCCAGCCGCTCGAAGAAGAGGATCTGGAGGAACTCGACTGGAAGAAACTCGCGGAGAAACGGCTGCGCGACGCCTGGAAGGGCGAGGACGATGCCCTCTACGACTACTTATAGGCGCGGCCAGGTCGTCGTCGTCACTGTTCCGTTCACGGGCCAGGGGGGCGCGAAGCTGCGGCCCGCCGTCGTCGTGAGCGCGGAGAAGTTCCATCGCAGGCTTCGAGACGTGATCGTCTGTCCGATCAGCAGTCAGCCACGCTATTTCCAAAGGCCCGGTCCGGGAGACTTACCGCTCTCGAAATGGGCTTCAGTGGGTCTTCGCTTTCCGAGCACCGCGCGACTTTCCAACATTCTCGCGGTGGAGAAGTCGCTCGTCCGCCGCATCCTGGGAAGGCTCGCTCCCGAAGATCTCCGAAGCCTCGACTCGGCCCTCCTCGACGCCTTCGGTCTCAGATGAAGGAGCACTTGCCAGTGGATCGTGGGTCAGACTTGCGCTTCGCGGCGCCGGTCGACGGCGCCGGCGGAGAACGCCAGCACCGCGTAGAAGATGAGAGCCTGGACGGCGAAGGTGTGACCGCTCGGGGGATCGGGCATGAAAGGCGTCGCCACCGCCGCCGCGACGAGAACGAGACCGAAGGCCACGGTCGCAACGCCGGCGCCCCGGCTGCGGGGACGCGTGGCGCGCAGGTAGATCAGGCCGCCGGCAAACAAGACGGCGAGCTCCGCGGCGATCGCGGCGGCGCGATGGTTCCAGAGTCCCAGGCCGATCTTCGGCGAGCCGGCCCCCGGTCCGAGCGGCAGGTCCGGGGTGTGCACCGGGACGTCGAGCACGAAATGAGAGAAGACCGCCGCCGCCAGGATAGCCAGGGTGAAGAGGCGGCGAGGAGCCGAGGCTCGGCTCGACACGACGAGAAACGCAATTGCGAACACCGCCGACCACACGAGGGCGCCGAGCAGGCTGTGCGAGTACGGCATGAAGAAGAGGTCGTAAGGGTTGAACGCCGTAAAGCCGTGCACGATTCGCATCTTCTCGATGCCGATGAGAACGAAGAGGGAGAAGAGAACGTCCAGGAACTGCACCGCCAGGAAGAGCACGGCAAGCGAGAGCGTCGGGTTGTAGCGCTTCGCCGCCAGAGAAACGCCGTAGTGGCCGATGAACATGCGCCAAATCCTGACACAGCAGCCCGCTGGCTGGCTGGCGACCTGCGGCCGGAAGCTACGACCGCGGGCGCCAGCGAAAGCGCTCCAGGCGGATGCACCCTCGCCCGTCGAAGACCACCTTTTCCAGCTCGAGCCGGAGGCGCTGAAGAATCCGCGCCGGACTGTCGCCGCTTCGGACGCTGATCCGGCCCTCGGCGTTCACGACGCGGTGCCACGGAATCCGGCTGCGCTCGTCGAGCGCGCTCAAGGCGTACCCGACGAGGCGGGCGTGGCCGGGCAAGTTCGCCAGCCGCGCGACCTGTCCGTAGGTCGCCACGCGCCCTCGCGGAATGCGGGCCACGACCGAATAGATCCGCTCGTGGCTCGCGGCGCCCTTCCCGGGCTGGCCAGGTTTTGCCTTGGTGCGGAGCAAGTCCGGGAAGTCGGTGCCCTTCATGAGCGCAAAGGCTATCGCCGCTTCCGATCAGTCGGTGTTTCACTCAGGCAACTGAGACTGGTGGACGAGATCCTTCACGTCCTCAGTTGATGTCCTTGCCCTCCTCGAGCTGCTTGATGAGCCCCTGGAGGTTCTTGCGGTTTCCCTCGTCGGGGGCCTGGGCCACAGCGAGCTTCGCTTCCTCGAGCGCCTTCTTCTTGTCGCCCATCGCCGCGTAGCCCCGCATGAGGCCGACGTGGACGGGCCACTGGTTGGGGAATCGCTTCGCGTTGAACTGGAAGACCCGCATCGCCTGTTCCTTGTTTCCGGCGGCCATGAGCTGGCGCGCGGCCATGTGGATCTCCACCGGCCGAGCGCTCGGGTGGTTGAGCGCCTTGTCAAACGTCTTCGCCGCTTCCTCCGCCCTGCCGTTCATCCCCTGCAGAAGGGAGAGCGTCGCGAGTGTCGTGAAGTTCTCCTGGCCGCCCGACCAGGTCGGATCCGACACGGCCCTCTCGGCCCACTTCAGTCCCTCGGGCAGATTGATCTTGTTCTGCGCGCAGAAGGCCGCCGCCTGCTGCCAGTTCTGCCAGCTGAACCCGGCAAACCCGCGAAGATCCGCGCGCATGTTGTCGACCCAGAGCTGGTTCGGGTTCTCAACCTCGATCGAAATGGGGACCTGCAGCTCCTCCCACTTCAGGGCCAGCGTCGCCTTCGCGGGCTCTCGTTCCGTGAACTCGTACGTCAGCCACTCGTGGTACTCGCTCTTGGCGGCCTTCGTCTTGACCCGCAGCGCGTCATCCTTCGGGTCGTACCAGAAGCTTCCCCAGTTGCTCGCGTCCTTCGAGAAGATGACCGTCCACTCGTCCTGACCCGGGATCATGTGGACGCCGTACGTCCCGGCGGCAAGCGGCTGCCCCTGCACTTTCACTGCGTGGGTCACGGCAAATGTCGTGTTCTCGTTCGCCCCTGCCCGCCACGGGCAGCTCGAGCATCCGTTGAACCCGAGATCGGTCATCCCCCAGGGGACGAGCTCCCCCCAGATCTTGCCGCGCCGATCGTTCTTGCCCCGCACGACCCGCGGGCTCGAGTAGTCGATTGTGACTCGGACCGGCCCGATCGCCTGTGTGACGGAAGCCTGGGGATTCTCTCCGCTTGGAGGAAACGTCAGACCCTGCGCCCCGAAAATGGGGATGGAGAGCCCGAAGAGAGGGACGAACGACAGGAGCCCGAGACGAATGCGGCGTGTCATAAGTAAACCTCCAGGCCGGCGGCCGAGATGGGGCGGTCCGGCTCTTGCTCAGATACGAGCGCGAGCGGCAAGTGTTTTGGCGAACTGGTTCGCTGACCGGCCGACCGTTACGGCGTCAGGATTTCGTGAGGATCCAGGTACCGATTTCCTGCCATGCGTTCACGCCACCGGAGTTGCCGCTCGCCGAATCCCTGCACTTGTCGCTCGTCGCCGTCGGAGGCGAGTTATCGAGGAATCGTGTCGTAACTCCGGCGCTTGCCAGGCCCGGGGTCGAGCAGGCGTTCCCATCGGAATGGATGAAAAAGCTCTCGGCGGGATTCGGCGTGATCGTCCCGTCGAAACCCGAATTGTGGCCACCTGAGTCGTAATAGAGGCGCAGCCCGACTGCGCTCGTGTGCGTGGCGCCGGGCACTTTACATTTCGTGTCATCCGCGTTGGTTCCCATCCGGTTCGAGACTTTCAAGGAGAAGACGTCTCCGGCCTTTACGGAGACGGCCGGGAAGGGATCAAAAGCGACCGGGACACTGGCGGGACTGCGGGCGAGCCCGGTCACGCAGCGGGCCACGCCGGAGGTCACCGGTTCGCCGTTCCTGGCGAGCTCGACGCGCAGGTCGAACGCCGCGACGGTGTCGTCGCTGTTCTTCAATCCGACCCAGAGCACGGCGGGGCCGAGCGCCGTCAACCGGCTCGCCGGCGAAGCCAGCGCCAATCCTGAGATCCTGCCGACGGCAGGCCCGAAAGAGCCGATCCTCGTCACGAGACCGCTCACCGTGTCCACCGTGGCGAGCTTGTTCTCGCTCGGCAGGGAAGCGTAGAGGGTTCCGTCCTCGGCAAATGACAGGTCGGAAACGACGACGGGCTCGGAAAGGGGAAGCGTCGATGTCTGAGCGCCCGTGACGAGATCGATCGTGTGAAGCTCGAAGCTGAAGCTGCTGTTTCCGTGAGAGGCCCAGAGCGCTCCCGAGGAGTCGAAGGCCAGGCCGACCAGGTCGCCGGGCGTCGGGTGCGCCTCGAGGACCGCGCCCGTGCTCTTGTCGACCCTGAGGAGACTCGTGGCGCCAAAGCTGTAGCCGCTGGCGTAGAGGGTGCCGTCGGGAGCAAATGCCAGTGCGTCGGAGCCTCCGCCGCAGAAGGTGCCGGTGCCCCCGTCAAACCCGGCGCCGACCAGCGTCCCGAGGACGCTCCCCGCGCCGGTTGACGTGTCGACCAGGATCAGGCGCGCTCCGGTGCAGGAGCTTCCCAGTATTCCGTACATCATCCCGGATTGAGGGTCGAACCGGACCCCGCTGACGCCGTCGCCGAGTTCGGTCGGGCCCACCAGCGTCGCGAGACCTGTCGTTCTGTCTATCGTGAAGATGCTGCTGGGGTTAGTGCCCCCCTTGGAAGAGGAGCCCCAGAGAACCTGAGCCTCGGAAATCCGAGCGCCGAGCACGAAATCGCCCGCCACGAGGAGGGCGATCACGAACGCCGGCGCTGCGGGCCACCAAGAGTGGGCGCACGCCTTCTTTCTCTTCATTTGGGTTTCTCCTTCTTGTCTGTTTCTCCTTACTTGCTCATCGAGGCGAGGAATCGTGACTCTTGGATAGCACCGCGCGTGGCGCCAAACAACTGTCCTTCGGGACAGTCGAAGGACAGGCGGGGATGCCGTCACCCTCGCCGGTGAGCGCGTCCAGCTCTTTCAACTATGCACGCGGCCAGGGGCATGTGGCTTGCACACGGGAGAGACCCGGCTCACCGGCTGTGAAAAGGAGAAGAACCCATTGCTCCGGGCTGCAGGTAGAGAGCGACGAGATACCAGCCATGAGCGGCCGCGTTTGGTAGGGCCCCCTCACCCCAACCCTCTCCCGCGGGGAAAGGGAGAAGGCCTGCCGTTCCACCACGTTCGCGCGTCCTCGGGGTACCAGGGCTCTACGTCGTCGCAGGCGGCGAGGCGGTCAGCCACGGCTTGTGCGCTCTCCGGGCGGCGGGTCGGGTCCTTTTCAAGGCAGTCGAGGACGAGGCGCTCGAGCTTCCGCGGCAGGGGACGGCCGAGGCGGGCGGATGGGGGTTCGGGAGAGGCGTTGAGATGGCTCTGGATCACGGCGATCGGGCGTCCGACGAACACGGGGGTCGCGGTCAAGAGATAGTAGGCGACGGCGCCAAGAGCGTAGAGGTCGCTCCGGGGGTCGGAATTGGCTCCATCCCGGATCGTCTCGGGTGCGAGGTATTGCGGCGTCCCGGCGACGACGTCTTCGCTCGTCAGCCGGGTGTCCGCGGATCCGGTGACGTCCTTGACCAGCCCGAAATCCACGACCTTGGCGTAGTCCGGGATGCCACCCACCTCCGACAGCAGGATGTTCGCCGGCTTGATGTCGCGGTGGACGAGGCCGACGCCGTGCGCTTCGGCCAGCGCCTCGCACACCTGCCGGAGGATGTGCACGACCCGGCCGGGCGGGAGCGGGCCCGCCTCGCGGACGAGGTGCTCGAGGTCGAGCCCGTCGAGATACTCCATCACGTAATAGAACGCGCCCTCGGGCGTGCGTCCGAAGTCGTAGACGGAAACGGTATGCGGACTGGTCAGGCGCGCGGTCAGCTGCGCCTCGCGTTCGAAGCGCTTCAAGGTCAGTTCCCCCGCGCTCGCCGGGGGAAGCAGCTTGATCGCCGTCGGACGCCGCAGCATCTCGTGCTCTGCGCGGTAGACGACGCCCATGCCGCCTTCGCCGATCTTCTCGAGAAGGGTGTACTGGCCGAGGCGCCGGGCGCGGGCGACCGAGCGGCGCAGGTGGAAGGTCACGTTCGAGATCAGCGTCGCGAGGATCACCGTGAACGTCGCCCAGAGGGTCGCCTGAGTGACGACGGCGCCGGGGGGAAGTTCGCGGGACGGGTTTTGCCGGATGAGGAGGAAGGTGACGATCGGCATCGCGGCGACGGAGATGGCAGAGATCCAAGCCGTGCGGCGCGGCTCGCTCGGGACGAGAGCGGCGCGGCCGAGAAGCACGGCATTCAGGATCAACAGCACGAGCTGATCCGCCCGCCACGCGAGCGGCATCGTCAAGACCATCATTACGTACGCCAGCGAGGCCGCGATCGTCGCCGCGGCGTCCAGGCGGCGCAGCCCTCGGTTGGAAAACGCCCGACTGCCGGCCAGGATCCAGACCAGCAAGAGGATCGCGGTCGCCGCGAGGTGAGCGACGGGGAAACTTTCTAACACGGCTCGCTTCGCGAAAAAGTTGATGGCGAAACGCATGAGGAGAAAGCCGCTGGACGCCAGGCACGCGATGCGGCCGAAGAGGGCGAGGCGCTCCGCGAGGAACTCGCTCTCGCCCGTGGGGCCGGAGGGCGCGAAGGCGTCTGTCGGCTCCGAGCCGCGGACCCGGGCGGCCTCGATGTGCGCGTGCGAAGTCCGGGATTCCTCACTCTGCCTGCCTCGGGGTTGCGGGCTCATCGCGTCGAGCGGCGTCGTTGCGTCAGGATCGGCCAACGATCTGTACCTCCGGACGTCCAGCTTCGACTAGATTCGTCCCGTTCGCAAGACTGTTGGTCGCAGGCGTTCGCTTCGAGAGAGCAGCGACCGATAGAGTTCCTGGGACCGGGGCCCGGCTTCCAGGGGCTTAAGCGGCCAACACTCTCACTCTGTCATCCCGAGGTCGCCGACGCGCCAGAGCCGCTATGGCGACGGTGCGCGGCTACGGCTCTCCAGCGAAGGAGGAAAGCCGCCATGGCGCCGGCGCGCGCGCAGCGACGAGGGATCTGCTCCGGATCGAAAGCCACGAGAGCAGATCCTTCGCTGCGCTCAGGATGGCAGGTTCGCCGGCAATGCTCTACGGAAAGTCGCCGCTCTCGTGATCGGCTTCGAAGGGGAAGAGCCGGATTGCGAAGCAGCCGCGCTCGCGGCAGGGGGCATGTGGCTTGCAGGCTGGGCAGGTCGGCTCGCAACTGCGAAAGCACTGAAGCCTATCGAGGTTCGAGAATTTGCGCTGGCCTTTTGCAAGGAGGAGAGGACATGAATCCCAAAGTCAAACCGATTCCGGAGGGATATGGATGTCCGACGCCTTATCTCATCGTGCAAGGTGCCGCCGCCGCCATCGACTTCTACAAGGAGGCGTTCGAAGCGAAGGAAACCTACCGCATGGCGGGGCCCGACGGAAAGATCGGCCATGCGGATCTCATGATCGGCGGCGGACACATCATGTTGGCCGACGCATCCCCCGATATGGGCATTCGGGGCCCGGGGTCGTTTGGCGGTTCGCCGGTGAGCCTCTGCTTCTATGTGGAAGACGTGGACAAGGTCGTCGCGCGGGCGGTCGCGGCGGGCGCCAAACTGACGCGTCCGGTGGCGGATCAGTTCTACGGCGACCGCACCGGCGGCTTGACCGACCCCTTCGGTCACAGCTGGTACGTCATGACGCACGTCGAGGACGTGCCCAACGAGGAGATGGAGAAGCGCGCCGCCGCGCGGGCCGGATCCGTGGAGGCCTGAGCGTCCGCCTCAGCCAACCGCCGCTTTGAAGGGCCGTTCCCGGCGGGGGGATTATCGCCATACCGTTCTCCGCCCGCCGTCCTGACAGGGCCGGAAGCCTAGCTCCCGGCCGGCGCGGTGCCCGGTTGGAGATCCTGGAACGGCTCGGCCGGTGCGGCAAAGGGCCAGACACGACTTACAGGTGGCTCGGGCGTGATTCCCTCTACACGAGGTCCTTCAGCACCACGGTTGCCTCGCGCTCGGATTCGCCGGACTTGACGCGGAATCGGACTCGGGTTCCGGGCGGGTCCGTCCGCAGACGAAGGCGCAGGTCGGGCAGGGAGAGCCCGCCGGCCGTGGCGCCGTCGACGGAGACGATCCGGTCGCCGGCGCGGATCCCGGCCTCTTGGGCGGGGCTGCCCGCGATGACGTCTACGACCTCGAAGAAGCCATCGCCGTGGTTGAGCCACATGCCCGAGCGGTCGAACGCGTCGCGCCCTGGGTCGACCGAGCCGGGCTCGAAGTAGAGCCGCTGATGCCCGTAGTCGAAGGTGACGGTGAAGCGGCGGAGAACGCCGGCTCCGACATTGCCGGCGACATAGACGTTGCTAAAGGAGCCCTTCTTCTGCAGGGAGAGGGTCGTGACGACGTTGCTGACTTCGACGGAGCCGAGCTTGAGCGACTTGGACCGCGCGAGGAGCGACCGCGCGGGGCCTCCCACGCCCCAGCCGGTGACTCCCTCGAGCTTGGCGCCGTAGCGCGCGACGAGCCCGTTCTTCTCGATGAACGGGCCGAGCAGGTCGAGCGAAGCGCGGCTGCCGGTGTCGATGTCGAAGGTCCCCGCGAAGCCGTCGACCGAGCCTTCGACCTGAGGCGTGTGCTCATCGAAGCGGAACGGGACCGCCGCGGCGCGGCCCTCCTCACGGAACGCGGACGGGACGGTCAGGGTCAGAAACTTTCGCCCGTAATCGATCCGGACGACGAAACGCTTGAAGACCTCGTAGCCCACGAGGCCCGGCATTGAGGCGCCTTCGGCCGGCTCGAGTCGCGCGAGGTCGAAGACGGCGAAGAGCTGGCGCTCGATCGTGGCATCGCCGATCTGGACGCGCTCGAGCTTGGCGAGGCCGACGTCCTCCGATTTCTCTCCGACGCCCCGCCCTTCGAGCACTCCCTCGGGCTTGACGCCGAGCTCCCGGGCGACCGCCGGCGTGATGACGTTGGCGCCGCCGGTGTCACAGAGCAGCCGGTAGGGACCGTGCCCGTTCAACTTGACGTCGAGATAGATATGGTTGTTGACGAGCTCGAACGGTACGGTCGTCGAGGTCTTACCCCCCGCGATCGCGAAGTCGGAGGCCGGAGGCGGAGGGACGGCGAAGGCGGCGTCGGCGACCTCGGAGTTGACGTCGATTTTCTCGACGCTGCCGGTCTGGTCGTAGCGAGCATTGCCGGTGGTCGAGCGGAAGGCGAAGGGCACCCGCAGCCCGTCCACGTCGCGGTAATCGGAAAGAAAATCGGTCCGGGTCTGGGTGGCCGTCTTCTCGACGACCCGATCGAAGAGGAACGTCGCGGCATCGATCCAGAGCTCGAAGGGACGCCCGCCCTTCGGCACGATGCGGAGGAGGTGGAACCGACGTCCTTCCTCGCTCTCCTCCCGGGCGTACTCGAACGTCGCCTCCCGCCGCTCGGGGAACCAGTAGGCATAGCTGCGCCGATAGGACTCGTCGACCGTTTCCTCGCGCTCGGCCGCGGAGTCGCGGGAACGGACCTGTCCGGAGGCGTCCTGCTCCCAGGCCGTCCTGCCGTCGAACCCGTTGGCCCCTGATGCGGGGCCGAGCTGGTAGCGGTCGGCGAATCGGCCGCCGGGCAAGTCCGTCCAGGACTCCGAGCGTCCCTTCAGCCCACCCACTTCCATCCGGATGGTCGAGTGAAGCGTCCGGACGCTGTTCCAGGCTTTTCCTCCGGCCGCCTCCTTGGCGCGCGCGAGCAGAGAGCGCGGGTCGGCAGCGCCGTCGCCGGTGACGGCGGACGGGAGGGCCGCGATCGAAAGCGCCAGCAGGGCGGTGAGGCGGGCGAAACTAGCGACGTTCTGCATGGATTCTCTCCTTGCTGCGCCGGCGGGGCCGGCGCTCGAGCGGGACGAGTAGGATCGTGACCCCGAAAAGCTGCCCTCGCGGCCCGAAGCGGGATCCCTGGAAGAGGCGGTAGATCTGCTTGATCAGACGGTTGGCGCGGGCGACTTCGGAGGCCGTGAGCCAGCCGGTGGCGCGCCCGGCCCACAGCTCCCGCCGTGGGCCCGAAACGGCGACGCCGGCGCGGGAGAAGCCGCGCCGGAAGTCGCGCGCGCCCAGGCGGAGCATCGAGCCGACCGCCGCGCTCACCCGCGCGACATTGATGGAGGAGGAAGGGTCGTAGGCGATCGCGAGCTCCCGGGCCACGGTCCGGTAGAGCGCCTGCCCGCGGCCCCGTCCGCCGCCCACCGGCAGCACGAGCCCGACCCGTACGAGCTCGCGGACGTGGTAGTAGAGCCCGTTGGCCGGCCGCCCGAGCGCGGCGGCGATCGCAGCGATCGGGGCCCGCGGCATCCCGGCCAGCACGTCCACGATTTCCTGCCGCACCGGCGAAGCCAGCGCCGCGAGCTGGTCGGGCCGCGTAATGGAGTACGTTCGCACGTTGACCGCGCGTAAGTCTGGCACGTCGTTCAAAAAAATACAAGAATTTCAAACAACCGGTTCGGCTGCCAGAAAACTGGATCGGCCGCGATCCGCAGCCTGCTAGAGTCTCGCCAACCGCTCGATGATGGGCGGAATCAGATACGTGGCCAGTCGCTGGTGGGAACCTCCCCCGAGGACCACTTCCAGCTTCCCCCCGCAGACCTCCTCGGCCAGTCCCTTCATCAAATCGGCGATGTTCCAGTAGCAGGGCCCCGAGAGGCCGATGTCTCCGTAGTCGCCCTGATGAGTGTCGAAGCCGAAATACCAGAAGAGCAGGTCCGGCTTGAAGTCGCCGACCCGGTGGGGGGCGTGACGCGCGACCAGATCGAAGTACGTATCGTTCATGGGTCGTTCGGACTCGCCCTTCGCTCGGGGGCCTGGACAAGCCACATCCACTTTGGTGCCGTCAGCCGACTCGTAATCCGTGCCGCAGAAACAGATGTGGAGGACATCGGGATCTCCACGGAAGATTTCACGGGTGCCGTCGGCGTGGTGCGCGTCCGTGTCCAGGATCGCGAAACGCCTCAGGCCGAATTGCTCCCGCAGGTTGACGACACAGAGAGCCACATCATTGAAGCAGCAGAAGCCCCAGAATTCTCTTCGCCCCGCGTGATGCCCGCCCGCGCCGATGAAAACGAAGGCGTTGGTGATCTCACCGCACGCGATTTTCTGGCCGGCGCTCACCACGCCCCCTGCCGAGAGCCAGGCGGTGGAGCAAAGGGGGTCGCTCTCCACGCGCTCCAGAAGGTCGGGCGTGTGGACCTTCAGCAGCAACTGCCGGGAAACCGGCTCCGGCTCGCACAACAGGACGTTGTCGCTCTCCAGGATTCCGCCCAAGGCCTCTGGAAAGTCGGCCAGCCGGGTTCCGACCGTCAGG
>WNGA01012284.1_pt1 | contig 11890 bp, 9 predicted proteins | sample 5400061 | NCBI WGS metagenome assembly WNGA01 (sample SAMN13153366, study PRJNA577476) | soil metagenome | isolation source: 100 cm soil or saprolite under grassland replicate 2 | place: USA:California | collected 2016-06-15
CGAAAAGAATGCCGGCGACCGTCGACTGCACCTTGCGGGCGAACCACCCCGCCGCCACACCGGCAATCATTCCTTTGATGGTGGAGCCGATCACGATGCCGATGATGCCGGCGCGTGCTTCGGGAGTAAACCAGGCGGTGCCACCATCGAGTGCCCCGAGAACGGCGCCGAGCAGGAGACCGATCACGATCTTGTTCATATTTCCCTCCGCCAAGCCTATTCAACGTCGGCGCGAAATCCTTTAACGATGCGCCATGAGAAGCACGACCATCCGCATCACCAGGTAGGCACTGACGATCCCGATCAGAGCACGATTGCGATTGCCCCAGCGCAGGAGAGCGTCCAGAATCGTTTCGGGATAAGCGGTCACCGGCTGACCATCGAGAAATCGCAGCAGGTCGTCGGCCAGCAGCCGCGCGGACGAGTAGCGGTCGCCAGGTGACGACGCCGTTGCCTTTGTAAGAATGGCGCGGAGACGGCGCGGAAGCGACTCGCCGCTTCCCGCCAGAATCTGCCGAAGAATGACGCCGAGTGCGAAGACGTCGGTCACCGGACCACGGCTGCCACTTTCCTGCTCAGGCGCCATGTATCCTGGAGTTCCGGCGACCGAGACACCCCAGTCCATGACCAGCACCTCGCCGAACTCACCGATCATCACATTTGCTGGTTTCAGATCGGAGTGCACCACTCCGCGCGCGTGAGCGAAAGCGACGGGCTCGCAGATTCTGATGCAGAGGCGGAGCGCCTCGGCGATCGTGTGCGGTGACTGCATCATTTCGGCAAGTGTTTTTCCACGAACGAGCTTCATGACGTAGAACGCGCGGCCGTCGGCGAGCACGCCCATGTCGTGGAGTGGAACGATTCCGGGGTGCTCGAGTCCCGCGATCAGCTCCGCTTCTCGTCGCAATCGCACCGCCGCGTCCCCGCCTGCAAACTCGATGGGCAGGACTTTGATTGCGACACTCCGCCGGAGATCGCGATCCACTCCCTCGTACACCACGCCCATGCCTCCACGCGCGAGCGCGCGAGTGATCTCATAACGGGTATCACTGAAGTCCGGCTGCGCAGCAGCATTCTGCAGGCGCGCAACCGCGTCATCCGACAGCCAGCTCAAACGTCGATCCCAAACAGCGCCCGGACCTCGTCTTCGTATTCGCGGTCCGAGGCTGTGCTCTCGCGCACCAGCTCGAGCGCGATTTCACGGAATCGTCGCCGGGCGGCCGCCAACCGGTTTGTCACGGTCATTTCCGTAACGGCATGTCGACGCGCGAGCTGTGCATAGCTGACATCCGATTCGGGAGCCAGATCGTACGCTTCGAAAATCGCGAAGGAAAGCGGATCCAGCGTTTCGCGGCATTGCGCGGCGGCGGTGCCAAACAACGTTCTCACCCATTGCCGTCGGAAGTATTCGTCCGGCGTGTCGTGATTCTCGTTCTCGCGCGCAAGCTCTTCCTCGGCGACGGAGAAATCAACCTGGGTTGCCGCGCCGCCGCGTTTGACGCAAGCTGCGCGTTTATCTTCGTTCGCGATGAGGCGATCGAAGATCGTCCGCAGAAACGTCCGAAACGACGCGCGCTGCGAATCGTAAGCGGCAAGTGTGTCGCGCTCGAGAGCCTGAAGCATGATTTGTTGTGTCAGATCTTCGGCGTCCGCGGAATCGCGACGGTGCACAACTCGCGCGTACTTGTAGAGCGGCTTCCAGTAGATTGCCGCTACCGAGTCCAATGCGCGTTCGCGCTCAATGCGATCGTCGCTGCTCAGCGCCTCGACGACGCTTCGCCGCGTGGTGGGAAAGAGCGAACCAGGCATCAGTGAACGACGATGGAGTCGTCGGTGGGATTCGGAACGCCGTTCTCTTCCTTCTCGACCAGCTTCACCGCTGCAACAACGCGATCGTTTTCATCGACATTGATCACGCGCACGCCTTGCGTGGAACGCCCCATCGACCGCAAATCGGCGACGCTGGTGCGGATGATCATGCCCTGCTCGGTGATGAGCAGCAGTTGATCGTCATCGACGACATGCGCGATGCCGGCGACTTTGCCGTTCTTGTCGGTGACTTTGATGTTGATCACGCCCATTCCGCCACGATGAACGAGTGAGTAACGCGACACCGGAGTGCGTTTGCCGAACCCCCGCTCCGTCACCGTCAGGATGTAGCCGCGATCATCGGTAGCGATGACTTCGGCCTCGCTGTCCGTTTCTTCCGGCGCCTCGTCGCTCACCGCTTCGCCGGACGCGGGAAGCACGTCCATCTCGACGACGAAATCGCCTTTGCGAAGCGAAATGCCCTTCACGCCCGCCGCGCCGCGACCCATCGGCCGCACTTCGGATTCGCGGAAACGGATCGCGCGCCCGTCATGCGTGCCGATGAAGATGTCCGATTGTCCATCCGACAGCCGAGCGGCGTAAAGATCGTCGCCTTCGTTGATGTCGATGGCAATGATTCCGGTCTGACGCACATTGGAGAACGCTGTCAGCTCGGTTTTCTTGATCTTCCCGGCGCGCGTGCTCATCACGACGTACTTGCCCGCAGGGAAGTCGCGAACGGTCAACAGCGCGCGAACGTTCTCGCCGGCTTCGACCGACAGCAGATTCACGATCGCCTTGCCGCGTGCGTTCGATCCGACCTCCGGAATCGCGTGCACTTTCAGCCAGTACATGCGTCCCTTATCGGTGAACACGAGGATGTAGGAGTGCGTCGATGCGACGAAGAGATGCTCGACGATGTCCTCTTCTTTCGTCGCCATGCCGATGCGGCCCTTGCCGCCGCGCCGCTGCGAGCGGTAGAGCGAGAGCGGCGATCGCTTGATGTAGCCACCGCGAGACACGGTGATCACCATGTCTTCGTCGGCGATCATGTCTTCGATCGTGATCTCGCTCGCCTCGGCGATGATCTCGGTGCGCCGCTTGTCGCCGTATTGCTCTCGGATCTGCCGCAGCTCGTCGGAAATGATGTTCAGCACGAGCTGCTCGGAACCGAGGATCTCGCGCAAGCGCCGAATCGTGACCAGGACTTCCTCGCGCTCGTCGCGAATCTTGCTCGACTCGAGGCTGGTCAGCCGCTGCAGCCGCATGTCCAGGATCGCTTGCGCCTGAACGTCGGTGAAGCTGAATTCAGTCATCAGGCTCGTCTTCGCGGCGCCGGGCGTGCCGCTGCCGCGGATGATCGCAATGACCCGATCGATGTTGTCCAGCGCGATGACCAATCCGGCGAGGATGTGCTCTCGCTCTTCCGCTTTCTGGAGGTCGAATCGCGTCCGGCGCACGACGATCTCCTTCCGATGCTCGACGAAGTGCTTGAGCATCGTCGGGAGGTCCATCACCTCCGGCTTGTTATTGACGATCGCCAGGAAAATGATCCCGAAAGTCGTCTGCATCTGCGTGTTGATGTACAGATTGTTCAGGACGACTTCGGGAACCTCTCCGCGTTTCAGCTCGATGACGATGCGCATGCCCTCGCGATCTGATTCGTCGCGCAGGTCGGAGATGCCGTCGATCTTTTTGTCGTGCACCAGCTCGGCGATTCTCTCGAGCAGACGCTTCTTGTTCGTCATGTACGGGATCTCCGTCACGACGATCTGCTGCTTATCGCCCTTCTTCGACGTTTCGACGATCGCTCGCGCTCGCACCTGAATCAGGCCGCGACCGGTCTTGTAGGCCTCGTAGATTCCTTCGATGCCCTGAATGAAGCCGGCGGTCGGGAAGTCGGGGCCAGGAAGAACCTTCATGAGATCGGCGACCGTGGCGTTCGGCTTGTCGATCGTCATCAGACACGCGTCGATGACTTCGCCGAGGTTGTGCGGCGGGATATTGGTAGCCATGCCCACGGCGATACCTGAGGAGCCGTTGACCAGGAGGTTCGGGAACTTCGCCGGCAGAACCGACGGCTCGCGTTCCGTGCCGTCGTAATTCGGAACCCACTCGACCGTTTCTTTTTCGATGTCGTCGCCGAGAAGCTCTTCCGCCAGGCGCGTCAGCCGCACCTCGGTGTAGCGCATTGCCGCTGGATTGTCGCCGTCGACCGAGCCGAAGTTTCCCTGACCATCGACCAGGGCATAGCGCATCGAAAAATCCTGCGCCATGCGAACGACGGCATCATAAATCGCGGTGTCGCCGTGCGGGTGGTATTTGCCCATGACGTCGCCAACGATGCGTGCCGATTTCTTGTACGCACGCCCGGCACGATTCCCCTGCTCGTACATGCCGTAGAGGATGCGCCGATGAACGGGCTTCAATCCGTCGCGGACGTCGGGCAGCGCGCGGCCGATGATGACCGACATCGCATAGTCGAGATACGACTTGCGCATCTCGTCTTCAATGTTGACGGGTAGGCGCTGATCGTTGAAATTATGGTAATCGAATTCTGACATTGATTTCTCTGGTCATTCCTAGGGCAGCGAGGAATCCCCCTCGCAAATATGCTGGGGATCCCTCGCGCTCTGCGGCGCTCGGGATGACACGTCAAATATCTAGGTTCTTCACTTCCAGCGCGTTTTTCTCAATGAAGTCGCGGCGCGGCTCGACCTGATCACCCATCAGGGTCGTGAACAGGTACTCGGCCTCCACGCCGTCGGCGATGGTGACCTGAAGCAGCCGGCGCGTCTCCGGATTCATGGTCGTGTCCCACAACTGCTCGGGGTTCATCTCGCCCAAACCTTTGTAGCGCTGAATGCTCAGGCCCTTTTCAGCGAGCTTGAACACGTGATCGAGCACGTCGTCGATGCGCGTGAACAGCGTCGTTTCCTCGCCGTGCTTCACGGAATACGGCGGCAGACCGAACGCCGAGAGCATCTCGTACGCTTTCGCCATCTGCCGGAACTCGTATTGCGAGAGAAGCGTGTGGTCGACGACGAATTTCTTTCCGGTTCCGTTTCCACCGGCCGTGAACTGAAGGTATGGAGCTTCCGTGACCTCATCCCTCATCTGCCGCACATGTTCGAAGCCTGCTTTTGTCAGCGCCGACTCGAGCGCATCGAGCTTGTCTGGATCCGCGAGCGCGGTGCGATCGCTGAAGCCTTCGGCAAAGAGCACATCCAGCGCCTCGCGTGGGAAGCCGCGGCCGTGCACCTTCCGGCCGTGGCTGCGATACTCCTCCATGCGTTGCAGCATGGTGATGAGCGCCTCGCCTTTGATCGGCAATCCGCCGTTCGGCGTGATCTCCACCGATTCCGCGATGCGATTCAAAAGGAAGCGTGTCTTCTCCGCTTCGTCTTTGAGGTACGTGTCTTTCTTGCCTTGGGAAATCTTGAACAGCGGCGGCTGGGCGATGAAAAGATGACCGCGCTCGATCACTTCCTTCATCTGGCGATAGAAGAACGTGAGGATGAGCGTGCGGATGTGCGAACCGTCGACGTCGGCGTCGGTCATGATGATGATCTTGTGGTAGCGCAGCTTGTTGGCGTCGAAGTCGTCGACCCCGATGCCGGTGCCGAGGGCGGTGATCATCAGCCGGATTTCTTCGGAGGAGAGCATCTTGTCCAGACGCGCCTTCTCCACGTTCAGGATCTTGCCCTTCAGCGGCAGGATGGCCTGAAAGCGCCGGTCACGGCCCTGTTTCGCCGATCCGCCGGCCGAATCGCCCTCGACGAGGAAGATCTCCGAGAACTTCGGGTCGCGCTCCTGGCAGTCGGCGAGCTTGCCCGGCAGCGAAGCCGAGTCGAGCGCACCTTTGCGGCGCGTGAGCTCGCGCGCCTTGCGCGCAGCTTCGCGCGCCCGTGCAGCCTCGACGATTTTGTCGACGATGCGCCGCGCCTCGCGCGGATTCTCCTCGAGGTATTCACCGAGACGTTGGTTGACGACCTGCTCCACCCATGTCTTCACATGCGAGGAGACGAGCTTGTCTTTCGTCTGCGATGAGAATTTCGGGTCGCGAATCTTGACCGAGATCATCGCGGTGAGTCCTTCGCGGACGTCATCGCCCTCGATTGTGAGCTTCGCCTTATCGAGAATGCCCTCACGATTCGCGTATCGAACGATGGTGCGCGTCAGCGCGGCTTTGAAGCCGATGAGATGCGTGCCGCCGTCGACGTTCTTGATCGTGTTGGTGAAGGCGTACACGTTTTCGATGTAGCCCTCGTTCCACTGCATCGCAATCTCCACTCCCTCGCCGTCTTTTTCATCGCGGATGAAAATCGGCTCCTCGTGCAGCGGCGTCTTGTTCTTGTTGAGGTCCTTGACGAACGAGACGATGCCACCCTCGAAGCAGAACTCGTGATGCTTCTCCGTGCGCTCGTCATTGATGGCGATGAAGACACCGGAGTTGAGGAAGGCCAGCTCGCGCAGGCGCTGCGACAGGGTCTCGAAGTTCATTTCGAAGACCGAGAAGATCTCCGAATCCGCCTTGAACGTGACATACGTGCCGCGTTTCGTTGTCTTCTCGCCGCGCTCGATCGAAGCGAGCGGAATGCCGCGCTCATACCGCTGGCGCCACACGTAACCGTCGCGATGGATCTCCAGCTCCAGCCACTCGGAGAGAAAGTTGACGACGGACACGCCGACGCCATGAAGGCCGCCGGAGACTTTGTACGAGTTGTTGTCGAACTTCCCGCCCGAGTGCAGCTCGGTCATGATGACCTCGGCCGCGGAACGTCCTTCTTCCTTGTGTAGGTCCACGGGAATGCCGCGGCCGTTGTCTTCCACCGTGACGGAGTTGTCGGCGTGAATGTTCACCACCACGCGGTCTGCGTAGCCGGCGAGCGCCTCGTCGATGGCGTTATCGACGACTTCGTACACCATGTGATGCAGTCCGCTGATGTCATCGGTGTCGCCGATGTACATGCCCGGGCGCTTGCGTACGGCGTCCAGTCCCTTGAGGACTTTGATGTCTTCTGCTGTGTAGTTTTCTGCCATCAACCGTCTTTCTAACTGCTCATTTTGGGTGGCGGAACCCGGTAGGATTTTCGCGAGGATTGCACCGCGAAATGTAACGCCAAAGTATACCGCGAAATTGCGTTTTTCCGACGGTTTCAGACGAAATCAGCCAGAGTCGTAACTCTCCCGTTTTCAATCGTTAAGCGCCGGTGTGCGCCAGCCTCCAAAAAGCTCAGGAAGCGCTCCTTGGCGGAGGTCGCGAAAACTTGCGTTGAGGAGGGCAATTTCGACAATAAATTCTGCAAAATCTCGAGGTCGAGCTCGGCATCCAGATCATCCAGAAGAAAGATTGCCGGCTCGTCGAATTGGCGCCGGAAAAGCTCGAGTTTCGCGAACTTGAAAAAGAGCACCAGCATCTTCTGCTCGCCCGCCGACACCACCTCGGCTGCATTCCGGCCGTCCAGCGTGAACTCGAGATTGTCGCGCTGCGGACCCGACAAACTGACGCGCGCTCGCAGCTCAACGCGACGGATGGCGCGCAGATCATCGACGACGTTCGGGCGGTAATCGATCTTCAGGTTGCGTATGTGGTAGCCGTGCTCGGCCACGATCGCAGCGAACACCTGTCTGAGCGATTCTGCGTACGACGATCGCGCCTGCCGGATCTCGTGTCCCGCCGCCGCAAATTCAGCGTCCCACGCGTCGAGTGTCGCTGCCGTTGCGCTGCCGCTCTGCAGTAAGGCATTTCGTTGTTTCAGGATTCGAGCGTAGCGATTCAACGTGTCGAGGTATACAGGATCGATGCTGGCGATTCCGCGGTCGAGAAAGCGTCTCCGCTCCTCCGGCGAGCCGCGGATGATCTCCAGGCGCGCGGAGGAAAACGCGAACACGGTCATCGCGGCGACGTAGTGCGAGAGCACCACGCGTTCTTCGTTGATCAGCAACACGCGGCGGCGCGTCTCGCCGACTTCCAGTCCCACCGAGATGGTCTTCTCCACGTCGAGCCGCCGCAGCGATCCGGCGACATAGACGCTGCTCTCGCCGAAGCGGACCAGACTCGCGATCCGTGTCGTGCGAAATGATTTCGTCGTCGCCAGGAAGTAGATAGCCTCGAGGAGATTCGTTTTGCCCTGGCCGTTGCGGCCGACAACGAGGTTCGTGCTGGGATGAAACTCGATCGGCGCGTCAGCGAGATTGCGGAAATGACGCGCCGTGATCCTGGTGAGAATCATTAAAGGACTGAGGACTGAGTGCTGAGGACTGAGTCCCGCCCGATCCGCTCAGTCCTCAGCACTCAGTCCTCAGTCCTGGGCTACGCAAGCCGCATCGGCATCACGACGTACGTGTATTCGTACGGCAGCTCTTCACTGGCCTCGGATGGATGGCCGATGCACTGGCTGTTCTCATCCTTGAGGTCGAGCGAGACCTGGGGCGTATCGACGGCACTCAGAAAATCAGTCACGTACGCAGCGTTGAGGCCGACGAAGAACGGATTGCCGGAATAGTCGATCGGCACCGTCTCGCGCGCATCGCCGAGCTCCGGATTGGTCGACGACACCGTCAGCTTGCCTGGGGCGAAATCAAAACGCACGGCGCGCGTGCGCTCGTTCGCCACGAGCGAGATGCGCCGGATCGTCGACAACAGTCGCTCGCGATCGACCATCACATGGCGATCGTTATCGCGGGCGATCACTTCCATGTAGTTCGGGAAGTTGACATCGATCATGCGCGCGAGAAGGCGGCGGTCGCCGGCGTCGAAGAAGAGGTGATTCTCCGATACGCCGAAACGCACCGTTCCATCCTCGCTCGCTTCCAATCGGAGAATCTCCTCGAGCGCTTTGCGGGGAATTAGTATCGTTAATTCATGACCTTTTTTCTTGCCATTTCCCTGCGGGAAGTTGATCAGCGCCATGCGATGACCGTCGGTGGCCACCATCTCCATCTTCGACGGCATCATTTTCAGCAGCGCGCCGTTGAGCTGAAAGCGCGTTTCTTCGTGCGTGATCGCGAACTTCACTTTCGCGACCATGGTCTTCAACTCGTCGAGTGGAACGGTGTACGACTCCGTTGCGGTGACCGTCGGTAGCGTCGGATAGTCTTCGGCAGGTAGACCGAGGAGGCGGAATTTGGCGGTGCCGGATTCGATGAGTATCGAGTTGTTTTCCTGCATCGCAATGCGCACGTCCTCGTCCGGAAGGGAGCGCACGACGTCGAAGAGCCGCTTGGCCTCGATGGTCACGCCGCCCGGCGTGGTGATCTTCGCACCGCACGAGCTGAGGATGGTAACGTCCAGATCCGTCGCGGCGATCTGCAGGCGGTCGTCGGCAGCCCGGAGCAAGACATTCGACAGGATCGGAATCGTCGATCGCTTCTCGACCACGCCCTGGCAAAGCTGCAGCTCTTTCTGAAGATCAACTCTGGCGACAGTCAGCTCCATGTCTCTTCCCTTAAGAAACCGAGTCTATGTAATTTGTAGTGACGGTAGTTGAAGCGTGCGGAAAATTCTTGATTTTTCTGCAAAGGCTTCAAAAGTATAGCAGTCTTGATTCCGTGGCATTGCGAGTATCGATTCGGAAAAACACCGGAGAAGAGCCCGAGTTTTCCGCAGTTTTCATTCGTGCTGAAGCGAGCTCGATTTCCTCCACAGGTTTTCGTAGGACCTTTCCGCATCGAATCAGCGGAACTGTTTTCCGAGCATCTCGATCGTGCGCGAGAGATCATTGTCGTCCTGCCGCAATTGATCGATCTTGTCGACCGAGTACATCACGGTGGAATGGTGTTTGTCGTTGAAGAGACGTCCAATCTCGGGATACGAGAGGTCCGTCAACTCCTTGCACAGGTACATCGCCACCTGACGCGGAAAGGCGATCGTGCGCGCGTTCGACTTCGATTTCAGATCCGAGACTTTCAGGCCGTAATGCGCAGCGACGACTTTCACGATCTCCGGGCCGGTGATCGGCTTGTTCTCTTTGGTGAGCAGATCCTTCAGCGCTTCTTTCGCAAGGTCGACGGTGATTCGATTGCCGGTCAGTGATGCGAAAGCGCTGATGCGATTGAGATGACCTTCGAGCTCGCGAATGTTCGAGCGCACGCGTTCAGCGATGAACAGCGCGACGTCATGAGGACAATCGACTTTTTTCTCTTCCGCTTTTTTGCGCAGGATGGCCACCTTCGTTTCGAGATCGGGCGGCTGGATATCTGCGATGAGCCCCCACTCGAAACGAGATCGGAGCCGCTCCTCGAGCGTGGGGATGTCTTTCGGGGGAGCGTCCGACGTGAACACAATCTGCCTCTGCGCCTCGTAGAGCGCATTGAACGTATGGAAGAATTCTTCCTGCGTGCGTTCTTTGCCGGCGAGGAACTGGATGTCGTCGAGCAGCAGCGCGTCGACGGTGCGATAGCGATCGCGGAACTGCTGCATCTTGTCGTAGCGGATGGAAGTGATCAGCTCTGTGACGAACGAGTCGGCTGACATATAGACGACTTTGAGCCGCGGGCTGGAATCGCGCATCTGCTGCCCGATCGCCTGGATCAGGTGCGTCTTGCCGAGGCCCGCGCCGCCGTAGATGAACAAGGGATTGAATGAGCCGCTCGGGTTCTCGGCGATCGACAGCGACGCCGCGTAGGCGAGTTGGTTCGAACTGCCGACGACGAAGGTGTTGAACCTGTATCGCGGGTTGAAAACCGATAAGGGCAGCTCCGTAGCCGTCGGAGTGGCGATTGGCGGCGTTTCGGAATGCCCTCCGGACGCGTCAGGAACGAAGTGCAGGTTCAGCTCGTCCGAGCCGACCTCGTTCAGGATCGAGCGGAGCTGCGGGCCGTAGCGCTCGTGAATGGCATCAACAAAACGCTGCGATGGGACACTGACGTCAAGGGTGTCACCTTTTTGGGCTAGAAAACGGGTTGGAGCGAACCAGGTGACATATTCAGTCCGGTCAATATCTTGCTCCAGCCGATCAAGAACTTGCTTCCAGACATTCATGGGGGCGGGTCGACCTATCTTTCTGAAAATCCACAACTTTTCCACAGTTGTGGAAAATCGCTGCCTGTGGAAAAGGGGAGGCGAGTCTAGCATACGACTCCGCGATGGGGAAGATTTTTGCGGCCCGAAAAACGCCGAAAACGGAATAGGGACAGAGGTCGAAAGGTTTGGCCGGCTGTCGATTGACCAGCTCAGAGTCGGCCGCTATACTCACCGCTTTCTTTTCAGAGGGTTAACCAAAATGAAGCGCACGTTCCAGCCGAATAATCGCCGCCGCAAGCGCCGTCAAAAGGGGCGCAAGCGCCTCGCCGTCTAAGCGCGGACTCGCGCTGCCGATCGTGCAATCGCGGCCCGAGGCCCTGCCAAAAGAGAAGAGACTGGCGAAACGGCGCGAGTTTCTTCACGTGTATGAAACGGGCCGCAAAATTTTTTCCCGGTACTGTGTCGTGTTCTTCGCCGCGAATCATCTGCCGTACTCCCGAGTCGGCGTGACGGCGACGAAGAAGGTGGGAAAGGCGAACGTCCGAAACCGGCTGAAGCGTTGGACCCGCGAAATTTATCGCCACCACCGCGAGCCCCTCGGACTCGATGAACACGCCCTCGATTTGGTCATCAACGTGAAGCCGAACGCCGCCACGGCGGTTTTCCGCGATTACAGCAGCGATCTGGAGCGCGCGCTTCGAAAGATTGCCGAAGCATGAGGGCGTTTGCCATCGCGGCGCTTCGCGTCTATAAGCGATTCATCTCGCCGATCCTCCCACCGATGTGCCGCTTCGAACCGACGTGTTCGATGTACATGATGCAGGCGATCGAAAAATACGGCGTTCTTCGCGGTGTGTGGCTCGGCATTCGGCGCTTGTCTCGCTGTCACGTTTTCAATCCTGGAGGTTGGGACCCGGTCCCTTAAATGGAAAAACGAATTTTTGTCGCGGTGGTGATCTCGATCGCCTTCTTGTGGTTGTGGGCGGTGGTCGCGCCGAAGCTATTCCCTGATCTGATCGAGCCGAAGACAAACGTCACCAAACCGGTGCCCACCCAAACCGCCAATCCATCGACACCAACAACGACGCCGGCGCCGACGCAGCCGCAGCAACA
>WNGA01024269.1_pt1 | contig 11888 bp, 9 predicted proteins | sample 5400061 | NCBI WGS metagenome assembly WNGA01 (sample SAMN13153366, study PRJNA577476) | soil metagenome | isolation source: 100 cm soil or saprolite under grassland replicate 2 | place: USA:California | collected 2016-06-15
GGGTCGGCCCTGCCGAGGAAAAGCTCGTGATGATCCCGCTGCGCCCGGTGGCGATGTCTTCGTAAGCGCGCCCGACGCGGATCTGGATCCGGCCGCCGGTGCCCATCGCCGCACGCAGCGCGGCGCCGTCGATGTCGGCGATCATGCCGCTGGGCAGCTGCAGCTCGACCGGGATCGGATTCGCCTCGCCGAAGCGGTTGTCGACGAGCACGACCCCGACTGCACCTGCCTGCTGCGCACGACCTGCCTTCGAGACGAACGAGCACACCCCGCGCGAGACCAGCGCGATGGCGCCGTTCAGCGAGTTGGCGGGGAGTTGATTCTCCGAGCCGTTCGGATCCGCGGCGCTGCCGCAGAGATGACGCTCGACCGGCTGGCCGTTTCGCCCGACGATGGAGCCGACGTCGACGAGCTGCTGGTTCGCGTTCGCCCAGGAGGACGGCGTCTGGCCGCGCGTCTGGATCGGCGCGTGCAGGACTTCCTTACCGGCCGAGTCGAACGCGACGAGCGCCGGCGCGAAGACCTGCGAATTCGAGACGGCGGCGACGGAGATCGCGTCCGGCGCGTCCGCGGGCGAGCCGGCCGAGCCGAAGCCGAAGTCGTCGCGGTCGTTGCCCGCCGCGATGACGGGGACGACACCCGCCGCGGCGACGTTGTTCGTGGCCGCGACCAGGACGTCGTTCAGCGGCTCGGCCTGCGGCCCGCCGCCGGAGAAGTTGATCACGTCCATGCCGTCCTTGACCGTCTGCTCGAACGCTTCCGCGATCTCCGGCGATTCGGCGATGTGGCCGACCGGCGAGGGAAGGTTGAAGACGCGGTAGTTCCCGATGTAAGCCCGCGGCGCGACGCCGGAGAGGCCACAGGTTCCCGGATGGTCGTTTCCGACGGGTGCGCACGTTCCCGCGTCGCCGGCGGCGATGCCCGCGACGTGCGTTCCGTGGAACGATGCCTTGCGGTCGAGTGCGAGCTTGGCGGCCTTGTCCGCACCCGGGCCTGGATACGAGTGCGCGACGATGATCTTCCCGTTCGTGAACTGCCTCTGACCCTGGGGGAAGCCGGTGGGCGGCGTGAATCCGGCGCCACTCAGGAACGGGTTCGTGTTGTCGACACCGTCGTCGACGACTGCGATCTTCACACCCTCGCCGTTCGCGCGGGTCGCCGCGTGGAAGACGTCGGCGCCGATCACGCTGGGGCTGCGGTTGAGCGCGAGGTGATACGTGAAGCTGGGCCAGACGCGGGCCGCGAAGCTCTGACGGGAGAGCTTCGGCAGCTGCTGCGCCGGGATCGAGACGGTGAAACCGTTGAGGACGACCTGGTAGCGCCACGACACGCGCGCCGCGGGCAGCGCGCGTCGCAGCTGCGCGATCGCGGCTGCCTGCTCCGACTCGATCCGCCGCAGGTAGGCCCGCGACGCGGTGGAGCCGACATTGAGCCGATGCGCCGAGCCCGCGGCGTAGAGGCCACGGCCGTACGCCTGCGCGAGCGGCGCCAGCTTGAGCGAGACGATCACGCGTACGCGCCCGCTTCGGTGTGCGCTCGGAATCGTGACGTGGCCGGCCCGGACGCGGGGAATGGTGAGCTCGCCGAAGTCGCGATCGATCGGCCGGAACGCGGCGGAGGCTGCCGGGACGACCGTCAGCGCCGCAAGCGCAGCGAGGAGAAGAAAGCGGCGCAAGGAGGCCCAATGTAGCCGAAAGTCCATAAAGTCCTCTCATGAATTTCGAGGGAAAGACGGGACTGGTTCTCGGCGTCGCGAACAAGCGCTCGATCGCCTGGGCGATCGCCCGGCGGCTCGCGGGCGGCGGCGCGAGGCTTGCCTTCACGTACCAGGGCGAGCGGATCGAAGGGAACGTCCGCGAGCTCGCCGCCCAGGTCGACAGTCCGCTCGTCACCGCGTGCGACGTCCGCTCCGACGAGGACATCGACCGCGTCTTTCGCGAGACCGGCGAGGCGCTGGGGGGCCTCGACCTCCTCGTACATTCCGTCGCCTTCGCCGCGGCCGAAGACCTCGAAGGCCGCTTCACCGACACCCCCCGCGACCGCTTCTGGCTCGCCCTCGATGTGAGCGCCTACTCGCTCGTCGCCTGCGCGCGCGCCGCCGAGCCGCTGCTCGAATCGCGCGGCGGCGGCTCGATCGTGACGATGACCTACCTCGGCGGCGAACGCGCCGTCCCGCACTACAACGTGATGGGCGTCGCGAAGGCGACGCTGAACTCGTCCGTGAAATACCTCGCCTGGGATCTGGGGCAGAAGAACATCCGCGTCAACGCGATCTCGGCCGGGCCGGTGCGCACGCTCTCGGCGCGGTCGATCGCCGGCTTCCCGACGATGGAGGCGATCGTCGAGGAGCGTGCGCCGCTGCACCGCCACGTCGACGCGGAAGACGTGGGGGCCGCGGCTGCGTATCTACTCAGCGACGACGCGCGCAATGTCACGGGTACCACGCTGTACGTCGACAGCGGCTACCACGCGATGGGTATGTAGAGTCGCACGGCGCCGTCCGAGACCACCCAGGCATCCGTCTATTCAAGCCGATTCGGGCAAGTCGCAGCCCGGCTTGGCTACTCATTCCTCGTGCGTGGTTAGCTCGACAGGACGTCGTTGGAGAACCGCGCCTTCGGGATTAAGAGGCTTCGGATGGCGGAGCCCGTGGTGTCACGGTGATGGCACGCGAGCACTGAGGCGACGCACGTGCTGGACCCGCGGTGGAGGTTCAGTCGGCTGCCGGGAGGCTGCTTGCCGAGGCTGGCGTGTGGTCTGGCCAACCACTCGGTCAACTCGGTCACCGGACGCGAACCGTCGGGAATCCCCTCCTGGAGTTCGTCGGTCCCGGGCCAAAACAGCTCCTCGCGGCTGACCGGCGCCACGAAGTCGACTCAGCCCGCCTTGGGGTCGAACGCGAGCACACCGCCTGGTCGCTCGCGGTCCGTCAAGTAGAAGTACTCGGAGTGCGCCAGGAACGGATACGTCCCGGTCGGAGCGGCCGGGAATTGGGATCGGATCGCCCGCTCCGACGAGAACGAGTTCGTCGGTTAGGTTCCACCCATCAACCGCAGCCTCTCGATGACGGCCGAGCTGTGCAGCAAGCGACAACGGCAGTCCACCAACTATGCCGCCAGGCGCCCTGTCGACGATCACCCCGCGCGAGGTGAAGCGATACACGCAGGCGAAGCTCGTCGAGCAAACGAGATCGAGGCACGACGGACGGCGGCGCTCAGCCGCGGCGAGCCGCGGCCAATTCCTCTTCACACCGGTGTCCCAGCTCGCTCGGCCCGGTGCTTCCGTTCGCGGTCGCTCGACGTCAAATAGGTGAAACGGCCATGATCGTCCGGCGCCTACTCGCCATCTGCTGCCTTGGGGCGGCACTTCTTCCCGGACTCGCGTGCGCGGGCGAGCAGGGAACGGCCGAAGAAGCGCCGCGGCTCACGGCCAGCGAAGCCAGAGCGATCGCGGGCGTCCAGCGCTTGTTGCGCAGGTCTGCCGCTGCCGACCTGTTCAGCGGCGCGGTGCTGGTCGCAAAGAACGGCCGCGTGCTCTTCGGCAGGGCCTACGGTCTGGCCGATCGCGAGCGGCGAATCCCGAACACCGTGGAGACGCGCTTCCGGATCGGCTCGATGAACAAGATGTTCACGGCGACGGCGATCCTCCAGCTGGTGGAGGCCGGGAAGGTCGAGCTCACGGCTCCCCTCGGCACGTACCTCCGCGACTATCCCAACCGGGAGGTCGCCGCCAAGGTCACCATCCAGCATCTTCTGACGCACACCGGCGGCACCGGCGACATCTTCGGCTTTGACTTCGACGCGCATCGCACGGAGCTTCGCACGCTCGGCGACTACGTGAAGCTGTACGGCGAGCGCCCGCTCGAGTTCGAGCCGGGCAGCCGCTGGGCGTACAGCAACTACGGCTTCATTCTGCTCGGCCTCGTGATCGAGAAGGTAACGGGGCAGAGCTACTACGACTACGTGCGGGACCACCTCTACGACCCCGCCGGGATGACCGCGACCGGATCGTTGCCCGAAGACCAGGAGGTTCGGGACCGCTCGGTCGGCTACATGACCCGACCGGGAGCGACCGAGCCGATTCCGAATACGGACACGCTTCCCTATCGCGGAACCTCCGCCGGCGGCGGTTACTCGACGGTCGGCGACCTGGCACGGTTCGCCCACGCCCTGTTGAGTCACAAATTGCTCTCAGCCGAGTCGACGAAGCTGCTGATCGGCGGGAAGGTGGAATCGTTCGTGATCGGCGTCAGATATGCGTACGGGGTCGAAGATGGCCGAGATGCGGATGGGAACGGTTGGGTGGGTCACCGAGGCGGTGCGCCAGGCATGAACGGGGACTTGAGGATCTACCCGAAGTCCGGGTATGTGGTCGCCGTGCTGGCGAACGTCGACCCGCCTGCAGCAGAACGAATCTCGGAGTATCTCGACGGCCGGCTTCCGAAAACACGATAGCGGCAGACGGATTCGCGCGGGGCAGGCCGCCGTACTGGCAGCCGCCGTCCTCGCCGCTCTCGCCGGCGCCTGCGGCGCCGGCAACGCCTCGAACCCGTTCGACTACGACAACGGCGCAGCGCTCGACGTGCGCACGACACAGTCGTACTCGGTGAACAATGTCCGCGTCACGGCCCTCACCTACCGGAGCCCGAAAGGCGGCCGCGTGCCCGCGTTCGTCTTCGCGCCCTCGGGGAAGGGGCCGCACGCGGGGCTGATCGTCCAGCACGGCCTGCCCGGGCGGAGTGTGGACGTCACGCACGACGCGGAGGAGCTCGCGCGGCTCGGCGCCGTCGTGGTCGCGATCGACGCGCCGTTTGCCCGCCGAGGCGGCGAGCCCGTCTCGTTCACGCGACGCGACCGCGCGGAGCAGATCCAGCTGATCGTCGACCTGCGGCGCGCCGTCGACCTACTCCGCTCGCGGCCCGACGTCGACCCGGACCGGATCGGCTACCTCGGCATCAGCTACGGCGGTGCGATGGGAGGGCTGCTCGCCGGCGTCGAGCACCGGATCGCCGCCTTTGTCCTGATGGTGGGCGACGGCGGGCTCGTCCAGCACTTCACCGGACCCGAGTCCCAGCCCAGCCCGCTTTCGTCGCTCGAGCCGACGCGTCGAACGCAATGGCTGGCCGCGATGAGGCCGATCGAGCCGCTCGCGTGGATCGGCCGCGCGAGCGCGCCTCTGCTCTTTCTCTCCGGCCGCCACGATCACGCCGTACCCCCGCGCGACGCAGCGCGTTATCAGCACGCTGCTCCCGACCCGAAGCAGATCCGTTGGTACGACTCAGACCACATCCTCCCGCCACGTGCATGGTGCGATGCCGCCCGCTTCCTCGGAAGGCACGTCGGAATAAAAGGCAACCGGCATCCGAGCTGCTGAGCACGAGTTCGGAGAGCGGGCGCCGCAAGACAACCAACATGTCCCCGGGGTGCGCGATCAGCACGGTCGACACATCGCCGCCACCGTGCGCTGCCACGTCGAGCGCGGCGGCGTCCACCTTGAAGGCAACGAACTCGCCGTCTTTCGCATCGCCAACCGGCTCGCCGAGCCCCACGTCAACGGCCAGGGGCGTCGTGTGGGCCAGTAAGCGGGAATGACACATGAACCCTCTGCGGCCAAAAGAACGACCCTGGGACTCTCTGGAGGCCGCCAAACGTAATCCTGGTGATGACGATTGAGGGAGGGACGATGACGCCTCGGAGGCCGATCGCTAAACGCGCGGTCGTACTCGCGATGCTGGCGCTGCTCATTCTCGCGGTCCCCTCGGCGCTTGCATCGTCTCCGCGGGTCGTTACTGACGGCACCTTGCAGATTCCTCTCGCGGATGGCTGGTTCGGCTCGCTCGGACCGCGCTTCCAGATCGTTCGCGGGAAGACCTACAACGTCGCGTGGATCTTGGCTGGGAACTTCCGCTTCCCCAAGAACGCCGCACGACATGAGAACGGCGCGATTCCGCCAAGGCACAAGCTGCTCATCGCGATCGGGGACTTCGTCGTGACTTCGATCCCTCTTCAGTCGCCGCTGGTAACGCGTCTACATCTTCCGCGGCACCCCAGCGGAGTACGCTCTTCTGGATTGTCCGACGGGGCGAGAAGGCACGGCCCGCGTCCTGCGGCAAGAGGTTCATGTGGCACGTCCGCTTCAAGGCGCGTGATCTCCAGCTCGACGTGCAGTTCGGGTCAAAGCCCGGCACAAGAATGATCGGGCTCGCAAACCGCGTACTCGGTGCGGTTGATCGTTACGCGCTGACTAGCGCGCCGGGGTGCGCATACTAGTGACTTTCGAGGGCGGCCTCTTCGCTCCAGCGGCGGCAAGATGTGCGTGATTGACGTGGCCAGAGGCACTGCCCGGTCGACCAAGGCGCATCATCACGCGTCGCACTAGGTTGGGCCAGTATCCAGTCACCCGAGTAGCGTGCTCACCCCGACAGGCGGCGTAGGCACTCGGCGTCAGTACCTCGACGATTGACCGCAGAGTTGTAACCGGAATCAGGACGGTGAAGACGCCTCGTTGGGACCCCTCGCAGCCGTTGAGCCGTAGGGTGGACAAAAGTGCGTCTGCTCGGAGCGTTCATCGTGCTGCTGCTCGCGCTCGCACCTGCGTGTTCCGGCACATCGTCGGTGTCAAGCGATCGGAATGCCGGCATGCAGAGGTGACGACCTATTTTGCGATCGGTCGTTGAATTTTCGCAGGCAATGTGGTAGCAGTGGGTCATAGGGGTCGCTTTGCGGCAGCGGCGAGGGCACGGCTGTCGGAGGTGAGTGCGTGGTGGGGTGACGGGAGGGGCTCCGGGCTTGCGTCCAGTCGCTTGTCCGACGCTTCGGCATGTGGTCCTTCACCGGGTTGGCAGCGGCCGCTTGCGTCGCGGCTGTGCCAGCGGATGTGCGTGCCGGCGTGACTCATCGGCGCCTACTCGATGGCCATCAGTTGAGGGAACAAAAGGAGGGCGCATGAGGGTCCAGGCAGAGCCGTTTCGTCTTGCCATGCCGGTCGCGCTCGCGCTGGTGGTTCTCACCGTTGGAGGCGCGCCGTCTGTCGCGCGCGCGACCCCTTGCAGCAGCCAGACCGACGTCGTCTTCTACGCCGGCGTCGCCGGCGACGCCACACGGCTCGCTCCGGAGTTGGCGAAGTTCGCCTCGTCGTGCGCCGATTACTACATCTCGATCCAGCCCCTGTCCGGAGGCATACCCCGCGGCGGTGCTCCCCTCGCCACGATCCACGCGCTCGGACCGCGTTTCCACGCGATGGCCGAGATCCGGCTCAAACCGTGGGCGGAGTACACGGGCGACAACGGCGACTGGTACGCGACCGGCGTTCACGTCAGGGAGCTGATGGCGCAGGCCGGCTACGACCCTCCCGCGACACGTGGGCGGTCAACGAGGTCGGCGAGCCCTCGGGTCAGTCCCTGGGCGTCGAGGTGCTGAGGAACGTCGAGGCTCGACAGAAGCTGCGCGACTTCGTGCGCGGCCTGTACACCGGCAACGGCGTCTCGAACCGAGGTCTCGTTTTCGCGGCCGATCCGCTGCACGTGACGACCGACCTGTTGGGCTACAGGGAGGCTCTCGACGGCTTCTACGCAGATTCGGCGTTCTGGGAGGACATGAGCAGCTACGTCGACTTCTGGGCGCAGGAGGCCTATGCGGACGCCCGGAGCTGGGGCGTGCCGGGATCGACACTGGCTGAGCGAAGTGCACACCTGGAGGACTACTCGATGCACGGCATCCGTCTCGCGGAGACCCGAGGCGCCGGCACGGAGGCCGCGCGCGCGTTCTTCGCGCGCGCCTACACGGCTCTCGGCAACGCGACGTTCCGGGCGACGGCCCCGGAGACGAGGGGCATCGGCTTCGGCTTCACGGATATTCCCCTGCCCGCGATGCTGAACTTCGTCTCCACGCAGACCTACGCGTTCCGGTCGTCTGCGGGCAGCCGGTTCGGCTTCGCGGACCAGCGCATCAGCTCCCCGACCCCGACCACCGGGCCCGAGATGGTCGCGATCGAGGACCGGCTCGCCGAGGCGATCCAGAAATCGGAGGCCGACCCGAGCGGCGCCTGCGGCGCGAACGGCGAGTGGTGTGACGGCACCGTCGAGGGCGCCCAGTTCAACGATGCTTGGAAAGACGTCGGCAACCCGACAGCGCCGACGATCGTGCCGCACTTCGACGGCCCGAAGGGGAACGACGGTTGGTACACCGGCGACGTGACCGTGACGTGGGACGTCACGGATGCGGAGTCGGCGATCTCACAGACGCAAGGCTGCGGCGCCACCACGATCGACTTCGACACCGACGGCACCACGCTCACGTGCACAGCGACGAGTGTCGGCGGCACAGCGCCGGTCACCGTCACGGTGAGGCGCGACGCGACGCCGCCGACGGTGACGTGCGTGCCGACGCCGTCGACGCTGTGGCCTCCCAACCACCAGCTCGTGCCCGTCGACATCGCCTTGATCGTCACGGACGCGACGTCCGGACCGAGCACGTTCGCGCTGACGGATACGTCGACGAGCATCGGCGACGCCGCAAGCGACATCGCCGGCTTCGACGTCGAAACGCCCGACATTGCAGGCTTCCTGCGCGCCGAACGACCGGGCACCGCGAGCGAGCGCCTCTACCGGCTGACATACACGGCCGAAGACGTCGCCGGCAACACAACCGACTGCGACGCGACTGTCGTGGTCCCGCACGACCGCGCCAGTGTCGCGCTTCTAGCGGCGGCCGGCAGCGAGCTGTCGTCAGAAGAGCCGCGGCTACGTCGATGAGAGGGATGCGGTTTTCCGTTTGCAGAGATCGGCTTCAGCCCTTGTTCACCTATTCATGGCTGAGCGAGGTCGATCCAAGCCCCTCATGGGCCCCCGACGGCCGCCGCGTCGTGCTCGCGGGCGGCAACGGCGTCTACATCGGCTCAGGGATCAACATCGAGCTCACGACTGAGCTCGACGAGGTCTACGAGAGCGCGCCGGCCTGGTCGCCCGGCTGGGAGCACTACGCGACGCGTCTGGTGATCGTCGCCCGAGACGGCCGCCCAGGTTCCGATCCTTCGGTCGTCGCGACTGGCGCCTGATCGGCATCTGAAAGAATCGCGCGATTCCACGCGCCGACAAAAGGGGGCAACATGGCGCACCATTACTCAGGGCCCGATTTCTCGTTTCCGCACGGGGACGCCCGCGTCGATCACTGCGACCTGTTCGCCTTTCCAGCGCCCGAGGACGCGGCGCGGTCGATCGTCGTGATCGACGTGCACCCGTCGGTCGGAATCAACCCGGAGGGGCCGACGACGACGGAGCCGTTCGCGCCCGAGGCCGTCTACGAGCTCAAGGTCGACACGAACGCCGACGGCGTCGCCGACGTCGCGTTTCGCGTTCGTTTCTCGGCCGCCGACGATGCCCAGTCCGCAACGGTCCGGCGCGTCGAGGGCGCGGACGCGGCCGGCGCGGGAGAGGGCGGCGAGGCCGTCGTCGAGGACGCTCCCGTCTCGACGGGGGCGCAGGCGCGGGTGACCGACGCCGGCGGCTACCGGTTCTTCGCCGGATGGCGCAGCGACCCGTTCTTCTTCGACGCGGGCGGCGCGCTGAACGACTTCCAGTTCACCGGCGAGGACTTCTTCGCCGACAAGGACGTGTGTAGCATCGTGCTCGAGGTGCCGAACGACGTTTTCGGAGCCTCCGGCGGAGCGCGCCTGTGGCACCGGACGCTCGTCCCGGACGGCACGAACGGCGGCTGGTTGCAGACGGACCGGGGAGCGAGGCCCTCGCAGTCGGTCTTCTTCTGCCCGGGCGAAGAGAAGGCCGCTTACCTCGGCGGCGAGCCGTCGACCGACGACCGCTTCGTCGACAGCTTCGCGCATGTCCTGGAGCACGTCGGCGGTTACTCGCGGGAGGACGCGAAGCGCGTCGCGCGCACCCTGCTGCCAGACGTCCTGCCGTACGACCCGAGCCGGCCCGCCCGCTATCCGGACAACGGGCGCGCGCTGACCGACGACGTCTCGGACCACTTCCTCGCGCTCTTCACGAACGAGAAGGTGACTGGCGACAACGTCGGTCCGCACGCCGACCTGCTGATCGAGTTCCCCTACGTAGGCCCGCCGCACGGGTCTTACGGCTCGTAGCGAGGCCCGCACTGCGGGTGCTCGCGAAGCCGTTTGACGCCGGCTTCAGTCGGAGCCGGAGCGCCGCGCTGACCTGATCGCCTTGCATGTCGGCGCGCTGTTCCACCGAAACATCGATCAACGCTTCAGCCGCACGGTGACGCACCGACACGCTGCTCGTGCTGGCGTGCCCGCCGGTCGCGGCCGCCATTTGGTGGGATGCGACTGACCGAAGTTCGAGCGTCGGATGCTGCCCCGATCATGTCAGCGCGAATCTCGAGCAAGAGGAGGCGTATGACATCGAGACATGCGAGATCGTCGCTGTATTTGCCCGTTTTGGTGAGGGCTGGTGATGACAGAGGCGCGGCAGACTCGGAAAAGAGGCTGCAAACGCCTGCTTCTTCACCACTTCGATGGGTATGCAGAGGATCGCATCGGCGGGTCTGGGTCGCGTCGGGATCAACCCTTCAAGCCATTTGCGAGCCAGCCAAGCCTGTGTGGATACTCATTCCTCGTGCGTGATTGCCTGGCGGCCGGGAAATGGTGTCTTCACGATTGGCTGGCTTCTGAGCGGATGCGTGCCGTGCGCGTGTCGCCCCGGTGATGACAGGGCGACGGTGGCACGGTCACGGCATCGGGATCGCAAACTCGCTGCCCGTTGCGCCACGGTCACTGGGCGAGGTTCGGGTGAGGTGGCAGAGTAAGCCGCGTGGGCGCGACGCAGTACTACACCGCGACGAGTCTCGACGGGTACATCGCCGACGAGAACGACTCCCTCGACTGGCTCTTCGAGGTCGATCGCGGCGCCGATGAAGGCGAGCAGTCGTTCGCGGCGTTCCTCGCGGACGTCGGCGCAATGGCGATGGGCGCGACGACATACGAGTGGGTGCTCGGCCACGAACGGGTGCTCGACGAGCCCGATAAGTGGCGCGGCTGGTACGGCGACAGGCCGTGCTGGGTCTTCACGCACAGGACGTTGCCCGCGGTTCCCGGCGCGAACATCGTGTTCGTCCAGGGTGACGTGGGGCCGGTGCACGAGCAGATGGCTGACGCTGCCGTCGGAAGGAACGTGTGGCTCGTCGGCGGCGGGGACCTTGTCGGCCAGTTCGCGGACCGGCAGCTTCTCGACGAGATCATCGTCGGGGTCGCGCCGGTGACGCTCGGGCGCGGCGCTCCTCTCCTGCCTCGCCGGCTCACGGCATCGCGGCTCGAGCTTGTCGACGTCTCCCGCGACCGGCAGTTCGCACGGCTCAGGTACCGCGTGTCGCGCGTCTAAACAGAACTCGTGGTGGTCAGACCTTCGCTCGCCCGAGCGAGTCGATCTGCTCTCGGACGCGACGCACGTAGGGCAGTGGGCGTGTAGATCGCGGCGCGCGCGGGCGTCACCTCGTCGGCACGCGTTAAGATCGGCGCCGTCATCCGACAGGGGGGAGCGGAAATGACTGTGCCCAGGACATTGGCCGTGCTCGTGATCTGTGCAGGCGCGTTCGTCAACGCGTCGAGTGCACCGGCGGCGACGTCGCATGAGTTCCAGCTTCGTGTCTTGTCCAGCCCGCCCAGCATGGTCACCGGCGGTGATGCGACGCGGATCCGCGGTGCCCGCTTTCTCCCGCTCGAAGGGCGGAACCACATCCTGCTCGAGCAGGATCCGGCGTGGCCGGTGTTCCTGGCGGAGCTGCGCGCGTTCATCGGCGCGCCGGAGGTATTCACCCGCGAGAGCCTCGAGGATCTGACGCAACGCGAGCTCGAGGTGCTGGACCTCGTCGCGGACGGCCTCAGCAACGAGGAGATCGGCGCGCACCTCCATGTCA
>WNGA01010987.1_pt1 | contig 11887 bp, 8 predicted proteins | sample 5400061 | NCBI WGS metagenome assembly WNGA01 (sample SAMN13153366, study PRJNA577476) | soil metagenome | isolation source: 100 cm soil or saprolite under grassland replicate 2 | place: USA:California | collected 2016-06-15
AACTTGCCAGTTGAACTTTCTAACGGCGTGGTTTCGACCACTGCGAAAGTTTGGGACATTCTTGTTGCAAGCAAAAACGGCGACTTAGTCACAGTTAAAAAAATGGTTTCTGAATGCCCTGAATTAATTTATGCCCAATACAACTATACACCGCCCATTCATTTCGCTGTTCGTGAAGGTCATTTGGATTTGGTTAAATATTTATTGGACAATGGAGCACATGATCCCGATTACAAAATTTATCCGTTTTTAGATACCCTGCAAATTATTGCAGAAGATAGAGGATATGATGAAATTGTAACCTTATTAGATAAGTATGCTTCTGACACTTCAATGCATAAATATAAAGGGGACAATGGAAAGATTTATTTCAACAGAAGTGAACTTCAAAAGGAATTTGAAAAAGCGGTTAATGATGAAGACTTAGAAAATACAGAAAAGATATTGAAGGAACATCCGGAGTTTGCAAAAGATGAAACTTATTTCTGGGGTGAAGGAATTTTAACTTTTGCTGCAAAAGAAAATAACCGTAAAATGATTGATCTTTTGATGAGTTGTGGAGCAAAAGTTCCTGACATATTAAAGTGGACACAATTTTATTATTTTGAGCATGACGATGGTGCCGCTTACATGATGGAAAAGGGAATGAACCCAAACACAATGAGTTGGCATCATGTCACTATTCTTCATGACATGGCACAAAAAGGCAATATTCGAAAAGCAGAACTGCTTCTAAAACATGGTGCAGAAATAAATCCGATTGATGAAGAATATCAGTCCACACCTCTGGGAATGGCTTGCAGAGGGGGACATATAGAAATGGTTAAATATTTACTTAAACAAGGTGCAGATCCAAACAAAGCAGGAGCACCCTGGGCGACACCTTTAGCATGGGTAAAGAAAAAAGGACATATTGAAATTGAAGAAACCTTGATAAATGCAGGAGCAACATAATTGCAAAAAAACGAATACAGAACAAAAAGTATTTGCAATAGCAGGGCTGAACATTAGAGCAATCGGCAGCAAATCTTTAAATAATCACTGTCTTTTTGTTCGTTGCTTTTCTCAAAATCAATTTCATATCTTCTTAGAATTGATTGCGGATTTTCTTTTTGTGCTTTCATTGCTATTGAAACCAATTCTTCTTTTCCTTGAATGTATGCAACATCCTGTGTTTAAATTTTCCAGTCCTTCTGCCTGGATCGGTAGAATGTTTGCTGCGCCGCAGTAATAGAACCGTGAATAGAGGTCTGCTAAACCAGCAAGATCATATAATTCAAGTAAAGCCGGAAGAATATTGTTTTCATAACAAATTAAAAAAACATTGATTGTTCTTTATAAAAGCAGGATTATTATTTTGCGTCGTTAAGACCCCAAATAAAATCTGCGTTGAAGCCATAACTAAAGCTGGTGTCAGATTTTGTATTAAGAAATCGCGCATAGCTGTGACAACTCATGCAACTGGATGTTTTTTGTACATATGTTTCCATTATAGCGTTGCCCATAAGTGCGGGCTGATAATCGCTGCCAGGAGTAAATAAATTGGGATTGAATGGCCATTGAGTACCCACCAACCGGTAGTGCAGCCAAACAGATTTTTTATTATTTTTTGCAATAAGTGCATGGAATTGTTCATTGATTGAATCAGTGCTCTTTAAAGATGCAAGTATTTGAACTACCTGTGACGATTTGCGACTGAAAGGATTCGGCTGATAAATTGAATCAGGATGTTTGTTATAAAGACTTGCATCCGTGTTATTCTCATCAAAATACAGATAATCTATACCCGGTTTCAGAATAACTTTCCCTGTACTGTCAATGAGCGGCGCATTGTCAATATGTTCGAAGCTACTCCATACCCATTGTGTGACTTCGGCAACTTTATGTATTATATGCATTCCCACCAAACCCAACGTTCTTACTTTCATTCCATTTTTTTCTTTGACACGTACGGTTCGTGTGAAATAATCTCCGTACTCACTGCTGTCTGTAAGCACTACCCATGCAGATTTAATTATAATTGCACCTTCATTTTTTGAAAAGCTATATGTTGTATTACCAATCGTTTTGCTGGAATCCTTAATATTCCCCACAGGGAAGTAAGCTCTTTTGTAAGTTTTTTCAATATTTACAGTGTCTTTACCAGTCGTTACTATTAAGCCTTTTGTGTATGAAGGCCATGTTTTTGTAAACTGCATTTGCCCTGCTTTGCTATAGAGATTGCTTTTTACAATATAATCATAAGCCTGCTTATTATAAAAATTCTCGTATAGTGTGTACATGTGATTTTTATCAACCACAGGAAACTGTTCCGCATCAAGAATGGTAAACATACTATCTACCTTCGCAATTCTGAATATTGAAAAGGTTCCGGAATTAAGTGGATGAATATTCCCCGGTTTCTTAGAGACTGAATCAATAGCCAAAGCAGTGATTCCATAATAGTCCATTGTTTTATACTTTCCTGTTTGCCAGTGTGAGGGGCTTTGTCCGACTGGTACAAAAATCTTTGTACTTGGCATCCAGTGTTCCCAAACTGATGTCCCGGCGTAATCAGTAAAGCAAGCCGAAGAATCAGGCCCGCCGTTTTCTGTAGCCGGCCAATTAAGCGCAATAAATGTTTTCCACGATAGAATATCAAACCTGTTTTGCAGGAAGTTGATTAACGCCGTCGTATCAGGAAAGCCCGGTATATCTTCTGCTTTTGGCAGGTCAACACTGAAAGGAATATTGTACGCTCCATCAACACCACATAAGGAAAGATCAAGGGTATCAGTTTTTTGTTGAGCGCCTGATAATTCATCTGATGTTTTGCTATTGGTATTACATCCATTTATAATAGCGTAAATGCAAATAACAAAGATTGAAAGAATTATAATGATTTTCATATACTAATGTTTAAGGGATTGTATGGATTATTTTGGAGGCAGATTTTTTTGCTGCAAAACCCAAATATGCTTTTGTTCTAACGGGTTTCAGCGGATGATATACTATTTTAAAATGAGAAAAAAATGGACAAAATTCTTTTGTGTTATTCAAATGCAAACTCCTTAAATATCTAATTAATGCCTCATATTTTTGTTGAGTACAAAAGCGATTTGAAAAAAGATGATCAAGAAAGTCAAGAGCATGTTGCATTTCGTTAAAACTGCATTCTAAGCCAATAGTATCCCCTGTTGCATGCATCACATCTATATCAAGGTCTACATGATCCGAAAATTCGTAGCAATTCTTGAGTAAAAGGTTTAGCTCATATTTAGAAGCATAAACATATCCTATTTTATCCAGGTATGTCCTGATACCATTTCGCGGTATCTGTTGAATAAAAAGCCGTACTGACTCTTCGCCTCTTGCAAACATTCTTCCTATTTGAGAAACCCATCCATTCTCAGGCACTTTATTAAGGCAATGCAGTAAATGAATTAAAGTTTCTTTCGAAACAGGTTCTCTTGAAATAGTTTGCAATATTGTTTCTGAAGTCGCTAGTACCGCGAAAGGGTGTGTGCCTTTTGCCGGCGCGTAAAAGAAACTTGGTTTTAAATTGTTTTTTTGAATATTATCAAAATCATATTCAAACCAAATATTAATAAGTGTTTTAAAAGGGAAAGTTGCTGCAGTATGCCAGGCTTTCGAAAAATTAAGAATACCCGGCAGAAATGTTTCAGCGGCAGATTGGGAAGAAAAATTAGATTGCCAGACGTTTAAAAAATATTGAGAACATTGAAGGGAATCAGAGATGCAAAATAACAAATCCGCTTTTTTTTTTCATCGTATAATGGTATCTCCAGGCACCAGAAATTGCTTAGGGAAAGTGGGAAATAACTAGCGTGTTTTTGTATTAAATCAAAAGCATGTGGATCTATCAATGTTCCTTTAAGATAACAACAGTATTCGTCCATTACTTTCGCAAAGGAGTTTTCAAATGTTGCAGTCAAGGCAGTGGACATTTTTCTTATTTTTTTTTGAAATAAATACCTAACATGGAAAGGGAGAAACAAAGGGTTAATTTTTAACTCTTGTTCCAATAAGCGCTGTTTTCATCTTTAGATTTATTCCAGTACGCAGATCCTCCTGCATCGGAACCGGGACCGCCTTCAGATTGATACTCTTCAAAAATTTCAATAATATCATCTATGTCGCTCTCGCTTAGATCTGATGTCGGCGGCTCACTATAAACAGCAATGTTTACAGCTTCTGAAAGTGACACGTTTAATACTGTTTCAGGATAATCGCTTTTCATATAATCGGGTAAAGCATCACCCACGGTTAAATTTGTTGCCATAAAGTTTTGGTTTAAAAATTAAGTAATTCACTAATATAAAAAATATTTCGGCAATCATACATTTATTTTAAATTGTGATTCATTTTAAAATTATTAAAAAGGGTAAAGGATTTCAGACCATCGACAAACCCTATGAAACTTCTGTTCGGCGTACTCTTCAAAACTTTGTTCGCTAATTTCAACTTATATTGCTGTTACATCCTCAATAAGCTTTAGAATTTTTTATTGCAATCTTTAGAACAATTTTCGAAATGTAGTCTGCTGAATAAAGTTTTGGACGATCAAGAGTGAAACGCAACGGAAGTTTTATAGCAGTAGAATTACCGGGTTCATTAATAAGATTTTTCCAGTAATTATTTAGAATAACTTCCTGAATGAAGGAATTAATAAGTCAAAGTAACCGATCAATTGTGTACAAAGAAGCAGGTACGAATATCGAACCGGTTATCTGGAAAGTGTGCAGTCACCTGAAAAATACTTCGGCAGACCTCGTGAATGAATTTGATATTACGGGGCAATTGCATATTCCGGGAGTAAGAAGGCCTTTAAAGAAAGGTGTGTATGAGAACCAAGACGCTTTTTCTTATTACTTTTTCGATGGTGTACCGCTTAAAACTTTGATTGCGGAAAAAGAATTTTCATTAAAAGAGTTTCTGCAGATTGCAAAAGCAATTACGCGTTTACTTGTTGAGTTACATGAAACAGGTATATATCATTTTCGCATTAACAGTTATAACATACTGTATAACCCACAAACAGCATCTATTGAATTAATTGACTTCAGCCTTGCAGGAACAGAATCGTTGCACCACCATATTAATTTCCAGGATTGGGGTTCGGAAGTTGCATACATGGCGCCGGAACAAACAGGAAGATTGCATCAAATGATAGATGGCAGAACAGATCTTTATTCTCTCGGAATTGTATTTTATGAGATACTTGCAGGAAGATTACCTTTCTCACATCCGGATAATGCTAACCTTGTGCATATGCATCTTGTTCAAATGCCCACGTCTCTTATTTCAATAAGCAGCAAAATTCCTTCTGTTGTTTCTGAAATTATTGATAAACTCCTTTGTAAAAATCCTGACGAAAGATACCAAACTGCTTATAGTCTTGAAAAAGATATTAATACGTGTATTGAGATGTATGAAGCCAAAGAGGTGATTGCACCTTTTAAACTTGCTACTCAGGATGAATTGCAAAGAGTAAAACTAACGGGCAAAATTTATGGTCGTTCTGATGAAATAAAAAATCTGCAGGCAGGATTAGAAAGGGCGATGAATGGAGGTTCGGAATTGTACCTTATATCAGGAGAAGCAGGAACGGGTAAAACAGCAATAGCAGAGCAAATAAGTAAAAGTGTTTTAGATAAAGAAGGTGTAATACTTACTGTTAAGTTTAATCAACTTAAGGTTAATGCGCCGCACATCTCAATGATCAATGTTTTAAAAGAACTTGCTACCGTTATTTTATCAGAGTCGGATGATCTTCTCAGTGAATGGAAATATGCTTTAAAAAAAGCTATTAAGGATAACGAGGAATTGATTTTTGAACTGGTGCCTGAATTAAAATGGGTCATTGGCGCGGAAGAAACGGAAGTTGTTGATGAATTCGGATATGCCAAAAAAAGCGCGAATTTTAACCTCGTTTTTCAAAGGATATTGCACGAGACTGCTTCGTTAAAAAAACTACTCATTTTTTTTGCAGATGATCTGCAATGGGCAGATTCAGCTTCATGGGAAACAATATACTCCCTATTGAACGATGCAGAGCTTATTCATTTTATGCTTATCTGCTGTTACCGCGACGACAAACCAGAAAAAGACAAATACCTCGAAAATAATCTTAAAAAAATAAGGGATCTAAAGCCCGGTTTAGTGGAATTGCGTGTTGCTAATTTAAACAGGACTGATATAGAAATAATGATTGAAGAGAGTTTTTCATTTAATGAACCTGGGCAATTAAGTGATCTGATCTATACCAAAACGCTCGGAAATCCTTTTTTTGTTCACCAGCTGTTAAATACAGCTTTGAAAAATAAAACACTTTCTTATAGCGGTGATAAAAATCATTGGATTTGGAATAAAGAGAAATTAGAAAAGCTGCGAATAACTGATAATGTTGCGGGGTACATGGCAGATAATGTAAAACTACTGCCTCTGGAAATTCAGGAGGTGCTTATGTATGCATCCTGTATAGGAAGTGAATTTAATATAACAATACTATCTCAAATTGTAAACAAATCAAAGGCTGCTCTTTATGAGATGATGAGGTTATTAATAAATGAAGGCTTCGTTGGTCTTAAAAAAGATAATATTTATTTATTCAGGCATGACAGGATATCACACACAATATATAAGATAATACCAGAAGACAAACGCACAAAAATTCATTTTTCGATTGCTACTGCGCTTGTTTCCGTTTATAATAATGAACAAGACACTTCCACATTGTATGAAATTGCCGGACACTTTGAAATAGCCAGAAAAATCATACCACACAAAGATGTTTTCAGTATTATTGAATATATTTTAAAGGCCGGACTGAAAGCCAAACATGCAGCAGCATTCGAACAATCACACCATTATTTGTCTTTTGCAATTAGTCTTTTGAATTCTGCTGATTGGGATAAGCATTATGAATTTGTTTTAAATCTTCATTACGAAGCTACCGAAGTGGCATTGGCAGCAGGTAAATCGGAAGAAGCGGAGAAACTTTTGGAAGTTTCGACAACAAGAGCCAGGACTTTGAAAGATAGTATAAAGGCACATGAAATAAAACTAAATCATTTATCAGAAAATCACCGGTTTCCCGAAACAATTGCTCATTTACTGCAGGTGTTAAAAGAAATCGGATTCCCTATCAAAAGGAATCCGGGAAAATTAACTATACTAAAGGAATATGCTGTAATAAAATGGCATTTGAAAAATAAAAAAATCAATGCCATTCCATCTATTCCGTTAATGGACAATGAAAGAGCGTTGATTTTTTTGAGATTAACTGTAAATTCTTTGACGAGTATTTTTGGAGCAGCACCGGATATTCTCCCTCTTGTAATTTTTAAACAGGTGCAACTTTCACTTAAATATGGAAATTCTGTTTATGCACCATTTGCATACTGCTTTTATGGATTTGCTTTATGCGTGTTTGTGGGTGACCTGGAGAAAGGATACAGGTTTGGGAAAATGTCCCTTCAATTGGCAGACCAATTGCACGCGGATGTTGTTAAGTCAAAAGTAATGGTAAGTTTTTATGGTTTCCTCTCTTATTGGGTAGACAGCATCAGAACTTCTGTTTTGCCTTTAAGAGAGGCATATGAAATCGGGAGGAAAGTTGGGGATCATTTATATGCTGCTTTCGCTCTTTCTTTCCACACGTCCATTCGTTTACATTCGGGTGATAATCTGGTCGAGTTGCTTGATAATATGACCGAAGACTGTGCCACTATTAAAGCAATGAACCAGGATCTTGTTTATAATATTTCAGAAAGCCAGCGACAGTATGTGATAAATTTTGCAAGAGAAGTAGAAGATCCTTTGATCCTGAATAATGAAGGTTTCGATGAAGACCTGTTTCTTCAAACGCTTGAAAAAACAAATGACGAAGCCAGCAAATTTGATTTTTATTTCTATAAAATGTCTCTCGCCTGTATTTTCAACGAATACGACGTAGCGTTTGAGAATTCTAAGCTTGCAGCGAAATATGAAGATGAAACAACTTCAAGGCAAATAACTTATCCTGCTTTCATCCTGTTTTCTGCAATAGCATTTATCAAGTATATAGAGAAGAAGAATTTAACGGTAATAGAGAAGAAAAAGATATATAGGCGAATAAGAAAGCAACTGAAATTACTAAAAGGATTTTCAAAACATGCACCGCAGAATTTTGAAAATAAATATACACTTGTGCAGGCTTTTATTGCTGAATATAAAGGACAAACAGAGAAGTCTGCAGAACTATTTTACAGATCAATTAACCAGGCCCAGAAAAGTTATTTTATTCATGAAGAAGCACTTGCAAGAGAGCACTTTGCCTATTTCTATTTCTCAATTAAGAGAGATGAATTTGGAGAATTAATGCTGAAGAAATCCTTTGAATGTTATCAGAAATGGGGAGCATATTCAAAATGTGATCAGCTAAAGAAAAAGTTTCCAGGCATTTTCAAAGATGTATCAGTAAAGGACGTTAATTTGAATATGTCTGCTTTGCAGAACATATATGATCTCAACACCATCATCAAAGTTAACCACGCTCTTTCTTCAGAAAACACGCCCGAAGGTTTGCTTAGAAAAATGCTTGAAATTGTAATGCAAAATGCAAGTGTAACTTATGGAGTAATCATTCTCAAATCAGAAAATGAAAAGCTTATTTCTCTCGCTGCCGGTTCAAATGAAAAAATAACCATTTTCGATAAATACGAAGAACAAAACAAAAAATTATTTCCTGCTTCGGTTGTAAATTATGCTGCAAGAATAAAATCTGTATTTGTTTCAGATAATTTCAGAGAGGAAAAAAAATTTTCTTTCGATGTATACAATCAGTCAAATCATCCTGTCTCTGTATGCGCCATACCTATTATTATCAATGACCGGGTTTTGGGAATATTATATCTGGAAAATAATCTTGCAGAAGCCGCTTTCGACTCAAGAAGAATCGAATTCTTCAAAACAATTTCATCTCAACTTGCTATATCATTGGACAATGCCTTTCTCTATGCAGAAATGGAACAAAAAGTAAAAGTGCGTACCACCGAGCTTATGAGTAAAAATGTAGAACTTACCAATGAAAAAAAGAAATCAGATGACCTGCTTTTGAATATTCTTCCACGCGAGACGGCTACTGAATTGAAAAACTTTGGAAAAACTTCGGCCCGCCGCTACAATAGTGTTACCATTCTTTTCTCGGATATAAAAAGTTTTTCAGCAATAGCAGAGACACTCAGTCCCGAAGATCTTGTTTCAGAGCTCGATTTTATCTTTAAAAAATTTGATGAAATTTCGCTCAAGTATAACCTTGAAAAGATCAAAACGATCGGCGATGCGTATATGGCAGTTGGCGGTTTGCCTGAGAATAATAAAGCAACACCGAAAGATGTTGTTGAAGCTTCCATCGAAATGCTTGAATTTATAAAAGACCTTATAGAAATAAGAAAACAACAGGTCCGCCAGTTTTTCGAGATAAGAATTGGAATTCATACAGGGCCGGTAATTGCAGGAGTGGTGGGAGATATTAAATTCCAGTATGACATCTGGGGCGATACGGTAAATCTTGCGGCACGTATGGAACAAAATTCAGAGCCCGGGAAAGTAAATATTTCGCATGCAACTTATAATCTTGTTAAAGACAGTTTCAATTGTATTTATCGTGGAAAGATACGCGCAAAAAATATGGGAGATGTTGACATGTATTTTGTGGAGGGGCAGAACAATAGGTTCTAACACTGCATGACACGAATATATGTAATGAGATTTTATTTCTCAAAAAGGCCTTTGCCCATTTGATTATATGTTTTCATGTACCCACCTGTACTGCTGCTATGATTCTTCACTTGCGTCCCACTCTCGTGATGCTGTAATCAATTCAAAAGTAAATTAGAGATCAAAAGAATAGTGATATTTTCATCACTCATAAGTCCGGCATAAAATTCTATCTGTTTACAAATTATCTTACACGACCTGTAACTGTAATAAATATTTCGCAAGCAGTTTCGCAATTTTACTGCTTCTTCGTTTTTTATAAAAACATTATCTAAAGGTTCTCTTGAACACCCAAAGTTTCAAGATATTTATGCTCCTCTTGACGGAATTGAAATAAACCTTGTTTTGAAAATAAGTTTTTAACTATTCGACACGAGCACTATTGTATGAAAATAATTTTTATCCAGTTAGAGTACCTGATGTCTTTTTTGATTATATTTTTTTATGTACTAAACTGCATTACTCATGTGATGCTTTTGTTGCACAAGCAATTCGTTATTAGCTCAAGATTAGAAACCGTCGTGCATCTTTTAATTATGTCTAAGCCATAAATCGATTACAGAGATTGCTCTGCAAAATGGTTTTCCTCTCCTACAAATTAGGTGTTCATTCAAAGATCATTTTGCTTTTCGGCAAAGGAATTGGAATATGCTTCTTAATGAACGGCATAATCTCCATAAGAAAAAAGACGAAGAAGAACGACTGCCCGAAACCGATAATTTTTTAAAAACATTACAATTAATAAGAATTGAAGAAGAGAAAGCATTAATGTAACAGTTAAATACCTTCTTTGCAACGAACTCAATATAAAAAATTGGCGAATTTACTGAGTTAATGGCCCTCTATATTATTTGTAGTCTTTGTTAAAAACAATTATTTTTTTGGGTTTGAATCATAAAGACACGTTGTCTTTAATGCTTTATTTTATTTACTTTTTTGCCATACCTCTTCCATTTTCTTTTTATTCTGTTTAGTCTCGTGTTGATATAAATAATTTCAGGCATTTTCATATTGAGTTTTCTCGAATTGTTTTTCTTTAATAATTGTCCAATTACCAATAAACTGTTCACCTAATACAAAAAGATATGTTGCCGTTAGAAAAATCATCATCCATAATAAAAGCCTGCTAAATACAAGCCGGTAATATTCCCTTGCATTTTGTTCCATGATCCCCTAATAAAATTTTTTTAAGCAACTCTGCAGTAACAGCCTGGTTCTTTTCTATAAGCTCTCGTCTTGCTTCATACACTTTTGTTTGAATAGTATCAAGAAATTCATTCAATTTTTTGAATTCTTCTTTTGTTCCTGTTGCTCTTCCTGTATTTGCATTCCATCTTGCGAGGTCGCACTTTCGGCCCAATGAAATTTCTTTTGGAACTCCATCCACTGTTATTCTCATGTAAATTGGCGTTGCGCCATTTACATAATTCTTTGGCTTCTTTAAGTAAAAAAGCAAACTGAAACTTTTACCCAACATAAACTCATGATTTACGGTTATAAAATTAGAACCGCAGCTATTTCAAGACAAGATGTTCGATAATTGAACAGATTGATAATCAATTACTTGCTCAATATTTCGTGAGTACTTTTTTCAAGGCAAAAAGACTCATGAATTACTCACGATTTTTTTGTGCGTAAATAAATAATTTGATGAGGTTATAAGATAAAAAAAGCCCGCAAACATTGAATTTGCAGGCTTTTAGTTTCTTTTGATAATGTATTTCTGCGGTGAGGGAGGGATTCGAACCCTCGGTACAGTTTAACCCGTACCGCAGTTTAGCAAACTGCTGATTTCAGCCACTCATCCACCTCACCGGGGCTAAAATTTTGCTATTTAAGGGCTGCAAAAATAGCATTGGAATTCTAAAATTAAAAATAAAAAATGCCTTTAAACAGAATAGAGATACGATTCAAATTGTTGCTATTAATCTGCTGCAGAGAAATCATTTTCAACCTTCAGCACTAAATAGTTGAAAATGATTTAAACCCTAACCTGGATAAACTTACGTATTAGAAAGATTTTTTCTTTTAAACCCCTTGTTTTATCAAGGGTTTTCTTTTTCTTTGTAATACGTAATATACGTACTACATGGCTAAACATTCCTCTGCTTCCCATCCCCAATGG
>WNGA01010988.1_pt1 | contig 11886 bp, 14 predicted proteins | sample 5400061 | NCBI WGS metagenome assembly WNGA01 (sample SAMN13153366, study PRJNA577476) | soil metagenome | isolation source: 100 cm soil or saprolite under grassland replicate 2 | place: USA:California | collected 2016-06-15
TTCCCGCCCACGTCTCCTCGACGGGGACGCCGGTGCCGTCCGGCCAGTGCAGCTGGTACAGGTCGATCCAGTCGGTGCCCAGGCGCTTCAGGCTGGCCAGGCACGCGTCGCGGACCTCGTCGGGCCGGAACCCGGTCCCGCTCGGCTTCGGGGCGACCTTCGTGGCCAGGAACACGTCGTCCCGGCGATCGGCCACGGCGCGCCCCACCAGCTCCTCGGACGTGCCGTTCCCGTAGACCTCCGCGGTGTCGATCCAGGTGATGCCGGCGTCGAGTGCCGCCCGCATGGCCGCGATGACCTCGTCGTCCGCCGGGTTGGGGCCCCACACGTCACCGCCGGCCTCCCACGCGCCGAAGCCGACGACGGAGATCGCAGGGCCCTGCGATCCGAGCTTGTGCATCTTCATTGGTCCCCTCCGTTCATGTGGAAGTCCCAGGGCCAGGCGTGCCGGAAACGGCGCCATGACCGATGGGGCCGCCGGAAGCGATACCATCGTGACAGGTACAGGCTTCTCCCTGCCGACCGCAGAGGAAACATGGCGCCCAAGACTGTCGAGCAACGAGAGCGGGTCGTCGTCCGCTTCGCCGGCGACTCCGGCGACGGCATGCAGCTGACCGGCGACCGGTTCACCACGGCCACCGCCATGGTGGGCAACGACCTGGCCACGCTGCCGGACTTCCCGGCGGAGATCCGGGCCCCCGCCGGCACGCTGGCCGGCGTGTCCGCGTTCCAGATCCACTTCTCCTCGCAGGACATCCTGACCCCGGGCGACCACCCGAACGTGCTGGTGGCCATGAACCCGGCCGCCCTCAAGGTGAACCTCCGCGCCCTGGAGAAGGGCGGGACGCTGATCGTCAACGAGGATGCCTTCGTCGACCGCAACCTGGAGAAGGCGGGCTACCCGGCGAACCCGCTCGAGGACGGAAGCCTGGACGGCTACCAGGTGTTCCGCGTCCCCATGACGACGATCACCGTGCGGGCCACCGAGGGGCTCGAGATCACGAAGAAGGACGCCGAACGGTCGAAGAACTTCTTCGCGCTGGGGTTGATCTCGTGGATGTTCGGGCGCCCCACGGACGTCACGATCAGCTGGATCGAGCGGAAGTTCGCCCCGAAGCCGGAGATCCGCGACGCGAACCTGGCCGCCTTCAAGGCGGGGTACAACTTCGGCGAGACCACCGAGCTGTTCGCCCACAGCTACGAGGTCAAGCCGTTCCCGGCGAAGCCCGGGACGTATCGCAACGTCAGCGGGGCCAGCGCGCTGGCGTGGGGCCTCATCGCGGCCAGCGTGAAGAGCGGGCTGCCGCTGTTCTACGCGAGCTACCCGATCACACCCGCCTCCGAGCTGCTGCACGAGCTGTCGCGTCGCAAGAACTTCGGCGTGCGCACGCTCCAGGCCGAGGACGAGATCGCCGCGGCCGGCGCCGCCGTGGGGGCGGCCTTCGGCGGCGCGCTCGGCGTGACCGGGACGAGCGGCCCGGGGCTGGACCTGAAGTCCGAGACCATCGGGCTGGCCGTCATGCTGGAGCTCCCCCTGATCGTGGTGGACGTCCAGCGGGCCGGCCCCTCCACCGGGATGCCCACGAAGACCGAGGCGTCCGACCTCCTCACGGCCATGTACGGCCGCCACGGCGAGTCGCCCCTCCCGATCGTCGCGGCCGCGACGCCGTCCGGCTGCTTCGACGCCGCGCTGGAGGCCGCCCGCCTGGCCGTTACCTACCGGACGCCGGTGATCCTGCTCTCCGACACGTTCCTGGGGAACTCCTCCGAGCCCTGGCTGCTGCCCGACGTCGACGCGATCCCCGAGCTGGACCCCAACTTCGCCGCCGAGCCCGACCACGACGTCGAGTTCCTGCCGTATGCGCGGGACGAGCGCCTCGTCCGTCCCTGGGCGGTCCCGGGGACGCCCGGGCTGGTCCACCGGATCGGGGGCCTGGAGAAGGAGGACGTGACCGGCAACATCTCCTACGACCCGGACAACCACGCGCGGATGACGGAGCTCCGGGCGGCAAAGGTCGCCGGCATCGCCGACGACATCCCGCCGCTCGAGGTCGACCACGAGGACGGGGCCGAGCTCCTGGTCCTGGGGTGGGGCTCGACGTTCGGGGCCATCCGGGCGGCGGTGCGGCGCGTGCGGGCGCGGGGCCTGAAGGTGGCCTCGGCGCACCTGTACCACCTCAACCCGCTGCCGAAGAACACCGCCGGCGTGCTGCGGTCCTACCCGAAGGTGCTGATCCCCGAGATGAACACCGGGCAGCTCGTGAAGATGGTCCGGGCCGAGTTCCTGGTGCCGGCGGAGGGATTCAACAAGGTGCAGGGGCTGCCCATCGTGCCGGAGGAGCTGGAGAACGAGGTCGTGCGGAGGATCGGATGAGCGACGGCGGGAACGGCCACATCGGCGGGAACGGGGACGGCGGCGGCGGACCCGTCGCGACGCTGTCCAAGAGGGACTTCACGAGCGACCAGGAGGTCCGGTGGTGCCCGGGGTGCGGCGACTACGCCATCCTCGCGGCCGTCCAGTCGTTCATGCCCGAGCTCGGGATCCCGCCGCACAAGACCGTGTTCGTGTCGGGCATCGGGTGCTCGGGGCGCTTCGTGTACTACATGGACACCTACGGCATCCACGGCATCCACGGGCGGGCGCCGGCCATCGCCACGGGGCTGGCCACGTCGCGGCCGGACCTGTCGATCTGGGTGATCACCGGGGACGGCGACGGCCTGTCCATCGGCGGCAACCACCTCATCCACGCGCTGCGCCGGAACGTGAACCTGAAGATCCTGCTGTTCAACAACCAGATCTACGGGCTGACGAAGGGGCAGTACTCGCCGACCAGCGAGGAGGGAAAGGTCACGAAGTCGACACCGTTCGGCTCGCTCGACCATCCCTTCAACCCGGTCGCGCTGGCCCTGGGAGCCGAGGCCACGTTCGTGGCCCGGACGCTCGACAACGACCGGCAGCACCTCACCTCCGTGCTGCGGGCGGCCTCCGAGCACAAGGGCGCCGCGTTCATCGAGATCTATCAGAACTGCAACGTCTTCAACGACGGCGCGTTCGACGCCCTGCGCGACAAGCAGCACGGAGCCCAGCACAACCAGATCCGGCTGGAGGACGGTCAGCCGGTGCTGTTCGACGACGGGGAGCGGTGCGTCGCCATCGGCGAGAACGGCCGCCTGGAGATCGCCGACACTGCCTCCACGCCGCCGGAGAGCGTCGTCGTGCACGACGCCCACCGGGAGGACCCCACGCTGGCGTTCCAGCTCGCGCACCTGTCGCGGCGGCCGACCCAGCCCACGTGCATCGGCGTGTTCCGGGACACCGCCCGGCCGGTGTACGGCGAGGCCATGGACGCCCAGATCGAGCAGGCCACGGAGAAGCTGGGGGCCGGAGACCTCGGGAAGCTGCTGCACTCCGGCGACACCTGGACGGTGAAGTAGCGCCGTCTTCCCGCGCCGGCGGGGGTCCCAGCCGGCGCGCATGGATGACGTCCGACCGGCGGCGACGGGGGCAGTGCGGCCGATCGACCGCAGGAGATCGTCATCGAGGGGCAGGGAAGCGATGATCGTCGCGATCGGCGCGGCGGTGTCGCACGTGAAAGGAGGAATCGGCATGGGTGAATTCGCGAGCAAGCGCTTCGACGAGCCCGACGAGACTCGCTCGTTCGAGCACGGGAAGGGAGAGATCGTTCACCTGGCGGGGTCCACGGCGGCCCGGGCCACGATGGAGCCGGGATGGCGCTGGTCCACGAGCGTCAAGCCAATCGCCGGGACCGAGAGCTGCCAGATGCATCACCTCGGCTACGTGCTCTCGGGCTCCCTGCACGTCGTGACGGACGAGGGAGGGGAGCTCGACCTCGGCGCGGGCGACACGTACGAGATCCTGCCCGGCCACGATGCCTGGGTGACCGGCGACGAGACGTACCAGGCCCTCGAGTTCCAGAGCACCACGGCCAAGGAGTACGCGAAGGGGTAGGAAGCGGGCGAGGCGGAAGGGACCTAGGTCGCCCGGAGCCGGGCCAGGTTCGTCACCAGGTCCTGGAGCGCGTCGACGAACCGGTCGATGTCGTGCTCCGTGGTCTCGGGGCCCACGCCGGCCCTGAGGGCCACGGTGTCGGGGACGCCCATCGCCGCGAGCACCTGAGAGGGTTCGTGGGGGGAGCCCGAGGCCACGGAGCCGCCGTCGAGGTGGAAGCCGCGTTCGTCCAGGGCCAGGAGCAGGACTTCCGGATCGATCCCCTCCACCGAGAAACACGCCAGGTGGGGGGTGCGCTGGGTGGGGTGGCCGTGGAGGCGGGCGCCCGCGATGCGGTCCTCGATGGCGGCGCGGAGGTGTCCGGTCAGGGCCCAATGGTGGGCTGCCTGGTCCGCCATCTCCTCGCGGGCGGCGTCCAGCACGGCCGCCATCGCCGCGGCGCCCGGGAGGTTGGGCGCGCCGGAGCGGCGGTGCCGTTCCCGGTCGTCTCCTCGCGGGAAACCGGTGAAGGGAAGTCCCCGGCGCACGTAGAGAGCGCCGATGCCCGGGGGGCCGCCGAACTTCCGGCCGGAGAGGGAGAGCAGGTCGACGCCCAGGGCCGCGGCGTCGACCCCGAGGCGCCCGACCGTCTGGCACGCGTCGGTGTGGAACGGGACCCCCGCGGCCCGGGCGACGTCGGCGGCCTCGGCCACCGGCTGGATCGTCCCCACCTCCTGGTTCGCGTGCTGGACCGACGCCACGACGGTCCCGGGCGCCCGGACCTCCGCGGCGAAGCGGTCCACGTCGAGCCGGCCGTGGCCATCAACGGGAACCGGGATGCTGCGGAACCCGATCGATTCGAGGAATGCGGCAGTCCCCATGACGGCGGGGTGCTCGACCGCCGAGACGATCACGCGATCGCCCCGGTCCCTGCCGGCGATCGCGGCCCCCACCAGGCCGAGCGCGACCGATTCCGTCCCTCCCGATGTCAGGACGATCTCGTCTGCCTGCACCCCGATCCCGGCCGCGACGGCCTCCCGGGCCCCGTCCAGCACCGCTCGGGCCTCCCGTCCCGACGTGGAAGCGGCGAGCGGATCGCCCCACGTGTCGAGGGCCTGGAGGAAGGCTTCGCGGGCTCTCGGATGCAATGGTGCAGCGACGTGATGAGCGAGATGGACGGCGGTCATCGACCCTCGGTCAACGCGAGAAATGCCTTGTCAGGGGTGGAATGGGCAATCTATCATGCGCGCTGCTCGCACTGGTTCGGGGGCGGGGGAGCCCGCCGGAAGGGAACCTTCCGCAGTGGCCAAGCAAGCCAAGGACATGCCCGGAGACCCCGAGCCGGCTTCCACGCCGGGCCACCGGGGCGCCGAGCCGCGCTTGTGCCAGGTCTGCGGTGTGAAGATCTCGAGCTACAACCCCGGCCCGAACTGCTGGCAGCACACCATCGGCCATCCCTGGCGCGGCCCCACCGCCAAGCCCAAGTTCTGAGCTATCCCGACGTCGGCGTGCAGAAGAGGGTGAGCTGGAGCTCGCCATTCTGCTCGACGTGCACCAGCGCGAAGCCGCTGTCGTTCACGTACAGCAACGGCGGCGAGTCCACGGGTCCGGATGGCCGGACGCCGATGAGGTTGCGAAGCCTGGCGGTCATGTCCCAGAACTGCACCGCCTGCATGCGACGGCCGTAGAAGCCGAACAGGTCCTGGCCTTGCTTCATCCCGGAGGTCCAGACCGAGAAGGGGGCCACGAGGACTCCACTGGGGGTCAGGCGTGCAAGGGGGGAGTTGCCGCAAGGGCGGCGTCGCGGTTCACTGGCAGGCGTGACGCACGAGGTCTCGAATCAGCCGCCGCCGCTGGCCGGCTACGACGTCTTCGAACAGGACCGGGCGCTCGTGGAGGCGCTCGACCGGGAAGGTGCCGGCTGGGCCGTGGAGCGAGCCCACCACGTCGGCGAGCTCGCCGGCGGGGAGGCCATCGAGTGGGGGTTCCAGGCCAACCGGAATCCGCCGACGCTCCACACGCACGACCGCTACGGCAACCGGATCGACGAGGTGGAGTTCCATCCGGCGTGGCACCAGCTGGTGCGGGCGGGCGTCCAGCACGGGCTCCACGCGCTGCCCTGGCGAGACCCCCGGCCAGGCGCCCACGTGGCCAGGGCGGCCATGTTCATCGCGCTCTCCCAGGCAGAGCAGGGGTGCGGGTGCCCGATCTCGATGACCTACGCGTCGGTTCCGACGGTCCGGCTCGAGCCGGCCCTGGCCGCGGAGTGGGAACCGCGACTCACCTCGCCCACGTACGACCCCCGCGCCATCCCGGCCGGGGAGAAGCAGGGCGCGCTGTGCGGCATGGCCATGACCGAGAAGCAGGGCGGCTCGGACGTCCGGGCCAACACCACGATGGCGACGCCCATCGGCACCGGCGGCGAATTCCAGATCACCGGCCACAAGTGGTTCTGCTCCGCGCCCATGAACGACGCCTTCCTGGTGCTGGCGCAGGCCCCGGGCGGGCTGTCCTGCTTCCTCCTGCCCAGGTGGCAGCCCGACGGTACGCGGAACGCGTTCCACATCCAGCGCCTGAAGGACAAGCTCGGGAACCGGTCGAATGCCTCGTCCGAGGTCGAGTTCCAGCGGGCGTGGGCCCGGCTGGTCGGCGAGGAGGGGCGGGGCGTCCCCACGATCATCGAGATGGTGAACCACACCCGCCTGGACTGCGTGCTGGGGTCCACCGGGCTCATGCGGCAGGCCGTGGCGCAGGCCACGCACCACGCGGCGTGCCGCTCGGCGTTCGGCGCGAAGCTCATCGACCAGCCCCTCATGCGCAACGTCCTCGCGGACCTGTGCGTCGAGTCGGAGGCCGCCACCGTCACGGCCATGCGGCTGGCCCGCGCGTACGACGAGAGCGCCGGTGACCCCGGGGCCAGGCTGTTCGCCCGACTGGCCACCGCCGTCGCCAAGTACTGGATCTGCAAGCGGACCCCCACGCACGTCGTGGAGGCCCTGGAGTGCCTGGGCGGCAACGGCTACGTCGAGGACTCCGGCATGCCGCGGCTGTACCGCGAGAGCCCGCTGAACTCCATCTGGGAGGGCTCCGGGAACGTGATCTGCCTCGACGTGCTCCGGGCCATGGCCCGAAGCCCCGAGACCGTGGACGCGTTCTTCGCCGAGGTCGCCCTGGCCGAGGGGGCCGAGCCGCGCCTCGACGCCTTCGCCGCGAAGCTTCGCGACGACCTGGCCGATCCCGAGGACGCGGAAGCGAGGGCCCGCCGCCTGGTCGAGCGGATGGCGCTCGCCTTCCAGGCCTCCCTGCTGGTGCGGCACGGCGATCCCGGGATCGCGGGCGCCTTCGTGGCCTCCCGCCTGGAGGGCGACCACGGGATGGCTTTCGGCACGCTCCCGCCCGGGCCCTTCGAGGCGATCGTGGAGCGGGCCCGTCCGAAGCTGGACGAGGCCTAGGGCTGGTCCGGCCCGCCGCCGATGGGCTGCTCCGACTTCGGCGCCGAGACGAGCTTCTCGCGGCCGCCCAGGAACCCGAACCAGTACACGGCCGCGGCGATGATCCCGCCGCCGATGGGCCCGATCCAGTAGACCCACCAGTCCGTCCAGTGCCCGGCGACCAGCATCGGGCCGAACGCGCGAGCCGGGTTCATGGCCGCGCCGGTGAACGGCCCCCCGGCCAGGATGTCGAAGGTCAGGACGAGCCCGATGGGCAGCCCCGCGATCTTCGAGAACGCGCCCCGCTCGTCGATGGCCGTCCCGTACACCACGAACACGAGGAAGAAGGTGAGGACGGCCTCGATCACGACGGCCTCGGCGTTCGTGATGCCGAGCCGGTGGGAGACGGTGGGCGCTCCGAGCGTCGCCGGGTCCCAGATGGCCTTGGGCAGGGCCAGACGGAGCACCAGCGCGCCGGCGGTCCCTCCGGCCAGCTGGGCCAGGATGTACACACCGGCGAGCCCGGTCTTGATCTGACCGGTGACCCACGCCCCGATGGTGACCGCCGGGTTCACGTGGCCGCCCGAGATGTGGCCGATGACCGACACCATGACCGCGAGCACGAGCCCGTGGGCCAGCGCGACCCCGACGAGGCCCGCGCTTCCGCCCCCTCCTCCGGCCGCCACGACCACCGCGCCCGCCCCGATGAAGATCAGCGCGAACGCGGCGACGAACTCGGCCAGCGCCTTCTGCCATGCGTTCTCCACGTCGCCTCCTCTTTCCACTCGTCGGCGATCCGCCCCGGGGGCGGATCGCCTCCGCCGGGGGAATGCAGCACCCTGATCCGCTCCGCTCCGCTCCGCGGGGCTGCTGCCCCCCGGACCCCCTTTCGTTCCCGTGTCGCCGCGAGCCCCCGTGGGCCCCGGCTAGAATGCGGCCGTGAAAGTATTGCTCACTTCCCCCGACCCCAGGGCCAGGGAGATGACGCGTCTCGCGGTCCGGGCGATCGAGCGGGCGGTGGGCGAGCCCCTGGAATTCCTCGAGGCCGGTGACGGCGTGCGGGGCATCCGCCTGGCCTGGCGGGAGCGTCCCGAGATCGTCGTCGCCGACGAGATCGCTTCCCGGGCGGGGGCGTTCGCGCTGGCCAAGGACCTCAGGGGGGCCGAGGAGCCGTATCCCGGGGTCATCGTGATCCTGCTCGACCGGCCCCACGACGCGTGGCTCGCCAGGTGGTCGGGCGCCGACGCGTGGTTCACGAAACCGGTCGACCCCTTCGCCCTGGCGGACCGGCTGGTCGAGCTCGTGATGGCCCGCCGGGCCGGGGCCGAACCTGCGACGGAGGCGAGCGCGTGAAGATCAGGCTGACCTGCCAGCACTGCGGACGGGATTCCCTGGTCCAGCAGGTGGTGGACAACCAGGGGCATTGCCCGTGGGATGGCATCGCCTTCCAGCCCCACTACACGGCGGTACTGGTCGAGGACCTCCAGAAGGCCGAGCTGGCGGGCAACGCCCTGGAGGGCGCGCTGGAACGCATCGCCGGGATGGACCCGAACTTCGTCATCGACGAGGACACCGTGCTCCTGCGGATCCGGGCCTCGCTCGACGACCTTCAGAAGGGCCGGAAGCCCGCCCTGTCTTGAGGCGCGCGGTGGCCGACGAGAACTCCTACACCGTGCGGGTCGACCTCCAGGACGGGAGCTGGGTGGTCCGCATCCTCGACGCGGACGGCCGAGGCGTCTCGGAGCGGGCCTGCGCGGACGAGTCCGAGGCCAGGACGTGCGCGTCCACCGTCCGCCAGCACATCTACTGGCTGTCCGAGGGCAAGTTCCGACAGTATTACCGTCTGCCTGCGTAGGAGGTCGGTGCGCCATGGGCTTCAACGCGATGCGGCCCGGCAAGGTCAAGCGGGGCGACATCATCATGCTGGTGTCGGCCATCGTGGTGGTCGCGGCGTTGATCGTCTGGGCGGTCCGCTGACCGGATTCGACCCCAGCCTCGCCGCCGAGAGCTTCTGCTACCTCACGAACTGGATCCGCACCGCTGTTCCAGTGTCGATCGAGCCCGTTGCGGACGTCGCCTGATTCAGGCGGTGGCCGTCGCCGTGACCCACAGGGTCTTCGAATCGGGGTCCAGGGCGATCGCGGTCAGCGATGGTCCTACCACGATGGTGGACCTGTCGTGGGTGATCGGGTCGATTCGATAGACGTTCCCGTCCTCGTCGGTGACCCACACGGCGCCCAGCCCTGCCGCGATACCGGTGGGCGCGTCGCCCACCCGGATCGGCGTCCCGGCCTTGTTGATGGACGGGTCGATGGGCACCACGGTGCCGCCGATGCCGTCCACGACCCAGATTCCGCCGGCGCCCGCCGCGATCGCGCTCAGGCTGCCCGTCACATGGATCCTGTCGGTCACCTCGTCCGACCGAGGGTCCACTCGTAGGACCAGGCTGTCCAGCTTGTCGAGCAGCCACAGCGAATCGAAGCCCACCACGGCGCGGTCGAGGCTCTTGTGGACGTCGAAGTCGTGGGTGATGTCGCCCGCGGCGTCGAAGCCGAGGACCGTGCCGTTTCCGAACACCGCCCACAGGGCCCCGAGGCCCGAGCTGTACCCCTGCGGGCCCTGGAGCTCGAGCCGGCCCAGATGGATCCGCCGCAGGACCTGGTCGGTGGCCGGATCGAGGCGAATGACGATCCCCGGTCCGCTGTCGCCCTCGGCCCCCGGAAGCCACACGGCCTGGAAGGCAAGGGCGACGGTGACTCCTGGGCCGGCGCACCCGCAGGTGAACTGGAGGGGCTCGGGATGCTGGCCGGACTCGGGGTCGACGGGGGTCACCCAGGACCCCCAGACCGCCCACACGGCGCCCTCGCCCACGGCGAGAACGGGGTTCCCCCCGTTGGTGTGGACGTCGCCCCGGAGCGCGTCGTCGACCGAGCGCTCGACATGCCCTGTCCTGGGGTCGATCTGTACCACCGAGTCGAGCGGGACCGCCGGAACCGAGGAACCTGTGGGCGACGTCGAGGGAGGGGTTGCCGTGGGGGCGGCGGTCAACGTGCCCCGGCTGTGGCCGAATGTGAGGACCAGGATCACAGCGATTGCAATCAGGACCGCCGTGGCGGCCACCACGAAAGGCCATATGCGACGGGTGGGGGGCGGGATGGGCACCCAGGACGGGGCTGGGGCCAGCGCCTCCCGGGCGTCCTCCGCCAGGGCGCCCGCCGTCGGATATCGGTCCGCGGCCCGCTTGGCCATGGCCTTCGCCACGACGGCGTCGATGCCCGGGGGCAGCTCCGGCCGGCGGTCGGTGACCCTCGGCGGCGCCTCCTCCAGGTGCGCGTACAGCATGGTCACCTCGAGGTCGCTGGCGAACGGGGACACGCCGGTCAGGCACTCGTGGAGCAGGCAGCCCAGCGAGTACACGTCGGCCCGGCCGTCGACGGCGTCGCCCCGGATCTGCTCGGGCGCCACGTACTCGATGGTTCCCATGAACTGGCCGGTCCTGGTCAGCGACGTCCCGTGGCTCATCCGCCGGATGAGCCCGAAGTCCGTCAGGTAGGCGTGATCAGCCTTCCCCACCAGCACGTTGCCGGGCTTGACGTCGCGGTGGATCAGCCCCACCTCGTGGGCGGCGTCGAGGGCCGACGCCACCTGGGTGATGAGGGCCACGGCCCTGGTGGGGTCCAAGGGCCCTTCCCGCTCGAGCAGGCCCCCGAGGTCGGTCCCCTCCACGTAGCGCATGGCGATGTACAGCACGCCGTCATGCTCCCCGGCCTCGAAGATCGGAACGACGTTGGGATGGTCGAGGGACGCCGCGACCTCGGACTCCCGGATGAACCGTTCCCGGAAGGACCGGTCGTGCGCCAGCTCCGGCGCGAGGACCTTCAGCGCGACCCTGCGTTTCAGCCTGGGATCGAACGCGAGATACACGACACCCATCCCGCCGCGCCCCAGCACCGACTCGATCCGGTATCCGCCCAGCTCGGTTCCGATGGAGATGTCCGTGGTCGGCGCCCTCCGGCGCCTGTATACACCTCGCCCATGGGTGTGGGAGCAGAGTTCGGCTACGGCCGGGCCGGACTCACCCGGCAGAACGACTGGCCCGTGGGCGACGACAAGGTGGAGGTGGGCTGGACGCTGGCCCGCGATTCCTGGGGAAAGGGCTACGCGACCGAAGCGGCCCTGGCCAGCCTGGCCTTCGGCTTCGGCACCCTCGAGCTGCCCCGGATCATCAGCCTGACCACGCCCCACAACGTTCGCTCACGGGCGGTGATGGAACGAATCGGAATGCAGGAAGTGGCGACCGCCGTGTGGCGGGGCATCGAACACGTGTGCTACGCCCTCGACCGTTCGTCGTGGCCCGCGGCCGGTGTCGTCGTTCCCGAGGTCAGCGTCCGCCCGGCCTGAATGGCGCGAGCGGCTACTGCCCGGCTTCCTGGCCCTCGAACCCGATCGAGAACAGCCGGTCCAGGTCGTGGCGCGAGTAGACCTGGAATGCGATGAGGGTCTCCG
>WNGA01021314.1_pt1 | contig 11886 bp, 12 predicted proteins | sample 5400061 | NCBI WGS metagenome assembly WNGA01 (sample SAMN13153366, study PRJNA577476) | soil metagenome | isolation source: 100 cm soil or saprolite under grassland replicate 2 | place: USA:California | collected 2016-06-15
CTGGGAAGGTCCTGGCCAGGACACGCCTGGCCCGGCCCCGCCGAGTGACGAGGCGGCAAAACGCAAAGAGCTGGCCGACCTCGCTCCGCCCTACTGATCGCCCTGGCTATCTGGCTGTCGACGGTCGGCGCGCGGTGGGCTGCCGCCGCCGCCGTCCTGCTCGTTGCGCTCGGCCTGTACGCCAACACGGCCGCGCCGACCATCACCTGGAAGAACGGTGGCAGCGATAGCGGCGAGCTGGTAACAGCCTCGTACACCCTCGGGATCGCCCACCCGACCGGCTACCCGTTGTATGTGCTCGTCGGCAAGGCCTGGAGCTTCCTGCCGCTCGGCGAGGTCGCGCATCGCTACAGCCTCTTCTCGGCGGCCTGTGCCGCCCTGGCGGCGACGCTGGTGGCCCAACAGGCTGGCCATCTTTGCGGTCGCATGCTGCCGGAGGGTAGCGCGGCGGGGCACGGCTCGGGACCAGCCCGGTTCGCACCGCTCGTGGCCACGGGCGCGTCCGGCCTCGGCCTGGCGGCGGCGCCAGCGTTCTGGGCACAGGCGACCGTTGCCGAAGTCTACACCCTCAACGCGCTGCTGCTGGCCGCCATCCTCGGGCTGCTTATCTGCTGGTCCGATCGGCGGGCGCCCGGCGGGCAGATCGGGCTGCTGGCTCTGGCCACACTGGTGCTGGGACTCGGACTCGGCAACCACGTCACGCTGGTATTCGTGCTGCCGCTTGGGCTCTTCTACGCGGCCAGCTACGGCCTGCCGACGGTCACGCCGCGTCGCTGGCTCATAGTCGGCTTGGCGCTCGCGGCCGGCCTTAGCGTGTACGCCTACTTGCCTATTCGGGCGGCGCAGGGACCTGTCGCCAACTGGGGCGACCCGTCGAGCGCCGAGCGGCTGCTGCGCCACGTCACGGCCGCCGACTACCAGGGCTATCTGCTCGGCCGGCCCTGGCCAGAGGTGCTGCTGCGGGTCCCGGTCGTCGCTCGGCTGCTCTTCGAGCAGTTCACCTGGGTCGGCGTAGTGCTGCTGCTCGTCGGGATCTGGGCCGCCTGGCAGCGACTGCGCCGCGAGAGCCTGTTGCTGCTGGCTCTGGCCCTGGCTCATGTCGCCTTCGCGCTGCTCTACAACGCGGAGGGCAGCCAGGTGTACCTGCTGCCGGCCTACCTGGTTGGAGCGCTCTTCCTGGGCTTGGGGGCCGGCTGGGCCGCGCGCCAGGTCGCGCTCGAGGCCCGCCAGTTCCGACGCTGGGCCGGCCTCGTCCTGGTGGGCTTGTTAGTCCTCCTGACGCCGGCCGCCCGAGCAGCGACCGCATACGGCGACGTCGACATCAGCGGCGATCGGCAGGCCCTCGAGTACGCGGTCCGAACCCTGACGGCGGCCCAGCCCAGCGCGGTCCTGACCACCGCTCGCGACGAGGAGACCTTCGCGCTCTGGTACGCCCAGCTGGTCCTGGGCGTGCGTCCAGACGTGGTCGTGATCGACACCCGCCTGCTGCGGCACTCGTGGTACCGGGACAGCCTGGAACGGGGTAGGCGGGGCTATCGACCCGGCTAGGTGGCCGCTCGTCAAACCTCGGCTCAGCGCCTGGATAGGAGCGGCGCAAGGATGCCCAGGGCGATCGCCAGGGCTATTAACGCGAGCAAAGCGAAGCGCGGGCCGATCCTTCGCCGGACCCGGCGGCGGGCCCGACGCCAGAACGTCCTCGAGCGGTTGCCGAGTTGCTGCATCGTCTGTCTCATCCAGCCGCCCGCTCCTCGCTGCTCTCCTCCTGGTGGTGCCGTCGCCTCCTGCGGCGGTGGGCGTGCCGTCGTCCTTTGACGTAGTCATTGACTGACGGCTGGAGCTCGTCTTCGACCCAGTACAACAACCGCCGCGCCAGGGACTTACGGCTTAGCCAGTACCAGATCACCAGGATCGGCGTCGCCACGGACCACAAGACCGTCATGCCCACAGAGGCTGCGTGTATCCGCTGCAGCACGGTGAGGTCCCCGCCCGCCTGGTAGGTGGCAATCGTGCTCGCACCCGCGATGCCCCCGAACACCAGCCCGGTGACTGCGAGGTAGAGGATGACGAAGGACAGGTGTGTCATGCAGACAGATTCCGATAGCCGCGCTCATAGTAAGGCTGCTGGGTGAGAATTTCTAGCCGTGCGTCCTAGACGCCCCGCGCGAACGTGGTTGCAGCGTTGACTCAGACGCGCGCTGTGGCCTACAGTCCGGCCAGCTTGGCGAAGCGGTGCGGAGGGATCGTTGGGACTGCATGCCGGTGCACGCCGGCAGCGAGGCTGGATCCATCTTGTCACATTGTTGTGCCTGATGCTGCCGCTCACGCTACTCCCGTCGGCCAGCTCGGTCCGTGCCGACGAGCCCGACTACTTCGCCGAGACCAGCTTTGGCGTCTACCAGCCCCTGATCCGCCGCTTCTTCTTCCAGCAGGGCGGGGTGGCGACGTTTGGCAACCCGCTGTCACGCGAGTTTCGCTTCCGCGGGCGCGCCGTGCAGGTATTCCAGCAGGCAGTGCTGGCCACGGCTCCTGACCGAAGCGTGGCCCCGCTGGACGTGGCGGCAGAGGGCCTACCGGCGCGTGGCGGGGAGAACTTCAGGGCGGTGCTGGTCGGCGACAGTCTGGCTCCGGAGCTTGCAGCCGTCCTGCAGGGCAACCCTCTGCTCCGCCAGTACGACCTGGCCGCTCATCGTGGGCCCGTCCGCCCCGCTGACCTGCCGGACACCGACCTGACCGACGCGTTCCGCCCGCTGCCTTACAGCAACCCGGCCTACGGAGTTGTGGTCAACCCCCAGGGAAGTCCGCAGGAAGTCCGCCAGGTGCTCGATCGCCTCAACGTCCGCTCATGGTGGGGAGGCTACGATGAGGACGACCCGGCCCCGTATTACCGCCTTCACTTTCTCAAGAGGGCTCCTGACTCGGCGGCCCAGGTCGCGGCTCAGCCCGGCTCGTACTGGACTATCAACGACGAGGTCAACGTGCCAGGCCAGGGCCTAACCGACCCGGATGAGTACGCCGTCCGCTTTCGTGCATACAAGCAAGCTCTTCAGGCCGCCGATCCCACCGCCAAGCTGGTTGCCCCCAACATCCTGAACTGGGAGGAGACCTGCCGCGGTTGCCCGGGCATCACCCAGGGCAAGGCCTGGGTCGACCAGTTCCGCCAGGCTTATCTCAACCGCTACCGCGAGGAGCCGCCGGTCGACGTCTGGGCGATTCACCCGTACGCGGTCGACTGGACCAACCTGCCGATGGTCGACGCGGCCCACGTCAAGCGTGAGCTGGCTGCCTTCCGCGGCTATCTCGATGCCATTGATGGCCAGCGCGGCAAGCCGATCTGGGTTACCGAGCTTGGCTTGATCTGGGGCTACGACGGCGTCAGTTGGCGCGAGGAGGCGCCTGGCGTGTGGAAGGCCTCTGCGGTCGGCGCGTACCGAGACGACCTGATCGAGGCGTATCTCAACGATGTCCTGGACTGGCTCGAGACCGATGGCCAGGCGCTGGGGATAGAGCGCTGGTTCGTCTTTGGGGCGGGGCCCTCCATAGAGCGCTATGCAGCGGTGCCGACCGGCCTCTACCTGGTGGATGGTTACCAGGAAGGCAGCAACCTCACTCGACTCGGGCGGCTGTACACGTGTCGGGCGGCCGGCTTGATGCCGGACGCGGACAGTGGGGGCTGTAAGCAGCGCGGGTGAGGCGTGGGCCCGCCAGAATGCGGGCCTCCGACGTATGCCAGGGGCCGGGGCGGCCAGCTTCTAGCCATCGGCCGGTCCGCTGCGCGAGATCTTGAACACCTCCAGGCGGCCGGTCTCCGCCGCTTGCCACGGCACTCGATGAGTCTGCACGATTGCATGCGGATTTATATATGGCTTCACCCAGCGTGCCGTCGTCTGGCGGCTGCATGCTAGCAAGGACCTCGTCCTTTCTGGCTCGGAAGAGGTACAGCTGCATGCCCGCACTCGCATCGGCCGGATCCATATACACGGGTCGCGGTGCATAAACCGCGGCGATCGTCGGTGAGTCCTCGTCCACCAGAATGCCGGCATCGTTAGGCAGGAGCTCACCCAACCTCCGATAGTCGTCATAGAACGGGACGCATCTGTCATAGAAGCGATATTTGTCTTCAAATCCTAATGATACAGAGACAAATGGCTCTGCGTAGTAAGCCTGTCCTATGAGCCAGGGTAACATAAAGCTGCTCGCCGTCAGAAAGTAAACTGGCCTGGAGCTCAAAATTCCGCTAAGTCGAATACACGGTGCAGAAGCAAATACGATTAGCAGCGCGTACTGGATACCACCGAGAAACCGGAAATGGTATGGTAATAGCCAGAAAGATTATCGAACGCCTGGAAAGCCAGTAAACCAGCGCCGATCCGCTTGTTCACATGGCTTATCTTCGATGCAGTAAGAGCGCCGATTGCTCCGATCCAAACGATGGGTAAAGTCGCAACGGCCATGAGCGAGAGAACCTCGCCGAGCGGCGGACGATTGAGCAGTTGGGTAACCGCAATGATCGTGCCGATGTAGTCGTCCGGGTACGCAGACGCGGGGGCGAGGTCGCTTGGAACGGGTCCGAACGGAGATCCAGTGGGGCAACCACGAGGCGCATCGCGAGCGCGCCCAGGACCACGACTCCCACACGACTCCCACAGCGAGGACGAGTCGTCTCGTCAGGAAATTCCGTGCCTTTGGTCTGGCACGCGCCGCAATGGTACGGCCCAGCCGCCTATGGCGGCCATCCCTCGTCCTAGGTCGTCAACGTCTGCGCGTTGGGAGCGCACCGTTGCCGCTGACAGAAACACCGCGCCGACGGGCGCGGCGGAGTGCCCGGTGCACGACCCGAGCGGCGGCCACGGCCAGTGTGAGGATCTCTTGCGCGAACAATCGCTCCTCCGGTCGAGCTCCGCCGACGTACAGGCTTACGGCATACGCCCCCCAACCCGCCAGCGCGGCTGCGGCGACCCCGAGCCACGACTCGGGTCGGGCGAAGAAGACAATGCTCCAGGTGAGCGCGAGGGACAGCGCGACGGGGGCCAGCAAGCCCCGCGCGGTCGCGCACAGCAGCGCAAGCTCGCGGACTCCGCACTCGCGCGACCCGAGGTGCACGAAGGCAAGCGAGCCGAGCGTCACGCCCACAAGAAGCGCACAGGCAGCTCCCGCGATGCCGAGCAAAGGCAGAAGCAGCGCCGTGAGCGTCAGCGTCGCGAGCGCGACGAGGACCTGGACGAGGAGAATCGTCCGCGCTGCGCCGCGGCCCCACACCAGGTGGAGAGCGCCGACGCCTAGTGCGTCCACGAGCACCGCCGCGGTGACGAGCCGGAGCACGAGCACTGTGTCTTGAGGCGCCTCTCCGAGCCAGGCGAGCAGAAGGCTCGGCGCGAGGATCCAAAGCACCAGGCACAGCGGAAGGGCAAGCGCCACCATCCAGCGCGTGCCGGCTTCGAGCACCTCACGGGTGCGGGCCAGGTTGGCCGAGCTCTGGTGCTGGCTGGCGGCGGGAAGCAACACTTGACCGGCGCGCAGAATGGTGCTGCCGACCGCGAACGGTACCTTCTGGCCGATGTAATATGGGACAATCGCCCCGGAGCCAAGAACCAGCCCGATAACCAGTGGTGCCGCCTCCCAGCTGATCATCGCCGCCGCGGTCGCGAGCTGGCTCATAACGCCAAACGATACCTGGGCTCGAACCGCCGACCAGTCGACTCGCTCCACGCGGAATCGGAAGGCCGGAGCTGTCGATGCGAGAATCCCGAGCGCGGCCGACGCCATCACGAACGCTACGGCAACTTGCCAGATGGTTACGGCCAGAAGTCCGCCCCCCAGCTCGAGGAGTACGACGATCCCCACCGCGCGAAGGACCAAGCCAGAGACACTGATGAGGTTGGCAACGTCAAATCGTCGCAACCCCCAGAAGACAGCCCGCGCGAACGCCTGGACCTGTTCCCCAACGAAGGCTACTCCGACAAGCCCGAACACACTGAGAGCGATCGATTTGCTCTCGCCGACGAGGTGCAGACCTTGGCTCAATGGGGCGCCCAAAGTGCCGAGCAGCACGGCGCCAACGAGGCCGAGTATGGCATAGAAGTTTCCAGCCGCCCTGACGAATCGAGCTGACTGGGTGCGTGACTCATCACCCCACGCGGCGGCAACCTCCCTGGTTACGCTCCAGCCGAGGCCAAAGTCGACCACGGCGATGATGTTCGCGAGCGTCAGCGCCGCGAGCCAAAGGCCATATGACTCAGGTCCCAGGCCTCTTAGCATGAACGGGACCAGCAACAAGCCGACGAGAGCCGAGACAATGGCCCCTGAGTTGGTGAACATTCCGTCGCGCATAAGGCGCACGCGCTCAGAGACCGCAAAAGCGTGCTCCCCGCCCTGGCTCAGGCTCGGGTCCAGCTCAGGCACGACCGAGCCCCAGCGGGCGACGGCTGGGGGTGGTCATTGTCCACCTCCAGCACATCACCGAGACCCGTTCTTTCGCAGTACAAGCACGACCATGGCGGCATCGGACCGCAGTCTCGCTGCTATCTTCCGCCCCACGTAGCCGAGGCCATACACGTGCCTTCCAATCTTCGCCCTCCAAGTACAGCCACGATTCACAACTGACTCGGCCATCACGCGCAGCAATTCGCCGCGCAATTCGTCCGATTGAGCTTTCAAATATTCGAAGTCCCGTGATCGAAAGTACTGAATCCACCATCCCCGTCGGTGACAGATCAAGCGTGGGTCGGTTGCATCAGCCCGCCGGTACGCGGTCTTGATGACAAGAATACCCCTGTCCTTCAAGACTCTCGCCATCTCCATGACAGCGTGATCATAATTGGTCAGAAATTCCACCGTCCCGAAGCAAGTAACAAGATCGAATGTTCGATCAACAAAGGGTAATTTCTCTCTATTCACATCCAAAAGAAACGTTCTCTGTCTGACCTCTTGATCGGCGCAAGAAAGGGCGTATTTGCTAATATCTACTCCCTGAACCGCGCTGCCTTTGTCTTTGATTGCTCTTAGGAGGAATCCCTTGGCGCAACCGACATCGAGCACGGTGCGAGGCGAGAACCATCGGAAGAGAAGGTCGGCAGTAGTTCGTGCCTCTTGACCATAATTGTCCCAGGAATACGTCGAAAAGTATCCTGGCCTCGTCTCGCCCGCGTCGAAGTAAGACCGGTCGAACTGCGTCTTGGGGAGATCTACACGGTCAGGCAAAATCGAGACACTCCTCCCGCGTGGCGGGCGATTGATGCGTGCCCTGTATGGAACGTCGGCTTCTCTGGACGGCGGTAACGGGTGCGCGACGCCGACGCGCGGGCAACCCGATAGGCACGTGCTGGAGGCAGCCCGGAATGAACCTCGTCCGCCCAGTCACCAGAGCGCTGGCTGGAGTTTCGCCAGGCGACGACGGAGCCAGCGCGCTATTTCCGGGAGGATGTACACTGGACGCCAGCCGGGCATCGGATCGTCGCTGGCGAAATCGCTCGGTTCATCGTAGCCGGTGGGCTACTTCCGTAGGCGGCGTGGCGCCGGCCAATGCAGCCTCGGTCGGCCCATCGCCGTCTGGCAGCAGTTCGCGGACGCCGATCATGGCGAGCGGGATGGCGGCCGGATAGACCATCGGCAGATAGCGATAGAAGTGGCATGAAGGTCCATAACAGGCCGTTGGGGGTTCCAAGATGGACGAAGCTTGCCCAGATGTCTTCCCGGAGCGCCTGGCTCGCGAGGTATTCGTCTTGCATGGGAACGAGCCAAAATCGCACGGTGACATACAGGACGATTCCGGGTACTGCCATCAGCCCGAGTCGCGCTCGCTCCCGTACAGTGGCCGGAAGTAACCCGATCAGCACGAGAATGAGAACCATCGGTTCCTTGATAAAGATGCCGAGTGTACAGGAGACCAGCAGCAAAAGCTGGCATCTCTTGAGGATCGCCAGCGCGCCCACACCAAAGACAAAGAAGAACCCGGAATCTACCTGTGGAATTCCCTCGTGACCGTTTACACCTGTCAGGCTGAGATACAGAACGGACCCGAACAGACTTAACAGGACTGAAAACCCGAACCAACGGCAGAAATAGTAAGCCAGAAGACTCGACCCGAACGTGAACAACGCGTTGAGGATGGCGAACCGCAATGCCCCTTCAACCAGCTCGTCGAACTGACGCTCAGACCTAGAGAGTGACCGCGGCGGTAGCGGGACGAGCCTAGCGAGATAGGGGACGACGACTCGGTAGTCTCGGTGTGACCGCGGCACATACCCGAGCTGAATATCCTGTGGCCCGCGGTAGATCGCCAGGTAATCCGCCAAATCACCACGAGGCGGGCCTTTCTCGAGAATCTGCTGGAAGTCCTGGAAACTGTCGTAGAAGCCAGAGAACGTGAGCGTGCCGGCGGTCACGACCAGTAAGATAAATTCGCGAATCCGAGCTGCGGCGATTACAGAGCTCACGGCCCACGCACGTCACTTCTTGGCAGAATAGTCGCGAGCGTCGGTGGGATGGAGGGGCAGCTCGCCGTCGCCTGATCGCGCCTCCTCCCCCACCCCGCTGAGGCCGACCACGGCCCGGGGGGCGACGGCTGCAAAGGAGTTGCTTTCAGGGCCGCCCTGGAGTATCCTAGCAGCCGCCGGCCGAGCCAGGCTGTTCCCTTGCTCTGAGAACGGCCGCCCGGTTGGTCGAATCCGGTGTGCGACTCTGTGCGGCCGCGTTGCCCAACAGCGCTCCATTTGCACCTCACCGCGGACGGGAAGCTCATTCGGTGACTCGCCCCCATCCATTGGTCGCTTAGCGGCGACGCTGCTCAAGAGACTTTGGCTTCTCCTCGGTATCGCAGTCATCTACCTCCTTGTTATCGAACTAGTTTCCCAGCCGCACTCAAAGTCGACCAGATCCATGATAGGTCGCTCAATATGCAGGAACCTTCAGAGGCTTTCCAGGAACAAGATTGGTCGGACCATTTTTCCACAGAATACTATGCTGCGACCCTCGTATGGCACCGTACGTCTATTGGAGACAGGCTGAGTTCAAAGGCAAATATTATAACATCAACGACCAGGGCATCAGGCAAACTTGGAACCCATCGGGGACCGACGGTGTCTCTCATCCAAATGACGTGCAGGTATTCATGTTTGGCGGATCGACCATGTGGGGCTAGGGCGCGAGAGACGACTACACAATCCCCTCGCAGCTCTCAAAATTCCTTTCACACGACGCAAATCTTCCGGCTACCGTCACGAACTTCGGAGAGGTCGGGATATGTGAGTACGCAGGAGGCGATAGCGTTTGCAGAGCTGTTGAAAGGCGGGGCTCGGCCGGACGTCGCAATTTTCTATGACGGCGCGAAGGACGTCTACGCGACTCTGGACAACAGGCGTGCCGGGCTGACTGAGGGCGAGCTTAGCAGGGAGCGGGAGTTTCGATTCTTGTCCCGTAGCCGCGCGATTCGGCGTATACGCGGAGATGCTCACGGGTCTGCTGACGAACACCGTTCGACTCGGGAAGTAGACCTTGTCGCGAGCCGGATATGGTGAGCCTTGGGGGGAGCCTGACTTCATGCCAGCGGGCGACGAGGAGGCGGATCGGATCGCGGCCGATGTCGTGGCAGCCTATATTGCGAATATTGCGAATGTCGAGTTGGTCCAAAGATTAGGCGCGGCGTACGGAGTTCGGGTCCTGAACTACTGGCAGCCCAGCATTTTCACGAAACAGCACCCTATAGCGTATGAGACAAGACAGATTCGGTACGCTGATGTCATCGGGCGGATGTATCAAAAGGCGAACCTACGCATTGCCGAGCTGCCAGAGGGCAGGTTCATGGACATCGGCGGTCTTCTCGACCGACGGGAAGAGGGGCTGTTCATCGATTGGTGCCACCTCACCGAGAAAGGGAACGAGCAGATTGCTCGACGGATGATGGTCGAGGTATTGCAGGCCCAGACGGATGGTCGCTCTCAGCCGTGAGCGTGGATCTGCGCGAACGCGGGTGGCGCCAGCGGACCCCCGGCAATCGTTTCAAAGCACGGGAGCAGCTTTCGGACCCGAGCCGACCAGGTCAGCGACGACAGGTCCAGGGCTGAGGGCCCGGGGCTTGACAGTGCAGCCAGCATCGCCCGCGCGAACGCGCTTGTCGTGGGCCAGGCCCGATAGATCCAACCGCTGTCGGAAATCCAATCCTCGATCTCGAGGTCTACAGCAAGCACCACTTTCCGGCCAAGAGCCAGCGCTTCGTATGGAGCGATGTTGAAATCGCCGACTGCCGGGGCGACGAACACGTCGGCGGCGGCGTAGTAGTCCCAGACCACGTCTTGCCCCAGGTATCCTGTGAATATCACCTGATCGGACACGCCGAGTTCGCACGCAAGTCGGTGGAGTAGGGCCTCGTCTGAGCCGGTCCCGCCGATGAGCAGAGTTGCGTTCGGCACGGCTGCGCACAGCTCGGCGAAGGCCCGGATCACAAGATCGACTCGCTTCAGGGGGTCAAGACGGCTGATACTAACGAACAGCGGCTTACCGCCAAGCCCATGCGCGGCTCGGACGTCGAGCCGAGGGGCGTGCGAGGCGAGCCGCTCGTCCAGGCAGCCGCGGACAACGGTCGCGGTAATACCGTAGACGCTCTTCAGCTCGGCCGCCGCTCGATTGGACAACACGATGACGGCCGCGGCATTCCGAATCGCAATCGATCGTAGAAAGGCACGCGCCTCCAGCCTGAGGCGCTGGAATGGGCGGAGCTTCTCAGGTGGCGACGCGAACTCGAGGTAGCCTGGCGCGCTCGCGGCGAGCTCCCGGTAGACGGCCCGATGCTGGAGCGCGAACGGATACGGGTTCGCGGCATAGGAGTTGTAGAAGAACGGGTCGTTGAGGTACAGCACGCAGGGGACCCCGGTGCCAAGCGCCGCGAGGTACGTCAGCTCGGGGCTCGTGTACGAGACGAGCAGGCGCGGGTGAGCGGCCAGTAACCATCGCCGCAGCCCCCGCATGCGCTGCAGCCCGCCCCTTCCGGCGAGCAATTCAACGTGATCATCGTCCAGCGAGAGCTGGTCCAGGACTTTGCGCGATGCTTCATGCATCGCGCCCTTCGCGCATACCCGGGCCGCTCGGAAGGCGCGCAGTTCTTCGGCCCATTGGCGCTCTCCCCCGCCCATCAGGACCGGACGCGCGTAGTAGATCGCTAGGCTGGGACAGACCCGGTCAGCGTGTGGCTGTGTCAACGGCTTCCTGTACCGGGCGCTCGGCTGCGATGGCGCGGTACGCCGCCGCGACGCGGCGGCGGTAGTGTCGCCAGGTGTAGCGCTGGACTATCCTGTCGCGGCCAGAGGCTCCCATCTGGCTCGCCTCGACGCGATGCGTGTAGAGGTACGACAGCTTGTCGCACAGCGCCTCGACGTCGCGGATCGGCACCACGAAACCCTCGAGGCCGGGCCGGGCGACCGATCTGGCGTGATCGGTAAGGACAACCGGCAGCGCGCTGGCCATCGCCTCGAAAGCGACGAGTGGGCCGGTATCCGCGAGCGAGGGACACACGAACGCGGACGCGGACCGAAAGATCTGTGGAAGCTCATCATGCGGCACGCTGCCCAGCCACCGATACACCCCCTCGTATTTCTGCAACAAGGACCGTCCGAAAGGATCGGAGGCACCGACGAGGACGAGTTCTGCTCTCGGCAGGGCCAGCCGACGCCACGCCTCGAGCAGATAGTGCACCCCTTTCCGGCGGTTGATCTGCCCGACGTACAGCACCCGAAACGTGGACCGGTACGACGGCTCGCCCGGATCGGGTTTGAATCGTTTTGGGTCAGCGCCGTACGGAATCTGAACGATGCGCTCCCGCGGCACACCGTATTCAACCAAACACTGCGTAGCATAGTCCGACGCGACGAACAGATAGTCAGCTTCTCGTCGTTCGGC
>WNGA01010991.1_pt1 | contig 11885 bp, 9 predicted proteins | sample 5400061 | NCBI WGS metagenome assembly WNGA01 (sample SAMN13153366, study PRJNA577476) | soil metagenome | isolation source: 100 cm soil or saprolite under grassland replicate 2 | place: USA:California | collected 2016-06-15
GTAGCCGGCCGGCGCGGTCCAGCGGTAGAAGAGGCCGTTGGGGCCGGAGGCGTCTTCGGACAGGTAGACGTGGGTGCGGTCGCTGTCGATCGCGAGGGCCTCGTGGGCGTACCGGCCGAGCGCCTTGAGCGGGATCGGGTGCGCGGTCTTGCCGTCGCCCCACACCTCGAAGACGTAGCCGTGGTCCTTGAGCCGGGTGGTCCCGTTGGCCTTGTTCTCGGTCTCTTCGCAGGTCAGCCAGGTGCCCCACGGCGTCGGTCCGCCGGCGCAGTTGGTGAGCGTGCCGGAGATGCCGACCCACTCGGCGAGGTTCGTGCCGTCATTCGCGACGGAGATCACCGTGCACCCGCCGGCGGAGCCGACTCCGGGGTCGTAGACGGTGCCCTCGATCTGTGGCACGCCCAGCGCGTTGTTGCTGCCGATCTCGTGGTTCTGGATCAGGTAGCGCCCCGGTCCGTTGTCGAACACCGCGGTCCCGTCGTGCAGGGTCGGCGTCGCCTGGCCGGTCGTGAGCCTGGTCTCGCCGGCCCGGGTGACGATCCGGTACTTGAAGCCCGGCGGCAGCGCGAGGATGCCGTCGGGGTCGTCCATCAGCGGCGGGAACGGGCGGTGGGTCGGGAACGAGCCGCTGTGCGGACCCGGGGTCGAGTCGGCCAGCGACGGCACGGCACCGACGGCGGTGAACCCGACGCCTGCGGCGCCGACGGCGGCACCACGGAGGACAGAACGACGAGCGACGGACATGGCAAGTCTCCTTGTTACGTTCGCGGTTCGTGACTGTGCAGCGCCGCACGGCGGCACTGCGGGCCGGACCCCTCGACCCCATGGCGACGGTGGCCGCCGCAGCGAGTCGATCCTTTCACTCCACTGACTTCCAGACGGCAAACAGAACCTGAACAACTAGTGCTAACCGCGCACGCAGCCGGGACTGCAACGAACCACCTTCTCCGGCGGGTCTACTGTGGGAGGTGATGGTGATGCGAAGGTTCAGCGCGATCGCCGCCGTCGCTGCGGCGGCCCTGCTGGTTGCTTGCGGCAATGAAGCCGGAGCAGGAGAGGAGCCGACGATGACTCCGGCCGGGAGTACGTCGCCCTCGTCGCCCGAGCCGAGCCGCCAGTCACCGGCGTCCGGTCCGGTTCAACAGGCCAAAGCCGACCTGGCGCGCCGGCTGGGTGTCGATCCGGGGCAGGTGAGCGTGGTCAGCTCCGACGAGGTCACATGGCGCGACGGCAGTCTCGGCTGCCCGGAACCGGGGAAGTACTACACCCAAGCGCTGATCAACGGCACCCGCATCATCCTCGAGGCCCGCGGCAAGCAATACCACTACCACTCGGGCGCCTCACGACCCCCGTTCCTCTGCCCCAACCCCCAACCCCCACTCGGCGGTTGAGACTCAGTTGGGTGCGGGAGCTTCCGTCGGGGCTGGGACGGGAGCAGATGCGGCGGGAGTAGTGGGTGGTGGTGGGGCGGTCTCGGTGGTTACCCGGGTGGTGAACTTGGTGCCGGCGCGGGTGAGGACGAGGTCGGAGACGTCCGGGCGGTTGAGGCCGACGACGTACTTCATGACCCACTTGCGCCAACGGTCGGTCGTGTCCGCGCGGAGTGGACGCTCGGCTCGCAGGAGGCACCGGAAGGCCACTTGCCTGTGGTGCAGCAGATTGATGACGGCAGCAGTGTGCTGCTGATTGCGCTCGGGCTCCGGTGACTCGGGCACCGGCTGTGGCCAGACGATCCGACCCTGTTTGGCCTCGTCGATGAGTTGACGCCTGAGGTTGGCCTGTGCACGGAGCAGCACTGCGAGCGGTACGACGTACAGGAGTGACAGCGCAAACACGGTCGCCGTGATCAGTGCGGCTCGCCAGGCCCAGTTGGACGGTGTCGGCCAGTGCCAGATCACCCAGGTGCCGACGGCAAGGAAGATCGTGCCGTAGATGACGGACCAGGTCGCGGCGGTGGCGTTCGGCAGGTTGACCGGCCGAATCGTCCAGATGCCGCCGCCTTCGGACCACAACCGGTACGACCAGCCTGCCACGAATCCGAGAACCCACCCGACCAACGCCAGTACGGCGGAAGTCGTCAGCAGCAGCACGTGATGCGATTTCCAGGAGCCGGCGTGGTCGTCGGCCCAGACGGCACCGACGTACACGAGGTAGACGACGAGCACAGCGGTGACGAGCTTGAGCGTTGTCAACGACACCCAGAGCGCGAGAGTCTCCCACCGACGACGGGACTTGGGAGTCAGCGCGACGACCGGGCCGTAGCGTGCCGTGTAGTGCTGCGCGGTCCGATCGAGGAGGGCTCCGACGCCGGCGAGTGGGCTGCCGAGGTTCGACGGCATGCTGCCGAGCAGCGTCAGTGTGAGGGCGAGCGCGAGGATCGTGAAGAGGGTGCCAAGGGCAATGATCTCGCCGTCCTCGCGGGGTCTGTCATGCCAGCGCTGTGCGGCAAGGGCGATGAGCGGGATCAGCGGCGTGAGCAGGACGATGCCATGCAGGAGGGTGCCGGTGCGCAACGCCGCGAAGCCGAACGCGGTCAACAAAGCACCGACGCCGATCGCTGTAGCAGGCGCGGCCGCCCACCCGTGCAGTACGCCGAGCAGCGGAAGAGCAAGCAGTACGGCGCCCGAGCCGAGCAACCACAATGCGAGGAACCGGGCGATCGGGCCGCTCGATGCGAGTCCCAGCACGGTCCAGTACGGGAACAGCATGCCGCCGCGCAGACTCCGGGTGACCGGCTTGATTGCGGACAGTCCGGATCGCCGGCTGTCGGCGACTGTCACGGCGACGCTGGCCGCGGTGGTCGCGGTGCGGATGAGTTGGTCGCTACGGGCCTCTTCGGAGATCGGCTCGCGTCCTATGCCGGCACGGTCGAGTGCCTCGAGGGCCTGACGACCGAGCTCGGTTGTAGTTGGCGTGAGCGGTTGGTCTTCGCGGGTGTTCTGCAGTTCGCCGAGGAGGTCGTCGTACTGGTCGACGAACAGTTCGCCGCGTGAGTACCGGTTCGCGCGATCGATGCGGTCGGCCTTCACTGCCGCCGCGATCGCCGGCAACTCCGTCGTGGCGATGCTCAGGTGGACGGCCCAGGCCGCGATCGCTGCCAACTTCGGTAGGCGCGCCGGGAGCTGGCTGCCCGTCGTACCGTGCAGATAGACAGGCATCAGCTCGTGGGCCGCCTCTTGCTTGAGCCGATCCAGCATGGCCGGCTGGTCGCCGAAGAGGTTGGTCACCAGGCTGCTCACGAACTCCTCGGCGGCCTGGTGCGCCAGTTGCTTATCGGACTGGAGCTTCCCTTGGCGGATGGCGAGGCGCTGGATCCGCTGGGGCGTCAGGATGATCTGGCACAGCATGGTGGCCGCATCGATGCGGCCCCAGGCCCAGTCGTTCATCCGCCAGGAGCGCTTGAGGAAACCGCCGAAGCGGCGCAGCGACAGCCCGCCGACCTTGTCGTCGGGTGTCCTCGAGTAGACGGCGAAGTCGTTGGCGGTCTGCAGCGAGATCTGGACCAGGTCGATCGGCAGGCTCGCCTCGGTGGGCGACTCGTCCGCGATCGTCCAGGTGGCAACGTGCAGCCAGAGCAGGCGATGGAAGACGTTGCCGTCGACGCTCTCGAAGAGGTCCCGCCAGGCGGCCAGTCCAGTGGCTTGGAGGAAGTCGGCGCTGACGTCGGACAGCTGATCGGTTACCGACGCGACGGCCCTGACCACCTCCTCCACAGCCTCGGCAGCCTTCTGGCCGAGCGCGCCATTGGTGCTTGCGGCGCGGAGTACGCCGGGGACGGCGGCCAACTCGGCCGGGGAGACCCGGCCGTTGACGTCGCCCAGCTCGTAGTCCGTCAGCTTGTCGACAGCGACCTCGATCCGGTTGTCGTCGAGGCCGAGCATTGTCAGGGCGTAGAAGGCCAGCCGCACACCCCAGTACTCCGCGCTCGGCTGGAGCTTCGCGAGGATCGCGTTGTTCGTCCAGATGTCGTCGGTGCCGTCGCGGACCTCGCGCAGCCGGGCCTGCGCCGAGCAGACGTCGGAGCGCGCATCCGCGATCCTGGTCGCCCCGTCGGCCGAAGCCACGCCGATCAGCAGGTCGAGCATGTCGATCGCCGACTCCGAGATGTCGATGGCCGCCGTCGAACCCCAGGTCCACGGCGACGGAACCGGACCCGGGCCGACCGGGAGGTCGCCGGCGGGCACATAGGGGAGTGGGTCGGTCAGCATCCAGGCCTGCTGCGCGTCCTCGGCAGCTTGCCGTATGCGTTCGTACGACCAGTTCGTCGGCGGAGTGAATCGCTTCGCGAGATCGCGGGCCGCCCTCCGGACCCGCAGTTGCCGGTAGTTGTCGAAAATCGCGGCGGACAACTGCTTGAGATTCTCCGCGCCGGACGCGGTCTCCAGAACGTCGTGCCGTGTACCACGACGTGACGCGCTCGCACGGTTGAAGTTCTCCACCTCGTCGACAAAGGTGCGGCTGCTCTGACTCATCAATGCACCGAGCAGGCCGCCCATCGTGCCGGTGACCTCGGGCGGCGTGTCCGGATCGTCGGCTGGATCGATGTCGTTGGCGGGCGCGTGCGGATACACCAGCAACATCACGCGGTGCACGAGACCACCGGCCGGCATCCTGCTGATCGCGTCGAGCGCCCGTTGCGTCGGAGTGTTCTCGAGTACGCCGCCATCGACGGCGTACCGCGACCGGTCGTCCGGCACCTGATCGGCCGGGCCCGCGTCCCGCCACGAGACGTATTTGCCGAGATCGGGCCGCTCCTTCGGCTTGGAGATGTCGCGTCGGGAGCGCGATTCGCTCCAGGTGGCTTGGCCCTCGTTGCCCTTGCGGCTGGCCACCGCGGGCACGAAGCACGGCTCGAACGCCAGCGGGAAGCCGGCCGAGCAGCGCGCGGCAAGTGCGAGCCGCGCCGCGACCAGGTCGGCGTCACCGGCGGGCGCGAAATCGTCGGCGCCGTCGACCGAAGGAGCGCCGCGCCGGAACCAGAACTGACCTGCGTGCTGTCGCTGCGGCAACTGCTGGCCGAGCGAGTCGACGGACACTGTCCTGGCGCCGTTCAGCAGCGTTGTGGTGATGGTGAGATCTACTGGCCGATCGTCGATCGGGGTCTGGTCCCAGGGCTCGATCAGCCGCCGGAACGCCTCCTGCAAGCGAGGCAGGAAGTAGTCGTCGCCGCGCAGCAGCGACGCGGGCGATCCGCGGAACGGCTGTTGCAACAGGCTGTCCATCCGGCCTTGCTCGGCCCACAAGTCGCGCAGCAGTGCTACGTCGGCGAGCTTGTTCGCCTGCCCGAGAGCAAGCGCCGCGCCGTTGATACCGCCGGCCGACGTACCGGCGATCACATCGGCGCGAGCCGTCAGCCCCAGCATGTCGAGCAAACGCCCGTACGCCCCGGTGCCGCGGGTGACCGCATTGATCTCGTTCACCACGCCGCCCATCCAGACGGCCAAACTCACCCCGCCGTTCAACACCACCGCAAAGCGAATCTGCTCCTTCGGATACGACACATTCATCGCAAAGACCCCCAGCGAAATCCACCCCGTGAGAACACGAAAGCCCCGTCCGATGTTACGTCCGTCTTTCGCCTCCGCACAGCACCTGATTGCACTGAATATTCTCTACCGTCATTTCGGCCGGGACGGAATTTCTTTGATGTCCCGGAATTCCCCGGAGTGGGTACGGGAGCGGCTGGGCCGGGCGGTTACGCTGATCGCAGCCGCCCCTGAGTCGGGAAGGTGGATGATGCTGGGACTGCCCACGGGGATTCGGGTCTGCCTGTTCGATCTGGACGGCGTACTCACCGACACCGCGGCGGTGCACGCCGCGGCGTGGAAGGCGATGTTCGACGAGTTCCTGCGGGCGTACTCGGCCCAGCAGGGCATCCCGTTCACGCCGTTCGACGCCCGGGCGGAGTACGACGCCTTTGTCGACGGCAAGCCCAGGGTCGACGGCGTCCGCGACTTCCTGGCGTCGCGCGGTATCACGCTGCCGGAGGGTACGCCGAACGATCCGCCGAGTACGACGACGGTCAACGGGCTCGGCAATCGCAAGAACGAGGCCGTCCAGCACCGGATCCGCACCGTTGGGGTGCACGTGTTCGAAGGCTCACGGCAGTACCTTCAGGCCGCCGAACGGGTCGGCCTGCGCCGTGCGGTGGTCTCGTCGAGCGCCAATACTCGCGAAGTGCTCGACGTCACCGGACTCGCGCCGTACATCGAGGAAGTCGTTGACGGCGTGACGATCCGCACCGAGGGGCTGCGTGGGAAGCCGGCGCCGGACACGTTCCTGGCGGCGGCGCGACGGTTCGGGGTTGAGCCGACTGAGGCGGCCGTGTTCGAGGACGCGCTGGCGGGGGTGGCGGCCGGGCGGGCCGGCGCCTTCGGTCTCGTGGTCGGCGTCGATCGGGTCGGCCAGGCCGACGAGCTCAAGTCGCACGGCGCGGATGTCGTTGTACGTGATCTGGCCGAGCTACTGGAGGGGGAGCAGCGATGATCGACCGCGGGCATCATCCGATCGAGCCGTGGCGGTTGCGGGAGACCAGGCTCGCACTCGACAAGCTGGCTCAGTCGGAGTCGCTGTTCGCCTTGTCCAACGGCCACATCGGGTTGCGCGGCAATCTCGACGAGGGCGAGCCGTACGCGATCCCGGGCACCTACCTGAACTCGTTCTTCGAGCAGCGCCCGCTCCCGTACGCCGAGGCCGGATACGGCTACCCCGAGTCCGGCCAGACGCTGGTCGACGTCACCAACGGCAAGCTGATCCGGCTGCTGGTGGACGACTCGCCGTTCGACATCCGCTACGGCTACCTCAGCCAGCACGAGCGATCGCTGGACTTCCGCAGCGGCATCCTGCAACGCGACGTGGACTGGACCTCCCAAGCAGGCAAGCGGATCCGCGTTCGCACCCGTCGGCTCGTGTCGCTCACGCAGCGCGCCGTCGCCGCGATCGAGTACGTCGTAGAGCCGGTCGACCAGACCGCGCGATTCGTCATCCAGTCCGAGCTCGTCGCGAACGAGACGCAGCCCAAGCTGTCCGACGATCCACGGGTCGCGGCGGTGCTCGACAACCCGCTGAAGCCGGTCAGCCATGACGGCGGCGACAACGGTGTCGTACTGATTCACCGGACGACTCAGAGCCGGCAGTTGATGGCCGCGGCCATGGCGCACGAGGTGGACACGAAGGCTCGCTACGCGATGGACCTGGACGTCCGTGAGGACTGGGCGCGCTCAACGGTGATCTGCCAACTCCAGCCGGGGCAGAGCCTGCGCGTGGTGAAGTACCTGGCCTACGGGTGGTCCAGCCTCCGGTCTGAGACGGCGATCCGGGATCAGGTCGCAGCCGCTTTGGCCAGTGCGCGCTTCTCCGGCTGGGATGGGCTGGTCGAGCAGCAGGCCGACTTCCTGGACGACTTCTGGGACGGCGCTGACGTCGAGGTGCACGGTCACCCCGAGCTGCAGCAGGCGGTCCGGTTCGCTCTGTTCCACGTACTGCAGGCCGGTGCGCGCGCCGAGCGACGGGCGATCCCTTCGAAGGGACTGACCGGCGCCGGGTACGACGGTCACACGTTCTGGGACACCGAGGGCTTCGTTCTGCCGGTGCTCACCTACACCATGCCCCACGCGGCGGCCGATGCGCTTCGATGGCGGCACTCGACACTGGGTGAGGCCAAGGAGCGGGCCGCCGTACTGGGACTGCGTGGTGCCTCGTTCCCGTGGCGCACGATCCGAGGCCAGGAGTGCTCGGGCTATTGGCCGGCAGGTACGGCGGCCTTCCACATCAACGCCGACATCGCCGAGGCGGTGATGAGGTACTACAACGCCACGGAGGACGACCAGTTCCTCGAGGAAGCCGGACTCGAGCTGCTCGTGGAAACGGCGCGGCTCTGGATGTCGCTCGGGCACCATGACCGGCACGGCCGCTGGCACCTTCCCGGCGTGACCGGACCGGACGAGTACAGCGCAGTTGCCGACGACAACGTTTTCACCAACCTGATGGCGGCGCGGAACCTCAGAGCTGCCGCGAACATGGCGATGCTGCATCCGGCCAAGGCGCGCGAGCTAGGCGTCGACAGTGAGGAGGAAGCGAGCTGGCGGGACGCCGCCGCAGCCGTTCATGTGCCGTACGACGAGGAGCTCGGCGTACATCCGCAATCGGAGGGCTTCACCGGGTACGCCGAGTGGGATTTCGAGGCGTACAAGGACAAGTATCCGCTGATGCTGTATGCGCCGTACTTCCAGCTCTATCGCAAGCAGGTGGTGAAGCAGGCCGATCTGATGCTCGCGACGTACTGGTGCGGCGACGCGTTCAGTCCGGAACAGAAGGCGCGCAACTTCGACTACTACGAGCGGCTGACGGTGCGCGATTCTTCCTTGTCCGCTTGCATCCAGGCCGTGATGGCTGCCGAGGTTGGTCACCTCGACCTCGCCTACGACTACGCGTTCGAGGCAGCTCTGATCGACATGCGGAACCTGCACAACAACACCGGCGACGGTCTGCACATGGCGTCATTGGGCGGGGCGTGGACCGCCCTGGTCGCCGGCTTCGGCGGGTTGCGCGAACACGAGGGCTGCCTCTGCTTCGATCCCGCGCTGCCACACGGCATTTCACAGTTGGTCTTCTCGGTCCGCTGGCACGGCGCCCGCCTGAAGGTGGACATCAACTCGACCGACGTCACCTACACGGTCCACGACGGCCCAGACGCCCCCATCTCCCTCAAGCACGCAGGCGAACAGCTCACCGTCACCCCCGGCCACCCGGTGACGCGCACCCTCGAAAAACGTCAACCGCTTCTGCCGCGCCCGACCCAACCCCCGGGCCGCGAACCCCTCTCAGCCCTGACCCACAACCAGCCCACAGCAGGTCAGTAACCGCCGCCGCCTCCACCTTCGCCGCCGGTACCGGACAGGAGGACCAGAACGATGATGAGAGCGATAACAGCGGCGGCGACGACGATCCACAGCGTCGCCCGCCTGGCCTGCGTGGTCATTGAACCACCTCCACAACGCGCCCGGCCGGTACCCCAGGTGGCCGGAACGCAATCTCGTGGACGTGTCAGAGCAACTCGGTGACCAAGCCGTAGTCCTTCGCCTCGTCCGCCCCGAGCACCCGGCCTGTGTCGAGGTCTTTGGCTACTTCCTGCTCGGTCCGTCCGGTCGCGTCGACGATCAGGTCCCGCATCCGTGCGACCTGACGTTCATGCTGATCGGCCAGCGTGGCCAGCTCCGCGGCCGTGCCGTTGCCCGAGAACTGCGGCGACAACAGGATGAACATCGTGTGCCGATGCGCGACCCGCTGCTGCGCCGCACACAGTACGGCGACCGCCGGGCCGCGCAGCGTTCCACGCACGATGGCGTGAACCGGCGACTCGACGAGATCGATCGCGCCGGCCAGCGCGAGTGACGGCTCCAGCTCGGCATCCGCACACGCAAGGTGCATATCGATAGGGCTGGTGTCGCGAGCATCGAGAAGCAGCAGTTGCGCGGCCACCCGGCTCGCGACCGCGTCGTCGAGCCGCCCGCCGACGATGATCACGCGCTGCTCGAGCAGCCGGTCGGCCACGTCACGGTCGAGCCCGATCGGGCCGGGCTCCAGCCACGCGGGCAGGACCGGCTTCGGCTCGGGTCGCTCCGGCGGTCGCAACGGCGGAACTTCAGGTGGCCACGGCGGCCAGGTCGCGTCGAGATTCGCGGCGGGTTTCTCCAGGGACATGGTTTCCTCCCTGCTACCAGCGTGCGCCCGAGATCGTGCCTGTGGGAACCCCCGCAGCTCGGGCGCGGCGTGCTGCTTGCCGAGCGATCCGCAGCGGCTCCGGCGTACGATGCCCGGCGAGCGACGCCCTGACGACCTCGACGGCGGCATCAACGCCTACTCGCCAGCCGGGATGTACGACGAGTGGCCGGGTTCCCTGTCTGCTCCTGATCCAGGCGGCGACCTGCTGGCCGCCGATAGTAAGCGGCGAGGTCGCCCTAGGCTCGTCGGAGGGCCAGTCGCCGGTGGCCAACAGAGGGCGGTGCGTCACGCCCACGGTCGGCAGGTCGAGCGTCGCTCCGAGGTGCAGCGCGAATCCGGCCCGTCGAGGGTGGTCACGCCCAGTCGCATCCAGCAACAAAACGTCCGGCCGCGGCGCGAGACGTCGTACCAACTCCTCGACCAGCGGCCCTAGACGGAGAGCCAGCATCCCCGGAACGTACGGAGCTGAGGCGCGACCCTCGAGCACACATCGGCCGACGACGCGACGGCCTTCCATGACGACGGCAGCACCCCACGCCGGATCGCCTGCAGCGCCCGGGCCCGTCAGCCCACGAGGGAAGCAGACCCAGCATCCGGCCACGAGGCAATCAGGCGGCGGAGTCCAAGGCGCCGGCGTCTCGCGAGCGAGCAGATGCTGCAGCGAGGCCAACTCGGCCGGTTCGGTCGGCCACATGGCTCCTCATCCGTGCAAGTGGCTTCGGAACCAGTCTCGCGCCAGTACGGCGACCTGCTCCAGCGTGCCGGGCTCCGAGAAGAGATGAGTAGCAGCCGGTACGACGTCCAGACGGCTCACGCACCGCAGTTGCGCCATCGACTGGCGGTTCAGCTCCAGGACCTCGGTGTCGAGCTCGCCGACGATCAGCAGGGTCGGCGCCTCGACCCTCCCAAGCCGCTCCCCGGCCAGGTCCACGCGGCCTCCGCGCGAGACCACGGCAGCCACCTCGTCGCTCCCGCCGCCGGCCGACCACAGCGCGGCCGCACCACCTGTGCTGGCACCGAAGTAGCCAACGGCGAGATCCTGCCGCTTGGCGGCCCAGGCGTGCGCGGCGGTGAGCCGCTCAGCCAGCAGCGGAATGTCGAAGACGTTCCTACGATCAGACGCTTCCTTTGTCGACAGCAGGTCGAACAGCAAGGTGGCGAAGCCTGCCTCGTTGAGGATGCGCGCGACGTACTGATTGCGAGGGCTCAACCGGCTGCTGTCGCTGCCGTGGGCGAAGATCACCATCCCGGTAGCCGAGCGCGGCACTGCCAGATCTCCGGCCAACTCGACGCCGGAGAGGGGGAGTGCGACGTGTTCGCCCATACTGCCATCCTGTGGGGTGGCGAACCGGTACCCGTGTGTGCGCCGGATGAAGCGTGCCATCATCGACGGATGGATATTGCGTCGATCGACGACCTGGCCGCCGAGCGGCTTTCGAAGGCTGTGTCCACCGAGAGTGGACGCAGTTCGGTCACCGTCTACAGCAGACCCGGTGCCCGGCTCCGGCAGACGCTCACGGCGCTCGCCGCAGGCCGGGTGATGGGCGAGCACAAGAGTCCCGGCGATGCCTCGCTACTCTGCCTCCGGGGCCGCATCCAGCTCCGTGCCGGCGAGACCTCGGTCGAACTCGGCCCAGGGCAGCTCGTCGCCTTACCACCCCAACGCCACGACGTCGAAGCCCTGGAACCCTCCGTCCTACTCTTCACCGTCGCCCTGCACTGACCCACATCAGGCGGCGGCAGCCTGGCCGCCGGCCAGGTCGGAATGCTCAGGGCATTGCTCGAGGCCGGCATCCGTCCCGACCTCGTGGTCGGCTCCTCGGCCGGCGCACTCAACGCCGTCGCCTTCGCACAGAACCCCACCGAGACAGGACTCGACCAACTCCAGGCCCTCTGGGAGAGCATCCGGCGCAGCGACGTCTTTCCGTTCCGTCCCCACCACCTGCTTCGCGGACTGACCGGCCGACGCAACGGCCTGATCGCCCCTGACCGCCTGGAAGCCCTGCTGGCCAGACACATCACCGTCGCCGACCTCGAAGAGACCTTGACCCCCGCCCACGTCGTCACGACCGAGGAAGCCGGCGCCACGATCAGCTACGTGCTGCCGATGGCTTCGACCGGCCCAACCCAAAGCCGCGGAGCGGTGCAGAACGCAGTACTGG
>WNGA01010994.1_pt1 | contig 11884 bp, 11 predicted proteins | sample 5400061 | NCBI WGS metagenome assembly WNGA01 (sample SAMN13153366, study PRJNA577476) | soil metagenome | isolation source: 100 cm soil or saprolite under grassland replicate 2 | place: USA:California | collected 2016-06-15
CCTTTTTGGAGAACTCAGCCGCGCGCTTTCAGGCCGAGCGCGCCAAGCAAGGAGGCGCAAGATGCTCCCTACCGTCGCACGCATTTTCGTCAGCTCGACGTGGCTCGATCTGCAACCCGAGCGCCATGCCGTGGAAGACTCTATCAACCGCATGAACGCGGGCAAGTTCGTCGGCATGGAATATTTCGGCAGCCGCCCGGAGACCACCGATGGCGCATCGCTCGATGAGGTAGACCGCTCCGACATTCCACGCTCGGGGGCAAGCTGCGCGGTACGCTGCAGATATCCGTCGGCGACCGCCTCGCTGCAGCTTCACTGAGTGGCGCCAGCGTAGTTGAGCAGCCCCAGCCCCTAAGAGTTTGGTGTTGCGTCAACGGGAAGCTCGAATATCTCGACGCGCGTGAGTGCCAGCGGAGAGAAGGCGAACCTTACCCCGACGAGGCGTCGGCCAGGCGCGGATGCCGCGCGATCAGGTGACCAGTGTGTTTCGCGCCGAGCCGGCTGGTGGTGTATGCTTGGCCGGTAAATCAAAATCATCATTAACAACCAGTACGGACGAATTCATTTATGACCAAACACGAAATCAAAGTTGCGCACAGTCCCGATTCCGACGACGCATTCATGTTTTACGGTCTCGCCACCGACAAACTCGACACCGGCGATTTGCGCTTCGTTCATGTCCTCAAAGACATTCAGACGCTCAACCAGGCGGCGATGACGACGCGCGAATACGACGTGACGGCCATTTCGTTTCACGCCTACGCCTACATCGCGGAACATTATGCCCTGCTGCCGCACGGCGCGAGCATCGGCGACGGCTACGGCCCGATCGTCGTCTCGCGCGAAATTTTCCCGGAGTGCGAAATCAAAAACAAGCGCGTCGCAATTCCGGGCGAGCTGACCAGCGCCTACCTGGCGCTCAGGTTACACACGCCGGAATTCGATTACGGCGTCGTCCCATTCGATCAAATAATTGACGAAGTCGCGAAGGGCAATTACGACGCCGGCTTGTTGATCCACGAGGGCCAATTGACCTACCGCGACCAGGGATTGAACAAGGTCGTCGACCTCGGCGCGTGGTGGAAGAAAGAGACGGGATTGCCGCTGCCGATGGGCGGCAACGCCATCAGGCGCGATCTCGGCCCGGAGCTTCAGCATGAAGTCTCGCACTGGTTGCGTCGCAGCATTCAGTTTTCGATGGACAACCGGCAGGACGCCTTGAACTACGCGATGCAATTCGCGCGCGACATGCCGGTCGAGACGGCCGACCGTTTCGTCGCGATGTGGGTCAACAACAGCACGCTCGGTTACACCGACAGAGATCGCCAGGCGGCGCAATTGATGTTGGACGAGGGATTCCGCAAAGGCGTGATCCCGTCGCAGGTGAAGGTCGAGTTTGTCGAATAGCCGCGCCTCGCAAAACCGCTGGGGGTGTGGCGAATTGGCAATCGCCCCGTTCCTCAACAACAAGGCTACGATCCCGTCGCAGGTTCAAGTCGGTTTTGCTGTGTAGAGGGCGTCTCATCGCTGAACCTTCATTCCCTTCACGGCGCGATCAAGCAGTCCATTGGAAATCTCATTCCACCGAGCAGCGGCGCGGCCACCCTCCGCAAGATCAGCGGCGGTCAATCCCATCCCGCTCAAATCTTCCATGTAAATGATCATCAATTCATTGCGCTTCGCCTCATCAACCGTGTTCCTTCGGGAACCGGGACTGACTAATTTATCGTCATGTCAATCCAGGCTCCCGAAGGAACACAGATTACAAAGCTCTTTGGATCAGGCGAAAATTGTTTCGGCTATCCGTTCCAGCTCCTTCCCGTGCTCCTTAAAAGCAGGTTCAAGCAGCCATTGACTGTAGCCGCGATGGCAAAACGCAATCACCTTATCCAGCCTTTTGCCACCCAGCGGCAGATAGTCTTCAAGCTCACCACGCTTTAATATATAAATCTTATCAGCGTAAGCTTGAGCAATTGACCGCTCGATCTCATTCCACTCTTGCGGTTCATTCTTCTGGATGTGTGCAATCAAGGCCGGGTATTTTACATGCCGACTCGCAATGTAGTCTTTCAGTGTGCTTAATGCTGTAAGATTCTCTTGTGATGGGTCATCTACACACTCATCTATTACGGCAAAAAGATTAACACCATCGATCGACCCCTTTTTCTGGATTTCCCCATGTGCTTTCTCTATTGCTTGAGCATAGCTTTGTTCGTGTAATTTTATATTAACAGCCGCGACTTCATTGATATTGTCCCAGTCGCCGATAAAACTGGTTTGCAAACCGAACTTCTGTAGGAAATCTGCCCAAATCGCACGCTCTCCTTTTCCTTTTATACTGAAGATTTCAAAGTCAGTTATCTGCTTTTTCCACGAAGTGGGATCATCTTTTGATGACTGTTTTAGCTGATCAAGATGGAACCTCCAAAAGTATTCATCCGTGTCCCCCTCGACTAAGATGGCCTTGCTAACGAAGAATATTTTGGCAGAGCTTGTCAGATCAAGTATTTTGGCAAGGGTTTTCTGCGATTCAGTGATAGCCGGCTTAAGAATAGTTGTTCTGCCACCGGCGTTAATAAATCGATATACGTTGGCAATAGTATCTTTCGTTACGAATATGGGAGAGTGCGTAACCATGATAAACTGTATGTCTAGACTGAGCCGAATATCCTCAATTATTTGCAGATATTCTCGTTGTATTTGCGGGTGCAAATGAAGCTCGGGTTCGTCAATAATCAGCACACCATTTTCAAGGTCAAAGCCATATAAGGTGAAAAGAAAGTGGAGAATACCCTTTTCCCCGGAACTCAATTCAGACACTTCAAAGTTGTCGTTGCCATTTCTCTCAAACCGGATTTCAAGATTTGTGCTGTAGGGGGAGGGTTGCAGAACCCGAATGCTGAGTCCCAGATATTTGAAGAGCAGTTTGTTTATATCCGAAAGAGGGGGCTCTTCATATAATCTGCGTAGAGTAGTCTCCTGATCATACCATCGATAGAGATCATGATATCGGTAACCTATCTTTCGCTTGACAAACTCGAAAACGACGGGCTCTTGCGTATCATTGGTTCTTGTGCTGTCATCCCTCAATCTTTGGTTTACTTGTTGGAATGACATACCGACGTCAATCCCAATGCCACGATTAATGTGCGCGTAGTTGCGGTACGATCCAAGTAAGGCAAAAGTCCGCTTTAGACTCGGCCAGACTTTATCGGTAGAAGCTTTCTTATACTTATTGTATATTTCGATAGCAGCTTGGAATACTTCGAAATACTGCAAATATCGCTTGATAAAGGCTATGGCCGGGGTCGTATCGTTTTCAAACGATAGAGCAGGCTCGTCAGCTCCGGTGCGTACTATTTTTATGATAACCTCGTGGCATTCTTTGAGCTCATCTCGATCAATGTCTCCAGGCACGTTTACTTCATAAGAGCTGTAGCTATTCAGAATGTTGTTGATCGTGTCTCGATTATCCAAAAGAAAGCTCAGGTTGTTGAAATCATTTTGGTTGAGTTCAAGGTTAAGCTTGATAAGCTGATTTGCGTTGGGAAATTGGTGATGTCGCATAAGCGACCAACCGCTCCGATTAGCGTCACCCACAGAACTTATGGTTTGTTTTAAAGTGCCTCCAGTAATGCCGCCTCCGCTTTGCTCCATAATGAGGTTTTGCTCGTTAAACTGCGTCGGCAGAAATAGGGCTTTCCTGAAGCAGTGAGTCACCACCTCGACAAAGTTGCTTTTACCTGAACCGTTCGGGCCAATGAGAATATGAAGCCTGCCCTCTGTGCCCTGAGTGTCGAATGTAATGTCTGGATTTGTTTCGCCGTCAGTTCTAGCAATAAAGCTGAGGAGATTTGAAATGCTAACCGTATTTATTTTCATAGGGGGAACTGCAATTACTAATTTAGAGGTAACCTATTAAACCTACAGCATTATAGTCCCTGAGCTTTCGGTGCGCCGGTACGACAATGGATGCCATCGCACCGAAAGCTCACTATCAACCAGGTGAACTAGGCGCTGAGAGAGGACATCATCGCTCGCCATGCGGTAGCCCTTGCCCTCCAAAAAGGCGCGGGCGCGGGCGCCGTCGGAATCAGGCCGCCCCGGATTGCCCTTTATGTTTCGCGCATAGGCGTCCGCTGTCAACTACTCCATCTAAGCGCGAGAACGCGCTGTAGATGGAGCTTGCGGTTTCAGGTTTCGTGCTTGACGCTTCTTCTCAGAAGAACGAACCGCTTCGGGCCGGTCGACTTTCTTCCACGGATATTCGCAGAAGTAGCGGCCCATCGCTACAAGGTCATGCCTCATGGCGATTGATTTCGCTCCATTCAGATCGGCGTTGATCTGATAGCCGCAATCGCGGCATTGGAAATTCGATTGACTCGGACGGACACCAAGATGCAAACATCGCGAACAGGTCTGAGATGTGTATCGAGGCATAACTACCACGACTTCCACACCGGCCCTGGCCGCCTTGTAGCGGATCATCTGTTGAAGTTCGGCAAAACTCCATTCGTGAACGCATTTCGCCTTGCCCGTCTCACGAATCCCGTTAAGGTCTTCCAGGACGATCCGTTGATTGTTTGCCTTTGCGTCAGCCACGATTTGTTTGCTGACGCAGTGATTGGTGTCCGCGACAAAACGTCTCTCACGACCAGAGACACGCTTGAGCGCGCGTTTGGCGCTCTTGCTGCCGTTGGCCTGGAGAGATCGTCTCGTCCTTTTGTAGCAGGATTTTTTGTGGCGGATATTCTTCGCCGTGTGAAACTTCTTGTCCGATGTGACCGCCACGCGGCTGAAGCCGAGATCTACTCCGAGACTGCCCTGTGGCTGTTTAACTTCCGGCGCCGGAATCGTGATCGAAATGTGCAAGTAGAAGTTCCCCTTGCGATAGATCAATTCGGCGGAGCCGAGTTTGCCCTGGCAAAGTTGTTTGCGCATCCTGGCGGACATCTGCAACCGGCCGGTAACGCGGCCTTTCGGACAGACAGTCAGCGAGGCGCTATGACAGTCCTGATCAAGAGTCATCGTGCGGGCGTCGTATCGCACGGAAGAATGTGATTTGAATTGATGCCACTTGTCCTGGCCGCGCGTGTAAACGGCGCTGACTTTGGCAATCGCGTTGACCACGTGCTGGGAAGGAAGATTCGATTCATCTCGGATCAAGCGATAGCCTTCGTGATGGATGTCGTATCTGCGATGCAAATCTCGCTGAAAGGCGAGTTCGGAAAGGATGTTGCATGCGCGATTGAACTCTTCCATGGCGGACTTGAGCTCATTTCCGGCGCTAGCGGCTAGGATCAATTTGGCCTTAATCGACAGGTGAACACCCATCCGCATAATATGCCACAACTGTTTTACTAGAGGAAAGCGGCGCGCATTCCTCTCCACCCAAAACGAAGCGTTTATGGGTGGAGTATCCTGCGCGAAGAAAGATGAATTCAAGCCCGCCGATGTTAGTTGTCTTATTTACTTTGTAGCGGTAGGCGTGAGTGTTGCTCGGCAGGTGGCCCTCGAACTGCACCCAGTACATTCGCTTGACGCGCCCCTCTTTGTCAGCGTCAACAAAGAAATGCTGCTCGGCGTGGGCGACGTCGTAAAGGATGAAACTGTGACCGCCGGCATACTTGAAGCCCTTGTCAAATTCAATACGGACGGCGGGCATTTCTTGCGATGTCAAGAGCTGATCTTTAACGCTGCGCGCTTGTCGACTTGCGACATCAGGCGATTTTTGTCCCGAAGGCGACGCAGCGGATTGCGCGATTGCGGGATTGGATAATGCCGCCAGACCGATGACGGCCATGATAAGCCATGACGCCCTCTTCATTTTGCGATCTCCTTTATGTTGGATTTGCACAGGAGATACGAATGGAGATGAACTTACGTTCCAGGTCTTTCGCTCATCGTCTATGAGGACGCTATCTTTGCTCTTCTCCCTTTACCACTTGCCGAAGAGTCGCCCGAATAATTCTCCGGGATCATCCGGCAAGCGGCCATAGAGTTCTATTTTTTCACCAGCCAGATCGCGCAACTTGTAAATGGCTTCGGCGAACGCGGCGCTGCGGATAACCTTCGTCTCGACCAGATAGCGGTAAAAATCACGCGCGCTGGCGGCCAATTGCCTGGCATGAGGGGCGGAGGAGTTGAGCACTTTGCGCAGGTACCAATCGAAAAAGAACTCATCGAGATCGTCTAATGACGCCTCCTCCAGCGCCAAGCCCTGATAGTTCCCCAGGAAATCGCCGAGCAACGCCACGTCGCTGGCTTTCCTGCGAGCCGAATCCTCGCCGCCTCTCTTCTCTTTCTCGGCCTCAAAGAATTGGCCGATCAACTTGTCGTTGCGCTCGAAGATTTTCTCTCGATCGCGAGACTTGCGGGTCTTGGCAATTACATTCTCCGGCCCGCCCTCATCGAAATCTCCCGTCAGATCGTCCGTCGCGACAGCATACGCCTCATCAAATCTTTCAAGGAAATCGTCAATCTCCTGTTCGATGCCGGTTCGGCGTTTTTTCAACTTTCGCTCCGTCGCCTCATCAACACCGAGCATGTCGAACATCATCCGGCAATCAATCGAGGCGATCTCAATGCCGCCGAACATCTGGATCAGGCGTAACCCGTCATCATTTTCGACTATCTCAAGCCAATGGCTGGAGGGATATTCTTTCAACCAGGGGATATTGCCGTACGCCCGAAAGATGATCTCTCGCGCATATTCCCTCTTGTTACGTTTTATCTCCTTATGGATAAACTGACTCATCTCCCGGTCACGCTCTTCGATCAGCGACTCCTGGATTTTCGAAGCAGGTTCGTGCTCGAAGATGCATATCTTCTCTCCGGGTTTCATCGTGACGATCAGCGAGTCGCCTTCCTGGGCCTGCTTTTTCTCAAAGAAACCGCTGAAATCATGCATCTTGACCTCCTTCGGAAGTTTCTCCTTCAGCCTCTCTCTGGCCTGATCGAGCAGCGCCTCTTCATCCAATTCCTCCTCCGCCTCCTCTTCAAACTCTGACTCATCCTCATCATCTGAAGGACCGAATATCGGAAGCGCTAACGCCGCAAGGGGATCCTTCAGAACGCTTTCCCCCAGCGATACAATCATGGATTTGAGTTGCTCGTTGGTGAGGCTTGAAATGTCGAGCGCCTTGGTCACGACAGGAATCAGGTCGCCATCGCCGCTGATGAAGATGCTTTCGATGGGAACCATCAATTCGTCGAATGGATGGAACCAGGGGCTATTCACTTTTCCAAACGAAATCTCCTCGCTCGACAAGTTGATTCGAAACTTGGCGCCGTCGAGCACATGATCGACGCGCGCGTACCTCGCATCGCCCAGCGCCACTATCTCTTTGCGCCAGCGGAGGTCGTTCATAATGGATGACGCCGGGTTTTTAGCCTTTGAATGGTAGTGTTTGAGAACCGCGTCAACGATCTCTTTCCGGGTCATAACGCCGGTCATCTTTGCGATCACCTTATCTATCGCCGGCTTCAATGTAGCCGGTTGTTTCTGTTTCATAAATTATCTTATATGTATGTTTCTGTAGTTAGGACGCCCTCAGTTTGTACTCGCCGATTCGGGCGTGTCTTTCATCATCATAGGAGTCGGCGATGTGGGAAACAAGACGACAACTATCGCATTTGAACGAAAACTTGTGAAACGGCGACATATCCGCATTTTGATCTGATAAACGCCACTCGCCGCCGCAGGGCGGACAGGGTCGCGTCGCCTCGCCGTCGTTGCGACCCCAGTATCTGGTCAAGTAATAAAATGTCGGCTTCTGTGTCGCTTTCTCGATCCTCGCGCAGAGTTCGCGCCCGGTAACCGACAAATCGCTTGTCGGATCGGCTAGTTGTTTGTACGCTGGGATTTCAAGCGCGCCGGACGCTAGCCAGACATTGTCAAGGTCTTTATACGAGCCAGACCAGGAGTATAAATCCTGGCGGTCTTGATCGGAGATTGGGAGGAGGTACACAGGAATCGACTCGCCGGAATCGCCGCAACAAACGGGGCTGGCTTCATTGAACGCATGCGTGAATAGGTAGAACGATGATGAGCGGCGCCAGGCGGGGAACCGCTTGGGAACGTCATCATCAATGATCCGCCATTGTGGATCGCGGCCAAACGCCTCTATGAGCTTGTTGAGCGCGGAAACGCCCCATTGTGAATGGTGGCGTTTGGCAAACGAATCGGGGCGCGCGACGCGTGTATAGCCTATGAGCTGCGCGTTGGACCACGCGAGTAAGCAATCACCGTGGATTTGCCCGTTCCAAAGCAGGGAAGCGAGATAGCCCTCTGCGGCGTCTCTCAATGATTCGCGCTGACTGCTGTCGCTATCGCAAGGGCCGAATGTGATTTGAGCGAGGAACATCGGATTAAGTCCAGACATTCAATTACGTTTGACCCGTCGTTGCTGGTATACACCCAACAAGGACTCAAACGACAGCAATATTTCTACTTACTTCTTTGTAGCTTCTGGCGATCGGTAAAGGATTACTGACAGGACTTTCGCGCTATCGGGTATCAATCGCTGATCACGCGTCTTATACCACTCGTTCGGAGGGTTCGTAATGTCCAGTTCGAAGGTCATTCTAATATCCTCAACATTCGCACAGAGCGGGCCTTCTCCAAATCCAATCCATTTCACCGCGTAGGCCTTTCTGATGGCGCCAAGTGTAGATCCGACTCCGATGCCTTTGTCAGTTCGGAACCGAGCGTCGTTAACTTTGATATTGCCCACAATCCAATCATTATTCTTATCGATCTCGATCAGTAGCGACGGAATCGATTTATTTGTATCGCCCTCCAGGTAGACCTCCAGCAACGGAGTAAACATGCCTTCCGGATAGTAAGCGACGAGCCTGGTAGAAGAGGGCTTATGCATGGCATGTAAATCGTCAATAGTCATGCCGATCACTACGGCGCCTGCCCGTTGTTTCGTCAATAAGAATTCGTCCTGGGCTAACGATCGACCGGCGCCAAATAGAAGGATGAGGCAAAACGGGATAACCGTGTTCCTATGTGGCTTTCGCCGCCCTGTTCTTCTTTCTATCGTACGACCCAAGAGAGCCCGCTCGTGACGCTTCCACGCTAACTCAGCGCCTTTAGGGACATGTTCTCGCACAGACAGCGCTCCTTTTACCTGCTCGTAGGCAGCCTTCCACTCAGGCGTGTCTTTGAACAGGATGGTTCCGGATGCATTACTCGCGTCATCCCGGTCCGATAGCAAAGCTGATTCTTCACATTGATGCAATTGCCTAAGCCGCGCAAGAAGCTGTTTGGTAGACAACTTCTCAAGCTCTTCGAGCGATAGTGGAGGAATGGGTTCACGCCTCATAATCGATTATTTCCTCTCCCTGCTTACAAAGTCGCGAACCTCGGCCGGCGGCTCGTCTCGCATCTCGCTACTGACGCCAGGCCGCAGGAAGTCGAAGAGCAAGACTACGCGCGCATGTCCGGCGTGATTCCATGCTTCGTGTTCGAATGTGTCGTCGAAAATCAAACACTCTCCTTCGCTCCAGGAACGCGTCTCTGATCCGACACGCATACCGCATCCATACGGCGCGATCAGCCCGAGATGTGAACGATAAACTGTCCGAACCCATCCGACATGCGGCCTGATATGAGTCCCCGGCGCCAGTCGTGAAAACCCTGCTGTCGTCAACCCGGGGACTCTGGCAAGCGCTGACGCAGTGCGCGGGCATGCGCGGAGCGCCGCGTCAACGCGCTGACCGAATGCGTAAAGTCCGTACACACTCCACCCCTCGCCGTACATCTCGCGTTGAACCCAAGGCTCGAACGAGTCTTCGGGCAAATCGAGGTATTCATCTCGAATTTCCTGCCAAGCAGCCTCAAGATCATGCACAAACCCAAATTGACGCGCCTCAATAAACATCTCTTTCATTCCACCAGGATCGTGAGCTGGCGCATGAGCCCCCATTCGTGCAGAAAATTTGTTTGTAAAAAAGACGTCTCTCCCCGCGTCGGGTCGAGTATGCGAACTTCATCCTTGGTGATCTCTGTCACAACGATCGCGTGTTCTTGAAACAGGGTATCTGGCGCCAACTGTGTGCGGATGTAAACAATCGGGTAAAGCCCCCGGTCAAGTTCGGCCTTCAGCTCATCCCAAGTGAGATTGTATTTGCGCGTATTTGTAAAGCCCAGGTTGCGCGCGGCTTCGACCAACTTGAAAGCGTCCGTCCCCCAGGCATTGCAGTCACACAAGACACACAACTCTTGCTCGGTCTTGAGTACGCCGAACGAGGCAAGAACCATCCGCAAACATGCAGGCGCGCAGGAGTATTCAGTTTTCTGAAGATAAAGGGGAGGTTTAACGGGCATGGAGTATATTTGTGATCACGGCCAGTCCCCTGCTGCGCAATTCTTCGAGTGGGGTATGGCTGATGACCGCTCCAGTTTTCCTATCTATAACCAACTCGCCAACTGACCCACCTCGTCCGTTTGCATAGACCAGATGGATGGGTACACGCCAATAATTAGCCTCACGATCAAGCGCTGGTTCCTGCGGAGAAAAACGATCTGGGAGATGATTATAGTAAAGCCACCCGACAGCTATCTGCACAGCCTCTGACACATTCATATCACTGGCCAGCGACTCGCCTACTAATTCGACCAGTTCCGGCGGGTCTTCTCGCGCCAATTCCTGTTTGAAACGCTCAAGCTTTCGCTGCTGTAATCGCTTTGCCGACTTGGTTGCACGGTTTTCAAATCGTATGCGAATTTGATGATCCAAAACATCAAATCGAACCAACACCATCTTTGGCTGTCCTTGCTGAATTTGTCTCACTGCTTGCGGACTAGCAGGTTCAGCGTGGTTTAGCGTAACAGTAGGCTGACCAACCAATATTCGCTGGCCAAACAGTTCAATCCAATCCTCTGCGCATTGGTAAATCAACGCCCCAGGACCATTAAATGGAGGACTGGTCAAATCAATTTTTGAAGCGTCGAATGGAAGGGTGATTTCCTGCTGTCGCACAACAAACTCACCTTCAGTTATCGCGCGAAAAATAAAATCAATTGCCGCCACGTCATCCGACGAAATTTCCAATGGATACGCGAATTTTGTTTTGAAGACCCGCTCGATATATTTGAGCTTGCGGAAGATTTTGGCTCTGTGAAGCAGTTGCTGTTCATCAACTGGCGAAAGCGGATCAAACCTGAAAGGCATAATCCTTTCGCCGTCGCTAAATGAAAGGGTACATTTGCGATTCCTGCCAAGCGTAAACTGGACGCGCGAGTAAGCGATTTCTGCATCTGTAGTATTTTCCGCAGGACGAACTCGAAAGTGTTCTACATTACTGATGTTATCCGTGACCGGATTTGCCGTTAACTTAATTGAAATTTTAGGCCATGGAGGAACTGGGCGGTTCTCAAAAATTACGGTCTGGTTGGTGATAAACCTTGCAACGAAGTTTTGTTCTGGCATCATAAATGGCGCGCCAGGAACCTCCAAGCGCCCCTTGAACTCACATACTTCTTCCGGGGACGCGAGGTCCTTCCTCAACGCCGGCATAGTTTTGCCATTGGTCTCATCGAGAGCTCCAAGCGTTGTCATTGGCATTTCGACCAACTCTGGCGCGCCGTACGGTCCCTTTTCAAGTTGAAGCACAGAACAATTCATAACATAACAATTATCGAATGAATGGCTGACCGAGGCAATCCCCTCTCGGCCAGCCATTTTTCACGCCTTGCCGCTCAGCGCGCGATTGACGCGCTCAATCGCCTCATCGATCTCGGCGTTGCTCTTGAATCCGATGACCATCGCGTCGACGAAGCCGCATTTGACGGCGTGTTGGACGGCCTTCTCGCGGTCTTCGGGCTTGGTGAAATCGCCGTTACCGCAGAGCTTCATGGCGATGATGCCTCGCC
>WNGA01012015.1_pt1 | contig 11883 bp, 15 predicted proteins | sample 5400061 | NCBI WGS metagenome assembly WNGA01 (sample SAMN13153366, study PRJNA577476) | soil metagenome | isolation source: 100 cm soil or saprolite under grassland replicate 2 | place: USA:California | collected 2016-06-15
TCAGTTCATCGGCGTGGACATCATCGACAACATCCAGCCTGCCCGCGCGTTCATCCGGAAGTACGGGTGGCCGTATCCGAGTGTCTTCGACCCCAACGGAGCCATCCGTGACGATCTCGGATTCGTCGGCCAGCCCATCACCATCGTGTATGACGCGTCGGGGAATGCGACGACCTGGAGCGGGCCCATCCCCGAAGAGAAGCTTCGAACCGAGCTGGAGGACGCGCTCGCGGGCTGAAGGAACTTGGGGGCCTACGCGCCCCAGGGGTGGTCGGACTGATATTCCTCGTCGCCCGATTCGCCCGGGATCCCCAGGAACTCCCGAAGCTGCTGGCTGGCCTCGTCGACCGCCGAGTCCGAATGGTCTTCCGCGTCCGCCGCTCCGGGCTCGGGGCTCGATTCCCGCGCAGGCTCGGCGGGGCGCGCCCAGTCGGGCTGATCGAGTTCGCCCATGCCGGACCAGATGGATTCGGTCTCGCCCCGCGCCGACCATTCCTCGGTTGGGGGTGGCCCGTGGCTTTCGGCGCTGCGCTGAGCGCCCAGCTCTCCGCCGTGGCCCATGGCCTCGGCTCGGGCTCGGGCGGCCTCGAGTCCTGAGGGAGTGAGAAGCAGAGGAAGTGCGGAGGCAGCGGTGAACTTTCCGACTCCGGCATCGACCGAGACCATGGACTCGACGACCGGGGCCAACGCTTCCTGGATACGGTGCGGAACGGATTCGATCCGCCTGCGAGCCTCGTCCATCGCATCCTTCACGCCTCTGGCCACGGCCTCGGCCTGGTCCCGCCAGGCAGCGAAACGGACGACTTCCGCTTGGACCTCGCGCCACAGCCGGTCGGCTTCGAGGACCTGGTCCCGAGTGGCAACCCATGCACGCTCAAGGATCTGGCTCGTACTCTCCTCGCGCGGGAGCGGGGGCCGGAGGGACGGCTTCCGCGACAGCCAGCTGCTCGCTGAGCCCAGCCACAGTCTGCTGTTGCGCTCGGAGTTGTTCCTCCAGCTGGGCCGCTTTGGCCTCGGCGTCCCGAACTCGCCGTTCGGCCAGGCCTAACATTGCGTCTCGGTCGGAAAGCATCTGATCGACCACCGTGGGGTCGTATCCGAAGGGCTTCCTGGGCAGCTTGGGCGCTTGCTCGGTCATCGGAGCCTCCCGAAGGCATCGACGGCCCCCTTGGGGCCGACTCTGCCCGGTGCATTGGTGGAGCCTTTGTTTCCGCATTCATCGGCACTCGGAACGCAAGGCTGAAGCCCCATTGGGCCGTCAAGGGCTACGCCATTCGGAGGGGTCTTCCAGCGTGTGCACGGGTGCTAGGGTGAAGCTCGTGCGCATGCGCACCCGCCCCCTGCCAGGGATCCTCGCTCTGGCATTGTTGGGGTCCCAGCTGGTCGTTGTGATCCGGGCCGCTCCGGCTGCCGCCAAAGAGCTCCCACGGGTTCGCTTCGTCGCCGCTCCAGGATCCAGCATCCTCGTCCACGGCACCTATCCGGTCGTTCCGTCGCCGTGCCGCGCTGCCGTCAGACCGATCTTGCATGCCAGATTCACTGGGGTTGTGGAAGTGGGAAAGGACAGCAACGGCAGGCTCTTCGTCATCAACGTCCTTACATTCGAGGACTACCTGAAAGGCATCGCCGAAGTCCCCCGGACATGGCAGGTGGAAGCCCTCAAGGCGCAGGTGGTGGCGGCACGTTCGTATGCCCTGGCCCATCAGGCCGGCCCGGGATCCGAAGGAGCGCGCCTCGGATACCAGATCTGCGCGACGACAGCCTGCCAGGTCTATCTTGGGCTCGGAATCGGAAACGGCCCGTACGGCCAGCGATGGCAGGCCGCCGTCGAACAGACGCGAGGCCAGGTCCTGCTGCACGGCGGGCGACCGGCCGACACGCTGTACTTCTCGACGTCGAATGGCCACACCCTTGGGAACGAGAAAGTGTTCGGCTCCTCGCCGGTCGCTTACCTCCGGCCGGTCGTGGAGCGGGACGACGGCGGCTCACCCCTCTCTCACTGGCGGACTCGCATCCTCTACGCCGACGTGGCGAGGTTCCTCCGGGCAGCGGGCGACTGGTCGTCCGAGTCCGTCACCTCGGTGACCCGGAAGGGCGACCGCATCGTGGTCCGCGGTGGCGGGACATCGAGGTCGCTCTCGGTGACGGAGTTCCGAACCGATGTCAATACGTGGGCGCACTGCCTGTATCCAGCCGTCTACCCGACGGTGGACTCGGACGGTCGGCTTCCACAGACACTCCCATCGAAATGGTTCACCACCTCCAAGGTCCGGAAGGCGGTGGCACTCAAGGGCCGCGGCTGGGGCCACGGGGTGGGGATGGTGCAGTGGGGAGCGGAGGGAAAGGCAAAGCGCGGCTTGAGCTATCGGGACATCCTCGCTTACTACTACAGCGGCCTCCGCCCTCAGCCCTTTCCCGAGCCCCAGGAGATCAGGGTGGGCGTGGCGGTGGGCCTGAATTCGGTGGGGATCGAAGGAACCGGTGACGTCATCGTGGAGGGAAAGGATGTGGTGCCGGGCCCGTGGCGGGTGACCGGTGGGAAGCAGCTTCGGATCCGGCACGCCTCACCACCTCCGAGGTACATCTCGGGCGCGCGGGTCATCGACTCGCCCAAACGCATCCGCGCCGGACGAAAGGTGTCCGTCACCGTCTCCATCCCGCAACTATCAGTGGCTCGCCTCTCGCTGCGCGACGGCTCGTTCCAAAGGCTCCTGGGCAAGCCGGCCACATTCCAACCCGGCTTCGCCATCCTCCGGGCCAGGATGCCCCCGGTCCCCTCCGGGACATACGGTCTGGATGTGGTCGTGACAAACGGGATCGACATCGTGGACACCCATGCTCACGACGTGCGGGTGAAGGGCCTCGCAGCGACAGCGTCTCCCACCAGTGTCGTGACACCTTCGCCTTCGGTCTCGCCCTCGCCGAGCCGAACTCTGGCGGTGGCCCCTGCGTCCAGGTCGGGCGGAGGACCCTGGGTGTTGTTGGTCGCCGCGGCCATCGCCGCGGTCGCCGCGATCGGCCTTCCGCTGGCTGTGCGACGATCGAGGCGCGGCCGCTCCCATTACTGACGGCCCAGAGGGTGGCTGCTACCATGCCCAGGCTATGGCTGCCGTGTGCGACGTGTGCGGAAAGACGCCCTTCTTCGGAAAGCAGGTGTCCCACTCTCATCGCCGTTCCAACAGACGGTGGGATCCGAACATCCAAAGGGTTCGGGCCCTGGTGAACGGGGCTCCTCGTCGGCTGAACGTCTGCACCAAGTGCATCAAGGCCGGCAAGGTCGTTCGCGCCGGCTGAACCACATTCTCGCTCTCAGGGAAGCCCTTCCAGGAGGCGCCAGGCCGGGCTGACCGGCCCGATCCCGCCGCCCAGGGCCAGGGCATGACGGATGGCGTCGGTCACGAATTCCTTGCCGCTCCGCACCGCCTCGAACAGCGACTCGCCTCGAGCCAGGTAGGCGGCGATGGATGCCGACAGGACGCATCCCGTGCCGTGCGTGTTCAGCGAGCGGAGGCGCTCACCCCTGAGCCACTCAGTCCGGTCACCGTCCGCGAAGAGGTCATCCGAGGATGCTTCTTCCAGGTGTCCGCCTTTGACCAGCACCGACCGAGCGCCGAGGTCGAGGATGGCGCGGGCCGCTCGGTCCATGTCCGCCCGGGTTTCCACATCGAAGCCGGCCAGGCCTGCTGCCTCGGGAAGATTTGGCGTGACGAGCGTGGCCAGCGGCACGATGCGTTTGCGCAACGCCTCCACGGCATCCTCTCGCAGCAACGCATCTCCGTGCTTCGACACGAAGACCGGATCGACGACGAGGTTGGGGATTCCGGCGTCATCGATCGCGTCCGCCACTGCCTCGACGATCTCCGAAGAGGAAAGCATCCCGGTCTTGGCCGCATCCACGCCGATGTCCGTGGCTACGGCCCGAATCTGCGCGGCGACCACCTCCGCCGGCACGTCCGAGACGCCGGTCACCCCCTTCGTGTTCTGCACCGTGATGGACGTGATGGCGCTCGTGCCCCAGACCCCCAGCACGGCGAAGGTCTTGAGATCGGCCTGGATGCCGGCCCCGCCGCCCGAATCGGATCCGGCGACGGTCAGCGCCCGGGGGACGTGATCACCCACCGAAGTGGTCCCAGCCCCTCGGCTCGAGGGGGCGCTCGGTCCCGTTCGGCAGAACCGCGATCAGACCGCTGCCCTCCCGGATCTCGCCGATTTCCGTGAGTTGCGTCCCGAAGCGCTCCGCCAGCCTGGAAGCAGCCGACGACACCGCCTCGGATGGCAGCGAGGCCAGCAGCTCGTAGTCCTCTCCACCCTCCATGGCGAGAGTGAGGGGATCGACATCGGGAAGCACGTCAGCCAGCTCTTTCAGAGACAGCGCGACCGGAACGTCGGCCAGGACCACGGCTGCTGCCACTCCGCTGGCCTCGCAGAGCCGTCCCAGATCCTTGGCCAGGCCGTCGGACACGTCCATCATGGCCTTGGCTCCGCTCTGGGCGAGTGTCTGGCCCTCCCCCACCCGCGCCACCGGCCGGAGATGGGCCTCCACCAGGCTTCGTCCCCACTCGGTGGCGACGGTCTGGGCCACGTCGTGGGCCGGCGCCTGAAGGAGCTTAAGGCCGCCTGCCGCGGCGCCCAGGGCTCCAGTCACCACCACCCGGTCCCCCGGCCTGGCGCCCGACCGCGCCACCGCTGCTCCCCGGGCCACTTCTCCGGTGACCGCGACGGACACGACCAGCTGCTCGGCTCTGGATGTATCACCTCCAACTACCGCCATGGCGTAGTCGCGGGCCGCTTCGCGAACCCCCCCGTACAGCTCGACAACCCAGGAAGCCTCGACGTCTTGGGGTAGTGCCAGGGATACCAGGCCATACCGAGGGCTGCCTCCCATGGCCGCCACGTCGCTCACGTTGACGGTGAGCGCCTTGTAGCCGAGGTCCGAGGCCGACACAAAGCGACGCTCGAAGTGGACGCCCTCGACCAACATGTCAACGGTGAGGATGCCGAGGTGCGAGCCCATCTCGACCAAGGCTGCATCGTCTCCGAGGCCAAGGGCCACTCCAGGCATGTCCTCGGCCAGGAGGCGGCGGATGACCTCGATCAGCTCGTCTTCGGTGAAGCCGGCCACGCCCTCGGGCCCCCCTCCATGCCGCGACGCCAGCTGCGGGATTTCGCGCCCATGTTCCCTTTGACGATAATGCTCGAGCGTACCGGAGCAGGGCCCGCCGGACAGCGGAAGGGAGCTGGGATGCCTGTCATCAACACCATCGAGCTGGAAGGAGTCTCGGACAAGTCGTGGGGTGAGGCCGCCCGCGAGGCACTTCGGGAGGCGACCAAGACCATCCGCAACATCAACAGGCTCGAGGTGCTCGAGACGGGAACGACGGTGAAGGACGGCCGGATCGTCGAATACCGGACCCACGTGAGGCTCTACTTCCGAGTGGAGCAAGACCGCTAGAATCAATTTCCCTTCTCCGATTGCGTAGGAGACGATTCGTGAACGCGAGGAAGATCCACGACAACCCTTCGCCGGAAGACCTCCGGCGATTCACCGAGCAGATGCCGACTTGCCGGCTGACGGAGTTCGGCAACGTCAACATCCAGACCCGCGTGACTTCACGCAGCTCTCCGTCGACATTCGTGGTCACGGACGACCCCGACCTCACCGACCGGAAGAAGATGAGTCGTGAGGAATACGGCCGCATCGCGAAGATGCAGGACGACTACATCCGGGGGCAGGAGATGGTGATCGTCGATGGGCTCATCGGGAACGCGGAAGGCTTTGCCACCCCCGCCCGCCTGAGCATCGAGAAGGCCAACGCGAACATCGCGGGGATGCAACAGAAGCTCTATTACGACGGTCGGGGCGGCGACCCCCGGGTCCGGGTCGTGTACACGCCCAACCTCTCGGCTCCGGGATATCCGGACGACCGATGCATCGCGGTGGACCTGGAGAACGGGATCACTCGGGTCATCGGCTCGGACTATTTCGGAGAATCGAAGAAGGGTGGCCTCCGCATGTGGAACACGATCGTGTTCGGCCGCGGCGGCCTGGCCCTGCACGCCGGGTGCAAGGCGGTTCCCGCCAACGGGGATGAGAAGGTCTTCCTGATCATCGGTCTCTCCGGCACCGGCAAGACGACCACCACGTTCACCACCCAGAACGACTCTCTCCCGGTACAGGACGACTTCGTGGCATTGATGCCCGGTGGCAAGGTCTACGGGACCGAGAACGGATGCTTCGCCAAGACGTTCTCCCTGGACCCCGAGTTCGAGCCGAACATCTACAGGGCCGTCGCCAGCCCCGGGTCCTACCTCGAGAACGTCTACCAAGATGAGGACGGCAGGGTGAACTTCTTCGAGACCTCGTATACGAAGAACGGACGAGCCGTGTTCTCCCTTTCCGACCTGGGCGAGTACAAGGACGCTCAGGACCTGCCCAGCGTGGACTACCTGCTGATCCTGAACTGGAACGAGAACATCGTCCCGGCCGTGGCCAGGCTGAACCAAGCCCAGGCCGCCGCCTACTTCATGCTCGGGGAGACCACGGGGACGAGCGCCGGAGGCAAGGCCGAGGAGGGCAAGTTCCTCCGCGTCCCGGGCACCAATCCGTTCTTTCCGCTGCGCCAGGGCATGCAGGGGAACCGATTCCTCGAGCTGCTCGATACCCACCCCATGGAGGTGTACCTCATGAACACCGGGCGGGTCGGCGGCAAGGCGGACGACGACCGCTCGAAGAAGGTCAAGATCCCGGTTTCCTCGGCCATCGTGAAGGCCATCGCCGAGGAGACAATCAAGTGGGACGGAGACGCCGACTTCGGCTACGAGGTGGCGAGTGACATCCCCGGCATCGACGACATCGAGCTGCTCCAGCCGCGGCGCCTCTACGAGCGGCAGGCCCGACTGGGCGAATATGACGCGTTCGTGGAGCGGTTCAAGCGCGAGCGAACGGAAACACTGGCGAAGTACTCGGACCTGGCCGAGGACATCATCCGAGCGGTCTCGTAGATCAGATACCCGTGGCCGGGGCCCTGACGAAGGCCATGCGGTTCATCCGGCGGAGCTGACGAAGCTCCACCAGACGCAGGAGGATCCACACGGCCGCCCCAGCCGCGGCCCATTGCTTCACCCGTCCATCTTCGAGAGCATCCGAGATCCGCTCGGCCATCCCCTCCGGCAAGACGTTGATCACGGCTTGAACCTGCGTGTCGGGCGTCTTCTCCTTCTTCCGCTTCCGGAGCCTGCGGATGGCGAACAGGAACGCGGTCGCCCCGACCCCGCCACCCACCGCCATCCCGACCAGGCGCTTGGTCCAAACGGCGGCCGAAGGAAGACGCGCCTCCAGCTCCCGGAGCTCGGCGTCCAGGCGGTCGCGGGTCTCCTCGATCTCCCTTACCGTTTGAGCTGCGTTTTCGCCCATTCCACGTCCTCCTTCACCGTCCGCTTGGTCTCCTCCGGGGCGAGCGACGGCTTCTTCATCCTGCGGAGGCCGAACAGTCCGGCGCCGGCCGCCATCAGGAGGAACGCTCCGGCTACGATGAGCCGGGACAACCACGGGGCGAAGACAAGGTCCAGGGCCGCGGCCGCGGCGAGCGCCAGGAAGATCACCAGGAGCAGCCCGAACACGGCTGCCGCCCCGAACGCTCCGGCCCCCATCAGTCGCGACATGATGGCCGCCATGAGCTCCTGGCGCGCCAGCTCCACTTCCTTCCGTACCAGGGTAGACGTGTCAGTCGCGATCGCCCGAACCAGCCCGAACGTGGATTCCTGATCCGGGGACATGCTCGGCGTCTCCGTCCGGGGCAGTTCGTTCGTCATGGGCTCGGCCACGGACCACCACCTCCCGCGAATGGGATTCCCGCTCAACAGAGCAGGGAAACATGCCCGGCCAGCCAACGCGCTCGACCAGGCACCGGCACGTCACGTTTCCTTGCATTGTTCGAACCGAGCCTCGGGGCTAAGGTGGCGCCATGACGGAGCCGTTTCCGTCGACCTCAACGCCGCACGTGCTCCGGCGGAGCCGTCACGACCGGGTGATCGCCGGAGTATGCGGTGGGCTGGGGCGCTATCTGGGGGTAGACGCCGTTCTTCTCCGGATCGCCTTCATCGTCCTGGCCATCGCCGGGGGCTCCGGCATCCTCATCTACATCGTGGCCATCATCGTGATCCCCGAGGAGAAACCGGGAGAGGATCTCGGCCCGGTCCACGCGAGGAGCGGCGCGACCGGGCGGATCCTGGTTGGGACGGCGCTCATCGCCCTCGGCACGATCCTGCTGGTCGACAGGTTCGTCTCGTGGTTCGACAAGATCGTCGGGCCTCTGACCCTCGTGGCGTTGGGCGTGGCCGTTCTGGTCTGGGGCACTCGCAGGTGAACGAGGACCGTCCACCCCCGGAAGGCCAGGATCGATCCGAGGAGATCCCCTCGGGCGCGGACCGAGACATCGTCTCAGCCGAGGCCACCCCCGAGGTTCCCCCGGTTCATCCCGAACCGTCGGGTCGCCAACTACCTCTGGGGCGGCTGATCCTCGGGCTCATCCTGGTCGGCGTAGGCGTCATCTGGCTCCTCGAGGCTTTGGACGTGGTGAGCTTCTCGTTCCTGGCCGTCCTTCCGGCGGCTCTCATCATCGTCGGGATCGTCCTGATCGGTGCATCTCGGACAGGACGGCACGGCGGGCTCATCCTCCTGGGGATCATCCTCACGGTGATCCTCACCATCGCCTCGAGCTTCGACATCCGATTGCAGGGTGGGATCGGCGAGCGCACCGAGCGGCCTACCACTCTCGCCGACGTCCAACGCGAGTACCACCTTTCAGTGGGCCAGCTCACGATCGACCTTCGATCGGTCGACTTTTCGTCCAGTCAGGGCGCGCGCGTGAAGGCCGGTGTCGGCATCGGGCAACTCACTATCCGGGTTCCCGACAGCGCGCTGGTAGAGGCCACCGGGCACGTCGGTGCCGGGCAGGTGACGATATTCGGACGGCAGAACTCCGGCCTCGACGTGAAGCTCTTCGGCCGTGCTCCTTCGCCGCCGGGTCTTCTCATCATCGGAGGCTCTGCGTCGCTGATCCTCGACCTCTCTGTCGGCCTCGGACAGATCGAGGTGACCAGATGAACGGCCGGACCTACCATAGCGGGTCGGTCATCTGGGGGCTCATCTTCATTGTGTTGGGCGTGTTGTTCCTGCTGGACCAGCTCGACGTCGTCGACCTGCGGGCCGCCTACATCCTGCCGGTCGTCCTCATCGTGATCGGCGCGGTGTTCCTGGTGAGTGGGGCAGCCACCCGCCGGAGATCCCAATGACTCCTAGGGAGCCATTCCCCCGTCCATCCAGTTTCGGAACAACTCGATGTGCTCCTCAGGCCATTCCTCATCGCAGGGCATGTCACCGGCCTCGAGCCGCTCCAGGATCGCCTCGGAGTTCTCCTTGACGTCGTCGAGGCTCCACAGGTCGAATGCCCACTCCATCCGCTGGCGATCGATCTCCCGGAAGAGTGGCTTGATGTGCTCCTCGAAGCTCACCTGGGTCCCCTGGTCTCCCATCCCCTGTCCTCTCTTTCTCAGCCACCTTCACCCGCACGATCGACGCGATCCTGCACTTCTCGCAGGCGCCGGGTTACTCCCTCCAGGATGGTCACGGTGACGCTCGCATTCTTGATCAGGAACGGCCGGAAGTAGGTTGCCTCGATCACCATGGCTTCCACCGGCTCGGCCGCTGTGACCGTGGCCGAGCGCTTGGTGCCTTCCAGCAGCGCCATCTCGCCGAAGAAATCTCCGGCCTGGAGTGTGTGGACCTTGCCGCCCGCCGACACACTGGCAGAGCCCGACAGGATCACGTAAAGGGCGACACCCTGCTCGTCCTTCCGAACGATCTCGTCGCCCGGCTTGTAGGTCCGTCTCTCTCCGATCCTGGCCAGCCGTTCAAGGTCCTCGGGCGTCAGGTCCGCGAAGAAGGGCACGCCTCGAAGAGCCTCGATCTCGGGAGCGAGCGGGTCGTACGTCTCCGGCATGGTGCACTCCAGTCGTTGGGGCGGGCGTACCGCGAGATGGTGGAGCATGCGCGGCCAGACTGTCCAGCGGAGGTCCAGTAGAATCCGCTGCCCGGCAGGAACCGGCAACTGGGGAAGGGGCCGCGCGTGTACCAATTGTGGGTATTCATCCACCTCCTGGGCGTGTTCGGGTTCCTGCTCTCCCACGGCGTGTCGGTCTCGGTCACCTTCAAGCTTCGCAACGAGCGAGACCCGGGGCGCATCAACGCGTTGCTGCAGCTCTCGGGGACCTCGATTCAGGGGTTCTACATATCACTGGTCGTGCTGCTCATCGGAGGGTTCGCCGCGGCAACCGTGGGCCATCTCTGGTCGAAGCGGTGGATCTGGTTCGCCGTCGCTGTCCTTGTGCTCGCGTCCCTGGCCATGTACCGGATGGCCCGGCCCTTCTACCGCCGAGTCGGATTCGTGGCCCGGGCCATGGAAGGTGGGAGCGAGGCAGTAACCGAGGAGCAGTTCACCGAGATCCTGCGGTCACCCCGTCCGTGGACCATCGCCTGGGTCGGCTTCGGGGCGCTCGCCATCATCCTGTATCTCATGGTGTTCAAGCCCTCGCTGGGCCAGGGGGGCGGCCAGCCCGTCTCGGGGGCCCAGGGCGCAACGTGCGCTCCTTCGGGGACGACGCTGAACGTCGTGGCGAAGAATCTTTCATTCGGCGTGAAATGCCTCGCGGCCCCCGCCGGCCAGACGTTCACCATCGACTTCGACAACCAGGATGGTGCTCCGCACAACGTGGCCATCTACACCGACAAGTCCAGATCGAAGTCGCTTTTCGTGGGCGACCGGGTGGACGGCCCGAAGAAGGTGACCTATCAGGTTCCGGCTATCACCGCGGGCACGTACTACTTCGTGTGCGACTTCCATGCGTTCATGAACGGAACCTTCATCGCAGCGAGCGTCGCCACCCCTACCACATCACCCAGCGGGTGAAGTCACCGGCGCCCAAGCGGAACTAGGATCGGGAGCCGATGGGATACCGAAAGCTCGTGGTGGGGACCGACGGGTCGGTGACGGCGACCGCGGCTCGCGACGCGGCCATCCGGCTGGCCAAGCGGTTTCGGGCCGTGCTGCACGTCGTCTGCGCCTACGAGCCGCCTCGCATGAACCGGCAGTTGGCTGAGGACGTCATCCGGCGCTCGCTGGACGCGGCCTCACGCCAGAAGGTCGAATCCTCCGGAGAGATCGGGCAGGCAGACCCGGCCGAGATGATCCTCGACGCCGCCGAGCGCGAGAACGCCGATCTCATCGTGGTGGGCAACAAGGGAATGGGGCAGGCCACGCGGTTCAAGTTGGGAAGCGTTCCCGACCGCGTCGCACACTTCTCTCCCTGCGACCTCCTCATCGTCGATACAACCCGGTCCGACCGGACCAAGAGAGCCGACCTCGGCTACAAGAAGCTGCTGGCGGGCACCGACGGCTCGCCCACGGCCAGCGAAGCGGCTCGCAAGACCTTCGAACTGGCCATGCTCCTGCGCTCCAGCGTGACCCTGGTTTACGTGGGCGATCCGGTCGTGGGGGCCATCACGCTGGAAGACACCGCCAAGGGCCGGCCCGAGGGCGTGAAGGTCGAGCCTCTGGTCGGCCGGGGCGAGCCGGCCGAGGTACTGTGCCAAGTCGCCGAGGCCGCGGACATCGACCTGATCGTGGTGGGGAACAAGGGCATGTCCGGGGCCCGGCGATTCCTCCTGGGCTCCGTCCCGAACCAGGTCGCTCACTACGCGCCCACGGATGTGTTGATCGCCAAGACGGTCGACCGCACGGTCGACGATCTCGCGCCCGGGCACGGTGGCGTGATCGATCTCGAGGGCGAGAAGCTGGCCGTCTACAAGGACGAGGAGGGGTACCT
>WNGA01012863.1_pt1 | contig 11879 bp, 9 predicted proteins | sample 5400061 | NCBI WGS metagenome assembly WNGA01 (sample SAMN13153366, study PRJNA577476) | soil metagenome | isolation source: 100 cm soil or saprolite under grassland replicate 2 | place: USA:California | collected 2016-06-15
ATGCCGGCGCGTTGGCCGAGGAATTTATAAGCGATGTAACCGCCCAGATTGATACCGACGATCAGCACGACCATCCACCAGATGTTTCGCGGGTTGAGCACGTCGAAAGGGCCGTAAGTTCGGTTGGGCAGCACCGGCAAGATGACCAGTGAAATCAGCGCGAACTGCATCACCGCCTTCAGGTCATTGGCTCCAAGCTTGGCCACGATGCCATGCAGCTCTCCCTTGAAATGCAAAAGCACGGCGGCTCCGCCGCCAATTGCGATGGCCACGGCTCGATCTCCGACGATCAGATACGCGCCTACTGCGAACATCAACAGCGCCGCAACTTCCGTGGTGATCCCAGGATCGGGATGCCCCTTACTCATTTCAATGATCTTTCCGACGTAGATGATCACCGTAAGCGCAATGATTCCCGCGGCCAAAATCCAACCACCGAACGCTTGCGACAACAGCCCACAGATCGTTCCTAGAACCGTGACCAGCGGAAATGTGCGGACTCCGGCTAGAGACGACGCGGCGCTCTCGCGCTGTAACCCGACTAGCAGCCCCAACCCGAGCGCAATCCCCAGTTGCTGAAACAGTGATGGAATATCCATAGCCCTTCGTCCTTTGTCGTATCCTGTGAGATCTCGGCAACCAGTGTACCAGCCAATGCCCCATTCGGAGAGCCAGTAGCGACTCTCTATCGCTGCGAACTTTCACCCAGATAAGTGAGTGAATTTTCCCACCTCAGGGCTAAGCGAGGTATGTCCGGGCGGTAATCAAGCCATTTCTCTGCTGGCACATGCCTTGCTCCACTTAAGAGACGATATGGAATCAGGTTCAACACTGTCATCAGTAGCGTCTGGAGCGGTAATGGCTGCGGCTCCGCGCGAAGCCGTCTTCCGCGCTCGCGGATTGTCGAAGGTTTATCGAATGGGCGAAGTCGCCGTTCACGCCCTGCGCTCGGTTGACCTTGACCTGTATGAGGGCGAATTCGTCGTCTTGTTGGGACCATCGGGCAGCGGCAAATGAACATGTCGGATTCGTCTTTCAATTTTACAACCTGATTCCGAGTTTGACCGCGCTGGAGAACGTCGAGTTGGCGCCTGAAATCGCCGAACGTCCAATGCCCGCCGATGATGCGTTGCGACTGGTCGGACTCGGCGAAAGGCTTCATCACTTCCCAGCGCAGCTCTCCGGCGGTGAACAGCAGCGCGTGGCGATCGCGCGGGCTATCGCCAAACGACCAGACGTGCTGCTTTGCGACGAACCGACCGGCGCGCTCGATTTCGCGACCGGCAAACTTGTGCTCGAAGTTATCGAGCGAGTCAATCAGGAACTCGGGACGACGACGGCGGTGATCACGCACAACGCCGCGATCGCCGCGATGGCCGACCGTGTGATTCGTCTGGGCAGTGGGGGGATCGTCGAAGTCCGCCGCAACGAGACGAAGGCGAAACCTGCTGATCTGGAGTGGTAGGAGTTGATTTGAAAATGACCTCGACTCTCTCAATTTCTAGCGACGCTCAGTCAAGCCCTTTCGGGAAGGGTCTGAGCAGCGATGAGGCTCTCCGGAGACTGGCCGAATTCGGGCCGAATGAGCCGGCGCCGGTTCAGCGGGCGACACTCGTTAAACAGTTGTTGCTGTTATTCGCCAACCCGCTGGTCATCATCCTGCTCATCGCCAGTCTCGTCTCGGCGATGATCGGCGATGTGGTGAACGCCTCGATCATCATCGTCATCGTCCTGCTCAGCAGCGCCCTCAACTTCATACAGACAGCGCGTTCGCAACGAACGGCCGAGCAACTCCGCAAGGAAGTCGCTCCCAGCGCCATCGTTCTGCGCGACGGCGAGTGGCGGGAAATCCCGCGGCGCGAGGTCGCGCCTGGCGACCTGATTCAGTTGGTGGCGGGAGACATGGTCCCGGCGGACGCGAGATTGGTGGAATCGCGCGACCTGCACGTGCAGCAGGCCGCGCTCACCGGTGAATCTCTGCCGGTCGAAAAAGAGGCGAATTCAACGCTGCAAACAGTCCCGGATCAAACCACTACGGCCAGGATGGCCACGCCGGCCTCGCCCGAATCGCGCGACCGGGTCTTCCTGGGAACCTCTGTCGTGAGCGGCACGGCGACGGCGCAAGTGGTGGCCACCGGGCCGGCGACCGCTTTCGGCAAAATCGCCGAGCGGCTGGCCGAGAAAGCCCCCGAAACCGAATTCGAGCGCGGCGCGAAAAAGTTCGGGCTGTTGATCGCGCGGATGGTGATCTTCCTCGTGCTCTTCGTCTTCCTGGTCAACGCCGCGCTGCGGCGCGACGCATTCGAATCACTGCTGTTCGCAATCGCGCTGGCGGTGGGGCTGACGCCGGAGTTCCTGCCGATGATCACGACCGTCACGCTCGGTCAGGGCGCGCTGCGTATGGGGAAACGGAAAGTCGTCGTCAAACACCTGGCCGCCATCCAGAACTTCGGCAGCATTGACATCCTCTGCAGCGACAAGACCGGCACGCTGACCAGCGGCGAGATGAGGCTCGACGAGCGGCTGGACCCGCTGGGCAAAACGTCCGAGCGCCCTTTCGCGCTCGCCTACCTGAACAGTTTGTTTGAAACCGGCGTCAGCAATCCGATTGATTATGCGATCAGGCGCAAGGCGGCGAACTCGCTCGACGAAGCGATCCTGGTTAATGATCACTCCGGCGCGCAGGGTTATGAGAAGATCGACGAAATGCCGTTCGATTTTGAACGCCGGCGGGTCTCGGTGGTCTGCGCCCGCGACGGCTCGCGGTTGCTGATCACCAAAGGCGCGCCGGAGAGCGTGCTGGCGGTCTGCTCCGAATACGAAGTTGACGGGAACCGCTTTGCGCTCGATGAGGCTGCGCGGCGGCGATGCGAGGCTGTCTTTCACGAACTGAGCGAGCGGGGAGAGCGCGTGCTGGCGGTGGCCTACTCGACGCCGCCTCAGCAGGCCGCCTACCGTAAGGATGACGAACGCGGGTTGACACTCGCGGGCTTTCTGACTTTCGCCGACCGCCCGTTGCCGACTGCGGCCGAGGCGGTCGGCGCGTTGGCCGCCGACGGCGTGGAGGTAAAAATTCTGACCGGCGACAACGAACTCGTGGCCCGTCACGTCTGCTATGAGGTCGGCCTGAGTGTCGAACGCATTGTGCTCGGCGATGAGGTTGACCGTATGACCGACTCCGCGCTCGGCCACGTGGCGGAGCGAACAACGGTCTTCGCCCGCGTTTCGCCGATGCAGAAGAACCGCATCATTCAGGCGCTCAAACGCCGCGGCCACGTCGTCGGCTATTTCGGCGACGGCATCAACGACGCGCCCTCGCTGCGTACAGCCGACGTCGGAATTTCGGTGGCGTCGGGAACCGACGTGGCCAGGGACGCGGCGGAGGTCATCCTGCTCGAACAGAGCCTGCCCGTGCTGCATCAGGGGATCATCGAAGGGCGCAAGGCGTTCGGCAATGTGATGAAGTACCTGCTGATGGGAACGAGTTCGAACTTCGGCAATATGTTCAGTATGGCCGGGGCGTCGTTGTTCCTGCCGTTTCTGCCGATGCTGCCCACGCAGATCCTGCTCAACAACTTCCTCTACGACCTGGCGCAGGTCGCGATCCCTACTGACAGGGTTGACCAGACCTACATTCAGAAGCCGCATCGCTGGGACATCCGTCTGATCCGCAACTTCATGCTCTACATCGGGCCGATCAGCTCGATCTATGACTTCCTGACTTTTTACGTGCTGCTCAAGGTCTTTCACGCCTCCGAGCAGCTCTTCCACACCGGCTGGTTCGTGGAGTCGCTGGCGACACAGACACTGGTGATCTTCGTGATCCGCACGGCAGGCAATCCATTGCGCAGTCGCCCCAGCGCCGCGCTGACGGCGACAACGCTGCTGGTTGCGCTCGTCGGCGGGCTATTGCCGTTCACGCCGCTGGCCTCCTGGCTGGGATTCACGCCTTTGCCGGCCGCCTTTTTTCTTTTCCTGATCGTAGCCACGGGCACTTATCTGCTTCTGGTCGAGATGTTCAAACGCCGCCTGATGAAGCGGCTGTCGGTGTGAGGGAGTGATGAATTCGCTCAATCGAAAACTCATTCGTGATCTGTTTCATCTGCGCGGGCAGGTCATCGCCGTCGCGCTCGTGGTGGCCTGCGGCATAGCGGCCTTCGTGGCGATGCGCAGCGTTTACTACTCGCTGCTCAGCTCGCAGGACGCTTACTACCGGCAATACCGGTTCGCCGATGTCTTCGCCAACATCAAACGCTCGCCGGAGACGCTCGCCGCGCGCGTCAGGGCTATTCCTGGCGTGACCGCGGCCGAGACGCGCATCGTCGCCAATGTGACGCTCGACGTGCCCGGCGTGGAAGAACCGGCGCGGGGCCGGATCATCTCGATCCCCGAGCGGCAAGCGCCGATGCTCAACGACCTGCACATCACGAGCGGGCGTTACATCGAAGCCGGCAAGCGCGACGAAGTGATCGTCAGCGGGGCGTTTTCCAGCGCGAACGACCTGCGTCCCGGCGACGCGCTGACGGCCGTCATCAACGGCCGCTGGCAGAAGCTGCGCATCGCCGGCGTCGCGATTTCGCCTGAATACGTTTACGAGATCGGAGGCGGCGAGATGTTCCCCGACAGCCGCCGCTTCGGCGTGATGTGGATGAGCCGCGACGCGCTCGGGCCGGCATTCAATATGGAGGGCGCGTTCAACGACGTTGCTCTTCAGCTCTCGCCGGGCGCGAACGAATCCGAAGTGATCGAAAAGCTCGACACACTGCTCGTAGATTACGGCGCGCTGGGCGCATACAGTCGCGCGGATCAGACTTCGCATCATTTCATCTCGAACGAGATCGCCGAGCTGCAAGTCACGAGCACGTTCATTCCGGCGGTCTTCCTCGGCGTCACGGCGTTTCTCATCCACCTGACGCTCTCGCGGCTGGTGGCGACGCAGCGCGATCAGATCGCGGTCCTGAAGGCGTTCGGCTACAGCAACCTCGCCATCGGCTTCCATTACCTGAAGCTGGCCTTCGCGGCGACGCTCGGCGGCGTCGCGTTGGGCATCGCTGTGGGCTGGTGGTTCGGCTACAGCATCACGGCGCTTTACACGGAATATTTCCATTTCCCCGTGCTGCGCTACGCGCCCGGCGCGGGCGTCGTGTTGACGGCCGTGGCGATCAGCCTCGCGTCTTCGGGCGTGGGCGCGCTCGCGGCCGTGTGGCGAGCGGTCTCACTACCACCCGCCGAGGCGATGCGGCCCGAGCCGCCCGCTCGATTCCGCGCCGGGTTTATCGAACGCTTCGGATTGAATCATTTCCTTTCGCCCGCCGCGCGAATCATCTTCAGGAATCTGGCAAGGCGTCCTGTGAAGGCTTTTCTGACCGTCTTGGGAATTTCGCTCTCAGTGGCGCTGCTGGTGACGGGATTTTATCTCTATTACGACGCAATCAGCCGCGTGGTCGACGTGGTGTTCCGCACGGTTTATCGACAGGACGTCTCGGTCGTCTTCAACGAACCGCGCCCGGCGAGCGTTCGGTATGACATAACTCATCTGCCGGGCGTGATGCGCGCCGAGGCCCATCGCAATGTCCCTGCGCGGTTGCGCTTCGGGCATCGCATGCGCCGCCTGGCTCTCACCGGGATGGAGAACGGGGCTGAGCTGTGGCGCGTGGTGGACGCGGATTACCGCGTCCACGAACCGCCCCCGGACGGCGTGGCGCTGACGACGAAGCTGGCGGAGTGGCTGGGCGTCAAGCCCGGCGACACACTTACCGTTGAAGTGATGGAAGGGACGCGTCCCGTGCGGCGGTTGACTGTGGCCGGGATCGTTGATGATCTGGTCGGGATGTCGGCTTACATGGACATCCGCGCGCTCAACCGACTGATGCGCGAGGGCGCCAGCGTTTCAGGACTGCACCTGATGGTGGACGAGAACGCGCTGCCCGCGCTCTATGCGACGCTGAAGAAGACTCCCGCCGTTCGGAGTGTGGTCGTTCCCGGCGCGCTGCTGGCCAACTTCAATAAAACAATCGCGCGAACTATGGAAACCAATACCGCGGTCCTGATCTTTTTCGCCTGCGCCATTGCATTCGGAGTCGTGTACAACAGCGCGAGGATCGCCCTCTCGGAGCGCGGCAGAGAGCTCGCCTCGTTGCGAGTGCTCGGATTCACCGAGCGAGAGGTCACGGTGATGCTGCTCGGCGAGCAGGCGCTACTAGCGGCGCTGGCGATCCCGCTCGGCTGCGCGCTGGGCTGGGGGCTTTCGTGGCTGATCACGTGGGCGATTGACACGGAGTTGATGCGGTTGCCTCTTGTCGTCAGCGGCAGAACATACGCGCGGGCCTCGATCATAGTCGTGACCGCGGCGTTCCTTTCGGGGCTGCTGGTCATCCGGCGGCTGCGCCGCCTCGACCTGATCGAAGTTCTGAAAACGAGGGAGTAATAACGTGAAGAAGAGAAAGACGTGGATACGGATCGCGTTTCTGACAGCGGCGCTGGGCGTGGCCGGCGTCGCCGGCGCCATCGCGTTGCGCCCTTCGCCAGTCAGGGTGGAGGTTGCGCGTGTCCGGTGTGGGCCGATGCGCGCGACGGTTGACGCCGAAGGCAAGACGCGTGCGCGGGATCGCTTTGTCGTCGCCGCCCCGGTATCTGGCAGGCTGGCGCGAATCGACCTTCATCGCGGCGACGCAGTCAGGCGCGACGAAGTGATTGCGCGTATTGATCCGCTGCCGATGGCGCCGCTCGACCCGCGCCAACTCGCCGAAGTGAAGGCGCGCGTCGCCACGGCGGAGCAGTTGAAACATGAGGCCGACGCCGTCGTCGAACATGCCCGCGCCGATTGCGAGCAGGCGCAGCGGGAACTGTCGCGCGCCGAGAAGCTGATCGAAACGGGCGACATCTCACGCCAGGACTTCGAGCGCGCCCGCAACGCCGCGCTCACCTGCCAGCAGCAAATCGAGGCCGCAAAGTACCGCGCCCGCGCGGCCGCTTCGGAGATCGAAGTCGCGAAGGCCATGCTGATCGCAGTCGAGCGAGCCGGACAAAGCGGCTCTTCGGAGACCGTCTTTGTTCGCGCCCCGGTAAACGGGCGGGTGCTGCGCGTGGCCGAAGAGAGCGAGCGCGTGGTGATGGCCGGCGCGCCGCTCGTAGAGCTGAGCAATCCCTCGCTCGAAGTCGTGATCGAAGTCTTGTCGGCTGACGCCGTGAAGGTGAAGCCGGGAAGTCCCGTGCTGATCGATGGCTGGGGCGGCGAGCAGGCGTTGGAGGCTCGCGTCCGCCTTGTCGAACCTTCGGCCTTCACGAAAATCTCCGCGCTCGGCGTCGAGGAGCAGCGCGTCAACGTGATCGCGGATTTCATTGAGCCTGACACGCCGCTGGGAGACGGCTATCGCGTGGAGGCGCGGATAGTCATCTGGGAAACGAACGAAGCGCTGAAGGCGCCACTGAACACGCTGTTCCGTTCCGGTCAGCGCTGGAACGCGTTCGTCGTCGAGAACGGCATTGCGAAGCGGCGAGAGGTTGAAACGGGCCATCGCGCCGATTTCGAGGTCGAAGTCCTTAACGGGCTGCGGGAAGGTGAGAGCGTGATCGCCCATCCCTCGAACCTGGTCGCTGACGGCGTCCGTGTGTCGGTTGATAAAAAATGATAGGAAAGTTCATTAAGAGAGGATGAAGCAATGTCTCGACCAACTCACATACTCAGACACGAACATCGGGTGATCGAGCGGGCGCTGCGCGCGCTCGACGGAATGTGTCTGAATCTGAAATCCGGGGGCAATGTCCCGCCGGAGGCCCTATATCAGATTCTGGACTTCATTCAGAACTTCGCGGATCGCTTTCATCACACCAGAGAAGAAACATATCTGTTCCCTGCCCTCGGCAATAACGGATTTCAGACGGATGGCGGGGCGCTAGTTTTTTTGATGGGAGAGCACGAGACTGAACGCATGCTCACGGCCGAACTGGAGCTGGCCATTGGAGAGCATCGCCACGGGGATGCGGCGGCCGTTGACCGATTCGTCAAAGCTGCCAACCTGTATCGCGATCATATGGTCGGCCACATGCGGGAGGAAGACGCCATTCTGTTCCGATTGGCCGAAGAGGTGTTGGACGAAGCGGTTAAAGCGTCGCTCACTCAGTCTTTTGCTCAGGAAGAAGCTCAAAGCAGTGATGGAATGGTCGCGAGATATGAACGGCTGGCCCAGGAATTGGAAAAAAACTGGGCGGTATAGCCGCCAAGAGAGGAGATGACGTACTCAGATGAATATGGACGTATACAGACAAAAACCACTACGGGTTCACGGCTTCCTGGCCGGCATTCCATTGCGAACGTTGGAGCGCGTGGAATTGCCCGGAGGCCGCGAAGGGATGACGATCGAGGATATCAGCGGCGTAGTCGGTTTCGGCGGCGAAGTGGAGATGGAAGTCGGCCCGGTCACGCAGGCGCTTTTCCGGCTGCGCACATTGATCGGGCGCATTCTGCGCTGGGATGAGGCGAAAGAGCTGGTCGAATCGGTCTCCTTCATTTCACGGCTTAATGAGGAGGACCGCGCCCGCTCGCTCATCGTTCCCGGCAAGCCTGTGGGCATCTCCCGCATCCTGTACCGATTCAAGAACGAGACGCTCGGAGAGATCATCAACCGAACGGTACACTGCTTCTGGCTGATGGCGACGGAGCGAACCGCAAATGGCTATGCGCTCTGGTTCGCAGTCTACGTGAAGAAGCTCAACTGTCGCGTTGACGATGTCCGGGGTGATGATCGCGGCAGGAACGCTCGAAGGCGTCATCGTCGGATTTGCGCAATGGCTTGTTTTACGCCGGCGCCTCCGTCGCTTGAGCCGGTGGGAATGGATTACGGCCACTACGATCGGCGCGTTCTTGGCTTGGGCGATAGGAATGGCGCCGAGCACGCTGATGGCGTTGAATCAAAATGCAGGATCATCGCCGCCGCCCGAAATGAGCGATGCTGTAAAGTATGCGCTTGCGTCGGTGATGGGGGCGGCGTTGGGGATGATCCTCGGCGCGCCGCAATGGCGTGTGCTGCGCCGTTATGCCTCCGGAGCGTCGCTGTGGGTGTGGGCGAATGCGGCGGCGTGGGGGGTCGGGATGCCGGTGGTCTTCATCGGCGCCGGCGCGTCGCCGGTCGGCGCATCGGCGCTGAGCGTAGCGTTGACAGTAGTTGTGACTATTGCCGCCGCCGGAGCTTCCGTAGGCGCGATTCACGGCGTGGCGCTGCTGTGGCTGTTGCGCCAGCGGCAGGAAGAAGCGAGCCCCGCGATTGAAGACGCCTGACCCGCTTCTTCCCGACCCCGGCAGAGAGTTCAATGACCTTTCCCCGGCGCACGGCCTTAACGATCAGTTTACCGCCCGGCCGCTGCGGACGACTTCGACCGAGCAATGGGCGCGCGCCGCGACTCCCAACGACACGCTGCCGATCAGGAATCTTTCGAGCCGTCCCATCCCTCTGGCGCCCACGAAGATGCAGTCGGCCATCAAATCTTCAGCCTCGCTGCACAGCAACGCCTTCGGCTCCTGTTCTTTCACCACTATCGAAACCTTCAGCCCCGCCGATCCGAGCTTATCCGCCGCGCCTTCCACCACTTTATTCACCCGCTCGGTTTCTCGCGCGATCCACTCTGCCAAGTTAACAGCCGTTCCCGGATCGCTCGCCGCGGGAATTGTCCACGCCGAATTGACGACCCGGACCTCGCTGCCGTCCGGCCAGTCTCGTGAAGCGATCTCGTCAACTGCCGCATCAGCCTCTTCGGACCCGTCCACGCCGACGATGATGCGCGCCGGGACGTCGGGTTCGACAATTCGCCCGCGCGCCACGCGCACAGAGCAGTGGGCCGCATTTATCAACTTTTGCGAGACGCTGCCGAAGAACATTCGGCCGAGCGCCGTGCGGCCGTGAGACCCGACCACGATCAGATCGGGGCGCCATTCATCGGCCCTGGCGATGATCTCGCTGCCCGGCGATCCGATGCCCGCATCAACCAGGATTTTCCAACCAGGGAAGAGTTGATGTATTCGCGACTGCGCCCGCCTGGCCAGCGCCAGCGAATCCTTCTCTTTCTCCAAAAGGTCTTTGCCAAAGGTCGTCGCAACTCCGCCGATGCTGGTCGGAGCGGGAAACAACTCTTCAGCAATCGTCAACACTATAGCTTCAGCACGACGCGGCAACCCAGCCCGCTTCAGATCGTCAATCGCCGATTCAGCGCACTCCGAGCCGTCGTAAGCAATCAGAATCTTCATTCGGTCTCTTTCTTCCATCACCTTTTCCTCCATTTTGATGAATATCCTGTAGTGTGACTGAGCAACCACTGTGCCGCCGATTCTCACTGTCATTTACAAAGAAAAGCTGAACGAGACCGCCTCTGGTGTGTGTTCTCACGCATTCTGCTGCCGCGAATTGGGGAACCTTGCGCAGAGTTGGGACAATTGACGGCGAAAGTCAGAGCTTTGCGGGCGCCATTCCGCTGGCACATAGGTTGCTCTTTTTCATCATCGGCGACTGCTCGTCAGTTATCCGTTACGAGCTAGGCGATATCAACTTCCAATCAAACGAGGAGGAAAAGACTATGAAATCCCAACAGGGTATCCAACTCACGAAACAACAAGCCCCTGCCAGCCCCATCTTCGTCGAGGCTGAAAAGCTCTTGGAGCAGATGAAGGAGTTTTCGCAATCCGTCGCGCGCCGCGCTTACGAATATTTCGAGGCTCGCGGACGCGAATTCGGCCACGACCTTGAAGACTGGTTCCGCGCCGAATCGGAGCTAATGCGCCGCGTGCCGGTCGAGATCAAGGAGGCTGACGGTCAGATCACCGTGCGCGCTGAGGTTCCCGGCTTCGCCGCCAACGAGATCACAATCAGCGTCGAGCCTCAGAGGCTGGTCATCAGCGGCAAGTCGGAGAAGACGACGGAGGAGAAGAAGGAACAGACCTTGCTCTCAGAGTTCCGCTCGAACCAGTTCTGCCGCGAGTTGAGGCTGCCCGCCGAAGTCGAGCCGGACAAAACGACGGCTGTCTTGAAGGACGGCGTCCTCGAACTCGTGTTCGCAAAGGCTGCCGAAAGTAAACCAGTCGCCGTCGAGGTCAAACAAGAATAGTTGTATGGAATATTTCGCAGTGATTGCGGAAAAATCCCAATCGCGTGGGGGAAAACGCCCATTTGCGGCGCGCTTTTGCGACAGCGGCCCCGCCTGACGCTTATGGCAAAGCAATTGCTCAGCAAAAGTCGAATCACGGAATGGGAGGAGCCTTTATGGCAAAAGAAAAGATTCTGATCGTTGATGATGAGCCGATGATCCGGTGGACGCTCAATGAAGCGCTGCGCGGGTGGGAATACGATGCCGTCGAGGCGGGCACGGTCGCGGGCGCGCTCGCCTCCTTTGAGGCCGATCGCCCGGCGGCTGTGCTACTCGACATCAACCTGCCCGACGGTTCGGGGCTCGACGCGCTGCGCGAGATCAAGAAACGCCAGCCGCAAGCCGTCGTAATTATGATCACGGCCAACGTGCTGCTCGAAGACACTATCGCGGCGCTGCGCGGTCGACCAGATCGTCGGCGAATCGCCTGCGATGAAGAAGATGATTCAGCTCGCCTACAAGGTCGCCGAGAGTGAAGCCTCGTCGGTGCTGCTGCAGGGCGAGAGCGGGACTGGCAAAGACCTCGTTGCAAAGGCGATCCATTACGGCTCGCGCCGCGCCGACAGGCCATTCATTGCGATCAATTGCGCGGCGATCCCGGCGACACTGATCGAGAGCGAACTCTTCGGCTATGAGAAGGGAGCCTTCACCGACGCGAAGGGGCGCAAGGAGGGATTGTTCGAGCAGGCCGAAGGCGGAACGATCTTTCTGGACGAGATCGGCGAACTCGAGATCGGATTGCAGGC
>WNGA01014251.1_pt1 | contig 11879 bp, 9 predicted proteins | sample 5400061 | NCBI WGS metagenome assembly WNGA01 (sample SAMN13153366, study PRJNA577476) | soil metagenome | isolation source: 100 cm soil or saprolite under grassland replicate 2 | place: USA:California | collected 2016-06-15
GGTTGAACCGCGCCTGGTAGATCGAGTTCAGCGCCGCCAGGCCCATCGAGACCGTCGGGTACTCCCAGAAGTCCGGCATCAGCCGCGGGTGCGGGTACGACGACAGCCCCTGGTGCGGGCCGCGGGAGACCTCCTGGCGGAACCCGTCCAGCTGGTGGGCCGACAGCCGTCCCTCGAGGAAGGCCCGGGCGTAGATACCCGGGGAGGCGTGGCCCTGGATGAAGACCTGGTCGCCGCCGCCCGGGTGGTCCTTGCCCCGGAAGAAGTGGTTGAAGCCCACCTCGTACAGGCTCGCGGCCGACTGGTAGGTGGCGATGTGGCCGCCGACCTCGAGACCCTTGCGGTTGGCCTTGCTCACCATCACCGCGGCGTTCCAGCGGATGAAAGCCCGGATCCGCCGCTCGATGTGCTCGTCACCGGGGAACCACGGCTCGCGCTCGGGTGGGATCGAGTTGATGTAGTCGGTGCTGCGCAGCGCCGGCACGCCGACCTGCCGCTCGCGTGCCCGCTCTATCAGCTTCAGCATCAGGTAGCGCGCACGCGACTTGCCGCGCTTGTCCAGCACCGCGTCCAGCGACTCGATCCACTCGCGGGTCTCGTCGGGGTCGATGTCGGGTAGCTGGGTGGGCATCCCCTCGGTGATGATGGCTGGTGGTTCGTGTCCGGAAGCCACGGTGTCCTGCCGTTCTCTCGTCGGTTCTCCTGGCAATCCTGTCACCTGGCAACGTGGCGTTCCACACACGCCTGCGATGCTGGACAGGCTCAGGGGGTACGACGGCCGCCCCACGCCGGGTGCGTGCATACTTGCGCGACACCGCAGGCCACGATTGGGTATGCGGTACCTGACGAACACGGAGGAGGAAATCGTGACCGCGGACGCGGGCGACACCGGCCGGGGCAACCCGGCCCTTCGGCTGGGCTTCGAGGCCGGCACGGTGGTGCAGGAGCTCGGGTACGACGACGACTGCGACGATGCGTTCCGGGAAGCGATCTCCGACCTCACCGGCGAAGACTTCGTCGACGACACCACCGAGGACGTGGTCGACGTCGTGCTGCTGTGGTGGCGCGACGAGGACGGCGACCTGGTGGACGCGCTGGTCGACGCGCTGACGGACCTGAAGGCCGGTGGCGTGGTGTGGCTGATGACGCCCAAGGTCGGGCGGGACGGGTACGTCGACGCGAGCGAGATCGCCGAGGCGGCGCCGACCGCGGGCCTGGCGACCACGAGCAGCCTGAGCATCACCGAGGACTGGGCCGCGACGAAGCTGGTGATGCCGAAGTCGCCGCGGAGCAAGCGGTGACCGCTGCGGTACCGCAGGTCGGCTCGGAGGCGCCGGACTTCACCACCCGGAACCAGCACGGCGAGCAGGTCACGCTGTCCGGCCTGCGCGGCCGGAACGTCGTCGTGGTGTTCTACCCGTTCGCGTTCAGCGGCGTGTGCTCCGGTGAGCTGGCCGAGATCCGCGACGAGCTGGCGGTCTTCGAGGACGCGGACGCCGAGGTGCTCGCGGTGTCGTGTGATCCGATGTATGCCCTGCGGGCCTGGGCGGACGCGGAGAAGTTCGGCTTCTCGCTGCTGACCGACTTCTGGCCGCACGGGGCGATCGCCTCGTCGTACGGCGTGTTCGACGCGGACCGGGGTTGCGCGGTGCGCGGGACGTTCGTGGTCGACCGCGAGGGTGTGCTGCGCTGGTCGGTGGTGAACGCGATTCCGGACGCCCGCAGCATCGACGACTACCGGAGAGCTCTGGACGGGCTTCGGTAGACTTCTGCGGTTGATCCAGGGCGCATAGCTCAGCGGTAGAGCGCCTGCCTTACAAGCAGGATGCCGGCGGTTCGATCCCGTCTGCGCCCACTCAGAGGCCCACACTCAGAGTTCGTCGATGGGCCGCTACTCGACCGGTTCCGCACCGCAGATGGCGGCCTCACGAGTGAAAAGGCCCCTCCAACCCTCACCCTGTGAGGCGCCATCTGCGGCGCGGAACCCGACGACGATCCCTTTCCCTCCGAAGGACAGTCGCCGTTGGATCGTGTAGCTGACGACCGCTTGCGGGTGTGGCAAGACTGTGCCTCACCACACCCGCATTCAGACAATCCCCGGCTGTGACTCTCCCCCCATGGATTGCCCCGGATGTTGCGCCCCCCACCCCATCCACCCGTCACATCGCGTGAGAAAGCCCGGGCGTTACACCCAATTCGTGACTGACCGTAAAATGCTCAAAAGTGCGCGGAGAGCTGCTCCGGAGTGCGCGGACCAGGCCCGAATCGGCCTATCCGAGGCTGTTCCAGGCAAGCTTTGCGGCACCGACCAGGCCGGCATCGTCGAGCAGCGCCGGACGCACCGTGAGACCGTCCACGAAGGGCAGCTGGGCCAGCCGCTTGACCCAGCGCTGAAGCGGGTCGAACAGCACCGGGCCGGCCTTCGAGACTCCGCCGCCGATCACCACGAAGTCCAGGTCGACGGTGACCGCGGTCGATACGATCCCGGCGGCCAGCGCCTGCGCCCCGTCGTCGAAGATCCTGATCGCCACCGGATCGCCGTTGGCCGCGTCGGACGAGAGTACGGCGGCGTCGGCGTCCGGCTCGTCCGGGCGCCAGCCGCGTTCCCGGGCCCGGGCCACCATCCGCGGGCCGCTCGCGTACGTCTCCACGCAGCCGAACGAACCGCACGCGCAGGGCTCGCCGTTCTGGTCGACCACGACGTGGCCGATGTGGGCGGCGTTGCCGGACCGGCCGAGCAGCCGGTCGCCGGCCATCACGATGCCGCCGCCGACGCCGGTGGAGACGACGATGCCGAGCAGGTGCTCGACGTCGCGGCCGGCGCCGGTCCAGAACTCACCGAGCGCGAAGCAGTGCGCGTCCACCCCGAGCGTGATCGGAACACCGCCGACGGACTCCCGGACCCGGTCGACGAGCGGGAAATCGCGCCAGGCCGTGATGTTGACCGGCGAGACCAGCCCGCGCTCGGTGTCCAGCGGCCCGGCGCAGCCGATCCCGGCGGCGAGCGCCGCGGTGTCGCCCCGGACGGTGTCGACCAGCGCGCGCAGCGCCGCGAACACCTCGTCCGCCCCTTCCCGGGGCGTCGGCGTACGCTCGCTGCGGATCACGGCGCCGTCCTCGCCGACGATCGCGGCGGCCAGTTTGGTGCCGCCGATGTCGATCGCCAGGACTGCGCGTTCGGTATGTGCGTTCATCGAGTCCCCGTCGGTGGGCGGTCGAGATGGGAGACAACGTTATCCCTCACCTGGCTCCCAGGCGACCATGGACGTGCCGTTGACAAGCCACGAACACGTTGACAACGTGTGTCATCCGATCTCTGTGTCACCTGCCCTTTTGCGAGATGACGTCCATGCCCCTTGACCTTTGTGACCGATCGTCGCTCTGGGGCTGAGGTGCGCGGTTGGGTGCACGTGCGGCTGGAGGTGGGCTTGTATGGGTGACGTGCTGCTCGAGGTGGACGACGCCGGCCTTGCCCGCGACGCGGCGGGCTGCCTGATCATCGGCTTCCCCGGTACGACGGCCGGCGACGGGTTGCGCCGTGCGGTGGCGGCCGGACTCGGCGGTGTGGTGCTGTTCACCCGGAACGTCCACGACGCCGAGCAGCTCACCGCGCTGACCGCCGCGCTGCGAGCGGAACGCGAGGACGTGCTGATCGCGATCGACCACGAGGGTGGCGAGTTCAGCCACCTGTCTTCGGTGGACCAGTGGCCGCTGGCCTCCCCGCGCAGCCTCGGCGACCTCGACGACCGCGAGCTGACCCGGGCCAGCGCCCGCGAGGCGGCCCAGGTGCTGGCCGGGTTCGGGATCGACGTGATGCTCGCGCCGTCGGTCGACGTGAACAGCAACCCGGCGAACCCGATCATCTCGACCCGCTCCTTCGGCACCACGCCGGACGTCGTGTCGCGGCACGGCACCGCCTTCGTCGACGGCGTGCACGACGCCGGCATCGCCGCCTGCGCGAAGCACTTCCCCGGCCACGGCGACGTCGCCGTCGACTCGCACCTCGACCTGCCGTACGTCGACCGCTGGGCCGAGGAGATCGCCGCGGTCGAGCTGCCGCCGTTCGCGGCCGCGATCGCGTCGGGCGTCGACCTGGTGATGACCGCGCACATCGTCTACTCCGACTACGACATCGTGCCCGCCACGCTGTCGCGCCGGATCCTGACCGGGCTCCTCCGCGACGAGCTCGGCTTCACCGGCGTGATCACCACCGACGCGCTGGAGATGCAGGGCATCACCGCGTCCCGGACCATCAAGGGCGCCGCCGCCGGCGCGCTGGCAGCCGGCGCGGACCTGGCGATGGTAGCCGTCGCCGACGCCGACCCGGCCGACCTCGCCGCCGCCCTGATCGGTGCCGTCGGCAACGACCAGCTCCCGGCCGAACGCCTCGCCGAGTCGGCCACCCGGGTACGACGCCTGGGCGCGGCACTCTCGAACCGCCGGGCGACGTCCGGCTGGTCAGGGCGTGTGACAGAGCCGTCGGGAACCGGCGACGCGGTTCGGGAGGTGGCGCGCCGGATGCTCGTCGGGCAGGACGTACCGGCGCTGGGCGCGGCGGCGTACGTGGCCGACCTGGCGCAGCCCGTGCATCCCGCCTGGCGGCCGTACTTCGACGGCCTGCCGCAGATCTTCCGCGACGTGACGGACCGGGCGGACGAGCCGGGGGTCGTGATCCGGGCCGACGAGCCCGGGACCGTCGAGCGGGTGCTGGCGCAGGCCGCCGGGCGGGCGTTGATCGTGGCGGTGCAGGATGCGGGCAGGACGCCGTGGATGGTGGCCGGGATGCGCCGGCTGGTCACGGAGCATGCCGGGCCGGTCGTCGTACTGTGCACGGGGATTCCGGAGGATCGCGCGCTCGTACCGGACGGGGTGCCGGTGGTCGTCACCGACGGGCGCAACATGGTCGTACTGAGGGCCGTCGCGGAGCGACTCGTAAGGGAGCATGGATGAGGCTGTACGGATGAGGTGGGGCGCCAACTACACGCCGCGGCGCGGGTGGTTCCACCACTGGCTGGACTTCGATCCGGCCGAGCAGCGGGAGGACTTCGGGGTGCTGGCCGGGCTCGGGCTCGACCACGTCCGGGTGTTCTGCCTGTGGCCGGTGTTCCAGCCGCAGCGCGGGGTGATCCGGCAGCGGGCGCTGGACGACCTGGCCCGGATGTACGACGCCGCCGCCGACGCGGGACTGGACGTCACGGTCGATGTTCTTCAAGGGCACTTGAGCAGCTTCGAGTTCTACCCGTCGTGGACGGTCACGCACCACCACCGCAACGTCTTCACCGACCCGGACGTGGTGGCGGCGCAGGCCGAGCTGGTCGCCGCGGTGGCCGGCCGGTTGCGTGCCCACGGCAACCATCTCGGCGTCAGCCTGGCCAACGAGCCGAACAACATGGTCGCGCCGATGGGCCGCGACACCGTGACCGAGCCCGAGATCGACGCCTGGATCGCCAGGCTGCTCGCGGCCGCGCGGGACGCCGACCCGGACCACCCGCACAACCACTCGGCGTACGACGCGGTCTGGTACGACGAAGGCCACCCGTTCACGCCGAAGCAGCTCACCGCGATGGGCGCACAGACGGTGATCCACCCGTGGGTGTTCTCCGGCGCGATCGGCACGACGTACGGCGCGCTGAGCACTCAGGCCACGCACCTTGCCGAGTACGTCGTGGAGCTCGCCCGCGCCTGGGCGCCGGACCCGCGGCGCTCGATCTGGGTCCAGGAGATCGGCGCGCCGGTCGGGTCGGTGCCGGCCACGGACGCGCCCGAGTTCGCCGAGCGCACGATCCGCAACATCGCCCGCTGCGACGGCGTCTGGGGCGTCACCTGGTGGTGCAGCCACGACGTGTCGCGGGCGATGAAGGACTTCCCGGAGCTGGAGTACAGCCTGGGGCTGTGCGACAGCGACGGCGCGGTCAAGCCCGTAGGCGAGCGCATCCGCGAGCTGACCACCAGCGTCCGGCCCGAGCCGGTCAAGCGGACCACCGCGCTGGTGCTCGACCTGAACGCCGAGCCGCGCCGCGCGAGCGGCCGCGGCGGCGCTCTCTTCGACGCCTGGATGACCCGGACCGCCGCCGGCGAGACCCCCGCGATCGTGACCAGCGACCGCGCAGCGGACGAGCCGTACCTCGCCGCCCGGGGAATCACCGGGGTGCACCCGATCTGACCCCTCCATTTTGGCGACGATCGGTCACCTTGAACGGGGATTGGGCCGACGCGGGTGATGAGGGATTGTGCCGGCGCCGGCCCTGAGGGGATTGCGCCCGCGCGAGCCGTGAGGGGATTGCGCGGCGCGGGTGTTGGCAGGATAGGGCGGGTGAGTACGCCGAGGCTGGGTGACGTGGTTGGGGTGCTGGAGCGGTTGTATCCGCTCTCGCTGGCGGAGAGCTGGGACGCGGTCGGGCTGGTGACCGGGGATCCGGAGCAGCCGGTGCGGCGGGTGCTGTTCGCGGTGGACCCGATGCGCGTGGTCGTGGACGAGGCGATCGGGTGGGACGCGGACCTGGTCGTGGCGCACCACCCCCTGCTGCTGCGCGGTGTGAACAGCGTCGCCGCGACCACGCCGAAGGGGCGGGTCGTGCACGACCTGATCCGGTCGGCGACCGCGCTGCACGTGTGCCACACCAACGCCGACAACGCGAACCCCGGCGTCAGCGACGCGCTCGCGGCCGCGCTCGGCCTGCGCGACACCCGGCCGCTGAAGGCGCTGCCTGCCGACCCGGTGGACAAGCTCGCCGTGTACGTCCCGGTCGACGAGGCGGACGCGCTGATCGACGCGCTCGCCGCCGCCGGCGCCGGGCGGATCGGCGCGTACGAGCGCTGCGCCTGGTCAACCACCGGCGAGGGCACTTTCCGCGCGCTGGACGGCGCCAACCCGACGCTCGGTCAGGTCGGCGCGATCGAGCGGGTCTCCGAGGCCCGCGTCGAGATGGTCATGCCCCGGCACCGCCGCCGCGCGGTCGTCGAGGCGCTGCGGGCGGCGCACTCCTACGAGGAGCCCGCGTACGACGTGTTCGAGCTCGCGTCCCAGCCCGGTGAGCTGGGTGGCGGGCGCGTCGGCGCGCTGGACACGCCGCTCACGCTGCGAGACTTCGCCGCCCGGGTCGCCGAGCGGCTGCCGCGGACCGAGCACGGCGTACGAGTGTCCGGGGATCCCGAGCGGCGGATCGAGACCGTGGCGGTGGTCGGCGGCGCGGGGGACAGCGAGTTCGACCGGGTGCGCGCGGCGGGCGTCGACGCGTACGTGACCGCGGACCTGCGGCACCACCCGGCGACCGAGGCCCGCGCGTACGACGAGCCGGTGCTGATCGACGTCGCGCACTGGGCCAGCGAGTGGCCGTGGCTGGCGGATGCCGAGCGGCTCCTGGTGGCGGGCTTGGCAGAGCAGGGCAGTACCGTGGAGACTCGGGTTTCCACGATCTGCACCGACGCTTGGACCCTCCGGGCGTAGCACGGAAAAATTCAACACCGGCGAGCTTGACCGGCTCAGCGCTGTACGACGCGAGCCCGGCGCCGGTGACGCCGTACAACTGAAGGAGTCGCACCCTGAACGCCCAGCCAGGTACGCCGCCCGAGGTGCAACGCAGGTTGCTCGATCTGCAGGAGCTCGACCTGAACCTCGACCAGGTCGCCCACAAGCGCGGCGTGCTGCCCGAGCTGGCGGCCCTGACCGAGCTCGCCAGGGAGAAGTCCGCGGTCGACCGCGAGCTGGTCACCGCCGAGACCGAGGTCAGCGACCTGCAGCGCGAGCAGAAGAAGGCCGACTCCGACGTCGAGCAGGTGAAGACCCGGCGTACCCGCGACCAGGAGCGGCTGGACGGCGGCCGGGTCGGTTCGCCGAAGGAGCTGGAGAGCCTGCAGCACGAGATCGGGTCGCTGGACCGGCGGATCGCGGACCTGGAGGACGCCGAGCTCGACGTGATGGAGCGGCTGGAGTCGGCCGAGGCGCGGCTCGCCGGGCTGCGCTCCCGGGCGGACGACTTCGCCGGGCGGCAGGCCGAGCTGGAGTCCAGCCGGGACGCCGCCGCCAAGGACCTTGACGAGCAGCGGGCGTCGCTGACGGAACGTCGTACCGCGGTCGCGACGGAGCTGCCGGCCGACCTGGTCACGACGTACGCGAAGCTGCGGGAGCGGATGGGCGGGATCGGCGCCGGCGAGCTGGTCGGCAAGCGCTGCATGGGCTGCCGGATGGAGCTGAACCCGGCTGACCTGTCCCGGATGGCGGCGGCGGACAAGAACACCGTGCTGCGCTGCGAGGAGTGCGGCCGGATCCTGGTGCGGACCGACAAGAGCGCGGTGTGAGCGGGCCACAACACGTCATCGTCGAGGCCGACGGCGGGTCTCGCGGGAACCCGGGACCGGCGGCGTACGGCGCCCTGGTGCGGGACGCCGCGACCGGCGAGGTGCTCGCCCAGGTGGGGGAGACGCTCGGCAGGGCGACCAACAACGTTGCCGAGTACAACGGTCTGATCGCCGGCCTGGAGCTGGCTGACGAGGTCGCGCCGGACGCCACCATCGAGGTCCGGATGGACTCCAAGCTGGTCATCGAGCAGATGGCCGGGCGCTGGAAGATCAAGCACCCGGACATGCGGCCGCTGGCGGTCCGGGCGCAGTCGCTGGCCCCGCTCGGCACCGAGTGGACCTGGGTGCCGCGGGCGAACAACGCCGCCGCGGACGCGCTGGCGAACATGGCGCTGGACGGCAAGCCGATCCCGCGCCGGCCCGCGCCCGCGATCCCCTCCGAGCCGGCGGAGCCGTCCGACCTGAAGAAGGCGGTGCAGGGCTGGGGCGCGCAGGACGCCACCCCGCCGACCCGGCTGCTGCTGGTCCGGCACGGCGAGACGCCGCACACCGTCGACAAGCGCTTCTCCGGCGCCGGTGGCGACGACCCGGACCTCAACGACACCGGTCGCGCGCAGGCGCTGGCCGCGGCGACGTACCTTCGCACCGTCGGCGGGGTGGACGCGCTGCTGACGTCGCCGATGCGTCGTACCACCTCGACCGCGGCCGTGATCGGCGCCGAGCTCGGGCTGGAGCCGGTCGTGTCGCAAGGCTGGCAGGAGTGCTCGTTCGGGGACTGGGACGGGCACACGTTCGCCGAGGTGCAGCGCAAGTGGCCGGACCAGCTGAAGGCCTGGATGGATTCGACGTCCGTCGCGCCACCCGGCGGGGAGTCGTTCGACGCGTGTGCCCGGCGGGTTCGTGCCGCGCGGGACGCGGTCCTGTCGTCGTACCCGGGAAAGACCGTGGTGGTGGTCACGCACGTGACGCCGGTCAAGCTGATGGTGCGGTCGGTGCTGCAGGCCCCGATGAGCGCGATGTTCCTGATGGAGCTGAAGCCGGCGTCGGTGACCGAGCTGCAGTGGTACGCCGACGGGCTGGCGTCTTTGCGCGGCTTCAACATCGAACCCGGTCTACTCTGAGGGACGTCGTCGACCGGACGGAGTAGTGCTGTGCCGTTGCAGAAGGTGCATTTCGCCGAGGAGGTCCCGGAGGAGTTCCGCGCGTCGCTGCAGGCGATCCGCCGTGAGCTCGAGGTGCCCGCGGAGTTCCCGCCCGAGGTTGTGTCGGCGGCGGTCTCGGCCGCCGCTGCTCCGCGGCTGCCCTCGCTGGACCGGACCGACATCGAGTTCGTGACGGTCGACCCGCCTGGGTCGATGGATCTCGACCAGGCGCTGCACATCGAGCGGTCGGGTTCCGGGTACACGGTGCACTACGCGATCGCCGACGTGGCCGCGTTCGTGCGGCCCGGTGATGCCGTGGACGCCGAGGCGCGGCGGCGCGGGGAGACGCTGTACGCGCCGGACCGGCGCACCCCGCTGCACCCGCCGGAGCTGTCCGAGGGCGCGGCGTCGCTGCTGCCCGACCAGGTGCGTCCTGCCTTGCTGTGGACGATCGCCGTCGACAGCTCCGGTGAGGGCACCGAGGTCGACGTACGACGTGCGCTGGTGCGGTCACGAGCGAAGCTGGACTACGCCGGGGTGCAGGAGGACTTGGACGCCGGGACCGCGTCGTCGTCCTTGCAGCTGCTGCGCGAGGTCGGCCTCCTCCGNNACCTGATGATGTACGGCGAGATCGGCATCCTGCGGACGTTGCCGGAGTCGTCCGACGGGTTCCGCCGCCGGCTCGAGAACACCGCGAAGGCGCTCGGCATCCCCTGGCCCGCGGGTGTGCCGTACGCGCAGTTCATCCACGGGCTCGACCCCTCGGTGCCGTCGCACTCGGCGATGCTCGCGGCCTGCACGGTGCTGTTCCGCGGCGCCGGGTACACGTCGTTCTCCGGGGCGGTGCCGGCGCATCCCGAGCACGCGGCGATGAAGTCCGAGTACGCGCACGTGACCGCGCCGCTGCGCCGCCTGGTGGACCGCTGGGCCGGCGAGATCTGCGTCGCGCTGTGCGCCGACCAGCCCGTGCCGGACTGGGTACGCGAGTCGATGGACACGATCCCGAAGATCATGGACGAGAACGACCGCAAGGCTCATGCCTACGAGCGGGCGATCGTCGACATGGTCGAGGCCGGGCTGGTCGCGGACAAGGTCGGGCAGGAGTTCGACGGTGTCATTACGGACCTCGACGGCAAGGATCCGGCGAAGGGCATCGTGGTGATCTCCTCGGTCGCCGTCGAGGGCCGCGTGTCCGCCGACCGGCCGTTGCCGCTCGGCCAGCCGGTCCGCGTCAAGCTCCTCGAGGCCGACGTCGTCAAGCGAACGATCGCCTTCTCACTCGTCTGACGCTCGCCTCCGTTGCCTTTGGCAACCGTATGATCCGCCGTACGACGAAGCCGCCGGCGATTCCCTATCCGGCGGGCACTCCCGGCGGCCTCGGCGTTGCACGTGTGGGCGGAGTCGCGCGCTGCATCCATGCGGAGTCGTGAAGCGCTGTGACCGTGGCACTTATCTTCGGAGGCGTCGGTAGCGGCTGGTGGAATGCCTTTGTGTGGCGTTGCCGGCGTTGGCGGTGCCGGCGTTCGTGCCGGGCGATACGGGGTCCAGTTAGGGCACGCGCGGTTGGACGGTCACGATGTGGGGTGATGTCGAGCCGGCCGGATCCGGGTGCCGCGGCTATGGCGAGGTGCCGTGTCGTCTTGTTCGCCGATAGCGTAGTCACTGGATTCGAACTGTTGTTCGCATTAAGATGGCCGCATGTCCAGCTTGGATTCGCCCACTGCTTCGCTTGCGCCGGCATGCCGGTGCGGGTGTGCCTGCGGCGGACGGGCTGCGGGTGACGCGTTGAGCGAGCTCACCGAGCTGCCTCCGGACTGGCTGTGGGAGTCGTCGGTGCCGCCGTCGCCCGAGGAGGAGGCGATGGCTGCGGCGGTCGAAGAGGCGCTGCTGTTCGGTGACCCAGCCGATCCGGAATGCGCGACCGGATGGGCGGAGCTGGACGGCTTGCTCGGCGGCACGGTGTGGGAGCGGGACGAGGCCGAGCTCGCCTTGCTGCTCGCCGATCCGCCGGACTGGATGAGCGCGCCTGCGGGGCCTGCGCTCGCGGCGGCCCTGGACGGGCTGCGGCTGGGGTCGGCGCCGCCGGTGGTGCTGGTCGAGGCGCTGAAGGCAGGAACTCGGTTGCGAGCCTGGGCCGAGGCGTTCGTGGCGGCGGCGATGGCCGCGCTGTGGCGGTCCCGTCAGGTCGACGCGGCGCGGATGCTGGCCGAGCGCGACGATCGTTACGGGAGCCCGGGCGGTGGCGGCCCGGATGCGATGGCCGGCGCTGCCGCGGAGGTTGCGGCGGCGCTGCGGCTGTCGCCACGCACCGTCCACGGCCACATCGAGGACGCGGTCCGCTTGACCCGCGACCTGCCGGACACCTTCCGCGCTGTCAGATCCGGCCGGCTGTCGATGAGCCAGGCACGGGTGATCCTCGCCGCGACCGAAGACCTCCCG
>WNGA01027589.1_pt1 | contig 11879 bp, 11 predicted proteins | sample 5400061 | NCBI WGS metagenome assembly WNGA01 (sample SAMN13153366, study PRJNA577476) | soil metagenome | isolation source: 100 cm soil or saprolite under grassland replicate 2 | place: USA:California | collected 2016-06-15
AAGCGAATTGCGGTGACGTCCACGAGGAGCTGGTGAAGATCCTCGGCCGCCTGCGCTACCGCACGAGCTACGGCCAGAACGTCCTCAAGCACACGCTCGAGGTCGTCCACCTGGGCGGGATCATGGCCGTCGAGCTCGGCGCCGGCGTCAAGACGACGAAGCGCGCCGCGCTCCTGCACGACATCGGCAAGGCGATGACGCACGAAGTCGAGGGCTCGCACGCGCTGATCTCGGCCCAGCTTGCGCGTCGCTACGGGGAGTCGCAGGGCGTCGTGCACGCGATCGAGGCGCATCACTACGAGGTGCAGCCGCAGACGGTCGAGGCAGTGCTGCTGATCGCCGCGGACGCGATCTCGGCCTCACGGCCTGGCGCGCGCGGCGAATCGCTCGAGAACTACATCAAGCGACTCGAGTCGCTGGAGACCCTCGCCGCGTCCCACGCAGGCGTCGAGAAGGTGTATGCGCTTCAAGCGGGCCGTGAGATTCGCGTGATCGTGAAGCCCGAGGAGATCGACGACGACACGGCCGTGCTGCTGTCGCACGAGATTGCGCGCGAGATCGAGGACCACCTCGAGTATCCGGGCCAGATCAAGGTGACCGTGATCCGCGAGAGCAGAGCCACGGACGTCGCGTCGAACAAGGTCGACGCGCGCCGCGAAGCCGCGCCGCAGATCGACGCTGCGTAGCGCCTCGCCCGAAGCGCTGGGCATTTCGCGGAGTATCAGCGTCTCGCTGGCTGCGCAGCGCGCGCCGAGGTGACGGCCCCTCAAAGGGCGGGCCGGCGCAGCCGGCCTTCGCCCGGGCACAACAACGGCCGGGCGAGCCAGACGTGGCTGCGAACAGGCCGAGCGTCGAGGGGGTGGGAAGGACCATGGTTACCATTCTCGCGATGCGCCGCTACCACGTGACGACGTTCGGGTGCCAGATGAACGCGCACGATTCGGAGCGCATCAAGGGCCTGCTCGAGGATCTCGGCCTTGGCGAGGCGACATCGCGCGAGCAGGCGGACGTCCTCGTCTTCAACACGTGCACGATCCGGGAGAAGCCGGACACGAAGTTCGCCGCGTACATGGGAGACGCCGCCGCGCAGAAGCGTGCGAATCCGGAGACGATCATCGCGGTCGGCGGCTGCTATGCGGAGGCGCAGCGCGAGCGGCTGTTCTCGCTCTATCCCGAGGTCGACGTGGCGTTCGGACCGGGATCGATTCCGCACCTCGGCGAGTGGCTCGGCGCCGGCGGGTTCGGCGTCGCCCGCTCGGCCTTCGGCATCGCGGAGGAGCGGCGCTTCGCGGCGACGCTTCCCATGCACCGCGAGCGCTCGTTCCAGGCGTGGGTGCAGATCTCGATGGGCTGCAACTCGAAGTGCGCCTACTGCATCGTGCCGGCGGTGCGTGGGCGTGAGGTATCACGCCGCCCCGGTGAGGTCGTGGCCGAGGTGGAACGGCTCGCGCAAGACGGCGTGCGGGAGATCACGCTGCTCGGCCAGAACGTGAACTCGTGGGGGCGCGACCTGCTTCCAGGCGTCAAGACCGAGTTCGGCGAGCTCCTGCGCGCGTGCGACGCGGTCGAAGGGATCGCGCGCATTCGCTTCACGTCGCCGCACCCGAAGGACTTCCGGCGCCCGGTGATCGAAGCGATGTCGGAGTGCCGCGCCGTGTGCGAGCACACGCACCTGCCGCTCCAGTCCGGCTCTACCACCGTGCTGAAGCGAATGCGCAGGACGTATTCGCGCGAGCGCTACCTCCGCCTGGTGGACGATCTGCGCGCCGCGATCCCCGATCTCGCGCTGACGACGGACATCATCGTCGGTTTTCCCGGCGAGACCGACGAGGATTTCCGTGAGACGCTCGAGGTGGTGGAGGAGGTGGGGTTCGACGGCGCGTTCACGTTCGTCTACTCGCCGCGCGAAAGCACCGAGGCCGCGTCGATGCCGGATCAGGTCCCTGACGAGGTCAAGCACGAGCGGATCGAGCGGCTCGTCGACGTCGTCCAGCGAGTGGCGGAGGCGCGAAACCGTGAGCGGGTGGGGCTGATCGAGGAGGTCCTGGTCGAGGGGCCCTCGCGGACCGATCCCAACGTGCTGCGCGGCCGCACGCGCCGGAACACGACCGTCAACTTCGCCGGCGACGCCGAGCCGGGCACGTTGGCAGACGTGCTCGTCGAAGGAGCGACTTCGACGACGTTGCGCGGCGTCCAGCGTGCCGCCGTCGCTGCCTGACGTCCTCGCGCTCTACGGCCCGACGGCGTCGGGGAAGACCGCCGTCGCCGAGGCGATCGCGAAGCGGATCCAAGCCGAAGTCGTGTCGGCCGACGCCGCTGCCCTCTTTCGCGGGCTCCGCGTGCTCACCGCGGCTCCCGAGTACCCCGCGCGCCTCGTCGGCGTCTTCGACGTCGAGCACGACGTTTCCGTCGGCGAGTTTCAGCGGCTCGCACACGCGGCGATCGACGAGATCGTTGCCGCGGGGCGAACAGCGGTGGTCGTCGGCGGGACCGGTCTGTACCTCCGAGCCGCACTCGCCGATTTGCGGCTGCCGCCGCGGCCGCCGAGCGGTGTTCGCGAGCGCTGGGAGATGTTCTACGACGAGCACGGGCCGGTGCACGCGCACGGCCGCCTCCAGACGGTGGATCCCGAGGCTGCGGCACGCGTTCATCCCAACGATCGACGCCGCGTCGTCCGCGCGCTCGAGCTCGCGGAGGCGGGGGCATCGTTGGCCGGCGACGAGCTCTGGTCGGGCGAGACGCGGCATTCGACCGTCGTGTTCGGCCTCGATATCCCGCAGGACGTGCTCGACGAGCGGATCAGGCGACGCGCCGCGGAGATGCTCGAGCGAGGCGTCGTCGCCGAGGCTCGCGCGGCGCTCGCACGCCCGCTCTCGCGGTCGGCCCGCAAGGTGATGGGCCTCGTCGACTTCGCGCAGCTTCCTGCCGACGAGGCGCGTTCGGCGCTGGTCGAGAACAACCGGCGCCTCGCGCGGTATCAGCGCAAGTGGATGCGCCGTATCCCGGGGCTGATTACCGTTCGCGCGGACCGGCCTGCGGGCGAGGTCGCCGATGAGATTCTCGAAGTGGCACGCGCACGGCAACGTCTACCTGCTCACGGAGGAGCGGGGGCTGACGGCTGAGGCGGTCCGCGCCGCCGTCGGCGAAGCGGATGGGATCCTCGAGATCGTCCACGTCTGGGGCGAGGAGGCGGAGATCGTGATCTGGAACCCCGACGGCTCGGTCGCGGAGATGTCCGGCAACGGGACGCGGATCGCCGCGCGCTGGCTCTCGGAGCGAACCGGTGCCCGCGACGTCGTCGTGCGCACGGGCGGTCGCGGTGTCGCGGCGCGTTTGCTCGACGACGGGCGCATCGAGCAGGACATGGGGGAGGTGCGGGTGCTGGAGCGTGAGCGGATCGCCGGGCTCGACGTCACGCCGGTCTCGGTCGGCAATCCGCACGCGGTGGTTGTCGGTGACCCGGCAGACATCGTGTCGATCGGGCCCCTGCTCGAGACGCACCCGCGCTTCCCGAGACGGACGAACGTGCAAGTCGCGCGCGTGGACGCACCCGGTCGCGTGACGGCGCGCGTCTGGGAGCGCGGCGTGGGGGAGACGCGCTCGTCGGGCACGAGCGCGGTCGCGGTCGCCGCCGCGACGCACGACCGCGGCAGGGTGGTCATAACGTTCCCCGGCGGCGACCTCGAGGTGCAACTGGAGGGCGGACGCGCGTCGCTGACGGGTCCGGCCGAGCGTGCTGAATAGGCACGGACTCGACACAGACGCGTCACACTTTTCGCGTTACGATCGCAGTGGGTGGTGGGTTGGGGTGCCCCGGGGGCGCCCCGTTCCGAGCCAGGCGCTGCGAACAGCTCTCAGCTCCTCGCGATCGGCCGGCCGACGGTGAGGCTGATGCGACGCGATGGGCGCCCCTCGATTGCGTGAGCGCGCCTACGAGCCCGCGCCGTAGTCCCGGAGCGCCTCGTTGAGCGCGAGACGATCGTGCGACTCGTTTCGCCAGCCGACGATCAGGGGCGTCGGAAGTCCGTACGTGCCGGCGGGGAACTCGCGCTGCCGCACACCCGGGACGACGATCGCGCGCGGCGGGACGTACCCGCGGTGCTCGACCGGCGCGTCGCCGGTCACGTCGATCACCGGTACCGATCCTGTCAGCACGACGCCGGCACCGAGAACAGCCTGCTCGCCGACGAGGAACCCCTCCGTGACGATGCACCGCGAGCCCACCAGCACGCCGTCCTCCACGATCACGGGGCGAGCGTTCACCGGCTCGAGCACTCCGCCGATGCCGACGCCGCCCGCGAGGTGGACGTCGGCGCCGATCTGCGCGCACGAGCCGACGGTCGCCCAGGTATCCACCATCGTCCGCGGGCCTACCCAAGCGCCGATGTTGACGTAGCTCGGCATCAGCACGACGCCCCGCGAGAGGAACGACCCGTACCGTGCGACAGCCGGCGGCACGACGCGAACCCCCAGCTGCTCGAAGTTGCCCTTCAGCGGGATCTTGTCGTAGTACTCGAACGGCCCGACCTCGAGCGGCTCCATGTTCCGCATACGGAAGTACTCGAGGATCGCCTCCTTCGCCTCCTCGTTCACAACCCACTCTCCGTCGAGCTTGTCCGCGACGCGCAGCTCGCCGCGATCGAGCGCCGCGATCGTCTCCTCGACCGTCACAACACCTCCCGCAGGATCGCGGCGGCGCGCGCGCAGGCTTCGACGTCAGGGACGAGCGCGAGCCGTGCGTAGCCCTCGCCGCTCGGGCCGAAGTACGACCCGGGCGCAACGACCAGTCCATGCTCGAGCAGCCGCGTCGCGAATGCCTCGGACGTCTCGCCGTCCGGGACGCGAAACCAGAGGTAGAACGCGACGCACGCTGCACGAACTCCTGCGGCGCCGTGCCGGCGTTCGGCCGGAAACTGCGCAGCGCCGCGATCAGCTCGGGTTGCGCGCACACGAACCCGCTGCGGTAACCCGTCATCGACGATCGCTTCGACAGCGTCTGGAAGACGACGACGTTCCTCCGATCGTCGAGCTCGAGCGCCGACGATGGAGGCTGGTCGAACCAGATCTCGGTGTACGCCTCGTCCGCCGCGAGGTAGAAGCCGTGCTCGCGGGCGCGCTCCGCGAGCTGCTCGAAGAACGAGCGGGAGGCGACCGCGCCCGTCGGGTTGTGCGGGTAGTTCGCCCAGAAGATCGCGCAGCGCTCCCAGTCCTCGTCGTGGATCGCGTCGAGGTTCGGAAGCCACGCGTTCTCCTCCCTGAGCGGCACGAACAGGACATCCGCGCCGGCGAACGCGGCGCCGCGTTCGTAGACGGGGTACGCGGGCTCCGGCACGAGCACGAGGTCATTTCCGGGCCGGCAGGCGACGAGCGGAAAGAGGAAGATCGCCTCCTTCGAGCCATACGTCGGGATCACCTCGGCATCGGGATCGATCGAGACGTCGAAGCGGCGCCCAAGCCAGGCTGCGATCGCCTGTCGCAGCTCCGGAAGCCCGGGCGCGCGCGGATACCCCGCCGTCGCAGGCAGCGCATCGACGAGAGCGCGCTGGATGAACGCCGGCGTCGGCTCGATCGGGTCGCCCAGCCCGAAATCGAGCAGGTCGATCCCGCGTGCGCGTGCGGCTGCCTTCGCCTCGTCCAGCCGCACGAACGGGTATGCCTGCATCGCGTCCAGAACGGGAGAGACGATCACGGGGAGACCGTAGCCGCGAAGCGTTCGAGGATGTCGTAGCAGTGTCTGATCGCGTCGAGCCCCTGCGCCGAGAACTCCGCGACCGGTGTCCACGCTTGCTTCGGCGCAACGCGAAGGTTGCCGACGTCGCGCAGGGCGCGTACGAGCGGCGACTCGGCGGCGACGCGGCCCGGGGGCGAGTTGCCGAGCAGCTCGACCTCGGCGCGACCTTCGAGGAGGGTTCGCAGGTGCTTCTCGGCGTCGGCAGGGTCGCGGTCGGGCGCGTAACGAAAGTTCAGGATCGCGCTCGCCTCCGCAGGCACGACGTTCGTCGCGATCCCGCCCGAGATGCCCGTGATCGAGACGACCTCGCGAAAGACGAGCCCCTGGATCTCGACGTCGCGCGGCTCGACGGCCGCGAGCGGTCCCAGCGCGTCGATCGCGAGCGCAATCGCGTTCACACCGGTCCACGGACGGGCCGAGTGGGCGCTCTCTCCGCGGAACGTCGCTCGCGCGTTGAGGTTTCCAAGACACCCCGCGTGGATCTCGTTGTCGGTCGGCTCCATCATCACGACGAGGTCGCATTCCAGCCGGTGGGTGTCGAAGAAGCGGGGCAGCGGAGACTCGCCCGCGGGCAGCTCCTCACGGCCGAAGAAGAGAAACCCGAACGGCGCGCCCGCACGCGCGAGCTCGACCATCACCGCACAGCCGCCCTTCATGTCCGAGGCGCCGAGGCCGACGATCCAGCCGTCCTCGGTCAGCCCCGGCAGGTTGCCTTGCGCCGGAACCGTGTCAAGGTGGCCTGCGAGGACTATTCGTCCCGGCCAGAACAGCACCGTGTCGTCGTCGTAGGCAGGCGCGGACGGCATGAGGCCGCGCACGTAATCGAGCGCCTCGTCCTCTGCGCGGCTCTCCGAGGAGATGTCGACGAGCTCGAGCGTTCGCTCGGCAAGACGATCCACGGTCCGATTTTCGGCCATCGGCGGGCATAATCGTGGCGTGAAGAGATCCGAGGAGCCCGCGGACCTCGAGCGCGGGCTGGTCCTCGCGGTTCTCCCGCCCGGAGCCGACGACGAGCAGGAGCTGGCGGAGGTGCGCGAGCTCGCGCGAACGGCGGGTGTCGATCCCGTCGGTGTAGTCGTGCAGCATCGCGCGAAGCCCGCGCTCCGGAGGTACGTCGGCAAGGGCAAGGTGGAGGAGCTGAAGAGCGCGTACGCGGAGGCCGGCGCGGAGTCGCTGATCGTCGACGGCGAGCTCGAGCCGTCGCAGCAGCGCTACCTCGAGGACGCCGTCCAGGCGCGCGTCGTCGACCGCACGCAGCTGATCCTGGACATCTTCGCGCAGCATGCGACCACGACCGAAGGGAAGCTCCAGGTCGAGCTCGCGCAGCTCGAGTACAACCTGCCGCGGATGCGGGGGGCATGGAAGCACCTCGAGCGCCTCGGCGGCGGCCGCGGCACGCTGGGCGCCGGCGTCGGCACGCGCGGCCCCGGCGAGTCGCAGCTCGAGACCGACCGCCGCCTCGCGCGCCGCCGGGTCTCGGTTCTCAAGCGACGGCTCGACGACGTCTCGCGCCAGCGCGCCACCCGTCGCAAGGAGCGGGCTCGCGCCCAGACGCCGACGGTTGCGCTTGCCGGCTACACGAACTCCGGCAAGTCCACGCTCTTGAACGCGCTCACGTCGGCCGACGTGCCCGTCGAGGACCGGCTGTTCGAGACGCTCGATCCGACGACGCGCGCGTTCGAGCACGATGGACGCCGCTATCTCGTCACCGACACCGTCGGCTTCATCCGCCGCCTGCCGCACCAGCTCGTCGAAGGGTTCGCGTCGACGCTCGAGGAGACGCTCGTCGCGGACCTGATCCTGCACGTCGTCGACGGCTCGCGTGACCCGGGAACGATCCTCGAGCAGATGCACGCGGTCGAAGCGGTGCTCAGGGAGATCGGCGCGTCCAACCTGCCGGTCCTACCGGTCCTGAACAAGGTCGACGAGCTCGACGCGCTCGGCCGCCGCAGGCTGGCGGCGCGGTTCGGTGACGGGATTCAGATCTCGGCGCTCACGGGCGAGGGCCTCGACGAGTTGCAGGAGCGGATCGGCGAGCATTTCGCCGCACGGTTCGAAGAGGTCCGGCTGCTCGTCCCCTACGAAGACGGAGCGACGCTCGGCGAGCTGTACGCGCTCGGTACGCCGATCGACGAGCGGCGGGACGAGGCGGAGGGCGTGTACCTGCGTGCGCGCCTCGCGCGCCGCGACCTGCCGCGCTTCGCGCCCTATCTGATCGCCGAGTCGGTGCGGGAGTCGGCCTGATCGAGCTGCCGATTCGGCGCTTGCACGAGCGCGCCGTCCTGCCACGCCGCGCATATGCGGGCGACGCCGGACTCGACCTCACCGCGTGCGAGCGGGTCACGCTGGCTCCGGGCGAGCGCGCCGTCGTCCGCACCGGCGTCGCAGTCGCGATCCCCGATGGCTACGCGGGATTCGTCCAGCCGCGCTCCGGTCTCGCCGCCGAGAGCGGCATCTCGATCGTCAACACGCCGGGCCTGGTCGACTCCGGCTACCGCGGTGAGCTCCGCGTGATCCTCGTGAACACGGATCGCGAGCACGCTTTCGACGTGGAGCCCGGCCTGCGGATCGCGCAGCTCGTCGTCGTTCCCGTCGCGGAAGTCGATCTGCGCGAGGTCTCGGAGCTGCCGCCGAGCGATCGCGGCGAACGCGGCTTCGGGTCGTCGGCGGTGCCGTGACCGAGCCGCGGATCCGCGTCTCGGCGATCCTGCTCTGGCGCTCGCAGATCCTGCTCTGCCGCCACGAGAAGCCCGGAAAGCAGTACTGGCTGCTGCCGGGAGGCGGCGTCGACTCCGGCGAGAGCCTCACGGACGCGCTGCAGCGGGAGCTGGGCGAAGAGCTCGGCATCGCCGACGAGGTGCCGGTCGAGGGCCCGGTCGCGATCTGCGACTCGATCGATCCGGCGCGTCCGGTGCGCAAGCACGTCGTCCACATCGTCTTCGCCGGCGATCTGTCCGGGCGATCGCTCGAGGCGGTGCAGTCGACGGACGCGGCGGTGCGCGGGCATCGGCTCTTCCGGGTCGACGAGCTGGACGGGATCGTCCTCCATCCGCCGATCCAGCGCTTCCTGCGGCGGTGGCGACCCGGGGATCCGGTTGCCTACCTCGGCTCGCTTTGGGTTCCCTGAACGGCCGTGGTATGACTGTCCGCCGCCGCGTCGCTCCGGAGCCGGCCCAGACGAAGTGATCGCGTCAGCAGGGCGAGCGCGACCGCGCCGAGGACGACGTTCACCACGACGATCGTGATGTGCATCCCGACGCTGAACGACAGCACCTCCGTTCGCGCCGCCTTGCCGCGGAAGAGATAGAGCAGCAGGCCCTGCTCGGTGCCGGCACCTCCAGGAGTGATCGGGACGATCGTCGCGAGGCTCTGCGCCGACTGCACGAGCAGCGAGTCGTGGATGCTCGAAGGCAGGTTGAACGCGCGCAGGAACCAGTAGATCGCCGCGAGCCTGAAGACCCACGACAGCGCCTGCCACGCCACGACCCGTTGCAGATACAAGGCCGGGTCCCGCAGGATTCGGAACCCTTGCGCGACTCGCCGCCAGAAGGCGCGGACGCGGCGCGTGGCCCAGACGAGTGCGAGGACGATCGCGCCCACGAGGACCGGAACGGCGATCTCGAGCACGCGCGGGTGACTGAGCGGCCAGCTCCATTCGATCGAGGGCAGCCGAGGTAGTCGGTCGAGGCTCGGAAAGACACCGAGCTGGAGCGCCCAGACGAAGATCGCTCCCGCGACGACGAAGTCGAAGAGCGTCTCGACCACCAGGGTCGCGGCGAGCGTCGGGTACGTGCTGCCTTCGACGCGTCGCTTGACGAGAAAGAGCTTGACGACGTCACCGGCTCGCGCCGGGGTGATCGCGTTCAGGCCGACTCCGGCGAGGTACGAGCCGAGCACCGCGCGCCAGTGCACCCGCTTTCCCGGGTAGGCGGCCGCGATGATGTTGCGCCACGCGCGTGTGCGAACGATCAGCCGGAGGATCTGGAACGTGCTCGCAACCGCGAGCGCCCTGAAGTCGACCGCGGCGAGATGCTCGAAGAACGAGCGGACCGCGTCGAAGAAGGCACTCAACGGCCGCGCGTCCGCGCACGCCCCGCGGCGACCGCGTGAGCGTCGCGCTCGAGCTCGTCCGCGAGCGGCTCCAGCTCGACCGGCTCTCCGCCGGAGGCGTGCGCGAGCGCCTGGGCGAGCACCCAATCCGCGAACCACGGGTTGCGCGGCAGCAGCGGGCCGTGCAGGTAGGTTCCGACGGCCCGGCCGGCGCGACACCCCTCGAAGCCGGAGCTTCCGTCGTTGCCGAAGCCGTGGACGACGCGTCCGAGCGGCTCGGCGTCGTCGTCGAGCACCGTCCGGCCGGCGTGGTTCTCGAAGCCGGCAAGCGTTCGCCCCGACCACTCGCACGAGAGCAGCACGTCGCCGATCATCCGGCGCGCGCCGGCGGTCGTCACGAGCGGGAAGAGGCCGACGCCCGGCAGCTCGACTCCCTCGCGGTCGCGGTAGAAGCGGCCGAGCAGCTGGTAGCCGCCGCAGACCGCGAGGACCGCGGCTCCGTCCTCGACCGCGGCCAGCACCCGTTCTGCCTTCGCAGCCAGATCGACCGCGACCAGGGCCTGCTCGCGATCCTGGCCGCCGCCGATGTAGAGCAGGTCGTGCACACCCGGCCGCAGCTCGTCGCCCATCGAGACGGCGCGCACCTCGAGCTCGTGTCCCCGCCACTGCGCGCGCCGCGCCAGCACCGCGATGTTGCCGCGGTCGGCGTAGATGTTCAGGTAGTCGGGATACAGGTGCCCGACGCGGATCCTCACGCGCGCCCCTCGGCAAATCGGCGCAAAGCCGGCACACGGCAGTCACAGGCGGCGTGCGACGATTCGAGTGGGGCCCTCGCGCCCCCCTTGGGGGGGAAGAGCCTGCGGCCCGAGCTCACGCTGCGTGCTCCCAGTACGGGCGCACGTGGCCGCGGGCGGCGACGATGCTCCGCAGCGCGAGCATTGCCGTGTAGGTGGGGAGGAGGACGAGGTCCTCGCCCGGCGGTGTCAGCTCGAGGCCGCGGTCGAGCGCCCGCTCGAGATTCGGCAGGACCTCGATTGCGCTCGGATCGAACCCCGCGTACTTGAATCGCAACGCCAGCTCCGCCGCCCGGTCGCCGGTGACGACGACGCGCTGGAGACCGGCGAGCAACGGCTCGAAGTCGACGTCCCAGATCCACGAGACGTCCTTCCCGTCAGCGATCGCGTCGTTCAGCGCGACGACGCAGCGCGTCGGCGGTTCTGCCTCGACGAGCGTCCGGATTGCCTCGTTGGCACCGGCAGGGTTCTTGATCAGCAGCATCAGCAGGCGTCGATCGCCGATCGCGATCCGCTCGAACCGTCCGAAGGCCGCCCCGAAGCGCTCGAGCCCCGAGGCCACGTCCTCGAGCGGGATGTCGAGCGCGAGCGCGAGCGCCGCGGCGGCGAGCGCGTTGTAGACGTTGTAGAGGCCGGGAACGGCGAGGCGTACCTGCCGCGACTCGCGGACGGCCACGAGCGTGAACGAGACGCCTTCGAGCCCCCGCAGCTCGATCTCGCGAGCCGCGACGTCGAGCGGCGGTCGCGCATGCCCGCAGGCCGGACAGCGATAGTCGCCGAGATGACCGACGTACGCGGCGCGGTACTCGTACGGCGTCCCGCACGAGACGCAGTACTTCGAGTCGGCCGCGTGCTGTAGCGAAGGGCGCGCCTGGCGCGGATCGTCGACGCCGAACACGAGCGCGTGTCCGTGTGCGCGCGCGAGCTCCCCGACCTGAGGGTCGTCCCCGTTCACGACGAGGCGGGTCTCGGGCAGCGACTCGACAGCCCGTCGCCGGCGCTGCGCGACCAGCTCCAGCTCGCCGTACCGGTCGAGCTGGTCGCGAAAGAGGTTTCCGAGACAGACGGCGCGCGGGTGGACGCGAGCTGCAACCTCGGGCAGGGCCGCCTCGTCGACCTCGAACAAGCCGAGCTCGGCTCCCCGCGCCGCGACCAGGGTCGATGCGACGCCGGAGACGAGGTTCGCGCCGGAGCGGTTGTGTGCGAGCGTGAATCGCGGCATGAGGATCTCCGCCGCCATCGCCGCCGTGGTCGTCTTGCCGTTCGTGGCGGAGATAAGGGCCGCACCCTCGGGAAGGCGAGCG
>WNGA01011002.1_pt1 | contig 11878 bp, 9 predicted proteins | sample 5400061 | NCBI WGS metagenome assembly WNGA01 (sample SAMN13153366, study PRJNA577476) | soil metagenome | isolation source: 100 cm soil or saprolite under grassland replicate 2 | place: USA:California | collected 2016-06-15
CGACCGCGAGCTCCTGGAAGAGGTCGCGTGGCCGGCGGAGGACGAGCCGCGGGTGTTCGTGTGCGGCTCGACCCGTTTCGTCGACACCGCGGCCGACGGCCTGGTCGAGCTCGGCTATGACCCGCTCTGGATCAAGACGGAGCGCTTCGGCGCCACGGGAGGCTGACGTGCGGACAGAAGACCTGAAGCTCGACGGCAACGCGATCGGCGGGCTGCTGCTCGAGGTGTTCGGGGTCGAGCTGACGGCTGCGACGAGCGTCTGCAGGTCGTGCGGCGCGCACGAGCACGTCGCCCGCCTCGACGTCTACGTCAACGCTCCGGGAGTCGTCGTTCGCTGCCGGAGCTGTCAGGCCGTGATGATCCGGATCGTCCGCGCGCCCGGGCGGACATGGCTCGACCTGAGCGGCACGGGCACCCTCGAGCTCCCGGGGCCGGACTGACCGGGCCGTGCGCCTCGAGCCGATCTATCGCGCGCGCTTCTCGACTCCCGAGGCCTGGAGCGTCGAGCTCACCGGCGACCATGGCACGGAGGGTCAGAGCTTCCTGATTGCCGAAGGCCGCACCGAGGGTCGCATCGAGGCGCACCTCCGGGCCTCGAACTATCCCCGCCGGCGCACCGACGGCGTTCTCACGCCGGATTTCCGCGGCGTGCTCGAGACGGACGACGGCGCCACGATCCTCTTCGCCTGGGACGGCTATGTCCGTGCGGGCGCCGGGGGCGCGCGAGAGCTCCTGGGGAGCATGACGCACGTCAGCGACGACGGGCGCTACGGCTGGCTGAACGACATCCTCTGCGCCGTGGCCGGCGAGGTCCGGCCGCGCGCCGAGGGCTCGGGGGCCGACGTCGTCATCGAAGTCTCCGAGCTCGTCTGGGAGCCGCTGCCCGCGGCGCAGGGCGAGACGTAGGTCGCTCGCTCCTTTCGTCCTAGACTCAACGGCGTGATCACCTGCCCCCAGTGCAGGAGCCAGAACCCCGCGGAGGCGCGGTTCTGCTCGGCCTGCGGAAAGGCGCTCGCGGCCCCCGAGCCCGACGCACCCGAGGTGCGGAAGACGGTGACGGTCGTCTTCGCCGACGTCACCGGCTCGACGGCGCTCGGCGAGCAGCTCGATCCGGAAGCTGCGCGCAAGCTGATGGCGCGCTACTTCGAGGTCGCGCGCACGATTCTCGAGCGGCACGGCGGAACCGTCGAGAAGTTCATCGGCGACGCCGTCATGGCCGTGTTCGGAGTGCCGCAGCTCCACGAGGATGATGCGCTTCGGGCCGTCCGCGCCGCGGCCGAGCTGCGAGACGGCGTCATCGAGGTGCAGCTGCGAATCGGCGTCAACAGCGGCGAGGTCGTCGCCGGAGGCGGGGAGACGCTCGTCACCGGAGACGCGGTCAACGTCGCGGCGCGCCTTCAGCAGGCTGCCCGGCCGGGAGAGGTCCTGCTCGGCGAGAGCACGCTCGCGCTCGCGCGTGACGCCGTCGAGGTCGAGGCCGTCGAGCCCATCCGCGCCAAGGGCAAGACGGAGCAGGTCGCCGGCTTCCGCCTCCTGCGCGTCCTCGAGGGTGCCGACTCGTTCGCTCGCCGTCTGGACGCTCCGCTGGTCGGACGTGAGCGCGAGCAGCGACTCTTGCGAGAGGCGTTCGAACGTGCCGTCGAAGAGCGCTCATGCCACCTCTTCACGCTCCTCGGGACCGCGGGAATCGGTAAGTCGCGGCTGACGCAGGAGCTCGTGACGAGCCTGGACGGCAACGCTCAAATCCTCAGCGGCCACTGCCTTCCCTACGGCGAGGGCATCACCTATTGGCCGCTGGTCGAGATCCTGCGGGAGCTCGGCAGCGAGTCGCAGCTCATCCAGTACCTGGAGGCCGACCCGGATGCGAGAGTCATCGTCAATCGCGTCTTCGCAGCGGTCGGGCTCGCCGACGAAGATCTCTCCCCCGAAGAAGCCTTCTGGGCCGTGCGCAAGCTCTTCGAGGCCCTTGCCCGCGAGCAGCCGCTCGTTCTCGTGCTGGACGATCTCCACTGGGCGGAGCCAACGTTTCTGGATCTCGTCGAGCATCTCGCCGACTGGAGTCGAGAGGCCCCGATCCTCCTGCTCTGCCTCGCGCGGCCCGAGCTGCTCGATGCGCGGCCGGCCTGGGGAGGCGGCAAGCTCAATGCCACGTCGCTCTTCCTGGAGCCGCTCTCCGGAGACGAGACCGACGAGCTCATCGACAATCTCTTCGCCCGTCTCGCAGAGAAGACGAGAGCCCGGATTGTGGCCGCCGCCGAGGGAAACCCGCTGTTCGTCGAGCAGATGCTCGCCATGCTCACCGAGCAGTTCGAGCTCGATGCGGAGCTCGAGATCCCGCCGACGATCCAGGCGCTGCTGGCCGCACGACTCGATCGGCTCCCCCCGGCCGAGCGCGCCGTGCTCGAGCGGGCGGCCGTGATCGGCAAGGAGTTCTCGCGTGCGGCGATCGAGGAGCTCGGCGGCGACGCCGCGGTCCTGCCGGCGCTCATCCGCAAGGAGCTGATCCGTCCCGACCGGTCGACGATCAGCGGCGCCGAGGGTTTCCGCTTTCGCCACCTGCTGCTTCGAGATGCCGCGTACGAAGCGATCCCGAAGGAGCTGCGCGCGGTCCTGCACGAGCGGTTCGCGAGCTGGACGGAGAGCCAGCGAAGCGAGTACGACGAGATCGTCGGATACCACCTCGAGCAGGCGTACCGTTATCAGCAGGAGCTCGGCACGAGCGACGACGACCTCGCAGGCCGCGCTGCTACCCGCCTCGCGGCGGCAGGCCGCCGAGCCGACTCACGCGGCGACGCTCATGCGGCCGCGAACCTCCTCGGCCGAGCGGTGGCGCTGATGCCTCAGGACAATCGCGAGCGGTTGGAGCTGGTTTTGCCGCTGGCCGATGCTCTTTTCAGCCTGGGCAAGGCCGCCGAGGCCGAGATGCGCCTCGAGCGGGCGGCTGAGGACGCACGATCAACCGGCGAGCGGGCGCTCGAGCTGCGAACCTCGGTCCAGCTCCAGCAACAACGTTTCTGGCAGGAGCCTGAGGGAGCCCCCGAGTCCCTTCGGAAGAACTCCCAGGAGGCGATATCCGAGCTGGAGCAACTCGGGGACGATCGGGGTCTCGCCGAGGCGTGGGGAGCGCTTGGCCTGGTCCATATCAACGAGTGCAACGCGGCTGGGATGAGCACTGCCGCGGAGCGCGCTCTCCTTCATGCGAGGCGCGCGGGCGACCGGCGCCTCGAGCAGCGCGCGGTGATCTCCACGGGAATGGCTGCCTACCTCGGTCCGACGCCGGCCGGCACGGCGATCTCCCGTCTCGAGCAACTCCTGTCCGAAGCGGCCTCGGCGTCGAACCGGCTCGCGGAGGCGGCCTTGTGGATTTGGTCGGGCGACCTCCGCTCACAACGAGGAGAGGTCGCCGAGGGGCGTCAACTCGCCGCACGGGGCCAGGTGCGTCATCAGGAGCTCGGCCACGAGCGATTGGCAGCGTCGATGACCATGCACACTGCGGAGATCGAGCTCCGCGCAGGCGATGTCGCTGCCGCCGAAGCGCAGCTGCGGCCTGCGCACGGAATCCTGGAGGCGATGGGAGAGAAGGGAGCTCGCTGCGGTGTCGATGCGCTCCTCGCAGAAGCTCTGTACAGGCAGAACCGACTCGATGAGGCCGAGCACTTCACGCGCGCGAGCGAGGATGCTGCCGCAAGCGACGACGTGGTCGCGCAGGTCTGGTGGCGCGGCGCGAGGGCGAAGGTGCTCGCCCGCCGAGGAGATGCGCCGTCGGCCCTACGCCTGGCGCGCGAAGCCGTCGAGCTGTCGGAGCCCTCGGACCACCTCGTCATGAAGGGCCAGGCCTTCGAAGCGCTCGGTGAGACGCTCCGCTTGCTCGGGAACGCGGAAGAGGCCCGCCCGGCATACGAGCGGGCGATCGAGCTCTACGAAGGCAAAGGCGACGTCGTCGATGCTGCCCGGGTCCGCGATCAGCTCGCCGACCTGGAGGCCGGTGTCGTCGTAGGCGACTAGCGGACCGGCGCCCTGGTTCGAGCGCGGACGCTAGCGGCGCCCGACGACCAGGTTGACCCTGGTGCCCGCGGCGCGGCGTACGCCGGCCCGAGGGCTCTGCGAGAGCACGCGCCCAACCCTCCGCGGCGACCGTGCGCGGCGAACACGGCCGACCCGGCAGTGCGCCCGTGTGATGCGCTTCCGCGCCGTCGCCAGCCGCAGGCCGATCACCCGAGGCACGACGCACTGCGCCGGGGGCGGAGGCGGCGGCGGGTTCGCGGTCGTGTCGCGGACGAAGATGTCCGTGAAGTGATTCGTGTCTCCGGAGACGAGATTCGCGGCATCGGACTCGTAGACGACGAGCGTCCCGTCGGAGCTGATCGCGGGCCTGATGCTGTCGCCGTCCGCTTCCTCTCCCGAGTTGCCGACGCTCTCCCGCTTTGCGGCCCCGCTCTGCCTGTCGTAGAGAACGACGTCCGAGGCTCCGTTCCTGTCGCCCGGCACGAGGTTCGAGGCCTCGCTGGAGAAGGTGACGTGGCGCCCGTCGGCGCTGATCGAGGGCCTCATGCTCGGCCCGTCGCCGAGGTTCCCGGCATCGTCGACGCTGACGGGGAGGAGCACGTCGGCCTGGCGGTCGTAGACGAAGACGTCGAACGTGTCGTTCGTGTCCCCCCAGGCGAGGTTGAACGAGTCGGAGTCGAAGGCAACCAGGCGGCCATCGGCGCTGATCGCAGGCCGCAGGCTGTCGCCGTCGGCCTCGAAGCCGCCGTTGTACACGCTGACGCGGGTCGTCTCGCCGCTCTGACGGTCGTGCACGAACACGTCCGAGGTCTCGTTCAAATCGTCGCCGACGAGGTTGTCGGAGAAGGACGCGAAGGCGACGAAGCGTCCGTCCGCGTTCAGCACGGGCGTCTGGCTGACCGCATTCCCCTGGACGCCGGTCGTACTGACGTTGGCGAGCGCGGTCGTGCCCGCAGAGCGGTCGTAGACGAAGACGTCGCGCACTCCATTCACGTCCCCGGAGACGAGGTTCGTGGCGTCGGACGTGTACGCGACGACCCCGCCGTCCGCGCTGATGGCCGGGGCATAGCTGCCGCCGTTCGACTCGGCACCCCCGGACGCGACGCTGATGCGGGTCGTCGTACCGGCGACGCGGTCACGAAGGAAGATGTCGTCGGCCCTGTTCGTGTCGCCCGGAACGAGGTTCGACGCGATCGAGGAGAAGACGACGTAGCGGCCGTCACCGCTCAGGGCGGGCGCGAAGCTGTCGCCGTTCGCCTCGACCCCGGCGGGCCCGACGCTGATCCTCGTCGTCTCGCTCGTCTGCCGGTCGTGGAGGAAGACGTCGCGCGCGTGGTTCGTGTCGCCTGAGACGAGATTCGTCGCATCCGAGTAGAAGGCGGCAAAGCGCCCGTCTCCGCTGATCGCGGGCACGAAGCTGTGGCCGTTCGCCTGGGCACCGCCGCTCGCGACGCTGACGCGGCTCGTCGGCACGGAGACGGCCCCCGCGGCCGGCAACAACAACAGCGCGCCTCCGACACCGGCCGAGGCCAGTGCCAGTCTTCCTTTCCTCACCATTCCTCTAAAGGTACAAGCGATCAAGTTTTCCCAGCGCACGCCCGATAAAGGCCAGATGCACCGCACTGCCCTGCTCGCGGCGGTGTTGACCGCCGCCGTAGCCCTCGTCGCCCCCGAGGTGGCCCAGGCCTGCTCGCGCGACGACACCGTCTTCTACGAGACGTTCGTCGACACCAGCTGTCTTCAGCTCCCGCTCAACAACACGACGCTCGACGCGCTGGGCGGCTTGCGGCTGACGACGAATGGGGTGCCGAGCGCCACGCCGTGGGACAGCGACACCGACTTCGACACCGGCATCACCTACCAGAGCGTGAATTTCCCGCCGGTCGGAGTTCGCACGCTCGTCCGCAACGGAGCCGGCCCCGCCGCGACCCTGGGCCTCCCGACGACGCTGCTCCCCTTGAGCCTCGACCCGGCCAACCCCATCCTGGGCCCCGCCGCCTCCGCTGCGCTCGACAGCGACAACGTCGATGACCCGGCCCTGACGAAGGTCGGCGCCACCTACGTCATGTGGTACTCGGGCACCGCGGAGGACGGCAGCAGCTCGGCGATCTTCAGAGCCACCTCGAGCGACGGGCTGACGTGGACGCGCGGCGGAGCTCCCGTCCTCCAGGGCACGCCCGGCGCCTTCGACGAGAACGGGGTCTACGGGCCCGACGTCGTCTACGACCCGGCCGACCCGGCCACGCCGTACCGGATGTGGTATTCCGGCCGCTCAGGCGTCTTCGGCGGAATCGGCTACGCGACCTCGATCGACGGCGTCACCTGGACGAAGTATCCGGGCGTCGGCCTCCCAGTCCCCGTCCTGACCCACGGGTCCGCCGGCTCGGCCGACAGCTTCAGCGCCGCCGATCCGACTGTCCTCAAGGACGGCTCGACCTGGAAGATGTGGTACACGGGCGACGACTCGAGCAAGAAGCGCATCGCGTACGCCACGTCGACCGACGGCGTCACCTGGTCGAAGGGCGGCAAGGTGATCGCTCCCGAGGATCCCGGGGTCAACGCGAACATCGCGTTCGGCGCCTTCGCGCCAACTGTCTGGAGGACCTCCACCGGCTACTCGATGCTGCTCACCGGCCGCAAGCTCGTCGGCGGCGGAGTGTTTCAGACGAAGCTCATGGGCACGACGTCGACGGACGGCGTCTCCTGGGCCGGGCCGAGCGTCTCGCTCAATCCTTCCGGCTCGGACACGAACTTCGACTACTCGAACCTGAATTCGCCGGAGCTGCTCCAGGACCCGGGCACCACGACGCCCTACAAGCTCTATTACTCGGGCAACACGATCGACGCGAACGGCAACTTCCACACGCGCGTTGGGCTCGCCACCTCGAGCAACGGCAACTCGTTCAACAAGGTGACGGGCTCGCAGACCGGCGGCTCGGTCCTCGACGTCGGCGCGCTCGGCACGGCCTTCGACGGGCGCCAGGCTTCCGGTCTCACGGCCGCCGTCCCGGGCGGCGCGACTCCGAAGTTCGCCGGCTTCTACTGGGGCACGCGGGGCAGCGACTTCAAGCCGCGGCTCGGAGAAGCGACGTCGCCCGACGGCACGACGTGGACGAAGGTTCCGGTCTCCGCGCCCAACGGCGGCGCGCTCTTCGGCCTCGGCAATCCTGCTTCGTTCGACAACGGGGGCCAGCGCGACCCGGCCGTCCTCTACGACTCCGGGACGTTCGACCTCTACTTCACCGGTCTCGATTCAGGCGCCACCCGGTCGATCGGCTTCGCGTCGACACCTGAGGATGGAGCCACCAAACAGCCGGACAACAACACCTGGTCGGCGCGCAGCCAGCTCCTCGACGGCGACGGCTCCGGCTTCGACGCGAGCGACGTCGCCCATCCGGCCGTGATCAAGGACGGGTCGACCTACGTCATGTACTACACGGGTCTCGACTCCGGCGGAACCGGGAAGATCGGACGCGCGACGGCCACTGCGGCCAGCGGGCCCTTCACGCGCGCGGCGACCCCCGTCCTCGATCTCGGGTCAGCGGGCCAGTTCGACGCGACGTCGGTCAAGGACCCGGTCGTCGTGAAGGCCGGCGCCGGCGACTACCGGATGCTCTACACCGGTGTCGAGACACTGGACGGGGCGACGATCGAGCGCGTCGGCTACGCGACCTCGGCGGACGGCGTCAGCTGGACGAAGGGTGGCGTCGTCCTCGGTCCGAGCCTGACGGCCTTCGCGAACGACGAGAGCGGCGTGGAGCCAACCGGGATGCTCGTCGACGGCTCGGTGCTGCACGTCTGGACATCCGGCGTCGATCGCACCGGCCGTACCCGCGGCGACCACGCGACGACTCCGTACCCGACGCCCGCCACACCGCAGCCCGGGGTCCCGACCGGCTGGGCTACCTACCAGCTGGGGAACGCAACGACGACGAACCGCGATTTCCGCCAGATCGCCCGCACCTCGACCGGAGGCGCCGTCACGCTCTGGCTCAGCTTCCTGCAGCCGTATTCGGCCAACGGGGACGAGTTCTGGTCGGATTTCTTCCCGGTCACCCTCTCGAGCCCGACCGAGGCGCTGAACTTCCTCCTCACCGTCCACGGCGTCCGCTGGCAGGCCCGGCTCTCGGGCCCGGCGGGCAACCCGCAGCTGGACAAGGTCGAGCTGACACACGCGCCGGTGAGCTTCTCCCCCACGGGCAGCGCCGCGTCTCTTCCGATCGGGCCCTCGACGGGCCGAACGGTGACCGCCTGGCGCTCGTTCACGGCCAACATGAGCATCTTCTCGCCCGGAGGCAGCGGGACGGGCTCCGCCACGGCCAGGCTGCTCGATGCCACGACGGGCGAGCAGGTCGCAACCACACCGCTTGCGCCCGGAGACACGACGGTCGACCTGGCCGCGATCCCCGCCGCGGCACATCAGACGCTCACGGTGGCCCTCGACCTGCAGTCGGCCGACGGGCAGGCGACGCCGCGGATCAACTCCTTCAAGGTCGTCTACGACAGCATGGTCACCCCGGAGGCTCCCGCCCTCACGCTGACGGCGGCGCCGACCACGATCGTGTTCGGAAAGTCCGTGACCCTCTCGGGGACCGTCACGCGCGCCGGTGCTCCCGTCGGAGGTCAGGGGGTGGCGTTGAGCGCCCAGGCGGTCGGTGCGCCCGTCTTCAGCCCGCTGCCTCCCGCGACGACCGACGCGGCCGGAAACTACACCTCGGTCGTCAGGCCGACCGGGCGAACGACGTACAAGGCCAGCGTCGCAGGAGCCACGGTGGAGCCGACGACCCAGGTCCTCGTCAAGCACTCGATCACCCTGCGCGCGGTCCGCAAGCGCGGCAAGGTCTACCTCCGCGGAACGGTCGGGCCGCGCCACGTGCGCCGCGTCGTCGTCATCCAGAAGAGGAAGGGCTCCCGCTGGGTGAACGTCGCCAAGGTGCGCACGTCCAGGCGCTCGACGTTCCAGCTCGTGCGCAAGGCTACGGCGAAGCGGTCGAGGTTCCGCGCCAAGGTCGGCGCCGACCGCGAGCACCTCGCGAACTTCAGCCGCACCGTCCGCGCGTAGTACCGGGTCCCGGTTTGGCTTGCTGCTGGCCGGGTATCAGCGTCCGGTCGAGAGGAGGTGCACATGTACATAGGAGTCGGAACAGTGCTTGTGATTCTCCTGATCGTCCTCCTGATCTACCTGATCGCGTAGAAACGGCGCGAGGGGCGGAATTTCGCCCCTCGCGAGCTATCTCTCTAGGAGGCTGCCGCCGTCCGGCGCAGCGCGGGCGTGCAGGTTGAGCGGCCGCGCTTCTCGAGGTACTGCTGGTGGTAGTCCTCGGCGACGTAGAAGCTCTGCGCCGGCTCGATCTGCGTGACCACCGGCTTCTTGTGCCGTGTCTGCTCCTCCGCCTTGGAGCGCGCCGCGGCCTCCTCCTGCTCCTGGTCGTGGAAGAAGATCACCGAGCGGTACTGGTCGCCGACGTCCCAGCCCTGGCGGTTGAGCTGCGTCGGGTCGTGCTTCGCCCAGAAGACCTCGAGCAGCTGCTCGTACGAGATCCGCTCCGGGTCGTAGGTGACCTGGACGACCTCCGCGTGGCCGGTCGTGTGCGAGCAGACGTCCTCGTAGGTCGGGTTCTCGAGGTTTCCGCCCTCGTAGCCGACCTCCGTCTTCGTGACGCCGTCGAGCTGCCGGAACGCAGCCTCGACGCCCCAGAAGCAGCCTGCTCCGAACGTTGCCTTCCTCTCCACTACTTTCTCCACTACTCCTCCTCCATTTTCAGTGCCGCCGAGTTGATGCAGTAGCGCTGCCCGGTGGGATGCGGCCCGTCCGGGAAGACGTGCCCGAGATGGCCGCCGCAGCTCGCGCACAGGACCTCGGTCCGCACCATCCCGACGCTCGCGTCGGTCTCCTCCTCGATCGCGTCCTCGCTCGCCGGCGCGTAGAAGGCTGGCCAGCCGCAGCCGGAGTCGTACTTCGTGTCCGACTCGAAGAGCTCGGCTCCGCAGCCGGCGCAGCGGTAGGTGCCCGGCTCGAAGACATGGTCGTACTCGCCCGTGAACGGCCGCTCCGTGCCTTTCTCCCGCAGCACGTGGTACTGCTCGGGTGTCAGCTCGGCGCGCCACTCCTGTTCTGTTTTCTGGATTTTCGTCATCACAGAACAGTCTGCCGAAGACGCTGCGCGTTACGCGTCCCGAGATGGAAGAAGCGGCCCCGGAGGGCCGCCTCTTCGCTTCCGAGCGGAGTCGCCGCTCAGCTTGTGGCCGTCACCGGATGGCGCGCCGCCTCTGCAGCGGCCACATCCTTCCGGCGCAGCGTGCCTCCCAGCGTCAGGATCAGGAACCCGATCCCGGTCAGCAGGAGGGCAATGCCCATCACGATCCCGAACACGCCGACGCGCTCACCGAAATACGCCTGGTTGAGCGCCGTCGTCAGCGCGGTCGCCGTCACCCAGAGGTCACGGGCCCTGTTCGGAACGGGCTGACCCGTCTTCGGATCCTTGGCCGCGAGGGCCTCGTCCGAAGTCTGGTTGCCGTTCTTGTCCAGGAAGCGGCCCATCTGGGCGTACGTCTGGCCACCGGTGGCCTCGAGCGCATGGATTCGCATGTAGCTCGCGAAGCACCGCGCCTTGCTGCCGGTGTCGACCGCCTTGCCGGCGACGTTGCAGGTCGGGTACGAGACGTCCTTCAGGCCTGCCTTCTGGCCCTCGGCCTTGATCGCGCTCGGCGTCATGTCCGGCGACCCGGTGATCTGCTCGAGGGCGAGGTTGTCACGCACGTTGTTGATCCCCCAGGCGCCGATCCCGATGGATCCGGCCCCGAAGGCGATAAGCACCACACTAGCGGCGATTCCGCCGTATTCGAAGAGCTTGCGCATTGCGACTCCTTTCTCGGTTCCATGCATCGCTCGCAGTGTCGGGGCGGCCGGGGCGAACCGCCATCAGGGAGCGCCCGCCGAGCTGTCGCGGCTTTCCCGCAGTAACGATCCGGGGCAAACCGCGACAATTCGACAGTGCCGCGCAGCCTGCTGCGACATCGCGACTTCCAGCTCCTCGCCGGCTCGGTCGGCCTCTCCGCGCTCGGCGACTGGCTCGCCCTGACCCCGATCGTCCTCTTCCTGCAGGAGAGCACCGGCTCGGGGCTCGTCGTCGCGGCCCTCTTCATCGCGTTCTGGTCGCCGGCGATCGTCTTCGCCGGGGTGGCCGGGCTTCTCGTCGACCGTTTCGAGACTCGCCGCCTGCTCGCCGCGATCTCGCTCGTCCAGGCCGTGATCGCGCTCGCGCTCGCCTTCACCGGCTCGACGGCCGGGATCCTGATCCTCGCGACGCTGCTCGGCGTCGGCTTCGCGCTCGCCCAGCCGGCGGAGTTCGCGCTCGTGCCCGTGGTCGCCGGCGAGCAGCGGCTGAGCGACGCGAACGGCTACGTCGAGACGGCGCGGTACACCGGCTTCACGATCGGGCCGCTACTCGGCGGCGTGCTCGCCGCGACGGGCGGAATGAAGGTTGCGCTGCTCGTGAACGCGGCGACGTTCATCGCAGTGGCGGTCGCCGCCACCTTGATCCGCGCCCGCCGCGAGCCTGTCGCCCGTGCGGCAGGCGAGAAGGATCGCGCGCGCGACGGCGTCGTGTTCCTCTTCCGCGACCGGCTGCTCGCGCTGGTCATGGCCGTGGCCTTCGCGTCACTGACGTTCATGACCGCCTCGGCGACCGCCGAGGTCTTCTTCGCCAAGGACGTCCTCGATGCCGGAGACGTCGGCTTCGGCGCGCTGATCACCTCGTGGACGCTGATGATGGCGATCGGCTCGCTCGTGGTCGCCCGGCACTTCCGCATGGCGCTGGCAGCGGGGGCGCTGACGGCGATCGTCGTCCAGAGCGCAGGGCTCGCCCTGCCG
>WNGA01011003.1_pt1 | contig 11878 bp, 7 predicted proteins | sample 5400061 | NCBI WGS metagenome assembly WNGA01 (sample SAMN13153366, study PRJNA577476) | soil metagenome | isolation source: 100 cm soil or saprolite under grassland replicate 2 | place: USA:California | collected 2016-06-15
CCGCCCGTTCGTCGACGCCCACGGAGGGAATGTCGAGCGTGTTCAGGGCACCGTTCACGAACACGATCCGGGCGCCTTCGTCGACGAGCCGCGCGTAGTGATCGTGCTCTCCGCTCAGGTTGGTCATCTCGCAGGAGACGAAGATCATCCCGTCCACCTGACGGTCGAGCAGCATGTGCACGTACTCGACCTCCCGGAATGCGGCGCTGCCGGTCGTGCATAGGATCGAGGCATAGCCGGTGGCCGAGGTGCGCGCTTCCAGCGCCTGGGCGATCGTGGGGAAGATCGGGTTCTCGAAGTTGGGCAGCAGCAGACCGATCACCCCGGTTGCAGGCAGCCGGCCGGGCGGCACGTAGAGCAGCTCCCGCATCGAGCGCTCGACGCGCTCGCGGGTGTCCGGCTTGACCGCCAGGGAGCCGCGGGCCACTCGCGAGGCGGTCGCCACGCTCACGCCCGCATGCTGCGCTACGTCGCGAAGAGTCGACACGATGCATGTCTATGTAACAGGTTTTCAGCGCGGACGCAACTTCGAGTCGAAGGAAAACCTGGAACGAGCGGGGAATTCGGAGATGGAGGCTTGACTTTTCCTCCAGCGCCTTTTAAGGTGACACCTCGGTTTCTCTCATGAAGCTGAAAACATGTTTCACACCAGCGATCAACTCGCCCGTCCCGGTTGGGGCGATGCGCGCGATCGCCAGCCGCCCGCTCCTCGCCCCGCCAGGAGTCATCTGGGGCGGAGGAAGGTCAACTCGTCAGGAAAGGACGGGATTCGCATGTTGAAGAAATACACCTGGCGCGTCGGCGCGGTGTTGCTCGCCGTCGGTGCGCTGGCTGCGCTCGTGGCGGCTTCGGTCGCGCCGGCGCAGACGCAGCACGCCGCGAAGGGAACGCTCCGTATCTGGAGCGACTCGGACCGCCTCGCCGCGATCACCAAGGTCGCGAACGCGTGGGGGAAGAAGAACGGCGTCACCATTCAGGTCGTCCAGAAGGGCTTCGGCAACATCCGGAGCGACATCTCGACGGTCAAGCCTGCCGATGCTCCCGACGTGATCGTTGCCGCCATGGACTGGACGGGCGAGCTTTCCGCGAACGGTTCGGTCGTTCCGCTCTACCCAAAGAAGGCCGCGATCAAGAACATCCCGAAGTACGCGCGGCAGGCGTTCTCGTACGGCAAGCAGAACAAACTCTACGGCATGCCGACGACGGTCGAGAACATCGGTCTGTTCGTGAACACGAAGCTCGCGAAGGTCCCCCGTACCTTCGCACAGCTCGAGAAGTACGCGCTGGCCTTCAAGAACAAGGGCGGCGGCAGGGTCGCGCTCGATGTCCAGCAGGGCGGGGGCGATCCCTACCACATGTATCCGCTCTTCGCGGGTCTGTGCGGCTACATCTTCGGCCACACAAAGACCGGCGCCCTCAATCCAAACGATCTCGGGGTCGCGAGCAAGAAGTTGCTCAAGAACGCCCCGTTGGTCGACAAGTGGAACAGGGAGGGCTTCGTCAACGCCAAGATCACCGGTGACCAGGCCACGCAGCTCTTCACGAGCGGCAAGGCCGCCTACTGGATCACGGGCCCCTGGAACATCGACAATGTCCGCAAGGCAGGGATCAGCTTCAAGGTGATCCAGGTTCCGAAGCTCAAATGCCGCTCGGTACCGTTCCTCGGCGTCAATGGACTGATGGTCACGAAGTACGCGGCGGGCCACGGCGTGGCCCCGGCCGCGAAGGACTTCGTGGCCAACTACATGGCGCAGCCCAGCCCGCAGCTCACGCTGGCCTCGGCAAACGGACGGGCCCCGGCGAACACCGTTGCCGCCAAGAAGGTCAAGGACACCGCGCTGAAGCAGCTCGGTCTCGCCAGCGCGGGTGGCGTCCCGATGCCGAACATCCCGCAGATGAACGTGGTGTGGTCGGACCTCGGAGCCGCGTGGGTCAAGTCCACGAAGGGGGACGGCGCGACGCCGGCCAAGGAAGCCTTCCAGACTGCCGCCAAGAACATCAAGGCACTGATCGCAGGCGGCTAAACGCTTAATCCAGCACGCGGGCGCTCCGACTCCGGTCGGGGCGCCCGAGCTGGTTTAGGCTGCTCGAGCCTCGTGAGCGAGACCACCGTCCCCGCGTCGTCCGTTCGTCGCGCTTCGACGAGGACTACGCGGTCGGTCCCCGTGCGGCTCGTCGCAACCTTCTCAGGGACGACCGGTCTCGTCGTCAAGCTCGTACTGCTGGCCGGCGTGAATGCGGTGGCGGTGTGGGCTGCGACGGTCCTCGGAACGCAGAACAAGTGGATCCCGCTCGTCGTCCTCGGCGCGGCGGTGCTCGCGATCGACGCCCTCTACCTTGCGAGGGGGAAGATCCCAGCCAAGTTCCTCATCCCCGGAACCGTGTTCCTGATCGCATTCGCGCTCATTCCGATCCTCTACACGGTCATCATCGCGTTCACGAACTACTCCACAGGCCACGTCCTCACCAAGCAGCAGGCGATCTCGACGATCGAGCTAAACACGCTCGGCCAGACGCAGAGCAGCCGCACCTACACGCTTTCGCCCGCGCTCGACAAGGACGGGAAGCTCGTCCTGCTCCTCGTGGACGACGCGAGCCACAAGACCTTCGTGGGAACGCACGATGGTCTTCGGCCGCTGACCGCGGCGAAGGTGTCGGGCGGCTCGATCACCGCAGCTCCGGGCTACAAGCTCGTCCCGCCGTTCTCCGTCGATACCGACAACTATCAAGTCCCCCTGCCGAACGGAAGCGCGATCCATCCCGAAGGTCGAAGCGCCGTTGAGTTGAAGCCCACCCTTCGGTACGACCCGAAGGCCGACACCTTCACCCGCACTTCAACCGGGCTCGTCTTCCACGACAACGGAAGGGGATCGTTCGTCGCCAAGAACGGCGAGGAGCTCGGCCAGGGTTGGAAGACGTATGTCGGGTTCACCCAGTTCTCGAAGATCGTCAAGAACCCGCTGTACCGGGACCCGTTCTTACGCGTGCTCCTGTGGACGGTCTCGTTCGCTGTGCTTTGCGTGCTGCTGTCGTTTGCCCTGGGACTGTTCATCGCGATCACCCTGCAGAAGAAGATCCGACTCCAGCGCCTCTATCGCGTCATCCTGATCCTCCCGTACGCGATCCCCTCGTTCTTGACGATCCTGGTCTGGGGAGGCCTCCTGAACGACGACTTCGGCGCCGTCAACGGGATCCTCGGTCACGTCGGACTGCACGTGCCGTGGCTCTTCGACCTCTGGTGGGCCCGGATATCGGTGATTCTCGTCAGCGTCTGGTTGACCTTTCCCTACTTCTTCCTCGTCTGCCTCGGTGCGCTCCAGTCGATTCCGGGTGAGCTGACCGAAGCCGCGCGGGTGGACGGAGCCGGGCCCTTGCAGGTCTTCCGCAAGATCACGCTGCCACTTCTGCTCGTCGCGGTGGCCCCGCTCCTGATCGCGTCCTTCGCTTTCAACTTCAACAACTTCAACAACATCTTCCTCCTGACCGGCGGCGGGCCGCCGACGGGAGACAACTCGGCCGCAGGCGGGACCGACATCCTGATCAGCTACACGTACAACCTCGCCTTCAAGTCGGCGACGGGCCATCAGTACTCGACCGCGGCCGCGCTCTCGATCTTCATCTTCTTCATCGTCGCGACGATCAGCGGCATTGCCTTCTGGCGCTCGCGCACACTGGAGACCCTCACTTGACAACCATCGAACAATCCGAGCTCGCCGTCGCAACCGTGGTCGCAGAGAAGCCGCGCCGCTGGAGGCCGTTCCGCGGCGTGGAGTGGTGGAGGCATCTCGTGGCCATCCTGGCGGCCATCCTGGTGCTGTTCCCGATCGTCTACGTCATCTCGGCCGCGTTCAACAAGATCCCGGACCTGTCGGGCGCAAACGTCATTCCCAAGCACGTCTCACTCGACAACTTCCGCGAGATCCTCTCAACGAAGAACAACCCGAACGGGACGACCGCCCTGTTCCTCCGCTGGTACGCGAACTCGATCCTCATTCCGGGCGTGTCGGCGCTCTTCAGCGTCTTCATCGGTGCCCTTGCGGCGTACGCGTTTGCGCGCTTCCGGTTCAGGGGCCGCCGGATCGGGATGCTGACGCTGCTGCTCATCCAGATGTTCCCGGCGTTCCTCTCCGTGGTCGCGATCTACCTGATCCTCTCGAACGTCGGCGACGTCTTCCACTTCGCGGGGCTGAACACCAAGATCGGGCTGATCCTCGTCTACCTCGGCGGGGCAATGGGCGTGAACACCTGGCTCATGAAAGGGTTCTTCGACACGATCCCGACGGAGCTGGACGAGTCGGCCCGCGTCGACGGTGCGACCCCGGCACAGGTGTTCTGGGGCGTGATCCTCCCTCTCGCAGCGCCCGTGCTGGCCGTCGTGGCGCTGATCTCCTACATCTTCACCCTGAACGAGTTCGTGATCGCGAGCGCCGTGCTGCAGACGAACGGCAACTTCACGCTGATCGTCGGGCTGCAGAAGTACATCAGCGAGCAGTACGCGCAGCAGTGGGGACCGTTCTGTGCGGGTGTCCTGCTGGCCGGGATCCCGCCGATGCTGCTCTTCCTCGCCCTGCAGCGGTTCATCGTCGAGGGACTGACGCGAGGAGCGGTGAAGGGATGAGCGTGGCGGAAGAATCGCGCGTGGCCACCGGTCTGTCGGCGCCGCACCACGACGGCTCGGAACTCTTCGTGCTCGAGGCCCCGGCAGAGCTCGGGGGCGAGGCGGTCGTCCGCGTGCGCGTGCCGCGGGATGCCCCGGTCCACGGCGTCATGCTCCGCTTCACCCGCAACGGGGAGGCGAGCTTCGTCGGCGCGGAGGTCGACGAGGAGACGGAGAACGAGATCTGGTGGCGGGCACGCTTCCCGGTCGAGAACCCCGTCACGCGGTACCGCTGGCTGCTCATGACGGACACGGCCACGAAGTGGGTGAACGGCCGCGGGCTCGTCGCTCGCGAAGTTCCCGAAGCCGACGATTTCGTCATCGGCCCGGACCGCGGCGGCCCCGACTGGCATCTCGGCTCGGTCGTCTACGAGATCTTCCCTGACCGCTTCGCCTCGAGCGGCCTCGACGTTGATCCGCCCGACTGGGCGGTACCGCGCGGCTGGGACGAGGTCCCGGCTCAGAGCGATACCCGCTACGAATGGTTCGGCGGCGACCTGCGCGGAATCGAGCAGCACCTCGACCACATCGAGGGGCTCGGGGCCTCCGTCGTCTACCTGACGCCGATCTTTCCGGCTGATTCAACTCACCGCTACGACGCCCACACGTTCGACCGCGTCGACCCGTTGCTGGGAGGCGACCAGGCGTTCGCCTCGCTCGTCGGAGCCGCGCGCGCGCGCGGAATCCGCATCCTCGGCGACCTGACGACGAATCACGTCGGCTCTCACCACGAGTGGTTCGAGCGTGCGCAAGCGGACGAGTCCTCTCCCGAGCACGACTTCTTCTACTTCGACGACTCCCTGCCGGAGGGGTACGCGTGCTGGTGGGGTGTCCCCGACCTGCCCAAGCTCGACTGGCGCTCGCCCGAGCTGGCCCGCCGGATGGAGCGGATCGCACAGCGGTGGCTGGAGCCACCCTTCGACGCCGACGGCTGGCGAATCGACGTCGCGAACCAGACCGGGCGCTACGGCGCGATCGACCTCAACTACGAAGTGGCCCGTGGGTTGAGAGAGGCGGTCGCGCCGGACAAGCTGCTCGTCGCCGAGCACTACCACGACGCGCGCCCGGACCTGCTCGGCGGCGGCTGGCACGGCGCCATGAACTATGCGGGCTTCATGCGCCCAGTCTGGTCCTGGCTCGGCGAAGAGGCCCCGGAGGAGCTGCTCACGCGTCACCTCGTGGGGCGCTATCCCGGCTCGCCCGTCGCCACCATGCGCGCGTTCCGCGCGGGCATCCCCTGGTCGTCCGTCCTGCACTCGTGGACGCTGCTCAACAGCCATGACAGCGCCCGCTTCCGCACCGTCGCCGGCTCGCGCGAGAGGCAGCTGGTCGGAGTCGGCCTGCAGATGACGACCCCGGGCGTGCCGATGCTGTTCGCCGGCGACGAGCTCGGGCTCGAAGGCACGTTCGGCGAGGAGGCGCGCTCGCCGATGCCATGGGACCGGCGTGGCGACTGGGACGAAGGCCTGCTCGAGGAGTACCGTTGCCTGATCGCGCTGCGGCGCTCGAGCGACGCGCTCGCTCGGGGCGGAATCCGCAACGCCTTCGACGGCGAGGACGCGTTCGCATACCTGCGCGAGACCCGCGACGAGCGGCTCCTGTGTCTCGCGAGCCGGGCCGACCATCCCGCCGTCCGGCTCTCGCCGGCCGAGCTGGGCTGTCGGCGGCTCGAGCCGCTGTACGGGGACGAGGCGAGGCACGAAAACGGAGAGATCGTTCTACCGGCCGGTGGGCCGGCATTCCACGTGTGGAGACTGGAGGGCTAGGCATGGCCGAGGTGGCGTTCAACGAAGTGGACAAGGTCTTTCCCAACGGCGTCCAGGCGGTCTTCGACCTGACGCTCGAGGCGAAGGACGGTGAGTTCCTCGTCCTCGTCGGTCCCTCCGGCTGCGGGAAGACGACTGCGCTCCGAATGGTCGCCGGGCTCGAGGAGATCTCCGACGGCAGCGTCTCGATCGGCGGTCGAGTCGTGAACAACTTGACGCCGAAGGAGCGGGACATCGCGATGGTCTTCCAGAACTACGCGCTCTACCCGCACCTGAGCGTGGCCGAGAACATCGCGTTCGGCCTCCGGCTGCGGAAGGCGCCGAAGCAGGAGATCGCCGAGCGGGTGGACTGGGCTGCGAAGCTGCTCGACCTGACGCCGTACCTGGCCCGGCGGCCGAAGGAGCTGTCCGGCGGTCAGCGCCAGCGTGTCGCGATGGGGCGCGCGATCGTGCGGCAGCCGCAGGCCTTTTTGATGGACGAGCCGCTTTCGAACCTCGACGCGAAGCTCCGCGTCGAGCTGCGGGCCGACATCGCACGGCTGCAGCGCGACCTGAAGACGACCACGATCTACGTCACGCACGACCAGGTGGAGGCTATGACGATGGGCGACCGGGTCGCCGTTATGAACCTGGGTCGCCTCCAGCAGGTGGACGTGCCCCAGCGCCTCTACGACCAGCCGGCGAATCTGTTCGTCGCAGGCTTCATCGGCACTCCGCCGATGAACCTGCTCGAGGCCCAGGTCCAATCCCAGAACGGCGATGTCGCGCTCACGGTCGGCAACCAGGTGCTCCGGCTCTCGGATGCGACGCTAGCAAGGTACCCCGGCGTCCAGAGGAGCACGGGCAAGGACGTCGTGCTCGGGATCCGCAGCGACGATCTGCTGCCCTCGGCGAAACGCCCCGAACTGCCGACGCTGATCGGCAAGCTGAGCCTCGTCGAGGCTCTCGGCTCGCAGTCGATCGCATACTTCTACGTCGAGGCACATGCGCTCAAGACGCATGTGGCGGAAGGCGAGCCCGAGGAGGAAGAAATGGGCGAGGGCGTGGCCTCGACCCGGCCGAACCTCGTCGCCTCGATGGTGGCGCGCGATGCCATGGATCTCAAGCTCGACGACGAGATCGCGATGGCGGTGGACGTCGCCAACGTGCACCTGTTCGACGCGGACAGTGGTGCGCCGCTGCGTTAGCGCACTCGCTGTCCTAGGGGTCACCGTCACTCGCGCACGCGGCCTCTTCCTCCGCCGGACGGCTGGCCCTCCCGGCACCGCCCTCGGGGGCCGAGCTGGAGGCGCTCTCGCAACCCCCGGCACGAAGCTCGATCGCGTCCCAGCGGATCTACTTCGTGATGACAGACCGGTACCGGAACGGCGACCCCTCGAATGACAACGGCGGCCTTTCGGGCGGACGCGAGACGACCGGCTTCGACCCGACCGACGTCGGCTACTTCCACGGCGGCGACTTCAAGGGCCTGACCGGCGACTGCACCGGCACGCACACTGGGCTCGCGCGCCTGAAGGAGCTCGGCTTCACCGGGATCTGGGTGACGCCGCCCGTCGGCCAGAAGGCGGTGCAGGGAGACAGCGCCGCCTACCACGGCTACTGGGGGCTCGACTTCACCGACGTGGACGCGCACCTCGGCACCGACCAGGACTTCGGCGATTTCGTCTCCTGTGCCCACCGGCTCGGGATGAAGGTCTACATGGACGTGGTCGTCAACCACACCGCCGACGTCGTCCAGCTCCAGGGCGGCTCGGGCTTCATCGACCCTTCGCAGAAGCCGTACCGGAACTGCCAGGGCAAGAAGTTCGATCCTGCCATGTACGTCACGAAGGCGTTTCCGTGCCTGAAGGCCTCGAACATGCCCTACGTGCCCTTCCTCCAGCCCGGCGACGAGCATGCGAAGAAGCCGGAGTGGATGAACGACGTGACCAGGTACCACAACCGCGGCGACATCAACTTCCAGTCCTGCAGCCCGATCTGCTTCGAGCAAGGCGACTTCTTCGGGCTCGACGACCTGTTCACGGAGCAACCGTCCGTCGTCCAGGGACTCGCCGACACGTACGGAGACTGGATCCGCCGCTACAAGATCGACGGCTTCCGCGTCGACACGGCGCGGCACGTCAACGCCGCGTTCTTCCGCCTCTGGGTGCCGAAGATCCTCGCCGCCGCGCGCGGGGCCGGGGTGACCGACTTCGAGATCTTCGGCGAGGTGCCGATCACAGATGACGTCGAGCTGTCGTCGTTCGTCCGCGACCGCGGGCTTCCGAACGTGCTCGACTTCCCGTTCCAGGAGGCCGCCGCCGGCTACGCAGCCGCAAGCTCGAGCGCACAGGCGCTCGCCAACCGGGTCACGGACGACGACTACTTCCGCCAGTCGCCGGGCATCGCCCCCACCCCGGTCACGTTCCTCGGCAATCACGACATGGGCCGCGCGGCGCTGCAGATCAAGCAGCGCGGGGCGTCCGATGCCACCTTGCCGCGGCGCGTGCTGCTCGGTTACGACGTCCTCTACCTGCTGCGCGGCGCCCCGGCCGTCTACTACGGCGACGAGGTCGGGATGATCGGCGACGGCGGCGACAAGCAGGCCCGCCAGGATATGTTCCCGACCGAGGTGAGCGAGTGGAAGACGCTGGAGCGGGTCGGCTCACCGCCGATCGGCAGCGGCTCCTCGTTCGACGTGCTCGACAACCCGATCGAGCTCGAGCTCAGGCAGCTCGCAGCGCTCGAGGACGCGAATCCCACGCTCGCCACCGGCGCGACCATCATCCGGCAGGCCCAGGGCAACGCCTTCGTCGAGAGCCGGATCGACCGGACGAGCCGGCGCGAGTACGTGGTCGCGCTCAACTCCGGCGGCTCCCCGGCCCATGTCTTGATCCGGACCGCGACTCCGTCGAGCACTTGGACGCCGCTCGACGGCACGACCGCGACCCCTTCCAGCGGGCCGGACGGAACGCTCGCCTTCGACGTCCCGGCAATCGGCGCCGTCGTGCTCGAGGCCGGCTCGCAGATTCCCTCGGCCGGGCCTCCGAAGCCGGTGCTCAAGGTCGCGCGCGACAAGTTCAGCGCGCTCTGGGCCGCGACCGCGACCGCGGCCGGCAGCCCACCGGTGAGCGTGGCGTTCGCGATCAAGCGGAAGGCGGCGGTCGGCTGGCAGTTGCTCGCCGCCGACGACTCGCCGCCGTTCCGCGCCTTCCTCGACCGGACGCGCTTCGCGAAGAAGCAGCGCGTGCATGTCGTCGCGATCGCGCGCAGCCTCGGCGGCGAGACCGCGGTCTCAAAGGTCGTCGGCTTCGTACCGCGCCCGCGCTAGCGATGCGTCCTTTTGCGGGCACATTGCTGGCGGTGACCTTGCTCGCGGCCGCCTGCGGTGGGGGCACGAGGAGCGTGTTCCACCCGCGTGCCATCGACTGGAAGCCCTGCCCGCCCACGGGATTTCAGTGCGGCCGCCTGACGGTGCCCGTCGACTACTCGAAGCCCGGCGGCGGCACCCTTCATCTCGCGGTCGCCCGCCTGCCCGCGTCCGATCCCGATCGTCGCATCGGCGCAATCTTCATCAACCCCGGGGGGCCGGGAGGGTCGGGCGTCGACGCAGTCGAGCACTTCTGGGAGGCACTCGGGCCTGAGGTTCAGCGGCGATTCGACGTCGTGGGCTGGGACCCGCGCGGCGTCGCCCACTCGGAGCAGTTGCCGTGCGCGACGCGGATCCTCGGCTACTTCGGCAACGACCTCAACCGCGATCCCACACCGTCCACGGTGCTTCGTGGCGCTTCGGCATGGGCAGCGGATTGCGCCCACGACCGCCTCGCGCCGTACGTCGGCACGAACCGGGTCGTCCAGGATCTGGATGCGCTGAGGGAGGCCGTGGGCGACGAGAAGCTGACCTACGTTGGCGTCTCGTACGGAACCGAGATCGGGATCGTGTACGTCCACCGGTACCCGAAGCGAGTGCGGGCGGTCGTGATCGACGGGGTCGTCGACCCAGCCGAGTCGGGCGAGGAGCAGACCGTCTCACAAGCCGCCTCGTGGAACCTCGCGCTCACGCATTTCTTCGCCTGGTGCCGCGCCACGCCCTCGTGCCCGCTGGAAAGTCCGAAGCGCACGCTCGCGCGGGTTGCAGCAGGGCTGGGAAGGCAGCCCGCCCGCGTCCGCGCGGGAAGAGAGTGGGTGACCGTCTCGTCGACGCTGCTGATGCTGTCTACGATCCTGAGCTCGTACCAGGAGGAGACCTACCCCGCCGCTGCTGACGTGCTCGCGAAGCTCGCGAAGGGCGACCGCAGGCCGCTCGAGGGGATCACGTCCCTGCCGGCGGGCTCGCTGGGCGCCGCGGTGTACGTCGAGTGTCTCGACCAGGCCTTCCCTTCGCCGGGGGGCTACGGCGCCGTCGTCAACCGGGCTCGCGCGGAAGCGCCGATCGCCGGCGTCGTTGGTGCCAACATCAACCGCCCGTGCGCCCACTGGCATTTCCACGATCCGGTCCCGACCGCGTACCGGTACACCGGCAAGACGCCGGTGCTCGTCTGGGGCACGACCCACGACACGTCGACGCCGTACGAGCGCTCCGTCCATGCGGTGAAGGGCCTCGGAAACGCGCGCCTCGTCACGCTCGACGCGAGCCGCCACACGGCGCTCGGCGCGAACGAGTGCGTCACCGCCGTCAACAGCGCGTACTTGCTGCGGCTGCGGGTCCCGTCGCAACGGACGCGCTGCTGATCACCGCGTCAGGAAGCGTTCCATCGTCGGCACCTGCGCCCGGTCGGCGGAATAGGCGAGGTAGCCGAGGCTCCAGTTCTTCTCGATCGTGGCGAGCAGGGAGTAGTGGTTGAACGCGATCCGGCTGACGAAATGCCGCTTGCCGCGGTTGGCGACGATCACTCCCACGGCCGATCCGCCGCCGAACGGCCCTCCCGGCCAGATGTCGCCGGTCAGGAGCTCTGTGCCGGCGGGTAGGACCGGAGAGTCGCAGCACCCGGTCGCGTCCTTGTACCCGTCGAGGCGCGGCTGGCCGGTCTCGGTCGTCTCGTCGCTGACGATGAAGATCGCCGACGGCTGCTTCCAGGCCGGACTCGCCATGATCGTCTTCACCGCCTGCCTGACGAAGGCATCGCCCTTCTGCTTCAGCGCGACGTCGTTCGGATCGTCGTAGCCCCTAGGGCATGGGCTTCCGTCGCCGGGGGCGACGGTGACGGTCACTCCGCCGTGCATGTCGTGGCAGATGTTCGGGCTGATCCAGACGAGGTTAGGGATGCGGCTGGGGCGCATGTCCCCTACGAAGCTCGCGTACGGTTCGATGTGTGCGCGACGAGACGCCTTCGAGCGGATGTCGGTGTAGAGGATGAACGGGTTGTGCCGGTTCACGTACAGCCCGATTGTGGGCGGATAGTACGGCTCCAGGTACCCAGCCACCGGCATCGACTCCATGTAGGCGGCCCAGGTCAGGTGGTGCGCCTCGAGCGGG
>WNGA01011004.1_pt1 | contig 11878 bp, 15 predicted proteins | sample 5400061 | NCBI WGS metagenome assembly WNGA01 (sample SAMN13153366, study PRJNA577476) | soil metagenome | isolation source: 100 cm soil or saprolite under grassland replicate 2 | place: USA:California | collected 2016-06-15
AAGCCGCCGACGCTGATCACTCGCCCGAAGTCACCGGCCGACAGGCCGCCGAGCTTGCGGCCGTGCCAGCGCAGGTCGGCCGAGCCCTCGAAGCGCACTTCGCCGAGCCCGAGGCGGTCGAGCGCGTCGAGGACGATCGGCTGGAAGGCCGCGATCTCGGCGTCGAGATCGTCGTGGTCGCCAGGCTTCGGGAACATCACGCCCCACATCACCGCGCAGCCGCGGTCGTAGAACGCCGTGCCGCCGCCCGCGAAAGGACGGCGAATCACCTGGATGCCGAGCCGCTCGCAGGCCGCGAGGTCGAGCGTGTTGTCGACGTCGTCGAACCAGCCGACGTTCAGGTGCGTGGCGCCCCACGCGCTGGTCTGCAGGATGGGCTGCGCGGCGTCGGTGGCGGAGCGGGCGAGCACCGCCATCTGCGCGTTGTTCTCGAACGCGTCGACGGCCCCGCAGTCGACGGAGCGCCAGGTCTCTGACAAGGGCGTCATAGTAACTGCGGCGCCCGCGCCGCTTCAGCGTGACGAGACGTACGCGGGATGGTGAGTGAGGCCGGTCGCGTCGCGGGTTGCCGCGGCAGGATCCCGCCCACCGTCCAGCACGTCGCGGAGGTCGATGGTGAACTTCGCGCCCCAGCCGCCGTCGAACTTGGGCCGTTCGGAGGGCGGGAGACCCTCGTGCTCCACCCGCAACACCGTGCCGCCGTCGTCGGCGCGCAGCTCGAACGTCACGGTCGTCGGCTCGCCGCCGACGACCCAGCGCGTGCGCAACCGGCGGGGAGGGTCCATCTCGAGCACTTCGCAGTCGAAGGGCTCGAGGTGATCGGGCCGGGCGTCGAGACGGAAGCGCGCACCCTCCTCGGCCGTGAAGTCGTTCGGCATGAGCCATGCCGACAGCTCGGTGGGGTCCGTGAGCGCACGCCACACGCGCTCGGGCGGATGCGGATACCTCACCTCGTGCACGACGCGGGTGCCGTCGATCACGGGTGCGCGTCCAGGTGCTCGCCCAGGCGCCGGAGCTCCCGCTCCCAGAAGCGGTCGATGCGCATCAACCATCTCTCTACCTCGCCGAGCCGGTCCCGCTCCAGGCGGTAGTAGCGCTCGCGGCCGGCGCGCCGCTCGGTGACGACGCCGACACTCCGCATCAGCCGCAGGTGCTGGGACACGGCGGATCTGCTCACGGTCACCGGCCCGGCGAGGTCGGTCACGCGTCGCTCGCCGGCGGCGAGGCGTTCCAGCAGCTGACGGCGGACGGGGTGCGCGAGGACCCCGAACACGTCGTCGACCGGGGGCGCACCGGCGGCAGGCACCTTGCTATGTTACGTCAGGAGAATCTAACGTGTCTATCACCAGATCGACTCCCCAACCGGAGGACCACCGATGCAGTTCACCCGGCTCGCCGACCAGTCGCGCGGGTACCTCCGCGCCCGCGAGGAGCTGCGTGTCGCCGAGGTCGAGTTGATGCGCCCCCGTGACCAGGTCGCCGACATGCGGCGCCAGTTGCCGCCCGGACGTCGCGAACCGGCGCGGCGAGTCGTATCCGGTGCTCGATTACTCGGCCTCGGGCCGCGCAACCGCTGAATGTCAGAAGACGACAACCGAAGGAGACGATGCGATGACGGAGCACAAGATCGGTACTCAGGAGGAGTGGCAGGCGGCGCGGGACGAGCTGCTGGCGATGGAGAAGGAGCTCACCCGGCGCAGTGACGAGCTCGCGGAGAAACGGCGCGAGCTTCCGTGGGTCCCGATCGACAAGGACTACACCTTCGAGACAGCCTCAGGCACGAAGTCGCTCGCCGAGCTCTTCGACGGCCGCTCGCAACTGCTGATCTACCACTTCATGTTCGGCCCGCAGTACCAGGCAGGTTGCCCGGTCTGCTCGTCGATCGCGGACAACCTCAACGCCAACCTTCCCCACCTCAGGGCACGTGACGTGACCTTGATCTGCTCGTCGAGGGCCTCCTTGGACAAGCTCCAGGCTTACAAGCAGCGGATGGGCTGGAGCTTCGACTGGGTCTCGACCGTGGGCCCCGACTTCCACCGCGACCTGGGCTTCCTGCATACCGAGGACGAGCTGAAGTCGTTCCTCGAGAGCGAGATACCGCCCGCCGTGGAGCAGAACGCGCGCGCGTGCGGCGTCGACTCAGCCACGTACGTCACCGAGGGTCCAGGCTTGAGCGCGTACGTGCGCTCGGACGGAAGCGTGTACCGGACCTACGTGACCACGGCGCGCGGCCTCGAACCGGCAATGGGCTACTACGGCCTGCTCGACCGAGTGCCGATAGGACGCAACGAGGAAGGCGAGCAAGTCTTCTGGTTGCGCCGCCACGACGAGTACGAGCGGGCACCGTCAGGCCGATGACCGTCTCCAGCGGCCACTCGATCGCTCGGCCTCGGCCGTCGGCGCTGCCGGGCGTCACAGCGTCGGCGGCGATCCTCGGGCTCGGGGCGATCGCGTGGTGGTGGACCGTCGGCGAGTCCAGGGCCATGTCGTCCATGGTGATGGGCCTGGCTCAAGCCGGCCGCGCCATGACGTTCGACATGAGCACGGCGGAGTTCCTGGGGATGTGGGCGACGATGATGGTGGCGATGATGCTGCCGAGCGTTGCGCCGCATGCGCTGGCGTTCGTGCACGGGCGCGCGCGGGTCGCCGTTGCCGGCTCGATCGCCGCGTTCGTGTCCGGGTACTTCGTCGTGTGGGCGGTGACCGGCGCGCCGGCGCTGGTCGCCCTCACCGCGCTGAGCCGTGTGGATCACCCCAGCGCATGGCTCGACCGGGCGGGCGGGGCGATGCTCGTCGTGGCCGGCGCCTACGAGCTCACCCGCTGGAAGCAGGCCTCACTCCGTGCCACTCGAGTCGCGCTCGGTGCACCCTCGGCGTCGGCGGCTCAGCGCGATGCCGTCGCGGCGACTCGGGCGGGACTGCGCCAAGGCGTGTGTTGCCTCGGCTGCTGCTGGGCGCTGATCGCGGTCCTATTCGCCGTCGGAGTCATGAACCTGGTGTGGATCGCGGCGCTCGCCGTCATCTGCTTCGCAGAGAAGAACTGGCGTCATGGAACCGCCGTCACCACCATGGTCGGCGTCGCGCTCGTCGGGCTCGGGCTGGCGGTGCTGTTGCATCCGCAGTTCCTCGTCACGCTCTCGTAGACCGCTCAGCCGTCGTCGTCGACCTTGCGGCGCGATTCGCGCGCCGCGGCGCCGAAGACACCTTTGCTCATGGTCGACGCCTCGGCGGCCACGCGTGCCTCGAACACCTCGGCGCGGGTCCGCTGGGCGTCGGCGTCCTCGGGCGCCGCCGCTGCGGCCCATTCGGCGACGTGTCCGGCTAGGCGAAGATCGCCGGCCGCCGCGAGCTCGCGCGCCCGAGCCGCGAGCTTGCCGGGCCCGCCGGCCAGCGCGGCGACCTCGGCGGCCACCGCAGCTTCTGGCGCCGGTTTGAGGTTGGCCGGGTTCCCGTCGTGCCAGCCGCCGTAGTACCGCCAGACGTTCCGGACCACGAACTCGGGCTCGTCGTAGATCGGCCGGAGGTACGGCTTGTCGAGCAGCGACTGCGGTGCGCGCACCGTGTGGATGATTTCGTCGAGACGCGCGCCGGCGTTCATCATGCGGAGCGTGTCGTCGTGCAGGATCTCGAGGAGCTCGGCGGTGTTCTCGAGCGACTCGCGGATCCGGTCGACGCCCAGGATCGGGAGGCCGTGACCGGGGAGCAGCGTCTCGGCGCCGAGGTCGGCCATGGTGCGCAACGCGACCGCCCACTCCTTCGCATACCGCTGCACCTTCTGGGGGTTCCCGCAGTTCGGAGAGGCCCAGATGAACAGGTCGCCCGTGCAGAGGATCCGGGGCTCGGGGAGCCAGACCCACGTGTGATCGTCGGTCTCGCCGCGGCCGTGCCGGAGCTCGAATCGGACACCACCGACGTCGAGGGTGCGGGCGTCACGGTATGTCTCGTCGGGGTAGCGGTACCGGGTTGGCCACTCGAGGCGGTCGATGCCGAACTGCCGGCGGTTGATGGCCGTGTTGTAGCCCGCGGTCGCGATGTACCGGTCGAAGCGCGGCGGGACGGCCTCGTGGGCGACGACGCGCGGTGGGGGAGCGCCGCGGTCACGGGCGTCGGCTTCGTACCGCTCGACACCGAACACGTGGTCGATGTGCCCGTGCGTGAACACGGCCGTGTGCAACGGATCGGGTCGCCACTCGCGGACTACGTCGTGGACCCGCCCGGCCAGGAACGGGCTGCTGGTGTCGACGAGGACCATCCCCTCGCCGGTCGAGAAGGCGGCGACGTTCGAGAACGCGGCCACGAAGGCGTGGTCCCCGGAGAGCGCGGCCAGCTCGCCGCCCATGCCGAACAGGTGGCGCTGGTCCATGTCGGTGTCGCCGCGCCAGAGCCGGTCCGCGATGTCGAGGAGGTCCGTCGCCATGCCCCGCAGTCTCCCAAGGCGAGGGCCCGGATGCTTGCCCCCCGGAATCGCAACATGTTTCACTTTGACGGTGACTACGCCCGCCACCAGCGACAGCCCCGCCCCGGGCACGGCGCTGGCTCGGAGCCAGGCCGCCCGCCGCCGGCGGGTCCTCGACGCCGCCCTGCGGCTGGCCGAACGGGGCGGCTTCGACGCCGTGCAGATGCGCGACGTGGCCACCGAGGCCAACGTCGCCCTCGGCACCGTCTACCGCTACTTCACCTCGAAGGAGCGGCTGCTGCTCGAGGCGATGGTGGAGGAGATCGAGGCCCTGGCCGCCCGGCTCGAGGCCCGCCCTCCGGTCGGCGCCACGCCCGCCGCCCGCGTCGTCGAGGTGCTGTCCCGGGGGACGGCATCGCTGCAGCGCCATCCGGAGGTGACGGCGGCGATGGTGCGGGCGTTCGGCACCGCCGACGAGGCCGATGTCGTGCGGCGGGTCGGCGAGATCATGACCGGCATCATCACGGGCGTGATGCACGAGGGCCCGCCGAGGCCCCGCGACCTCGCGGTCGCCCGCACGCTGCAGCAGGTGTGGCTGTCGGCGCTGATCGGGTGGGTCGGCGGGGTCGACGACCCGCCGCGCGTCACCGCGGATCTCCAGGCCGCCACCGAGCTCCTACTCGGCGATACCTGATCGCCGTCGCTGCTCGGGCCGACGAGCGCGCGGCTAGCGCTGGTACGAGATCGTGGTCTGGGGCGCGCTGGTCGCCCCGGACGTGCTCGATTTCACGAGCGCGTCCTGGTAGACGCTCGTGCTGCGCACGTCGGGGTTCGCGTACACCGAGAGCTCGCGGGTGCCGAGACGTTTGGCGTCGGTCAGGAGCCGGGGCAGATCGGCGTTCTTCCACTTCACCGTGTCCGACGCGTGGCGCGTCAGGGTCACTTTCGTGACGGGTGGCGGCTCCGGTCGGGTGTCGGTCGCCGGGAGCGGCTCCTGGCAGATGTCGAACGACTCCAGGCCGCCCCAGCGCTCGAACGCCTTCGGGACGAACACTCGGAGGGTGGTGAGCGTCCCGCGGGCGTACTGGTCGGGCGTGTAGTCACCGGTGGGCTCGACGTAGACGGCGAGGTGCTTGCCTGCGGCCGACGGCTTGGCCGTCTTGAGGTCGATGAGGGCACCGCGGGTGAGGTGCACGCCGAGGCGCTTCAGCTGCGGCGCGAACACGCGCTCGATCGCGGCCTTGTCATTGGGCGGCAGGGAGTGGTCGGACGAGTCATCACTTCCGGTACCGGACGAGCAGGCGGCCGTCGCGACGACGACGGCGGCGAGCACGGCGGCGACTCGAAAGCGCCGACGCACGAGCGGCGCGACGTTCAATTCACGATCTCGACCGGCGTGCCGAGCGGAAGCACCTTCGAGAGCTTGACGATCTCCTCGTTGTCCATCCGGATGCACCCGTGCGTCACGCTCTTGCCGAGCACGGACGCGTCGTTGTTGCCGTGGACCCCGACCTCGGCGTCGCCGCCGTTGAACTCGGTCAGCACGTCGGAGTGGGCGGAGAGCCCGTACGCGTACGGCCCGTACACGGTGTTCGGGTCAGGAGCCTGGATCAGCACCCGGGTGTAGTACTTCCCGGGTGGCGTCGGCGTGTCGCGTGCGCCAATCGCGACCGGCCCTTCGTAGATCGTGTTCGTTCCCTGGAAGACCTTGATCTTGTGGTCACCGAGGCTGACCTCCATGTGGTACGGGTTCGGGGTCAGCTGCACGTCGCTCTGACGGATCCAGCCCGTGCTCCCATTCGGGCGCTCGGGCAGCAGCACGCGCAGCCAGCCGTCGGGTCGCTGCTGCTCGACGAGGAACACCTGCGGGATCTGCTTGTCGGCTTCGTCGTTCAGCAACCAGGGGTGCGACACGGTCTTGGCCGGCGTGGGCGCCGACGGGTCGTCGTAGATCCCGACCGTCGGCACGATGGCCTGGGCAATGAGGCTGTACCCGGGCTGGAGGCTGATCGTCGTCACCGGGGTGCTCGATGACGCCTTCGGGCTCAGCTCGGGGCGATCCTCGTGGGCGCCGGAGCGGAACGCGACGAACGCGAGAACGACCGCCACGACCAGGACGAGCGCGCCGGCGCCGCCGAGGACCGCGCGCTTGTTCGTCAGCAGGCGACGGGCGTCGGACGCGGAGGGCATGCGGCGCAGGCTACCGACCGGCCCCGGGTCGCTAGCGTGCAACCATGAGCTCGCGGCGCCCGCCGAAGCGTCTGGTCGAGGCGTCCGAGGCGCTCGCCGCCCGCGACCCCGTGATGCGCGCGATGCTCGAGCGCATCGGCCCAGCCGACCTGCGCCGGGGCCGGCCGCGTCGCCCGCACTTTGCCGAGCTGGCCAGGGCGATCAGCTACCAGCAGCTGGCCGGCAAGGCGGCAGCCGCGATCCACGGGCGCTTCGTGGCGCTGTTCGACGGGGACGGACCGACGCCCGAGGCGGTGCTCGCGCTCCCCGTCGACAAGCTTCGCGGCGTCGGGCTGTCGGGAAGCAAGACGGCGTCGATCCGTGACCTCGCCGAGAAGGTCGTCGACGGATCGGTGCAGCTCGACCGCGTGGGGCGCCTTCCCGACGACGAGATCGTGCGCGAGCTCACGCTCGTGCGCGGCATCGGCCCGTGGACCGCCGAGATGTTCCTCATGTTCCAGCTCGGTCGCCTCGACGTGTGGCCGGTCGGCGACTACGGGGTCCGCAACGGGTACGCAACCTTGTACGGCCTCGCCGAGCTTCCGGGGCCCCGCGAGCTCGAGCCCCTCGGCGATCCGTTCCGCCCCTACCGCAGTGTCGCGGCCTGGTACTGCTGGCGGGCGGTCGAGACGGTCACGCCCGGCGACCAGTGACCGTGTGCGCGGTCAGCGCGCCACGCGGCGCTCGTACTGCTCGCGCATCTCGCGCGCCTGCTCGGCGAGCGGGGTGAGGCCGACCCGCTCGCGTCGCGCGTCGACGTTCTCGGGGTCCTCGATCGGCCAGGGCACAACGGACGAGCCGTCCTCCGTGCGCACGAACTGTGAGCCGTAGATCTGGTCCTTGCCGTCGGCCATGCGCACGCGGTCCAGCAGGAGCGCGTAATGCGCGGCTGGGGCGTCGCCGTAAGCGACGGCCACCTCGAGCATCTCGAGACAACGCCGCTGAAGCCCGGGATCGAACACGGCCCGCTGGGCGAGGATCCACGCCGCAGACTCACCGTCGTCGTCGACGAGCCGGCGGCCGGGCCAGCACTCGTAGTCGTCGAGGATCTCCCACAGCCGCTCGCCGTGCCGCTCGTCGGTCGGGTGGCCAGCGCCGTTGTCGCGCTCGGCCATCTCGATGAGCTCGACGCGCAGCCCCGGATCGGCCCCCACGGCTGGAAGGATACGGCCGTGAGCTTCCTCACGGGCCGCCTCATGCAGCGGTTGCGGCCCGGCGTCGCGGCGACGCTTGCCATGCGGGCGATCCGGCCTTGGTCGCGTGCACGGCCGGCACCAACCACTTCGACCCGAATTGACGCCGAGTACGACGACTGGTGCGCGGCGTTCGCCGCCACGCTCGGACTGGACGGCTCCTAGGCTCGGCACCGATGGATGCCGCCGAGTACGAGGCGCAGGGGCTCTACGACCCGGAGGCGCCGAACGCGGCCGACCGCTTGGCGCTCCTGGAGTGGCTCGCCGATCGGGGGCTCGACATCGGCCAGATTGCCGAAGCCGCGGCTGCCGGTCGGCTCACGGCGATCGCCGGCGACCTCGCGCTCCGACCGGGACAGCGGCTCACCATGCTCGAGGTGGCCGAGGGCACGGGGCTGACGGTCGAGCAGGTCCAACGGTTGAGCCTGACCACCGGGCTGCCGGTCGATGACGTCAACGAGCGCATCTACACGCCGGACGACGTCGAGGTGTTCAAGCTGTTCGGCGCGACGACGACCCTTTTCCCGGAGCGGTCACTGATGCAGTTCGTCCGAGTGCTCGGAGCGTCGCTCGCGCGAATTGCCGATGCTGCGATCTCCTTGTTCCTCGCCGACGTGGAGACGCCGATCACCGAGGCGCAAGCAGGCGAGCTCGCGCTGGCGCGGGCACAGCTGGACGCCATCGGCGCGCTCAATCTCCTCACCGATCACCTGGAAACGCTGTTCCGTGCGCACATGGAGCTCGCCATCCGACGAAACACGGAGGCGCGTACCGAGGCGAGCTCGAAGATCACGGTGTACGTGGCGGTCGGGTTTGTCGACTTGGTGGGGTTTACGCCGCTCTCGCAGCGGCTCCCCGTTCACGAGCTCCATTCGATCGTTGACGAGTTCGAGGGGGCCGCGTACGACATCGTCACGTCCAACCGGGGACGCGTCGTGAAGCTGATCGGTGACGAGGTGATGTTCGTCGCGCTCGAGCCTCAGGACGCGTGCGAGATCGGACTCTCGCTCGTCGATCGCTTTTCGGAGGCGGAATCGAACGTGACCCCGAGGGGCGGGCTCGCGGTGGGGGAGGTCCTCACCCGCGGTGGCGACTACTACGGGCCGGTGGTGAACCTCGCGTCGAGAATCGCCGACCTCGCCGTGCCGAACGAGATCCTGGTGACGCGCGAATTGCGTGAACGCGCGGGGACGGATGTGGCGCCGTTGACGTTCGATGCCGCCGGCCGCCGGATGCTCAAAGGCTTCGATGAGCCCGTCGAGCTCTTCGCCCTCCGCCGCGCGTGAACGCGCAGCGATCGGTCGACTTTCGAACCTCTACGACGCGCGACGGGCTTCGCGACTGATCGGTGCGACGGACGGGCGTCGGGCCCGTCGCTGGCGAGCGCGCTCAGCCTCCAGCCGTGCGTTCTCCGCGTGGTGTGCTCGAAGCTTCTGGTAGGACGTCACGATGAAGCCACAGACGCCGACGACGAAGACGACGGCCGCCACGGTGTAGAGCGGCCCAGCAGTCTGCCCGGCAACGACAGCAAGGAGAACCAGGAACAGCGGTCCGATGAACGAGGCAGCCGCGAAGGCGACCGGAGGCTCGCGTAGCTCTTTGGGAAGTGTTCCGACGTGTTCGTCGAGTCGTTCGCGGACTTTCATCGCCTTGCCCTCTCGTGCTCGGCCTTCGACCTACCCATCCACCGAGCACGTCAACCATCGACACTCTACCGGTCGATTCCCCCGACGTATACGCGGCCGTCGATCTGACGGAGGCGTCAGATACATTGACCGGTATGGGGGACCCGGACTGGGGCTACTCGGCCGATCTCGACGACGTCTCCGGCCGGGCAGCCATCGCCGGGATCGGCGAGAGCGCGTACACGAAGGCGTCTGGGCGGACGGCCCGCGAGATCGGGGCCGAGGCCGCCGAGCGGGCCATCGCCGACGCCGGCCTCGAGCCGTCGGACATCGACGGCCTGACCTGGAATCGCGCCTTCGCCGACTTCGACGCCGACGCGTTCCACGAGCACTTCGGCACCAGCCACGACCTCTGGACATCGCAGTGGGGCGGCGGCATGACGTGGGCCGGCACCGCGCCGCACCTCGCGGCGAAGGCCATCGAGGCGGGGAAGGCCACCCACGTCCTCAACGTGTTCGCCGTCGCGTGGGCGACCCAGCGGGGCTCGATGACCGGTGGGCCGGGCGAGACGCACGCCGCCCAACCTCTCAAGCAGAACCTCGAGGTGCCGTTCGGCTTCTTCCCGCAGCCCGTGTACTTCGCCACGATCATGCGCCGCCACATGCTCGAGTACGGCACGACCGAGGAGCAGTTCGGCGCCATCGCCGTCGCGAGTCGCCGCCACGCCAACCTGCACCCCGACGCCGTCATGCACGACAAGAAGATGACCCTCGACGACTACCTCGCGTCCCCGGTGCTCGCCGACCCGCTGCGCATGTTCGACTCGTGCCTGATCTCCGACGGCGGCGCCGCGTTCATCACGACCTCGACCGAGCGGGCTCGCGATCTCCGCCAGCCGCCCGCGGTCGTCGCCGGGGTCGGGGAGGGCACGGCGGCGTCCGGTGGGCACTGGAGCGAGCAGCCCGACTTCACGTCCACGCCGCAGGTGTTCGCGGCGCCGCCCGCGTTCAAGATGGCGGGCCTCGACCCGGCGGATGTCGACGTGCTGACCGTGTACGACCCGTTCACCGTCGTGTCGATGATGCAGATCGAGGACATGGGCTTCTGTCCCAAGGGCGAGGCGGGAGCCTTGGCCGAGGACGACGGGCTGCTCTACGACTCCGGTCGGCTGGCGTTCAACACCCACGGCGGGCTGCTCAGCCACGCCTACGTGCTCGGCATCGCCCACGTCGTGGAGGTCGTCAAGCAGCTGCGAGGCACGGCTCCGGCACAGGTGCCGGAGTGCGAGGTCGGCGTCTACGGCGGCTACACGGGTGGCAACGCGTCGACACTGATCCTGCGGACGGACCGATGAGGGCGCGATGGCGCTGAAGCGAGCCGATTTCCCGCTCCCCGACCTGTCCGACGAGCGCACGGCCGAGTACTTCGCCGGCGCGGCCCGCGGCGAGCTGGTCGTCCCCCGATGCGAGGCGTGCGACCGCCTCGTCTGGTATCCGGAGGAGGAGTGCCCGAGCTGCGGTGGTGGCGCGTTGACGTGGACGCCGCTGAGCGGCCGGGGCCGGGTGTTCACGTGGACCGTCGTGCGGCGGGCGTTCCTCCCCGCGTTCGACGACATGGTGCCGTTCGTGACCGGGCTCATCTCGCTCGAAGAGGACCCATCTGTCCGCATCGTGAGCTACATCGTCGACTGCGACCCCGACGCGCTCGCCGCTGACCTGCCCGTCGAGGCCGTCTTCCGGCCGCTGCGCTTCCCGACCGTTCCCGACAAGAGCGTGACCGTCCCGATGTTCGTGCCGGCATCGGGATAGGAGGGCCGTGATCTACGAGGGCCTCCGCGTCGTCGACACCTCGACGGGCATCGCCGGCGGGTACTGCTCGAAGCTGCTCACCGACCTCGGCGCCGACGTCGTCAAGCTCGAGCCGCCCGAGGGCGACCCGCTGCGCGCGTACTCGGCGACGGGATCGGTCGGCAAGGACGGCGACCCCGACGGCGTGCTCTTCCGGTATCTGCACACGTCGCAGCGCAGCGTCGTGGTCGAGGGCGAGCCGGCGCTGCGGGCCTGGGTCGAGTCCGCCGACGTCGTGCTCGAGAGCTTCACGCCCGGCCTGGCCGAGGAGCTCGGCATCGTCGGCGTCGCCCCGGTCACCGTGTCGGTCTCGTCGTTCGGCCGCGGCGGTCCCGACTCGGAGCTGTCGCTGCCCGAGGAGGTGCTCCAGGCCCGGTCGGGGTCGCTCTCGAACCACGGGCACATGCACCGGCCGCCGCTGACGGTCGGAGGTCAGCTCGGGGAGTACGTGACCGGCGCGTTCGCCGCGCTCGGCGCGCTGACCGCGTGGTGGCGCGCCAGCCGCACCGGCGAGCGCGAGCACGTCGACGTGTCGATGCTCGAAGCGATGCAGTACACGCTCGTGACGGTGCCGACGCTCATGGCTC
>WNGA01011006.1_pt1 | contig 11878 bp, 10 predicted proteins | sample 5400061 | NCBI WGS metagenome assembly WNGA01 (sample SAMN13153366, study PRJNA577476) | soil metagenome | isolation source: 100 cm soil or saprolite under grassland replicate 2 | place: USA:California | collected 2016-06-15
GGAAGCGGCGGAGCCCCGTCTCGCTCATCCGTAGCAGGCTCTCACCCTTGTACTCGATCTTGCCTTCGAACTTCGCGTTCACGCCGCGCGTGAGCCCGAGGAGCGTCATCGCGGTGACGCTCTTGCCGGAGCCCGACTCGCCCACGATGCCGAGCACCTTCCCGCGCTCGAGCTCGAACGAGACGCCGTCGACCGCGCGGACGAGTCCGTCCTCCGTAGCGAACTGGACGTGCAGATCCTCGACTTCGAGAAGCTTTTCGGACACTACGTCGGTCTGATCCGCGGGTCGAGGTACGCGTACAGGAAGTCGACGATCGCGTTGAAGAGGACGATGAAGAAGGCACCGTAGAGCGTCACGCCCATGATCGGCGGGAGATCGAAGCTCCCGATCGACTGCGCCGCGTACTGCCCGACGCCGTGCAGATCGAACACCGTCTCGGTCAGGATTGCGCCTCCACCGAGCACGCCCGCGAAGTCAAGGCCGAACAGCGTCACGATCGGAATGAGCGAGTTCCGGAGGACGTGCTTGAACAGCACCCGGCGCGGGTCGATCCCTTTTGCGCGTGCGGTGCGAACGTAGTCCTCGTTGATCGTGTCGAGGATGTTCGAGCGTAGAACGCGCCCGTAGAAACCGATGAACAGCACGGCGAGCACGGTCCACGGCAAGAGCAAGTGCCAGAGCCACTGCGCCGGGTTCGTCGTCAGCGAGACGTACTCACCGTCGGGGAAGAACGTCATCAGCCCGCCTTCGGCGAGGTAATAGCGGACGATGATGCCGAGCCAGAAGACCGGCATTGAGATTCCGACCAGCGCGACGATCGTGACTAACCGGTCGGACCACCGCCCGGCAGTAACCGCGGCGACGATCCCGACGGCGACGCCGAACGTCAACCAGATGATCGCGGCGCCGATCGCAAGCGAGAACGTCGCCGGCAGCCCCTCCTTGATCTGCTGCACGACGTTGGTCTGGTTCGTGTACGAGACGAGCTCACCGGAGAACGTCTTCTTCATCATGATCCAGTACTGCGTGTAGAACGGCCGGTCGAAGCCCCAGGTATGGCGGATGTTCTCGATCAACTGGTCGTTCGCGTTCTTGCCGGCGATGCGTGTCGCCGGGTCGCCGCCGGGGACGACGATGAAGATGACGAAGACGAGGAAGCTCACGGCGACCAGCACGAGAACCATTCCGAGCACCCGTCGCGCGATGAACGTCAGCATCTCGTCCTAGTGCTCCATCCGAACCTTCGAACGCGGATCGAGAGCGTCGCGAAGGCCGTCGCCGAAGATGTTGAGCGAGACCGCGGTCAGGACGATCGCGATACCAGGCGTGAGCGTCAGCCACGGCGCCGTGGTGATGCGGGTCTGCCCGTCCGCGATCAGCTTGCCCCAGGACGGCTTCGGATCCTGGATGCCTGCGCCGAGGAACGAGAGGGCCGCCTCGAGCAGGATGTTGTTCGCGATGATCAGCGCAAAGAAGACGAACGCAGAAGACGCGATGTTCGGAAGGATCTCCGAGAACATCACGCGGAAGCTCGAGGCGCCCTGCGCGATCGCCGCTTCGACGAACTCCTTCTCGCGCAGCGACAGAATCTGGCCGCGGAGCGGGCGGCCGATGTACGGAATGAGCACGTAGGAAATGACGAGCGTCGGGATCCAAAGGCTGTCGCCGTTGAGGTTGAGGCCGAAGTGGTGGAAGCCGTTGATGGCAAGCGCCGAGCCGAGCGCGATCGAGAGCAGGATCACGGGAAACGCCCAGACGAGGTCGAAGAAACGCGTGATCACCCAGTCGGCCCAGCCGCCGTAGTACCCGGCCAGCAGCGACAGGATCACGGCGAGGACCACGCAGATCAGCGCCGATCCGATGCCGACCTTGAGCGAGTTGATCCCGCCGTAGAGGAGCCGCACCGCGACGTCGCGGCCGTTACCGTCGGCGCCGAGCGCGAACTTGCCGCCCGCGTGCCACCAGGTCGGGCCGAGGATCGTCACCGGGCGCACGCGGAGCTCGCCCGTCTTGGGATCCGTGTATGTCCCGCCCGCCGAGATGACCGTCACGACCTTGTCCCCCACCTTGACCCGCTCGGTGATGTGGTTCGTGCTGGCGTCGGTGTGCGCGACGTGGCTTGAGTACACCGGCGCGAGCGCGCACGCCAGGAGAATCAGGACGAACAGGACGAGTGCGGCGAGCGCGACGTAGTTACGGCGAAGTCGACGCCAGGCGAGGTACCAAGGGCTCCGCCCGGTGATCGCGACCCGGTGCTCTTCCTGCGCCAGCAGCGCGGCAGTGTCGAGCGAGAGCTCGGCGCCGGCCTGCTGTGGTGCCTGTTGCGGTTTCGTCGCCATCCTAAGGTCCGAGGGCGCCCACTTGGGGCGCCCTCGGTTCAGATCACCTCACTCGCAGCCGCCGAAACTACTTCATGCAGATCCGGCTGAAGTCGAACTGGTACAGGACGTGGTTGATGTAGCAGCCGGTGTCGATGTCCTTGCTGAAGAAGTCCGTGAACTGCCGGTTCACGTACGGGACCCAGGCTGCCTTCTGCATGATCTCCTTGTCGAGCGCACCCCACTGCGCGTTGACGGTGTCGTTGAGCTCCGTCTTCTGCTTGAGCTCGGCGATCTTGCTGTTGATCGTGGGATCGTCGAAGTTCGAATAGTTGTTGTTGTGGGTGTCCGTGATCCGGGTTCCGTTCAGGAGCACGTCGAACCAGTCGAGCGGATGCGGGTAGTCCTGGAACCAGTCGGCGAAGCCGATCTGCGCCTTCGTCTTCTGGTTGCCGATCGTCGTCCAGTAGACGGCCGCGTCGATGATCTTCGGCGTTGCCTTGAAGCCGATCTTGTTCAGAACGTCGGTGAGGTATTCGACCGGCTTCTTCGACGTCTCGCGGCTATTTCCCCACACCTCCAACGTCGTGCCGCTGACGCCGGCCTGCTGGATCAGCTGCTTCGCCTTTGCGAGGTCCAGCGGATACAGCGTGTGCTTCTTGTATTGCGGATACGTCGGCGGCAGGATGTTCTCGGTCGGCGTCGCGAGGCCGCCGTAGAGGCGAACGAGCGCGTTGCGGTCGATCGCGTAGTTCACGGCCTGGCGAACCTCGAGCTTGTCGAATGGCGGCAGGCGCGTGTTCATGAAGTAGTAGTACGTGTTCGCAGGCGTGTAGATCTTCAGCTGGTCGCCGTACTTCTGCTGCACGTTCGCGAGCCGGTCGACGGGAATCGGATGGAAGTCGTAGTCCGCCTGGCCGTTGATGACCTGCTGCAGCGCGGCGGAGTCGTCCTCGACGATCTTGACCGTCATCTTGTCGGGATTCGTCGCCGGCACGTTGTCGGTCGGCTGGAAGTCCGGGTTCCGAACCAGCACGAACTGACGATTCGGCGCGTAGCTCTGGATCTTGTAGGGGCCCGTCGAGGGAATCGGCTTCGTAGACTGGTCTTTCGACGACGTCCCCGACGGCACCGGGGCCGCGAAGATCGTCGCGAGGATGTTCTGGAAGTCTCCCTGAGGCTTCAGGAGCTTGATCGTGATCTTGCCGGTTGCGTCGTCCGTCGTGATCCCGGAGATGTCGCCCTTCTTCGTCTTCGAGAACTCATCGGCGCCGGCGATGTTCGTGAAGAAGCCCACACCCGGTGAGTCGGCGAGGAAGTCGCGCTTGATCGCGTACTTGAAGTCGCTCGCCTTCACGGCCGTCCCGTCGGAGTACTTCAAGCCCGAGCGCAGTGTCAGCGTGTAGGTCAGCCCGTCCGCGGAGACCTGGGGCAGGTCCTTCGCCAGCGCCGGAACGATCGTGGCGCCGTCGGGGCCGTTCACGTGCTTGTAGCCGAGCAGGCTCAGGTACACGTTCCACATCACCGCCCACCCCTGCACCGTGTAGGAGTAAGCAGGATCGAGATAATCCAGTCCGGTGTCGTAGACGATCCGGAAGTTCGCGAACGTCTTCTGCGCCCCGCCGCCTGCCGTTGTCGTCGTCGAGGACTCGGCCTTGTTGCCGCCGCCGCCACAGGCGGCTGCCAGGAGCGCGAGCGCGGCTGCGAGCACCGCAACACCCGCGAGCCAAGTCCACCGTTTCCTCCGAATCACGTGATCCACCTCCCGCTCTGACGGCGGCCGGACGGCCTCCGCTACTGGGCTTGAAACTGCAGGATTCTTACAAGGACGACGAGAGCACGGTCGCAGTTAGAGCAGAATTTGTTAAAGGCGGATCAGCCGTCGCCGGCGCGCACGCAGCTCGCCGGGCTCTCGCTCCTCGAGCACGCCGTCGACGTCATCGCGCTGCGTCGCATGCAGAATGCGGCCGTCCCCGAGCCAGAACGCGATGTGCGTCGTTCGGTCGGCATCGCCGTACGTGATCAGATCGCCGCGCCGAAGCTCGTCCTCCTGCACGCGCGCTCCTGCGTCCTCCTGCTGATCTGCGTCGCGCGGGACGAGACGGCCGAGGCGTCGATACGACATGTGGACGAGTCCGGAGCAGTCGATCCCCCGCTCGGTCATCCCGCCCCAGTGGTACGGCGCGCCGAGATAGGCGCGCGCCTCGTCCACCGGGTCCCCTTCGGGACGCGGCTCCGGCAGCCACGTCTCGGGACCTGGTCCCGGGGCATGGCTCAAAGCGTCGAGGCGGATCCAGCCGGGATAGTCGTACGCCGTGCGCACGCGCGCCCACTCGCCGCGCACCTCTTCGACGGTGAGGGGCTCGCCGCGCAGCGCCTGCGTCACCTGCTCTGACGAGGCGCCAGGCTCGGCGTGGATCGGCGCGACGTCAACGGCGCATTCGAGCACGTCGCTCACGCCCGCGATGGTAGTCAGACGATCGGGGGCTCCGACGCCGGTTCGACGAGGCCCGGCTCGAAGATCGGCTCGCGCTCATGCGGCTTGATCTCGCCGCTGAGAATCTTCTCGGCCCAGTGGCAGGCGACCTCGTGACCCGGCAGCAGACGACGGAGCGGCGGCGCCTCGTCGCGACAGCGCGTCGGCTGCACGTAGGGGCAGCGCGTGTGAAAGCGGCACGCGCGAGGCGGCGCAGCCGGGCTGGGCAGGTCGCCCTGGAGGAGGATCGTCTCCCGCCGGCGCTCGATCTTCGGGTCCGGGATCGGCACGGCTGACAGGAGCGAGATCGTGTACGGATGGAGCGGCTGTTCGTACAGCTCGTCCGAGGGTGCCACCTCGACGATGCCGCCGAGATACATCACCGCAATCCGGTCGGAGATGTGACGGACGACCGCGAGATCGTGAGCGATGAACAGATAGGTGAGGTCGAACTCGTCCTGCAGGTTCTCGAGCAGATTCACGATCTGCGCCTGGATCGAGACGTCGAGCGCCGAGACGGGCTCGTCCGCGACGATGAAGTCGGGATTCACGGCGAGGGCGCGCGCGACGCCGATGCGCTGCCGCTGCCCGCCGGAGAACTCATGCGGGTAGCGCGTAACCGCGTCCTCGGGCAAGCCGACGACCTTCAGCAGCTCGCGCGTCCGCGCACCGACGGCTCGTCCGCGCGCCAGCCCGTGCGCGCGCAGCGGCTCGCCGACGATGCGGCCGACCGAGTGGCGCGGATTCAGCGACGCGAACGGGTCCTGGAAGATCATCTGCATTCGCCGGCGCAACGGCCGTAGCTCCGACTCCCCGGCCGTCGAGATGTCCTGGCCGTCGAACACGATCCGGCCGGACGTGGGCGCGTACAGGCGCAGGATCGCGCGCCCGACCGTCGTCTTGCCGCAGCCGGACTCGCCGACGAGCCCCAAGGTTTCCCCGCGCTCGATCACGAGCGTGACGCCGTCCACGGCCTTGACGTCGCCGATGTGCCGGTCGAGCACCACGCCGCTCTTGATCGGAAACCAGACGCGAAGGTCTTCGAGCTCCACGAGCGGACCACGTCCGTTGGTCGTCACGCGTGCGCCACCTCCCGCTGCCACTCGTCGGCGGCCACCGGGTTGAAGCACGCGACGTGATGTCCCTGCTCGATCTGCACGAGCTGCGGCACCTCCTGGCGCGACAGCGGCACCTCGTAGGCGCAGCGAGGAGCGAACGGACACGCGTTGGGCGGCCGCAACATGTCGCGCGGTGCGCCCTCGATCGGACGCAGCTTGCGCCCGCGCGGGGAATCCAGTCGCGGCACGCTCTGCAGCAGCCCGAGCGTGTACGGATGGCGTGGCGTCTCGAACACCTGCTCGGCGGAGCCCGTCTCCACGAACATCCCTGCGTACATGACGTTGACGCGCTCGCACATCCCGGCGACGACGCCGAGGTCGTGCGTGATGAGGATCAGTGCCGTTCCCTGCTGGGTGACGAGCTCGCGCAGGACGTCGAGAATCTGCGCCTGGATCGTCACGTCGAGGGCGGTCGTCGGCTCGTCGGCGATCAAAAGCTTCGGCTTGCACGCAAGCGCCATCGCGATCATCACCCGCTGGCGCATGCCGCCGGAGAATTGGTGCGGGTAGTCCTTCAGCCGCGTCCGCGCGCCCGGAATGCCGACCCGGTCGAGCAGCTCGCCTACCTGCTTCTCGGCCTGCTTCCGGTCGAGATCGAAATGTGTCTCGAGCGCCTCCCGGATCTGCCGCCCCACGGTCAGCACCGGGTTCAGGCTCGTCATCGGGTCCTGGAAGATCATCGCGATCTCCTTGCCGCGGATCGCGCGCAGCGCCCGGTCGGAAAGACGGAGCAGATCGCGCCCCTCGAACGAGGCCCTCCCGCTCGGGACGCGGCCGGCGCGGGGGAGCAGGCCCAGAGTCGCGAGCGCGGTCACGCTCTTCCCGCAGCCGGACTCGCCGACGATGGCGAGCGTCTCGCCGGGCGCAATGTCGAACGAGATGCCGTTGACCGCGTGGACGGTGCCACGGCTCGTCCAGAACTCGACCCGCAGATCCTCGACGGCAAGCAGCGCCTCGCGCGAGTTAACCACGCCCTCGCAGCTTGGGGTCGAGCGCCTCGCGAAGCCCGTCGCCGATCAGGTTGAACCCGAGCACGGAGATCAGAATCGCGATCCCCGGGATGATCGCGAGGAACGGCCCCGACGTGAGGTAGTCGTTCGCGTCGGTGAGCATCGTCCCCCACTCCGGCGTCGACGGATCCTGCGGTCCGAGGCCGAGGAATCCCAATCCGGCAACGTCGATGATCGCCGTCGCCATCGCCAGCGTTCCCTGGACGATTACCGGCGAGATCGAGTTCGGGATCACGTGCGCTATGAGGATGGTTGGTCCACGCACTCCCACTGCGCGCGCCGCGAGCACGTAGTCGTTTTCGCGCTGAGCGAGAATCGATCCGCGTAACAGGCGTGCGAAGATCGGGATGTTGACGACGCCGACCGCGATCATCACCTGCTTGAGGCCCGGCCCGAGCATCGCGACGATCCCGATCGCGAACAGGAGCCCCGGGATCGCGAGCATGACGTCCATGCAGCGCATGACGATCGAGTCGACGATCCCGCCGCGGTAGCCGGCGAGCGAGCCGAGGACGAGCCCGACCGAAAGCCCGATCGCGACTGCAACGACGCCGATGAGCAGCGAGTACCGCGCGCCGTAGATCACGCGCGAAAGCTCATCGCGGCCGAGCGTGTCGACGCCGAACCAGTGAGCTGCCGAGGGACCGACGGGCCGGCCCTGATGCAGTCGGTCGAGATGCGTGTCGGTCGGACTTTCGGGCGCGATCGCCGGCGCGAGCGCCGCGACCGACACGCAGGCCGCCACGACGACGGCGCCCGCCACCGCTCCCGGGTTCCGAACGAGCCGGTGGAACGCATCGCGCCAGAGGCCGGCCGGCGCGTCGAACTGGATCTCGCGGGCTTCGAGCTCGACGACCGACATCAGCTGTACCTGATCCTCGGGTTGATGACGGCGTACGAGATGTCGACGAGCAGGTTCACGAACACGAAGACGAGCGCCAGGAACATGATCCCGCCCTGCAGGACCGCATAGTCGCGATTGAAGATCGCGTCTCGGAGCCACGAGCCCATCCCCGGATACGCGAACACCGTCTCGGTCAGGACGGCGCCGGACAGGAGCAGGCCCGTCTGGAGTCCGATGATGGTCGAGATCGGCAGGAGCGCGTTGCGCAGGATGTGACGGCGGTCGACGATCAGCGGCGCCAGCCCCTTCGCCCGGGCAGTGCGGACGTAATCCTCGTTCTGGACGTCGAGAACCGCGGCCCGCGTGATCCGCGTGACGATCGCGAGCGGGATCGATCCGAGCGCGACCGCGGGCAGGACGAGGTGCTTGACCGCATCGACGAAAGCGCCCCAGTCCGCCTGGATGATCGCGTCGACCGTGTAGAAGTTCGTCGGGTGATGCCTCGTCGCGAGGATGTCCTCGCGCCCGACGGTGGGAAGCCAGCCGAGGCGGACGGCGAAGATGTACTTGAGGATGATCGCGAGAAAGAAGACCGGGATCGAGATCCCGATCAGCGAGCCCACCATCGTCAAGTGGTCCGTGACGCGGCCATGGTGCTTCGCGGCGAAGAAGCCGACCGGAATGCCGATGAACACCGCGAAGAGCATCGCCGCGAGCGCAAGCTCGACCGTCGCCGGGAATCGATCATGGATCTCGGCCGTGACGGTGCGCCGCGAGATCGTGCTGACACCGAGGTTGCCGCGCGCCAGCTCCTTGACGTACTTGACGTATTGGACCGGAAGCGGCTTGTCGAGCCCGTAGCGCTCGCGGTACTCGCGCACGAGCTGGGGAGTTGCCCGCTCTCCGAGCAAGGACTCGGCCGGCCCGCCCGGAAGCTTGTGGACCCAGGCGAAGACCAGCACCGAGACTCCGAAGAGAATCGGCAGAAGGAGCAACAGCCGGCGGACGACGAAGCGCAGCATGTCGTCCGCCGGTTGTCTAGCTCCGCACCTCTATTGACCGCCGACCGTCGTGTTGCCGAACCACACGCCGCCAACGGGCGTCGCAATCAGGTTCTGCACGCTCTTCTGGGCGCCGAGCGCCGGAGTGGCGTTGACGTACGGGACGGCCGGGACGGCCTTCGAGACCAACACGCTGGCCTTCGCGTAGAGCTTTGCCCGCTTGGCCTGGACGGTCTCCCTCGCCGCTGCCTGGAGCGTCTTGAAGACCATGTTGTTCTTCCAACCGAACTGCGGGCTGTACGTCTTGAAGAAATTCCCGAGGAAGTTGTCGGGATCACCGAAGTCGCCCGTCCAACCGATCAGGTTCAGGTCTCCGGCCGACCCCTCGTTCACCTTCTTCACGTAGTCCGGGCGCCAAGGCGCCGAGTGCTCGTCGACCTTGAAGCCGGAGTTCTCGAGGCTCGCCTTGAACGCCTCGAAGTTCCGCTTCGGGTCCGGCATGTACGGCCGCGAGATGCCCGTCGGGTACCAGAAGTCGACGTGAACCGGAATCGTCAGCCCCGCCTCTCGAAGCAACGCCTTCGCCTTCTCGGGGTCGTAGCTGTACTTCTGGATCTTGTTCGAGTGGCCCCACAGGGCCGGCGGCAGGAAATCGTTCGCGACGGTGCCGGTGCCGTAGTAGAACTGCTGAACGACCCCGCGGCGGTCCAGCCCGTACGCGATCGCCTGGCGAACCTTGGGGTTGTTGAACGGCACGTGCGCTGAGTTGATCGTCACGTAGCCGACATTGAACGGCGGCCGTTTGATCACCTTCAGCGAGTTGTTGCCCTGGATCGTCGGGACGTCCTGGGGCGCCGCGAGATCGTACGCGTTGACCTCTCCGTTCTGGAGCGCCTGGAGCCGGCCGGTGCTCGTCCCGATCGGCCGAACGATCACCCGGTCGAGCTTCGCCTTCGTGCCCCAGTAGCTCGGGTTCTTCGCCAGCTCGACCTTTTGGCCGACCGTCCACGAGACGAACTTGTACGGGCCGGTGCCGGTCGGATGGCTGAACGCGTACGTGCCCGTCGCGGAGAACGTGCCGTTCTTCAGCTCGGCCTGGTCGGCGCCGTATTTCTTCATCGCGGTCGGGCTCTGCATCGTGAACGGCTGCAGGACGAGCCAGTTGACGAACGTCCCGGTCTTCTGCGTCAGCTTGATGACCGCGGTGTAGTTGCCGCGCGCCTTGCAGCTCCGGTAGAGCGGCGGCGACAGGCCCGCGACCTCGTTGTGCTTGAAGCCGAAGAAAGCCGTCTGGTAGTACACGGTCGCGGACGGGTCCTGGAACGCTCCCGTCCAGTTGTACCAGCGGTCGAAGTTCGCGCAGACGGCCTTCGCGTTGAACGCGGTGCCGTCGTGGAACTTGACGCCCGTGCGCAAGTGGAACGTGTACGTCTTGCCGTCTTTGCCGACGGTCCAGCTCGTGGCGAGCCACGGGATCAGCTTCAACGTGCCCGGCTTCAGCTTCACGAGCCCCTCGAAGATCTGCTCGGTGACGCGGAACGTCTCGCCGTCCGAGGCGAGCGACGGATCCAGATACACCGGATCGGCCGAGCCACCGAACACGAGCGTCCCTGCCTGCGTCGCCTTGAGCGCAGCACCGGCCGTCGCCGTCGCACTGACAGCGACCACCGCGACGATCAAGAGCTTCAGTCTCCTACCCCGCACCGTTACTCCTTTCTCTCCCTCGTTCATTCAGCAGGTCGCCATTCTGTAGGAGAACACCGGTCGCGGCAAGAGCGCGCCCCCGGCGCACGTCCTGCAGCTAATCCCGTATCGCCTTCGCCGCGCCTAAGCACCGATGGAGATCATGTCCCGGAGGGCCGCGAGGCGCGCCAGCGCCTGGCCCTCCAGCTCGACGCGGGGGAACCCATGGTTCCCCCGCGCGCCCGCTCCTTCTCAGTCGCCGGCGAGACGGAAGCGCGATCCATCGTCGTCTCGGACGGGCGATCGATTACCGGCGGATCGCTCGCGTCTCGATCAGGCAGCGATGGAGATCATGTCCCGGAGGGCCGCAAGGCGCGCCAGCGCCTGGCCCTCCAGCTGCCTCACCCTCTCGCGGGTCAGGTCGAGCTCGTGCCCGATCGCCTCGAGCGTCCACGGCTCGCCTTCGAAGCCGAAGCGCAGCTCCAGGATGCGCCGCTCGCGCTCGGGCAGCGCGTCGAGCGCCTTGCGCACGCCCTGGCGGCGCAGCGACTCCTCCGCCTCGTCGAACGGATCGACCGCCTCGCGGTCGGCGAACAGGTCTCCGAGCTCGCCCTCGTCGTCCGAGCCGACCGTCTGGTTCAGCGACACCGACGCCTGCGCGGCGCCGAGCGCCTCGTCGACGTGCTGGATCGGCAGGCCCGTCGCCTCGGCCAGCTCCTCCTTCGTCGCCTCGCGACCCAGCTCCACCTCGAGCCGCCGCGCTGCGCGCGAGAGCTTCTGCTGCCGCTCGACGACGTGCACCGGCACGCGAATCGTCCGCGCATGATTCGCGACGGCGCGCTGTACCGACTGGCGGATCCACCACGTCGCGTACGTCGAGAACTTGTAGCCGCGCCGCCAGTCGAACTTCTCGACCGCGCGGTTGAGGCCGAGCGTGCCCTCCTGGATCAGGTCCAGGAACGGGACACCGAGACCTCGGTAGCCCTTCGCGATCGACACGACGAGGCGCAGGTTCGATTCGATCATCCGCCGCTTGGCGCGTTCGTCGCCGCGCTCGATCGCCTTCGCGAGGACGACCTCCTCGTGGGCGGTCAGCAGCTTGTGGCGGCCGACGTCCGCGAGGAAGAGCTGCAGGCTGTCCGCGGCGCCGCCGACCTCGCTGATCTCGAGATTGACCTTCGCCTCAGGAGCCTTCCCCTTCTCTCCGGCCGCGACCGGCGGTCCGACGTCGATCCCGATCGTCTCGAGCTCGCGCGTCAGCTGCTCGATCTCGTCGTCGTTGAGATCGTGCTCGAGCGTGAAGGCCTCGAAATCGGTCGGCTCGATGAAGCCCCGCTCCTCGGCGTTCTCGACGAGGGAGCGCGCGCTTTCGCTCTCGAGCAATTCGTGAAGCTGATTCTGCGTCAAGTGGTCGGTTCAGTCCTTTC